>Ga0233431_1000111_pt1 | contig 182854 bp, 203 predicted proteins | sample SI_118_April2016_FD_179867 | JGI IMG/M metagenome (GOLD analysis project Ga0233431, IMG submission 179867) | Seawater microbial communities from Saanich Inlet, British Columbia, Canada - SI_118_April2016_200_MG | ecosystem: Environmental > Aquatic > Marine > Inlet | place: Canada: British... | reverse complement strand
TTTCTCCTCCTACTTTGTCCTCTACAAAAGATAGATCTAAAATACAGAAAAGCAGTCTATCAATACCCATTGATGATTCCCAAACATGTGGGAGAACTTTTTTGTCTACATCAATTACAGATAGGTCTTTTCCGCTTCCTTTGCTATGAGATTTTAAATCATGATCTCCTCTATTGTGGTGAGCACAAACTTCTATCCATCCTAGAGAAGTGTTCACCTCTAGGTCCCAAGCTGATTTTGCGTAGAACGGCTTTTCATCATCACCAACTTGTCTTAGTCTAATGTTTTTTAGTGGAATAGATAAAGATTGGAAAAATTTAACATATTGTGCAAGATAGTATGCTTCGATTTCTACTAGAATCTTCTTCGTAACTGCGTCGCTAACTGTTATAGTGTTTATTTTATTTTTAATCATAAGTGGAAGTTTTTGTTTTTTTACTTCAGAGAACTTTTCAAATTTACTTTTTGGATTAAAGAAAACTTCTATTTCTGCTTGGTTAAACTCGCGAGTTCTAAGTATTGACTGGCGTGGGGAAATCTCATTTCGGAAAGCTTTTCCTACTTGTGCAATTCCCATAGGCAAGCGACCGCGCATGCTTCGATAAACTTGTGGGAAATCTACAAAAATTGATTGGCATGTTTCTGGACGAAGATAATTTTCTTCGCTGCGGCTAGTGCCTAATCCTGTTTTAACCATTAGGTTGAACATTTCCACGTTACTTAGTTTTCCTTTACAATTTGGGCAGGAAACCTTGTGCTTAGTAATTAACTTATCAAATTCTTTAGCTGGTAATGCTTCTGGAATTATTTTTCCGGTTACTTTTTCTATTAGTTTGTCGGCGCGAAAAGAACCGCATTTTTTGCACTCGGTAATAGGATCTTGGAAACTAGACAAGTGACCTGATGAATTGAAAACTGCAGCAGGCATTATCTGGGATCCATCTATCTCTAACATGTCGCCAGTAATAGCTTTTCGCCATTCACTAATTAGGTTTTGCTTTAAAGCTACTCCCAGAGGTCCATAGCTCCATAAACCAGCTGAGCTTTTATATATTTCAGCAGAAGGCCAGAAAAATCCTCGTGTCTTAGCCATTGCTTTGATATCTTCAAGTTTTGACATATAATCACTTAATACTATTTTATTTGTATATTAAAATACTTCTCTCTAAAACAGATTTTCTGCCCCAGTCTTTTAAAAGGGTTGGAGAAGAGTAATTAATTAGGTGTAAAAAATGAGTGGTGAACAACTTTGGAACAAAACAGAAAGATTCTCCTAGATATACATCTATAGAAATATTATATTTATTCTCTAATGAAATGGTATCTTGTTATATTTCTGATAAATCTGGAGGTGCTGATAATGGCAGGTGAATTACTTTGGATCTCTATCCAAGTGTGAGAGATCTGTTCTGATATCTCTAGAAGATCTACAAGGACTTAACCTATATAATATATGCAAATATCTAGGCCATCCAGAAAGCACAGTTAAGCTCTCTGTGAGAAAGCTAGTTTCTAAAGGGATATTAACACGAACAGAGAGGGGAATATTTTTCACTAAACTGGGAAATACTATTTTTTCTTTAATTATGGGATCATCGTCTAACGTCAGGACAACAGTCTCCAATGACCTTTTCAGAAAAGCTCAACCAAAACGGAAATTGGGGGTAACTGTAAATGGGGGTTCAACTCCCTTTGGTCCCACCAAAAAGGAGTGTTTAAAATGAAATTTCTAGAAAGATGTGCTGTAACAAATTATGTAGATGGTTTAGGTTTAGATTATAATTCTGAGCTTGCAGGAAAAAATGCGAAAAGATATGCCTTTGCTATGTCTAGAAATAATAAATTGCCAAAAATATGCCGACAACATGAAGGTGACTGTTTAATAAAATTTTACGCCAAGCGTACAGATGAAGACCTGAGATTGTTATATTTAGAATATCTCGATCAACTGGAAGCTCTTAAAAAATTGGAGGGATTTGAATGAAAACTGAAATAGATGTGCCGAAACACTTTTACAATATACAAAGTGTATTGAGTGTCCCGCCCCCGACAGGAGATAACCTAAAACTATTACCAAAGATATTTCCTAAAGGATTTTTAGGTCAAGAAATGTGCCAAGATAAGTTTGTTCCTATACCTGAAGATGTTAGAGAGATTTATAGGATGTATAGGCCAACTCCATTGGTTAGAGCTAAAAGATTGGAAAAGTTTTTAGAACTTCCTGATGACGTCAAAATACTTTACAAAAGAGAGGATGTTACACTATCTGGAAGCCACAAAATAAACACTGCTTTAATGCAAGCATATTTAGCTAAGCAGGAAGGTTTTGAAAGAATAGCTACTGAAACAGGAGCTGGTCAGTGGGGAACTGCATTATCAATTGCATGTAAGATATTTGATCTGGATTGTACTGTGTATATGGTAAAATGTTCATATGACCAAAAACCATATAGAAAAATACTTATGAGAATATTTGGATCTGAAATATTCCCATCTCCAAGTAAAAGAACTAAATTTGGTAGAACAATGTTAAGAGAAAAACCAAATACAGGCGGATCTTTAGGAATATCTATTGGAGAAGCTTTAGAAGATACAATTGGAGATGATAAAACAGTTTATGCACTTGGTTCAGTACTGAATTGTGTGCTTATGCATCAGACAGTCATAGGAATGGAAATGAAAGATCAATTAAAAGAACTAGGAGAAAATCCAGATATTATGATTGGTTGTGTTGGTGGTGGTTCAAACTTTGCTGGATTTATGTTACCATTTGTAGAAGATAAGATGAATAGGAAAAATATAGATTTTATTGCAGTTGAACCTGAATCTTGTCCGACATTAACAAAAGCAGATTACAAATATGATTATGGTGACAGTGCAAGACTAACACCACTGTTAAAAATGTTTAGTCTTGGATATGATTTTATTCCTCCATCAATACATGCAGGTGGATTAAGATATCATGGAATGGCTCCGATAATAAGTTCACTTGTTAAGAATGGGCTGATTAGGTCAAAGGCATATAACCAACTTGAAATATTCAAAGCAGGTAAATTATTTTCAGAAACAGAATGTTTAGTACCTGCACCAGAAACATGTCATGCTATCAAAGCAGCTATAGATGAAGCAATACAAGCTAAAAAAGATGGTAAAAAGAAGACTATTGTTTTTTTGTATAGTGGGCATGGGCTATTGGACTTGAAAGGTTATGAAGACTTCCTTGACGGAAAACTTAAAACATCATAATAACAATTAATCCTAGGTGAGATTGTGGTATCTTATGAGGATTTTGAAAAACTTGACTTGCGAGTAGCAGAGATCTTAGCAGCTGAGCGAGTAGAAGGAACTGATAAGCTGGTTAAACTGCAAATTGATCTGGGTGAAGAGAGGCAAATCGTAGCTGGTATTGCACAGAACTATACGCCAGAAGATCTTGTAGGTAAAAAGATCATTGTTATTGCAAACTTGGAGCCAGCAACTATTCGCGGAGTAGAGAGTAATGGTATGTTACTAGCTGCTTCAGATGATGAAGGGTTAGCTTTACTAATTCCAGATAAAGAAATTAATAATGGAGGACGAGTGAGATGATAGATCCTTGGGGAAAAGGTGGCATCAAAGATTATGACAAGGTTTGTAAAAATCTTGGAGTAGGAAAATTTAAGCGCTTTGCAAAGGCTTTGCCAGATCCACCGCTGTTTATGAAACGGGGAATGGTTTATGGTGAGAAAGATTTCTCAAAGATAGCTGAATCTATTAAGAAAAAAAAACCGTTTGCTCTGCTTACAGGGCTTATGCCAAGTGGTAAGTTTCACATTGGTCACATGGCTCTAGCTCAACAGATAATTTATTATCAGAAGCTAGGGGCGAAGATCTACATTCTAGTTGCAGATATTGAATCGTTCCTTACTCGTGGAATCTCTTTTGCGGAAGCAAGAAAGATCGCAATTGACGAGTATATTACTAATTATATAGCGCTTGGGCTAAAATCTAAAAACTGTAAAATTTATTTTCAAAGCACAGAAGGAGCTGAGTATCAGACATTGACTAAGGTAGTTGCAAAGCACACAACATTAAATGAAATGCGCAGTATCTACGGAAACATAGAACCAAATAAAATTGTTTCTTCGCTAACTCAAGTAGGAGATATTCTTTATCCGCAGTTAGAGAAACCTTTACCAACTATTGTTCCTGTTGGGTTTGATCAACTACCACATATTAACTTGACTAGGGATATCGCTTCGAGAATAAAAGAATATGACTTTCTACTTCCGTCAGCTACTTTCCATAAATTTATGCCAGGTTTGAATGGAGGTAAGATGTCATCTTCAGATCCTAATTCGTATATAGCGCTAACAGATTCACCCAACGAAGTCAAACGTAAGATTAATGCTGCTTTTTCAGGTGGTCAGGTTACTTTAGAGGAACATAGAAAGAAAGGTGGTAATCCTGATGTTGATATTGCTTTCCAATATTTAAAACTTATGTTTGAGGAAGATGATAAAAAACTAGCTCAACTAGAGAAAAATTATCGATCTGGTAAGCTTTTGACTGGGGAGTTAAAGAAATATGCAATTGAAAAGATCACTGTCTTCTTAAAACAGCACCAAGCTAAACGAGCTAAAGCTAACCTGAAAAAATTCTTTAAGTAAGAATAGTTTTATAACTATTCTCACAAATTATTAAGTGATAGCTATGTACATATTGACCAGTGAAGGAAGAGATTATTTGACTAAGGGGCTTCCTGAGCGTCAGCTAATTGAGATGATTTCTAAAAAGCCAGTTCATATTAAAAATTTGAAAGGGGAAGGAATAGCAATTAATTGGGCTCGAAAAAACCACTGGATCACAATTGAAAAGGGAGTTGTTTCTCTTACTGGTGAAGGCGAGCAAGCTCTACGCGAGAAAACAGCTATTGAGTTGGCTTTATTTGAAGTTTCTGAAGGTAAGCAAATTGGTAATGATTTATTAAAAGTTTTAGAAAACCGAAAATTAATTCAAGTTAAGAAAATGCAAATTGTTGTTAAGGGTGACGAAATTAACCAGTTAACTTCTGATTTGATTGTTTCAGGTGCTTGGAAAAAGTACCCGCTTCGCAAATATGATGTGCAAGCTCCTGCTCCAGAAATATTTCCAGGTAAGAAACAAGCTTATCGAGCTTTTTTAGATGAAGTTAAAGAAGAGCTTGTTCGACTTGGTTTTCAAGAGATGAGCGGACCAACAGTAGAATCTGTCTTCTACAACAATGATGCATTATATATGCCACAGGATCATCCTGCTAGAGGTATACATGATATTTATTCTATTGGTGGAAAATCAAAAATTGAAAAGACGATCCTGAATCCTGTTAAAAAAATGCATGAAGCTGGTGGACATGGATCTACTGGTTGGAAATATAAATTTTCTGATAAAATAACTAACAATTTAGTTTTACGTTCACAAGGAACAGCAATGTCAGCGAGAACAATGATTAACAAACCGCAAATACCTAGCAAACACTTTGCAGTTGCTCGAATATATCGACCTGATGTAGTTGACTCCACACATTTAACAGAGTTTAACCACCTTGAAGGAATTGTTTTAGATAAAAATGTTACTTTCAGAAACTTACTTGGAATGTTAACAACATTTGCAAAGCGAATCGCTAACATAGATCGAGTAAAGTTTTTACCAGGATATTTTCCATATACAGAACCAAGCACAGAAGGTTATATTTATCATCCTAAATTAAAAAAGTGGATTGAAGTTTTACCAGCTGGAATGTTTAGACCAGAAGTTACTAAACCATTAGGTATAGATGCACGAGTCTTAGCTTGGGGAATTGGTATTGATAGGCTTTTCATGGTTAAAGAAGGAATAGATGATATTAGAAAATTATTTAGTTATGATTTAGAATTTTTGAGGAGATAATATGCCAACAATTAATTTGAATTTGAAAGAAACTGAAAAGTTAATAGGACAAAAATTACCTAGAAAAGCAGAAGAGTTAGATACATCTTTTGAATGTGTTAAAGCTGAGGTTGAGGAAATAAAGGGGAATGATCTTAAGCTTGAGATTAAAGGTAATGATCGTCCTGATATTTGGAATGAAGAAGGTATTGCTCGGCAGATGCGCGGTCAACTAGGGCTTGAGACCGGACTTAAAAAATATTCTGTTCATAAAAGCGACTATGTTGTTAAAGTTTCTGGTGTTAAGCAGCGGCCATTTATTGCTTGTGCTGTTGTTAAAGGAGTAAAGCTTACTCAGTATATTTTAGAGCAGTTAATTCAGCAACAGGAAAAAATTCACGGTACTTACGGTCGTAACAGGAAAAAAGCTTCTATTGGTTTGTATAATGCTGACATGGTCACATTTCCGCTAAGATACGAAGAAACATTTCCTGACAAGAACGCGTTTGTTCCGCTGGGTTGGGAAAAGAAAGCTACACCTCAAGAAATTTTAGATAAGCATGATAAAGGAAAAGAATTTGCTAATATTTTATCTGGTCAGAAAAAATATCCTATCTTTTTAGATTCTGAGAAAAAAGTTCTTTCTCTTCCGCCGATAATAAATTCAAATGATTTAGGAAATATTTCAGAGAAAACTGAAAATATTTTAGTTGAGGTTACTGGAACAGATTGGAAAACTGTTAAAATTGTCTTAAATATTATGGCACTTTCTTTAGCTGATCGTGGAGGAAAAATATATTCTGTGAAAATACAATCGCCTCATGCATGTGTTACACCAGATCTATCAACAGAAAAAATAGAAGTTAAATTGAATGATATTAATTCTCTAATAGGAATGAACTTTACTCTAGAGGTAGCGGGTAGACTTTTGAGAAAAGGTAGATATGGTGTTGAGTTTGGAAAGAAGTCACTTAGAGTTGAAATACCGTGTTACAGAACAGACATAATGCATCCTGTTGATATTATTGAAGATGTTGCAATTGCTTATGGATTTAATAAATTTGTACCAGACCCACTAGAGATATACACAGTTGGTTCTCTTTCTAAAAAAGAAGTTTTTTCTAATAAAGTTAGGGAATTAATGGTTGGATTTGGTTTGCAGGAAATAATGACATTCACTCTTGTGAGTGAGGAGACGCTCTCTAAAAAAGTTAATTTGACTCCTAAACTTACTCAAATAGAAAACCCAATGAATAAAAATTATACTTCATTGAGAAACGCATTGATACCAACAATGTTAGAATTTCTTTCTAAGAATACACATAATAAATTCCCTCAAAGGATCTTTGAAGTTGGTAATTGTATTGTAGATAAAAAAGATCAGCTAAAATTGGCAGTTCTAGTAACACATGATCAAGCAAATTATACAGAAGCTAAATCTATGCTTGAATCGGTGGCTAAAAACTTGAAAGTTGATTTTTCTCTAAAACCAATTGTTCATCCAACTTTTATTGAAGGAAGATCAGCTGAGGTTCTTCTTGGCGGTAAACACCTAGGAGTTATTGGTGAAGTTTCACCACAGGTTTTAGAAAATTGGGGATTAGAAAAACCAGTAATTTGTTTTGAAATAAATATTGACCGACTAGTATTTTAGCCAGTTCATTATAGAATCAATAAAGCCCATGTTTTCTTCTTTGTAAGGTTCATTCATTAGAGTTGCTGCTGTTCTTTTGAAGTCGCGTGAGGAAACTGACCGAGGTGAGTGATGGATAACTGGTATTTTCTTTGCGGTTGCACGCTGAATGTTTATGTCTTCTCGAACTTCTCCTAAAATTGGGATACCTAGCATGTCGAGTATTTCTTCTGTTTCCATTTCATGTGTTCTTCCTCGTATTCTGTTAATAATTACTCCGATAACATGTTTTCTAAGTCTTCTAGCAATTTTAATTGCTTTTAGTGCATCTGTTACTGCTGTTAGTTCAGGATTTGTAACTATGATAATACTGTCAGAAACTCCGATTACAGCTCTGGTTTCTCGACCAAGTCCAGCTGATCCATCTATTAGAACTAAACCTTTTTTTGAGGTAAGCCCTAACACAGCTTCTCTGAATTTGTCTACGTTTAGGTCGTCTATGTCTTCTACTGAAAGAGATGCTGGTATTACTTTGACTCCAGAAGGATGATGATAAATTGCTTCGTCAATATGTGCGTTTCCTCTAAGAACATCGTGTAAAGTAACAGGGTATAGAGGGATTCCTAGATGTAGTGATACATTTGGTGTTGTTAAGTTTCCGTCAACTAGAAAAGTCTTATAACCTCGTTCAGATAGAGAAGCTGCTAAATTAATAGCTGTTGTAGTCTTACCGACGCCTCCCTTACCAGATATAATACCCATTATCATAGTCATGTTATCAAATAATATTTGTTTTAGGATGGTTAAAAAGCTTATTGGGTCACTTCTTCTACCCATTTTTCGTAATCTTGGTCAACTGCTCCCACTGGAATTGTGAATATTGCTGGGGTTTCATAGGTGTTGTTTTTCTTTATTATTGAAAAAACTTTTTCAACTAGAGATTCTCGGGTTTTGAAAATTCCTACCCATTCAGTACCTTCGCGTAGCTCGTTCCAGAAATAAGTTGTTCCAGCTGGAAAGAAATTTACACAAGCTACAAGTTTGTCAGCGACAAGTAACTTAGCTGCTTTCTTAACTTCGCTTTCAGACCGGAAAGTTGCATAAACTAAAATCATAAACCTAATTCACCTGCTATTGTTTTTAAGCTTTCTATTGTTATCTCGAAAAACTTTCCGCTCTCAAGACCGAGTTTCTCGCAATACATTATGTTTTCTCGGCTACATTTTCGAGCGAAATCTTTTTTCTTAAAAGATTTTTTTAAACTCTTGGGTGTCATGCCTTCTAGGTGTGTGGGTCGAAGCAATGCAGTTGCAATTCCTAAACCAGAAACAGCATCAGCAGATATCAAAGCATTGTCCATTTTCCCCTCAGGAAGTACGCCGGTATGTTCAAAATTATGCGCGCGGATTGCGTGTAGGCTTGGCTCATCTAACTTTTCTGCTAACATCTCAGTTGTTTTTAGAGAATGTTGTTTTGGATTATCTTTTGTTTCTTCAAAATCTAGATCGTGCAGAAGTCCACATATCTCCCAAACTTCACTGTCTTCACCTAACTCGTTGGCTAATCCTCGCATTATAGCTCCGACAGCTAAACAATGTTTCTGTAAATTTTCTTCAGTAACTTTTTCTTTCATTAGAGAAATAGCTTCTTGTTTATTCATCACAACATCGCCCTTAATTCCTCTATAATTTTATCATCTATTTCTATCCAACCTTGTTCTAGAATTTTTTCTTTTCTTGCTTCTCCGCGTTCTCCTGGTATTTCTACTTCTCCGGATTTTCTAGCTGTTTTAATTTCTTGTTCTAACTCAGCAACATTTCTTCGGAAAACTTCTAGATCACCAAATGCAGTTGGATCAATTAAAATAAAGAAAAAACCTCTAGCAACTTTTCCTGGTTCCCATTTAATATTGAACATACATCGTGTAAGAATATCTAATACTAAACAAAGTCCAGATCCTTTGTAACCTCCAAAAGGGTAAAGTGCGCCTTCCATTGCTTTTTCTGGGTCAATTGTTGGTACACCGTTTTTATCCATAGCCATTCCTTCAGGAAGATCGTTGCCTAATCGTTGGCTGACGCGGACCTTTGCAAAGTTTCTTTTTGAAGTAGCCATATCAAGAACTATATCTGGATCTCCAGGTATGCCAAATGCTATTGGGTTTGTACCAAGAATAGGATCTATTGTTCCGAAAGGAGCTACTCGTGGTCGACCACTGTAATTAGTAATTATTCCTATTAGTCCAGCTTCAGCTGCTTTGCGAGCATAGGTACCAGGACGGGAATATGATGTCATGTTGTGAATTCCAAGCATAGCTATTTTGTGTTTTTTTGTTTTTTCTAATAATTTAGGAAATATTTCATCTAAAACAACTTGACCATAATTTGTTTTACCATCAACAAGCATATAGTTTTCTTCATCTGTTTCTATTACCCACGGTTCAGACTCGACTTTTCCAACTCCAAATTTTTTAATAAGCGCGATTCCGTGGCTATCTGTTCCGCGTAACTCACCGTCTAGATATTCTTCTAGAACAAGTTCTATTGTTTTGTCATCCATACCTGATTTTTTCATAACTTTTTTACAAAGATCTACTAATTCATCAAGATTAATTTTCATTTTATCACCTTAAACATTTTTCCATGACCTGGAATTATCCAGTCAGCTAAATCTAAAATCTTTTTTCTGCTTTCTATCTGAGTTTTTTCGTCGTTACCAGAAAGATCTTTTAAATTAATTAAACTTTCTCGATCAGTTTTCTGTTCTTGATCATCTGTCCACCAGAATAAATCTCCAGCAATACAAACTTTTCCTTTATCAGTATCGATCATAAGAGATGCGTGGTCTTCAAGATGACCTGGTGTCTTAATAACTTGAATTGATGTTCCGGGAATTTTATCAGAGTATAGAATTATTTTCTGTCCGCGAATTAGTTCAGTTGGATCACAGTAATCTGTTTCAGGAAACATTCGAATATTTAATATATGATCTGAGTGCCTGTGTGTTACAAATATTAAATCTATGTCACTTTTTGAAATTCCTGCATTGGCCATACCTTTTTCCAAAAGCTCTTTATTCATTCCAGGGTCTACGAGGATTTTCTTTCCAGAGTCTTCTATTAGAATTGTGTTTGGCGTTGCTAGCCAGCCATCACTAGTCTTGCGGGCATATCCGTTAACTAAAATCTTAAATGTTGTCATATTGATAACCAAATTTTTGGTACGTCTTTTTCCAGTTATTTTTTTGCTAAAGCTTTTTGACCCAACTTACCACATAAAAAGGTTTATTGGTGCTCCCGGGGGGATCTTCTGAACTTTTGCTGGAAATTTTATCATTTTTTGATGAAGCTTTTTTCATCAATTAATCCAACAAAAAGCTTCTTTGAACCCTCGACTTCTTGCTGTCATCATCTGAGCATTAAGCTCATCTGTTCTTCTAACGCTTAGATTTAGAAGGTTCACCTTACCTATTGTAAATTTACAGTAAGTAACCAAGCGCTCTATCCAAGCTGAGCTACGGGAGCGTACCCTAGTCTAGATTTATAGACAGTAACTTATAAATTCTTATAAGAGGAACTGGTTTTATGGATCATATAGGTATTGAAAAAAAATGGCAGGGAAGATGGGAAAAAGATAATATTTTTTCTACTGGGAAAGGAAAGAAGTTCTACTGTCTGGAAATGTTTCCATATCCTTCTGGTAAGCTGCATATGGGTCACGTCAGAAACTATGCTATAGGAGATGCTTTTGCACGGTTCAAGCGGTTGCAAGGTTTCTCTGTTCTGTATCCAATGGGTTATGATTCGTTTGGATTACCAGCTGAAAATGCTGCAATTAAGCGGGGAATTGCTCCGTGGAAATGGACTGAAGATTGTATAAATGAAATAATGCGCCAGCAAAAATTAATGGGTCTTAGTTATGACTGGGATAAGCTTGTGGTTACTTGCAAACCTGATTACTACAAGTGGAATCAGTGGATATTTTTGCAGATGCTTAAACGCGGTCTCGCTTACAAGAAAAAAGCACCTGTTAATTGGTGCCCTGACTGTCAGACAGTTTTAGCTAATGAGCAAGTGGAGCACGGAAAGTGCTGGCGATGCAGTAAAGATGTAGAAGCTAAAGAACTAAATCAGTGGTTCTTTAAGATTACAGATTATGCAGACCGTCTGCTAAAGGATATTGATTTGTTAGAAGATTGGCCAGAAAAAGTAAAGCAAATGCAACGGAATTGGATTGGTAAATCTGAGGGAACTGAAATTTTATTTAAGAGTGGGGACACTGAGCTTCCTGCATTTACAACTCGGTGTGATACTGTCTATAGTGTTACGTTTTTGGTTATTGCTCCGGAACATCCACTTGTGCTTGAGCTGTCAAAGGGAACAGAACAAGAAGAGGAAGTTAAGAAATTTCTTAACCAGATAAAAAAACAATCTATTATTGAGCGCTCATCTCCAACTGGAAAAGATAAGATAGGATGTTTCTTAGGAAAGTATGCAATCAATCCTGTTAACAATCAAAAAGTTCCTATCTATGTTGCTAATTTTGCGCTAATGTATGGGACAGGAATTGTAATGGCTGATGCACATGATCAACGTGATTTTGAGTTTGCACATAAATATGACATACCTTTGAAATTTGTTATTTCTCCTGATGGTAATCCTGTAGAAGCAGGAAATGCTAAAGAAGCATTTACTGGGGATGGGATTCTTTTTGACTCTGGAAAATTTTCAGGTATGAATAATTGTGAAGCACTTCCTAAGATGGCTGATTGGTTAGAAGAGAACAGGTATGGACGAAAAACTGTTCAGTACAAAATTAGAGACTGGTTAATTTCTCGTCAGCGATATTGGGGAACACCTATTCCTATTATTTATTGTGATAAGTGTGGTGGTGTTCCTGTTCCTGAAAAAGATCTTCCAGTAGAATTACCAACAGACGTGACATTCACAGGTGAAGGAAACCCATTGGCTAAATCTGCTTTTGTAAATGTAAAATGTCCTAGCTGTAGTGGACCAGCTACGCGAGAAACAGATACAATGGATACTTTTGTAGATTCTAGTTGGTACTTTTTCAGATATATGGATCCTAAAAATAATAAAAAAATATTTACTGGAGATCAGATGCCAGTTGACCAATATATTGGTGGAGTGGAACATGCAATATTACATTTGATTTATGCTCGGTTTTTCACAAAGGTTTTCAAAGACTTGGGATTGACAAAAGTTAATGAGCCATTTACTAAGCTGTTAACTCAGGGAATGGTTTTGAAAGACGGAGAGAAAATGTCTAAGAGTAAAGGAAATGTTATTGGTGTTGAAGCTGTTACAGATAAATATGGTGCTGACACTTCTCGTTGGTTTATGTTAGCTGTTGCTAATCCTAAGAAAGATTTAGAGTGGGGTGACGAAGGAGTTTACTCTGCGAATAATTTTTTGAAACGAGTATATGATTTTTATTACGAGTGTTCTATTGGCAACGGAAAAAAAGATAAGTACATACTCTCTAGGTTTAACTCAACAATTAAATCTGTTGGAGAAAATCTAGAAAGCTTGCAGATGAATTTAGCAGTACAAGGTCTTGGAAGTTTTATAAATGAATTTATAAAATTATCTCCTTTCATTTCAGAGAAAATACAGAAAGAAATCATGGATAAACTGCCTATATTAATGAACCCTTTTGTTCCGCACTTGTCAGAAGAGCTATGGGAGCTTAGAAAACAGAAAGGTTTTTGCTCTCTGGCTAAGTGGCCTAGTGTTGGTAAAATTGACCAGAAAGCTGAACGTGGGGAACAGCTGATCAATGAGATTAGGCGAGATATTCACGATATTATTAAGCTAACTAAGAAAGAAAAAATATCAAAAGCTACACTATTCACCTGCGCTGATTGGAAATATCAAGTTTATGAAATGGTTAAAGACGGTAGCGAGATAAAGGATATAATGGCTACTGAACTTAGAAACGAAGGTAAGGAACTTGTTAATTATATTCAGCGCTTGCAAAAGAGAAAACCGTTAATTGGTCTTGTTTTAGATAGTAAAGATGAGGGAAAGGTTCTTACAGATAACAAACAAGAAATTGAACAGGAGTTTGGTTGTAAAGTAGAAATTATTTCTGCTAACGATAGCAACGAGAATAAAGCTAGATCATCTGAGCCAGAAAAGCCAGGAATTCTAATTGATTAAATTTTCAACCACTTTGTGAACCAATTGACACATTCATTAATAGCCTGTTCTCTAATTCCTTCTGCACGTAATCCATGCATATCTTGGAAAACTTTTTTATCCCGTTGTCCTGTAATAGCGTAAAATAGATCTCTTGTATTTTTTTCTGATATGTATTGATCTTCTGCTGCATAAAGAATCAAAGTTGGTGCGTGTATATCTTGTGTTTCTTTTGTCATATCCATTAATCTTACTCCATCCCAAAAATCCCAATTAACTCTTTTTCCTCTATATGGTAAAAATTTATTTTGCATTATGTATTGTTGCCATCCTTTATCACAATGTATATCAAACAATTTAGCAAGATCTTCTTTAGGCCGAACAATTGGATTCCACAAAACTAATGATTTTATTCTACGGTCTCCAGAGAGTATGACAGGAACTGCACCAAAACTAGAAGCAACAACACCAATTTTATTTTTATTTACTTCAAGATTGCAGACCTTATCCAATGCTGTCTGAAAATCTTCTATCTCAGTACCAATAGTCATTTTATCTAAAGACCCAAATGATTTTCCATGTCCACGAAAATCAAATCTTAATACCATAAAACCCTGTTCACAAAGTTTTTCTGCTAGAATTGGATATGTTCCAACTTCACTCATATCAACGCCAAAACCATGAACTAAAATTACTACAGGTGGGTTCTTTTCATCTGGAACGCTGATAATTCCTGAAACTTTCTGATTTCTTACTTTGAATTCAACTGGATGCTCTGTCATAGACTATCAGCATTTTCCCAAAGCTCTTCGAACTTTGATTTATATTCTGTATTATAATTCAGAAACATTTCACCACTACCGTTCATGTTTAAGTTTAATCCGTGGCGGCTATCTACTATAACTCCTTGGCCATGACCAAAACCGATCTTCAAGTTGACACCTGCCGTCTTCATTTTGTGGATTAATTCTTGATCTGCAATTTCAGTTATAATTCTCATTTTCACTCCTCGTGAAACAGCTCTCTTTATAGCATCCAATATAATATAATCGTCATAAAACTGTTTTGTGAAAATTAGTATTTCATCTTTAGCAATATCAAACAAATAAGCAATTCTTTCTGGGAAACCTTCATCAAATGATTCTTTGATTTTCTCTCCTCGCCAAACATCTTTAACAGGGATATATCCTCTATAGAGATTTTCCAGTCTTTCGAACAGCTTTCGCTTTCGCAAGAACTCTTTACCAATTCCACTGAATAGTCTAGGAAATGGATTTGAGCTTTCAGCTAGCCAGAAAATTTTGTTTTTACCAGAAGTTTTAAATTCAATTAATCCTTTGCCTTTCAAAGAGTAAAGGTACTTGTATGCATTTGTAACAGACATCTCAGCTTCCTTGGATATTTCGTTGGCAGTGACTTCGCGCTTCCCGTCTTTCTTCAAAGACAACATAGCATCTAGGATGTCAATCTCTAGAGAGTCAAAATACCCAGATTCTTCTAAAAGAGAGAAGAAATCTTTTTCCTGATATGGAATTCGCATCTGATTATATGCGTATCTATAATATTTATAAATATCAACTTAGGAAGTGTTTGTATGAAGTTCAACGTTTTAGAGAGTGTACAAGTTGAACAGCCTGTACAACTCAACAACATGGAGGTAGGTTGTACATGAAAACCAATGATTTTGTACGAATAAAGTACACAGGAAAGATAAAAGAGTCAGGTCAGATGTTTGACAATGGGGATGACTTATGTGTTATTCTTGGAGCTGGACATGTTTTGAAAGGTCTGGATGAAGAGCTTTTGGGCATGGAAGTTGGTAACAAAAAAACAATTCAGATCCAGCCAGATAAAGCATTTGGTCCGAGAAACCCTAAATTGATTAAACTGGTTCCTCTAACTGAGTTTAGAAAGCACAATACAAATCCAATTCCTGGAATGGTTATTAATGCTGATAATAGACAGGGGAGAGTGTTGTCAGTCAATTCTGGTAGAGTAAAAGTAGATTTTAATAATCCTTTAGCTGGAAAAGTTCTTGAATATGATATTGAGTTGAAATCTTTGATAGATAAGGAAGATGAGAAGATCAAAGGTCTGGTTGAATTTTATACAAAAATAAAGCCAGAGCAGTTGACTGTAAATGTTGGGGAACAGGTAGAGATAATTGCTCCTCCAATAATTCACCCAGTAATGAAAAAGAAAATCTCAGAAGATATTCGAGAGCACATAAAAAAGACAGCTGTAAAATTCTCAGAGATATTTGAAGTTCCTAAAGAGACTAAAGAAGAGCCAAAGAAAGATTAATTATCTTCTCTTCTTTGTAGTTCCTATATTATTGTATTGTACAGTAGTTGAACTTCTTCGAGTGTACAGATCATATTGTGTATTTGATTGAGAAGTTACTGTGTCTAACAATATATTGTTACTTCTGTAAATGTAGATGCCGTGTTTCCCATTTGAATTAGATTTTAAACCATCTAATATGTTGTCATTACTTCTGTAAATGTATACTCCGTATTTCCCATTGTTGTTTGCTTCTGTGTCAACGACTCTGTTGTTTTTTCTATAATATATTTTTATTCCGTATTTTTCATTTGAATTTGCCACACTGTTTGATATGTGGCTGTTTTCTGCTTTATAGAATTCTATTCCAACGGTATTCTCAGTTGAGTCTATATTTTTAAAATAAATGTTTTTACTATGTAGTGCTTTTGCTCCAACTGCAAAGCCGTTTACATTACAGTTCTTTATGGTCACGTTTTCACTGTTTCTCACATGTATTCCTTGAGCGCTTCTAGTTTTTCCTGTTCCAGAAAGTACATTATTATTACAATCAAAAATTATGTTTTTTCCATGTATAATAAAACAAGTTCTGTCTAAGCCAGTTATATTCTGAGTTAGAATAGCATCTTCTGTTATCATTTGACATGAATTGACTTGTTTTGCTCTTTTTTCTCCGTTGTAGATTTCATATTCTTTTTCAGATTCAGCTGTGAAGACAATATTCATATTTTGGTTTTCCCATTCTACTTCGTCTCCATTAACTTCTTGAACAACTACTCTATCCATGTTCCAAGAGATTGAACTAGGTGAATCATTACCACCTAGAGAAATTTCTTTATCAGTTTGTAAATAATTTCTAACAATTGTTTTGTTGTACCAAGGTTGGATTGAGTATCCTCGAGTTTTTATCTGGTGCATTTCTGGAGTTGTTAAATAAATAATATCTGGATAGGTTTGAGTCATCCAGTTCTGAAGTGCTGTTAAATTATTATACATCTGATCTGCACCAAAACCATTTACAGAAGATCTGTATCCTCCAGCATGTATTGTAATTGCAGTAAATTGGCTTGATGTCACATATGATTCAATTTTACCTTTACAGTATTGTGATTCCCAATAAGGTGGGTTGTATTTACCCATCCAGAAAAAGTCACATTCTATTCTTTTATCAATAATACTCATGTTTGTTTCGTAATCTCGTGTCTTACAACCTGCCTGATTTAATCTTTCGCATGTTTCGACAGGCATTGTAACATGTCCTGTCATTCCATTAAATCCTTGGTCTTCCCAAACAGAAATAGTATTCCAACCAGCTTGATAATTTGGAGCTACTGTAGATGTTGGGTGATATCCGAACAAATCATAGAAAACTTGCTTACCATTTGAAACTAACCAATCTGTTTCATTATATGGTATACTAAAATTACGAAGCATTGGATCTGTGCTATTGGGATCTTTAGCAACATTTTTGTATTCTGAAGACAATGATGGATAATAGTAAGCAGAAGCTGAACCTCCTTCTGATCTGTTTATTCCAACTATATTATTATCAAATAAATAATGAGCAACTGGATCATTTTCTCTTAATTGTGATAACCATGTTCTGTAATTGAAATGAAGATATCCATGATATTGTGGCATCCAGATCTGGTCTTGGTATCCTTGAACATACATGTCTAGAAGTCCTTCTGTTTCTGGAAAGACCGGATTGTGTCCCTGAGTTATATTTTTAGTAACAATTTTAGTATAATTTTTTTGTTCTATAGCGTCGTAATCAGGATAACCCATTACAAAGAATGGTGTTATTGGAACATGTTTTCCTACAGAGGCAGAATAACTTTTCCAGTGTTGTAAAAATCTTTGTGTGTCAGATAATGTTTCTAAACTTGTAGTCCATGAATCAGCTGCACCATAATCCTGACCCAAAGCTAGAACATTTTCATAAAAAGAATTGTTAGGTAGGTAAAGTGCACTATCTTGCTGTTGTCCCCAATCATCACTTTCCCATGTAACAAATCTTAAAGAAGAATCAATATCAACAGCTGAACCTAGATGTGAAAAAATAAAAACAAACATGATCAATAGCGCTAGTGTTCTAATTTTCATAGTTATCCTAGCGTTCGGACATTTATATGCTTTTTATTTGATTATAAGGAGTCTTATAATCGCATCGTTAGGTTTAAATCTATTAGACACTAAGAACTTTCATACTTTTTGGAGGTTGTTATAATGGCTAGTGTTGAAAAAAGAGGATCTTCTGATGATGATCAAGAATTAATTGAAATGTTAAAAAACAAACAAGCGCGAATACATGTTGTTGGGGTTGGGGGCGCAGGAAATAATACTATTTCTCGAATGAGTGAAGTTGGGATAATTGGAGCGACAACTGTCTCTTTGAATACAGATGCACAAGATTTACTTTATACTAAATCTGATAAAAAAATTCTAATTGGAAAGACTTTGACAAAAGGATTGGGTGCAGGAGCAAACCCAAAGATTGGAATGGAAGCTGCAAAGGAAAACAAGCAAGAAATAAAAGATGCTATTGCAGGAAGTGACTTGGTCTTTATTACTTGTGGATTAGGTGGGGGAACTGGAACAGGAGCAGCTCCTGTTGTTGCAGAACTTTCCAAGAAAATGGGTGCACTAACAGTTGGTATAGTGACAATGCCATTTACAATGGAAGGACGACAGAGAATGGATAATGCTAATTATGGATTAGATCAACTAGAAAAAAAGCTGGATACATTGATCTTAATTCCAAATGACAAACTTTTGGAATTTGTGCCTGATGTTTCTATAATGGCAGCTTTCAAAGTGTCTGATGAAATTTTAGTTAACTCTGTAAAGGGAATGACAGAATTAATTACAAAACCAGGACTGGTTAACTTGGACTATGCAGACATCCGAGCTGTTATGACTAACGGTGGACTTGCAATGATTGGGATGGGAGAGTCAAGTTCTGACAGCCGTGCTTTAGAATCAGTGCAGAAAGCATTGAATAATCCATTGCTTGACGTGGACATAGACGGAGCAAAAGGAGCTTTGGTAAATATCACAGGTGGGCAGGATGTAACAATTAAAGAGTGTCAACAAATTGTTGAGTCAATCTCTTCTAAGTTGTCACCAGATGCAAAAATTATTTGGGGAGCTCAGATTGACAAAGATCTAGGTGATGCTGTACAAGCAATGGTTGTAGTAACTGGTGTCAAAGGCGGCAGCTACTACGGACCATCTTCGAAAGTATCCAAGGAAAAAGCTAAAGAACTGGAAAACTTATTTGGAATAGATGTGGTATAAATGACAGGTAAAATAAATTGTCCATCAGTTGGAGAAGAGCAAGAAGTTTGCTATGCTTTTAGTAAAGATGGTAAATCATTACAATGTCACCAATATGACTGTCCTAACCATTTAGTAAATGTGTTCAAAGAACATCCAGAACAATTTAGATGGTTGTATGATAGTTTAACATCTGGAAATAGAAGCCCTTAATCCATAAGCATCAGAACGAGGATCTGTGTTATACCAAGCTTTCTCTACCAATGCATGAAAATAAGAATTGCAATAAATTCCAGAAGGATTAGATTCCCCATCAGGTGTTTTCAATCTTATTTCATATTTTCCGCTGCTTAGAATGGGCTGTTTGAAAATAAATGGTGTAAGTATGCTGTGTATTAATCTTTTCATATTTAGAATTACTGACAGAAGATATTTAAATTCTAACTCTAGTCTATAACCATGAAAAAACAATATTTGGCTGTTATTTTTCTAGCAGCTTTTGTAATAGGATGGTTTGGAGGTTCTATGATAAGCCCACAATCAGCAGCTGAAATAGGAGATCAAATTACTGTTGATTATTGGCTAACAGTTGATGGGGAACTTTTGGAAACTTCTACAGATAGTCAACCACTAATGTTTACTATTGGTGGAGGTCAGATGATTGCTGGGTTTGAATCAGCTGTTATCGGCATGAAAGTTGGAGAAGAGAAAGAAGTTTCAATACCACCTGCAGAAGCTTACGGTGAGATAAATCCTGATAGTGATTCAAATCATCCACTGGCTGGAAAAACTCTGGAATTTAGAATCAAGCTTGTAGAGATCAGATAATGGTTTATAGACTTGTCCAAGGGTAGAGGTTATAGGGGCGGGTCTGGTGCCCCTATCCTATAAAGCTTAAATATACTACTGATCAATACAAATCATTCTAGTAGGTGTTAAAATGGGAATTGGAAAATATGTCTCGCCATCAGCGTGGAAAGATAGAATTAGCAGATACAAGAGAACAATTAAGGTAGCTAGAAAACCAGATAAAGAAGAATTTACTAGTTCTGTTAAGATTAGTGGGTCTGGCCTGTTGATTATTGGGGCAATTGGATTTTCGATATTTTTAATTTACCAACTAGTAACAGGACTTTTGTGAAGTGATAAAATGATGTTTAACATTTTAAAAATTGGACAGGTTAAACAGCCTGTACAACTCAACAACATGGAGGTAGGTTGTACATGATATTTATTGTAAGAACTACAGTTGGACGAGAAAACTCAGTTATGGAAAATTTAGCTACTCGGGCTAGAAACACTCAAGCAGATGTAAAAGCATTTTTCCACCCAGCTGAAATTAAAGGTTATGTTTTTGTTGAGTCAGAACTAGAATATCTGGAAGATGTTGTTCGGGGTGTTCCTCATATTCGTGGTATAATTAAAAAAGAAGTTCCTTTTGATGAGGTAAAGAAATTCCTTCAATTTAAAAAGATTGAGATTAAGGTAAACAGGGGAGATATAATTGAGGTCATGGGAGGACCTTTCAAGAACGAAAAAGGTAAAGTTACTCGAGTTGACGATGCAAAAGAAGAAATCACAGTAGAGTTGCTTGAGGCGGCGATTCCAATTCCAATTACAGTATCTCTTGATTCGATACGCGTACTAGAATCTCAGGCAGAAGAAGAAGAAAAAGTTGAAGAAGAAATTGAAAAGGCAAGTGAATAAAATGAGTAAAAAAACTATTTCATTATTAGTACAAGGTGGCAAAGCAACACCTGCTCCACCAGTCGGACCGGCTCTAGCCGCAGCAAAAATGGATATAGGAAAAGTTATTGGGGACATAAATGCAAAAACAAAAGACTTTGCAGGTATTCAGGTTCCTGTTAAAATTATTTTTGATCCAGCTACAAAAGATTATGAAATCGAAGTTGGTACACCACCTGTTTCTCAGTTAATTAAGAAAGAACTAAAGAAGGACAAACTAGCTAAAACAGCTTGGAAAGAAGATGGTGAAAATGCAGATCCTCTTGCAGGTGACTTGAGCTTTGATCAAGTTGTTTCTATTGCAAAGGCTAAGGCAATTTCGTATGATTTGAAAGTTGCTGTTAAGCAAGTTATTGGAACATGTTTGAGTTGTGGCGTAACTATCGATGGTAAAAAGCCTCGGGAAGTTCAAGCTGAAATTGACGAAGGCAAATACGATGCACAACTAAAGTAATAAATATTTTCGATCCCAACTATATTTTTAATGTTTGACATTACTTTGTCAGGTCATAGAGAAGCTGCTGATTTGACTAGACAGTTAACACCTTACACAGATGGTCTTCACGACAGCAAATCAATTAAGCTAAATGGTTCTTATGATTTCTGTCCGCCTGAAAAAAGAAAAGATATCTATGATGCGGCAAGAGAGCTACAGCAAGAGATGTTGGGTATGTCTGATTCTGAAATGAGAGAACTTATGTTACAGCCAGAACTAAAACATGAATATCTAATTACATTACCAAAGATCATAACAGTATTTAGAGATCCTAAATCTGAGAGTAAACCTTACAAGCCTAGTTGGCGGAAATAGTGTTTAAGGTAGTTCGCATCCGAAGTTTCCATACTCTTCGAAAACTTCTCTAAAGACCTTCAATGCTTCTCCATATATTCTACTTGTTTCTTCTACACTTCCACCGTCTCTGAAAACTTGCTTGTCTAGTTTTCCTAGAGCTCCTAGGTTAGTTATCCTTGTTCTTGAAAATGGTGTTTCATAACCCACTGTTTCAATTCCTTCCATTTTTCTTAACCTGAACTCGTCTGGTGTAAACCAGTCACCTATCATCCATTTTCCAACTTCTGTTGAATAACCTGGTTCAGTTTTCCAATCACAAAACAACAAACCGTGTTCTCTGAAAAGCATGTATAGTTTTTCACCCATTACTCTTCCTGTTTCTATAAACTGTCCTAATTCATTTGAATCAGGCAAAGCAGGGAATCTTTCTCTGAAAGAATTATCACCATATGTAGCTTGTATTATTGGACGTAGTTCAACTGGTAGTACTGGATCATGTTCATCGTCATTTTTCCAATTATATTCCATTATTGCAGTATTCATGACAATTCCGTCTGGCAAACCAAATTTTCTAACAGCACTTCCTGTTATTACTTTTCTTCCGATTACTTCTAGAGCTGCCATGTCAAGTTTATGACTTCTTATGTATCCTGGAAGTGGGGAATCTATATATCCTGTTTTAAAACCTTTTTTGTTTAGATAATCCATTAATCTTGAAGACATTTCCCAAGTTGCTAGGGATTTTCCTGTTACTACTGCTTTTCGCTCTCCATCCCCAGCAGTAGCTTTGTCAGTAGAATGTATATAAACTTGATTTGTATTTCCTTCAACTTCGTAAACTTCTTTTACTTTTCCTGCAACAATTAAAGGTCCTAAATCTTCAGGTTTTTCAAAACTCATATTACCATCTCCTACAAAAATAATTAATATTACTGGGGATCTAAACAATAAATACCTAACTTCCGGTGAAAATCAACAGTAAAAAAAGGTTTAAATCCTTTTGCACCGAATGAATTCCATGCCAGTTAATAAGATCTTTTGGTTTGTATCGTTAGTTACTGTTATTTTTTTAGGGCTACAGGTTTTGGGTTATCCAGTTTTACCTGGATTAATGGCTTTGATGATTATAGACATTATTGTCTTGAAAGTCATAACTGATACAAAAGGACACTCAACAGGAATGAGAGTTATAACAGATATGAATTCTAAACTTGCAAACATACACTCAGTTCTTATGGACATGGGTAATTTCTTACGTGAGAATCGAAAAGGTGATGTTCACATGCCTGTTAATGCAGGAGCAAACATGGTCACTCTAGGTGCAATTGAAAAAACACTGAATAAACACAAAGATGATATTAAAGATGATTTCAAATCAGATGTTGACAAAATTGCAGAGAAGATCATTGATGTGGAGAACAGGCTTTTTGATATGCGAAAAGGTTTTTCAGCAGCTATTGCAGCTTTTGATGACCGGATGCGAAGTTTGGAAGAAGGCGACATGCCTGAAGAGCAGTCAGATGATTATGTGGAAATTTAGGGGAGACAAATGTCTGATTCTATACCAATGGCAATAACAATACCGATTTCTGTTAAAGGACACTATGTTTGTTCAGTTGCACCTCGAGAAGAAGTTAATTTTTCTAGAAATTGGATAATAGAACCTAAAGGAGCATATGCTGATATAAGTGGTAATTATTTTGAAGATACTGTGGGTTATGATGTTAAAGGGAATATAAGCAGAATTAAAGGTTTAGGTTTAATTGATGTTCATCTTTATCGTAGAAGAAAACAAGTAAATCGAGTAGTTGCAAAAAGATATTTTATAAATTGGGAAAATGATACGCCGTTTAAAGAACATGAATTAATGGGCTGGTATTTGGGAACATATGGAAAAAAAGTTACTTTAGCTGATATTCCAAGTAGGATCGGAGAAGTACCTAATGAGATATTATTTAGATTTTATAGATATCCTGTTTTTTCTTCGCCGTTTCCTTTGGCTCTTAAAGGAAACGATCCACTGAGAAAACTAACACCAGAGCATAGATTAAAGAGATCTGAACCAAAACGAGTATCGAAGTTTATACCGACTAATATAGAATCTGATAGTAGAGACTTTATCAGAGCTAATAGTATTGATGGGAAGCATGCTCGTAAGCTTTAAATACCTTTTCTACCTCTTATTTAGAATAATACTGCTTAGGCAGTAGCGATTGTGCGAAGTGATTTTATGAGTCAATTTATAGAAGCAATTCAAAAAGTTAAAGCTGGACCAAAAAGAAAATTTAAACAAAGTGTAGACATGATTCTAAATCTTAAAAATATTGACATGAAAAAAGCTGAAAATAAAATCAAAACTGAATTTACTTTACCGCACAAACTACCAAAGCAGAAAATTATAGGTTTTTTCGCAGGAAACCTAATTCCTCAAGTTAAAGAACTTGAAGGAGTTAGAATGATTCGAAGAGATGAAATTGATTCTTACAAAGGTAACAAGAAAAAAATGAAAGCTCTAGCTAGAGAATGTTATTCATTTTTATCAGAAGCGCCAATAATGCCTTCTGTTGGAAAAGTGTTTGGACCTGTTCTAGCTGTTCGTGGAAAAATGCCAAAGCCAGTTCCACCAGCAACAGCAAATGTTGAACCTCTGGTAGAGAATGCACGAAATACAATTCAGATCGCTCTTAAAGCTTCTCCTGTTATCCAGTTACAAGTTGGTACAGAAGACATGGATGATCAGAAAATTTCAGAGAATATTGAAAAAGTCGTATCAAGTATTCAAGCTACATTGCCTAGAGGCAAAGAACAGACAAAGAATGTTATGATTAAATTGACAATGGGTAAGCCCGAGATTGTAGAGTTGAATGTGAAAGGTAAGTGATTTTATGCCAGGAAGAGAAACTGTCAATCCAGTGAAAGAGCAACTTGTAAATGACACAGCTAAACTTATTTCTGATTATCCAATTATTGGTTTGATTGATTTGAAAGGTTTTCCTGCTGCAGCTTTACAAGAAATAAAAGCTAAGTTGCATGGAAGAGGAATGATAAAAGTTGTTCGAAAGAAACTTTTGCGATTTGCTTTGGAAAAAACAAAAACATCTCTTATTGAACATATTCCAGATCAGCCAGCTTTAATTCTTACAGAAGAAAACCCATTTAAGATTTACAAATTTATTGTTCAAAATAAATCAGCTTGCTCTGCAAAGGTAGGCGATGTTACTGAAGATGAAATAATTGTTTCAGCAGGACCAACAGATTTAATGCCTGGTCCAGCTATGACTACTCTAAGTTCTGTTAAAATTAAATCTAAAGTAGATGGTGGAAAGATCGCGATTCTAAGTGATGTTACAGTTGCTAAAGCAGGAGACACAATCGATGATAAATTATCTTCTGTGCTTTCAATGTTGAAAATGAAACCAATGAAAGTTGGTTTGAATGTTAAAGTTGTTCTTGAAGGCGAAACAATCTACCCACAAGATGTTTTGTACATTGACGAGGTAGAAACTCTAGCTAACTTGGCACAAGCAAGTAACTATGCGTTCAACTTATCAGTTGAAGCATGTTACCCAACTAAAGAAAACATCGAATTTATTATTTCAAAAGCTTTTGGTGAAGCAAAGAATCTTTGTGTTGAAGCAAGTATTCTTGAAAAAGATTTTATTGATGATGTTTTAGCTAAAGCTGTTCGTGAAGCAAATGTTTTAAAAGAATTAGTACCTGATGCGCCAGAAGCAAAAGAGGCAAAACCTGAAGAGAAAACAGATGAAAAAGTTAATGATACTGATACTACAGAAGAATCAACTGACACAAAACCAGAAGAAACAAAAGATAATGATCAAGAAAAAAAGGAGGAGAAGTAATATGGCAAACTACGTATATGGTGCTTTACTTCTTCACAGCGCAGGAAAACCAATAGATGAAGCAGGCCTAAAAAAAGTAATAGATGCAACAGGCGAAGCTTCAAACGAAGCTCAAATAAAATCTTTAGTTGCTGCCCTTGACGGAGTCAATGTGGAAGAAGCAATGAAGAAAGCAGCTGCACCAGTAGCAGTCGCAGCAGCACCTGCTCCAAGTGGAGAAGCAAAGAAAGAAGAAAAAGAAGAAGACACAGAAAAGAAAAGTGAAGATGCAGCGGCCGGGTTGTCTAATCTATTTGGATAATTAGATTAGTCCCGAAAGGCGCTCTCTTTGGCTAAGAAGTTTTAATCTTCTTAGTCCTAAGAGTATCTAATAGTTCTAACCGGCTCGTTGGTTTTCTTATTTTGAAATATACTTTCTACCACTTTCAGTAATAAACCATCTAAATGAATATTCTTCATTTTCTTGTCTTACAAAATTTTTAGATTCTAAATTTTTCAAGTGTAAACTGGTATTATTTAGTTGAATAAAAAGATTTTGTGACAATTCTTTAGTTTTCATACTTTTTTTATTCAACAACTTCAATAATTCTTTCTGAGCATATCCTTTTGGATATCTCTGACCCCTACTTCTGAGTTTTTGTTTTTTAATAGCATAGTCTAAATCATTTATTTTCATCGGATGAATCAATTTTATTTTGTTTCTAAATTGTAAAAGACCTTTTGATTTTATAGCAATATCAAAAAAATCTCCCCGCTGTTTAATATTCATTAAATCACTCTTTTTGATAAAATTAAGTAATATCGTTTTTATTTGTTCAACTAATTTTTTGTTTTTCATTCTTATAGCAATTCTATTATCTCTAATTGTTCCTTCATCATCTACAACCGCTCTTATGACAGAATAAGAAAATTCTTTTGGGAGACTGAATGTTTCCTTAGGAAAATAAGAATCTTCACTATGAAATTTAATATCATAGAAATGTTTTATTAAATCGGCTATCACTTTAGGATAAATAATAAAATATGCACGCTTTCCTTTAACCCTATTAACATGACTATTTCCAAATGATTTTTTAATTAGAATATTGAAATTATTAATAAGTCCTTTATTTTTGTTGATATAACTTGGCATACCTGTTTTTTTATCCACGTGACCATCACATATCAAATGAGTCATTACTCCAAACAGTTCTGGTGATTCCTTTAATGGTAATTTAGGGTTTTTTATAGCATTTCCATGACCATTGCCTTTGTAAGCTATTATATTTTTTTCTACAAATTTCCAATCCCAAGAAAGCTTATTAATTATTTTTTTTATTGCCCACAATGGTATGAATAAATTAGAATTTTTCCAAGTAAGTAGAGTTCCATATTTTATACCTAAATACTTTGAACAGTCCTTTAAACTATTAAATTCATTTTTACAATCTTTAAAGAATTTCTTCTGAGTTTTAACATTGAAGAGAACTCTAACTTTATCTTTAGGAAACTCCCATATATGAAATTCTCTTGGTTTCACAATAAACACCAATCCTGTAGAGAATTAGATATTTCATCTAAACAGTTAAATTCATTTCTATATTCAATCACATACATCACCTCTTTTTTGTGAGACTTGAGCCTCCGTAAGGAATTGGGCTCAAGCCGAGAAAAGAGGTATGTTGAGAGATATTAAGAAATTATTTAAGTTTTAGATTATGAATAGGCATATGGTAGCAGACAATAATTTCCATATTGCCACTGGAAGTATATTCTGGGTAATGGCTATTTGTGTAGGTAGTATTTTTTGGTTCCTAGTTAGTAATATCGGTGGGGATTTTAATTATTCTATTGTAGTTTTTGTCTTTGGGGTATTTTTATTGGGTTTCCTCTATTATATGCAAAAAAGAATAATGGATATAGATAATGACAATAAACAACATAAAATTATGTATAATAAATCTATTGAAATATCTAAAAATGAGCCAAATGTTTTTTTAGATAAAATATTTTGGACATTTCTCATAGCAGTATTAATTTTAATAGTAGGTTTTTTTGCAACAAGTTTTATAAATAATTCAATATTGGAGACTAGGGCATATACTTCTGAATGGTCAGATAGTATGGGAAATTCGTTTATGGTAATATGTAATCCTATTGGTGATACATATTTTAGACAAGGATCTGATATATCATGTGATATTATAATAAATTCACTAAATAATAATTATACTGATTTTCAAATAGATGCTCAAATTTTTATGGAAGATAATTATAGAATACATCAGTATTGTACTGCTGTCTTTCATGACATATCATATAATGAAATAGAATATAGTCACTGTTTGTCAGATAAACCAATATTTCTTTCAAAGTCAGGTGAATATCTAATACAGCTTTTATCATATTCTTTCATTATAGAAGGCTCTGATGAAATACGTAACGGTAATTTAAGGGATATAATATTTCCAGAAAAAATTAGAACTTATTCAGATTCTGAAATTGAAGACAAGTATATTTCTCAACTAGCTTTAATGCTAGTTTTTATTACAGTTATAATTAATATAATTCCTGCAACATTGTCTTTTAGAAAATTTCTTTTTGATAAAAAATCAATTTTTAACCAATAGAATTTACTAAAGATCCTTTTCCATCTGAGCGATTTCAGATTTAAACTTAGCTAGAAGCTGTGGTAATTGTTCAATGTCTATACTACCTAATTCATGTGCAGTTTCTAATAAAATATCATTTGCATTCATACAATCAATTCCTTTTTAATTTTATCTTTTATTTTTGCTAACTTTGACTTGTCAACACCAAATCCTCGACCTAGTGTTGGGGATCCTCCACCTTTTCCACCTAGGTCAGAACAAAGTTTACTTGTTATTAATCCTGCGTTTATGTTTACGTTCTTTCCAGCTGAACAAAATACAGAAATCTTTTCTCCTATTCCGAATAGAGTGATGAAAGTATTGTCATTGCCCAATGTTCTAGACATTTCTTGAAGTTTTTTCATGTCGCCGTCGACCTCTTGAACAACTAATTCGATGCTGCCGACTTTTTCAGATTTTATTTTCTTAGCTAAATCTGCAGCTTCTTTTTTATTTTTTATTTCAAGTCGCTTTCGTAGAGTTTTCCACTTAGTTAAAAGCTGTTTCACAGCTTTTGGTAAATCAGAATCTTTAACTCCTAAAACTTTTGCAGATTCTTTCAAGATGTTGGTCCTTGAGACCAACCAATCTTCTGCAGCTGGTCCTGCTCGGAAAACTAATCTGATAACTCCGTCATGTGGTTTTTCAATTTTGCTAATTATTATTTTACCAACTTCACTTGTATTGTTTTTGTGCAGACCGCCGCATGCTTCAGCATCCCAACCAGGTATGTTTACTATTTTTAATTTTTCACCTGGTACTACACCACCTTGATAAATTCGGAAACCAAATTTCTGTTCAGCTTCTGTTCGACCGAAAACTTTCTTTTCAATATTTACTTTTTTCTTGATTAATTCGTTAGAAATATTTTCTATTTTTCTAATTTGTTCTGGTGAAGGGATCTCATAGTGACTGACGTCTAAGTGAGCTTTGTTAGCTCCCTTACGAGTACCACGTTGCCAAATATGTGGACCTAGCACGCGCTGACAAGCACCATTAATTACGTGTGCACCTGTATGATGGCGAACTATTCTATCTCGTCGGTCCATGTCCACGCTACATTTTACAGTTACAGAATCAATTTGCCCTTCTATAGTGTGAACAATAATATTTCCTTTCTTTTCAACGTCAATTACTTTTGCTGATCCAATTGTTCCTAAATCAGGTTCAGCTCCTCCACCCCGAGGGTAGAAACCAGATTTATCTAGTACAACTAAATTGTCGAAAACTTTAAGCACTCGCGCTTCAAAATTAAATAAATCTTCTTTTTCATAGTATAGTATTTCTGTTTGTGGTAAACCGTCGAGAAAAGCTAATTGATCTTCTGATTGATAATCACCTGTTCGTTTTTTTCGTGTTTCTTCTTCCTCAAGGTTTTTTCGTATTTCTTCTTTGATATCTAGAGCTGTCACGCTTTCAGAAGGAAGATCTAAATGTTCTTTAACAATTTCTGGATTTAATCCGTATGACTCGTAAAGCATTACAAAACTTTTTTTATCAAATTTCTTTTTTCCTCCGCGAAGAAGAATGTCTTGGAATTTTTTGACATTCCCACTTGCGTTTTTCATATTTGATTTATATTTTTCTTCTTCACTCTCTACCATTTTTAAAATGTTTTTCATTTTCTCATCTAGTTCTGGGTAAATATCTTTAACCTCGTTAATTTGCTGCTCAACAACTGTTCCTAGGTCTAAAGCCATTCCTAGATTTCTTATTGAATGTAGAGCTCGTCGTATCAATAACCTTGCTAAATACCCTTCCTGAATATTAGAAGGAACAACTCCATCGCCAAGTATAAAGGCAAGTGCTTTAGAATGATCGGCAATTCTATAGATGTTGTGGTATGGGTAAACTTGTTCCATTATTTCATCTGGGGTAGTACCTAGCTTTTTTCCAATAATATCAATTAGTATCTTTCTCTCTTCTTCAACGTTAACATCTTCAACATTCATGCAAGAGGAAAGTTTACAAAATTCTTCAAATACTTTTTTATTGTATGATTTTATTCTTCCTTCTTTCCGTAAAAATTTAATTACTTTAGGATAAATTGAATCGTAAATTGTTGGAGTTCCTTGTGAAGCCCATGCAATTCTTTCTAATCCGTAACCTGGATCAACTACTTTCATTTTCATTGGAGAGTAGATTCCTCCTCGGTCTTCAAATTCCATGAAAACCATAGTTGCTATTTCATTTCCACCTGACATTACTTCAAAACAAGGTCCTGCATTTCCGCCACCTTTCCAAAGATTTTCAACAAAACTTATTTTATCAAGAGGAAGTTTAAGTTCACTTGTGAAAAATCCGTGGCAAAGTTCAATTGCTTTTTCTTTCCAATAAATTTGCTTTGGGCTATTGAATACGTGATGGCCTAACATAGAAAACTCAGTACAATGCCGACCTGTTCCTAGACCGACATTGTCTATATCTACGAAACGGACAGATGGTTGATCTGTTAAAGCTGGGTTTGCTGGTGGTTTAGCTGATCCATTAAGTACCCAAGGCATGTAATTGAAAATACCAGCTCCTGTGAATAAAGTATCTGGTTTCCATCGTGCAACTACAGGATATCTTTTAACAAACTGGTGTCCGTTATTCTCAAAGAACTTTATGTATTTTTCTCTTATTTTTTTCCAAGTTAACTTACCAGGAATAACTGGGCTGCCTATGAAATTGTAGGATACGCAAGAAGCATCGCCACACTCGTCTTGTTGAACAGTAGCCCAGAAATTATTACCACATTTTTTACATTTCTGTCTAAGAAAGCCGTTCTGCTTGAAAAATTTTAGATTAAAATGCTCTGGCTTGAGCAAGTCCTCTCTAGTAAGCATATTTGATAATAGTTAGAATAAGATAAAAAGGTTTTAGATTAGTCACAATTGCTAGGAGCGTCGAAATAAAGGTTGCATACCTCATTTTCTAAGTTGTCAAAACTAGTTAGAATCTTGCTTCTAGAACCTTTTAGCTCGATGGAAGGTGTGTTTTTGTTAACTGAATATTCATCTGTATTGATTTTTTCTAGAAGAATGCGATTATTGGAATCTGTCCATAACTGCTCAACTTCTAAGTCAATGTCGCTACAATTACTACAATCGTTAGAATAATAAAACTTCAGAATAACTATGTCTTGTTTTTGGTATGGTGTTTCTTCTGCAGCTGTAAGAGGTCTGTCAAATTTGAATATTGTTAGTTTAGTTTCTTCAATTGGGTCTTGAGCTGTGTTTCCGTCTGAGAAAACAGATAAGAATGCAAAAGCTAGAGTGCTTCCTGCAAATACAATTAAAATGAATATAGACATTAATTTCTTTCGTTTATCATGTGATATTTTCATGTTATTTCTTTGGTAGAGAAGATATAAAAATATTTTTTGGTGCAACTTTTTGCTGTTAGAAAAAAGGTACTAGGCGCAAAGTCCCCAACCACAATCTCGGCAAGTTAAGCATCCTTCAATTGTTGCTAGTTTATTCTCACATTTTGGACAGTTTGTTAATCCGTTCTTAACATGTGGGATGTTTTCTATTTTTTCTTTAAGGATTTCTTGTCCACCATCTAGCTTAACATGTTCGATTGGTGCAGGTGATTGAACAGTTGGTACCTTTTCAAAACTAGTTAATTTGGATGGTTCTTTGAATGTCTTTTTCTTAGGTGCAACTAGAACTTGTCCTTTTATAGAACCATCTCGGTAAACAGTAACTCCTTTACAACCAAGAGTGTATGCAAGTATGTAACATTTTTTCATGTCTTCCATTGTAGCATCTGCAGGGAAGTTTGTTGTTTTTGAAATTGAGGAATCTGTCCATTTCTGGAATGCTGCTAGAGCTCGAATATGTTCTTCTGGAGTTATATCCATTGCTGTTATGAAAGTTTTCTTTACAGATTCTGGTATGTATCTTATATCTTGTATTCTTCCTCCATGGTCGCAGACATCTCTCATTAGTTGTTCATCGTGTAATCCTAAAGAACGCATTACCTTTTCGAATATAGGATCAACATAGTAGAAACTTCCAACTTTAACATTTTTCTCGAAAACTAAACTGTAAACAGGTTCCATACCAGAAGATGTTCCGGCAATCATTGAAATAGAACCAGTCGGTGCAATAACAGTTGTGTATGCGTTTCTAATTCCATGTTGTTTAACTTGTTCTGCAATGTGCATCCAGTCTTGTTTCCAACTTTGTTTATCATAGAAACCTGAAAATGGCATGTCTCCTTCTGAGTAGAAACTCTGATCATATATTGGGAAGACTCCTCGTATTTTTGCCATTTCAATTGATGAAAGTTTAGAATTGAAATTTATGAACTCCATTAATTTGCTCATAAATTCTCGGCCTTCTTCAGAATCATATCGGATTTTTAATTCATACATTAAATCCCCCACACCCATAACACCTAATCCGACTTTTCGTGTTTTCTTTGACATCTCTTCTATTTCAGGTAGAGGGAATCTGTTAACATCGATTATATTATCTAAAAACATTACAGCTGTTTGAACTGTCGCAGCTAAACCGTTCCAATCAAAATAAATTTTTCCTGTTTCATCTTCTTTTACAAATGCTAAAACATTTACACTTCCTAGGTTACATGATTCGTTTGGATAAAGTAAAACTTCTCCACATGGGTTTGTCGATTCAATTGGTCCAAGTGTTTTTAGGAAAGGGTTATTTTTGTTTATATTATCGTAGAACATAATTCCAGGTTCTGCTGATTCCCATGCTTGGTAAACAATCATGTCGAAAAGAACTCTTGGGTCAACTTCTCGTATAACTTTTCCATCTCTAGGACTTCTTAAAGGATAAGGTTTGTTTTCATTGTAATATTTCCAGAAATCATCTTTAATCAAAACAGAAATATTAAAGTTAGTTAAACTTTTGTTTCCTGTTTTTGCTTTTATGAATTTTTCAATATCAGGGTGATCAACATTCATAAGACCCATATTTGCACCACGTCTTATTCCACCTTGTTTAACAACCTCTGTCATTACGTCAAACATTCGCATAAATGTTAATGGTCCAGAAGCAACTCCACAAGTTGTTCTTACAAAGTCTCCTTCAGGTCGTAATTCTGAAAAGTTATAACCAACTCCTCCTCCTGATTTGAAAATAATAGCTGCGCTTTTCAAAGTATCCATTATTCCTTCCATAGAATCTTTTACACCCAATACAAAACAAGCACTTCCCATTCCTAAAAGTGAACCGAAGTTTGCTATTGCTGGTGTGTTTGGTAAGAATCTTTTTTCAACCATAAGTTTGTAAAAATCTAGTAATTCCTTTTCCATTGAACTGAAATGTCCTGTTTTCAATAATGTTAGGAAACTGTTCCAGTCAACTTTCATTTTTCCTAACTTGTTAAAATCATTGTAAACTTTTTTCAAAGCCCTTAAATGATATCTGTTTAATTTGAACTTACCAACGTGGTATTTGTTTTCATTTTCTACTTCATCTAGTTCTGATTCTGGATTTATTTTTTCTCCACCATTTTTATTGTAGACATCTGAATGGTATAGAAGATTAGGTATGAACGCGTGGGTTGAAACTCTGGAAAAAAGTTCTTTTGGGGATTCAATTAATTTTCCATTTTCATCTTTTCTCAAGTATCTTGATTTTAAAACTCTTAGAGAGTTTATATCAAATTGTTTATCAACCTCGTCTATTTCAGTTTTTTCAAGAACAAGTTTCTTTTCTCTTCTTAATTCAGATCGATATTGTCTATATAGTATGTAAGCTTTAGCTGGTTTAGCTAAATTTGAACTCATTAATACACTTTCAACAAAATCCTGTATTTGTTCTATTGTTGGTGGGTGTTCTTCAGAAAAATTCTTTTCTAATTCAAGCATAACCCTATCAGAAATTTGAGATGAGACAGACCTGTCTCTTTCACCTGTAGCTTTTAATGCTTTCCATATAGCATTAGTAATTTTTTCCTGTCTAAAATCAACAATTGCACCATTTCTCTTAATAATCTTAGTTATCAATTAATCAGCCTCCGAGTAAGATCGCTAGTTAACACTATTTTCAAATCAACGAGTAACAGAAAGATACGTTCTAACATATTTAAGCATTTAGATAAAATAGGGTATAGATTATTTTGTGTAACTACTGATTAGTTAATTGCTCAACTTCTGATAAAACTTGAGAAATGTTTTTTATTTTGGGTTTTTTAGTTAAAATGTCTTTTATGGTTACTATATTATACTTCAATAGCTCCTTCTTGATTTCTGGTGAGACTGATTTTAGTATAGTTATAGGATAAATTTTATTTCTTTCGATCATTTTAGCTAAACTATTTTCTTGTGGGTAGTTCCATCCTAGTAAAGTCATTCCTTTACAAGAAGCATACTGTATTGCATCTAAAGAAAATTTAGTATTTGAAGCAACCCAAGCTTCTGAAAAATTTTCACACTTACCAGATGAGTAACCTTCTTTAAGATCTAGAAATCTTGCGTAAGTGTATAAGATATCTTTTATTCCTGTGTATATTCCAGATGAATTATGATATTTACATTCTATCATAGACTTTTTAATTTTTTCTGCGATGATGTCTATCTCGTGTTGTACACACGCACCAGTTACAATTATATTTGTTTTTGTTTTGTAGCCTTCTGATTGGAGAACTTTAGAAACAAACTTTTCAAATACAAAACCATCTGGGCCCAATCGCATTATAGCTCCTTTTAGGTCGTACTTTGTTGCAGAATTTTTGTCTTTTTTTCTTATTTCAGAAATAGTGATTTTCAATATTTTTCTTGTAGTTATTCCCTCGTATATTTTTGACTCTACTATCTTAGCAACTTCCTCTGCATCTCCTATGGAAAGTCCAGAACGCATACAAGTTTTTATAATTCTATTAGGATCAAACCTAACTTTGCTTCCGTGTGATTTGATAATATCCATAAATAAAATTGGTTTATCTGGTTTATTAATTGCAATTGAATTGCCCATTATCACATTGTATATTTAGTTTACAAAAACGTTCAATTAATTCACATGTTATGTTTTTAGTTATAGAAATGTTTTTTTCAATATTTGTATTTTCAATATAATTTATGTAATTGTAATTGCTTTCTATTGTAAAATAGTTTTCTTCACATTTTTTTATACGAATATTAGATGATAGTTTTTTTTCTAAAAATTCTTCTATACTATTTTTATTATCATAGACTGATGCAGCTTCTATAGAATAAAACAATAGGAGGTTTTCATGAGAAATTAAATTTTCCGAATATTCTAAATATAATTTATTTAGAACACTTTCAGTTCCTATCCCACTAACTATTCGCATATCTATGTCAGAAAAACTTAGCATCATTATACCTGCTATTAGAACTAGTCCTAGGAAGATTACAGGGGTTGCTGAGATTCCTTTATCTATAGTACCCATTTAAAACCTTTGGCCCTCATAGGTTAAATATGCCATTGGAATACAGTGAAAATAGTATAAAAAATAGATGTTCCCACAAGATTCTCGATATTGCCAATAAAAGAATAATGTTTATAGATTTTGGTTCTTTGTCAAATGCATCTTTTAATAATTCTTTTTGTAGGAAGCATGTGTTCAAACTTATGGTATATCCTGAAAATAATGTTGATGAATTAATTTTCATAAAACCATTTAAGAGAATATTTAATTCTAATCAAATTTCAGATATTAAGGAAGTGTCAAAAAAATTAAATTCATTTAAAAAAATAAATCTTTGTGAAAAATGTAGAGTATTACTAAAAAATTCTTGGTCAGACCCGTTAACATATTACTACAATCTTCACAAAAACAAATGTAAGAAGTGTAATAGAAAAACTAAAAAAATGACGCACTCATTAGAAAAAACAGAACTTATTAAAAAATCATTTAAGATTGATAATATTCATAGAACATATTCTAAAGTTTTCTCACCTGTTCTTATTCCAGAAATAGTATCTGCTTATATAGAAACCGTAAAACCTAAAGGCAAATTAGAAAAAAAATATTTAGTAAAGGACACTACTGTATCAATACATAAATTAAATCATAGGCCAGATAATTTTTATTTTATAAACTATCCTGAAATAAATTTAACCAATAAAGAAAATAATTTAATAAATTCTATATTTGAAGATATTTGTAATCTTAAATTGGATATAAATTTCCATCCAAAACAAGTTAAAAAAGAATTTAAAAAAATAATACATGGGTTAATAGATAATCTAAATGTCAAAAACAAGGAAATATTTTTTAATATTGTTTATAGGCACACAATAGGATATGGTTCTATTGAACCGTTGTTAGAGGATAAAGACATACAGGATATTTACATAGATTCTGGATCTTCTTTAGTTCATATAGTTCATTCTGAGTTTGGTGAATGTTTAACAAATATTTTCATGACAAAAGATGAAATTGATAAGTTAATCACACGTCTAAGAGCTAATTCTGGTAGACCTATGGATGCTAGTAATCCTGTTTTACATACAGAAATTAAAGAGCATGGAATACGTGTTTGTGGTATACATCCTCCATCAACATACAACGGAACAGGTTTTGCTTTTAGGAGAAGAAAATCAGAACCATGGACATTAACTGAAATGATAGCTGCTAATATGTTAGATCATAAAACAGCTGGACTGTTAAGTTATCTTATCGATGGACAAAACTCTCTTCTTATAACAGGTCCTAGATCTTCTGGTAAGACATCGTTATTAACTTCTCTTCTTTTAGAAATACCTCAGCATAATAGAATAATTATTATAGAAGATACACCTGAGATACCTGTTAAGGAATTAAGGAAATTAGGTTTTAAGATAGAACATATGAAAACAGAAGCTTTTGCAAAGGGATTTGAACTTTCAACTGAACAGGCACTTAGAACATCACTAAGATTAGGAGATTCTGTATTAGTAATTGGTGAGGTTAGGGGTAAAGAAGCTAGAGCTCTTTTCGAAGCTATGCGAGTTGGTGCATCTGGAAACGTTGTCTTGGGAACTATACATGGTTCAAGTGCATATGATACGTGGGACAGAGTTGTTAATGATTTAGGTGTTCCTTCAACAAGTTTCAAGGCAGTTGATAATATTATAACAGCTGGAACAATACGATCTGGAGACAAGATTAAACGCCATAGAAGAATTCTGAATATAACTGAAATAGGTAAGACATGGAAAGATGACCCAACTAAACATATGAAAGATATTGTTGAGTATAATCACCGAACAGGAAAATGGAAAGTAAATTTTTCAACTTCAAAAACAATAAGAAGAATTTCTGAAATGAAATGTCAGAGTTTACATAAAACAAAAAAAAATATAGAAATTAGAGCGAAAATTAAAAAATATTTAGTAAGTGCTTCTAAGAAAAATCCAAAATTAATATCAGCTAAGTATGTTGTTGCTTCTAACAATAAATTCATCCAACTTGCTTCTCGCAATAGTAATTATAATAAAGTTTATAGAGAATGGAAAAAATGGCTTAGAAGTGTTGTATAATGTTAGGAAAATCTCGTAAAGGTGTTGTTGGGGAAGATCTTCTTGCTATATTTTGTATTGCTATTTTAATTATGTTTTTTATTTTTTCTGTTTTTAATTTATATTCTGATTATTTTGGTGAATTGGATTTAATTGAGAACGAAAGAATTGCTAACTCAGTTGCTAATAAATTATTTTTAGAGTCAGGTGGTGTAGTGGATGATCCTGAAAATTTTGTTTTATTTGATAAAGCTAATATTTTGGTAATTAATTTAGAAACTGGAGAAAATTGGGGCACATCATCTACAGGAAACCAAACATCTGTAAGTTCTTTTATTACACTTGTTAAATTGGGTAAAATATATTATCCCGGGAGGGTTGAGGTATATGTCAATAAGTAAAGGTCAGGCTATTTTAATGGATGTTTTAATGATAGGTTTGTTTATTTCTATTATTCTTATTTTAGGAAGTTATTTTGGTAGAGAATTCTATAATACTCAAAACATACATGAAGATAGTTTCTATAGTCAAACTGTTCTTTTGTCATTAATCAAATATGAAAATGAAAGTTATTTTGGATATGAATCTAGTGGGATGAACATAGCAGAAATATTTGATATTTTTTACTGTCAGACAAACCAGAGAATAAGTCAAGCCCAATTAAACCAAACTATTAAATGGTTTTTGGATCTAACTCTTGAGGATTATAATTATATTTTCTGGACAAGATCTGAAACTGGTAAATATCATGATAGTACTGGTATTCATGTTTGGAAGGGGCAATCTGCAGTCTGTGCAAAACAAATAACAGTAAAAAATTTTGATATGAATCTGTCGTGTGGGGAAGCGCCACTAACATTGAGTATTTGGGATAAGTTTAAAGAAATACCTGAGGTGTGTGATTAATGGATAAAGTAGATGAGCTTAAAGAATTTGTTAAAAGTTTAGCTAGCTCTGTTGATGAACTGACAACTGAAGTTTTCATATTAAAGCAAGAAATGGCTAAGATTAAGCAGGATATAAACTAAGTTTATAAAGATATACTACAATTATTGCATGTGATTTTATGCCAGTATCAGTAGCACCTTACACTAGAAAATACCACCATACAAAGAGCAGGGGACACGAAGGAACAGTAACCTGTGGTTATTGTGGTAAGAAGGTACCTCGATATAAGACTTTTACAAAGTTTAAGGGGTTTAGAATTACTGATCCTGCTATTTTACAGGCTGTGGATAGAAGCCACATGCACTTCTTTAGACAGAAAATGCAAGTATGCCCTAGTTGCGCTAGACATCATAAAATTGTTCAAAGGGGCAAATCTGTGCAGAAAAAGCATTTGCGAAGGTAGGTCATTTAAAAACCTCAGCCTCGCTATTAATATAAGGTGATTTTGTGGAGATAGATAAGATTGAACCGATACCAATGGGACAAGCTAACGAGATAATGACTAAGAGAAATAAGTCAGGTGAGCTTGGATATGAGCAGAAGCTAGCTTTAGAACATTTGCAGAAGTTTACAAAGTTAGATGCTAAAAAGTCTGGTAAACTGGTTGAAGAGCTTAATGCAGTTATTCGGATGAGCCCCGAAACTTTAGCTCAGATTGTAAATATACTTCCTAAAAACCCAGATGAAGTTAGAATGGTATTTGCAAGAGAAAAGTTCAGTCTTAAGGAAGAGGAAGTCAACACAATATTAGAAACAGTTAAAAAATACCTGTAAGGTGAGTTTGTGCGCGATGAATATGTTGTTGTTCTAGATTTTTTGCCAAAGGGCAGAAGTGGCTATAGAAAGCCAGAGCCATTAGCACAAGTGCTAGGTGAAAAATATTTTTCTCTTTTAGAAGTAATTGTCAAAGATGATGCTATTGTAAAACAAGGGGATAAAATTTACATTGGTGAGGGGGAGAGAAAAGAAGTTGATCATATTAAACGAAGAATTAAAATTAATGATCTGACAACTTTTTCACATTCAGAGCTTCCGTTTATGGTTGAAAATATTGTAAAAACAAATCAAGAGCGCTTTGTACAAATCTTTAATACTGCTCAACCAATTTCTACTCGACAACACCAGCTTGAGCTGTTGCCTGGTATTGGTAAGAAACATATGTGGGATATAATTGCTGAGAGGAAGAAAGGACCATTTAAGGACTTTGAAGATTTGCATAAACGCGTAAAGCTTCTTCCAGACCCACAGCAAATGATAATCAAAAGAATTCTTGAAGAACTTGAAGATGATAACATTCGATATAGAATGTTTGTAGCTGGCCCGCCTAGGCGATTCTAATGGTTAAGCTTAGTCAAAATTTTCTTACAGATGCTAAGACTGTTGATTTTATAATAGAGAAAGCAGCGCTTTCGCCAGAGGATACCGTTCTGGAAATTGGTCCTGGTCACGGTATTATAACAAATGAAATTAGAAAATTTTCTAAAGTTGTAGCTGTTGAAAAGGATAGAGAACTTGCTAGAGAAGTTGAAGATTTGTTTCCTAAGATAAAAGTTATTTCAGGTGATATTCTAAAGGTAAAGTTACCGCGCTTTAATAAAATAATTTCTAATGTTCCTTTTGAAATTTCTTCTCCGTTGTTAGGGAAGATGGTTGATTGGGAATGGGAAGAAGCAATTCTTATTTTTCAAAAAGAATTTGGTGAGAGATTTTTTTTAAAACCTGGTGAGAAAAAGTATTCTCGGTTATCTGTTTTTATAAGTTATTATTATGAGGTTAAACGGCTAGGAGAAATTCCTAGAGCTAAGTTTTCTCCAAGACCTAAGGTTGATGGTATAATTGTTCGGGTTAGAAAGAAAAAAATTCCTTTTCCAACTGACAAAAAATTTTGGGATTTGGTTAATTCGCTTTTTAGACATAAACGAAAAATTGTTCGTGGAGCACTAAAAGTTGAAAAGTTTTCTGATGAACAGCTAAAAAGTCTTAATGATCTGGGACAGTTAAGAGTAAATAATTTAACGCTTAATAACATTAAGGGGATTTATGATGCTTTGTCCTAAGTGTAAGAAAGAACAACTTCGTTATTTTCCTTGGTTAGGTCAAATGTGGAAATGTTCTTGTGGTTACTCTGGTCCACTAGCTGTAGAGTTAACTGGGCGTGCACTGTTACAATTTCTTAGGAAAATACCAAAAGGAAAGGTTGTAACTTACAAGTCACTTGGTAAAAAATTTGAAATGCATCCACGTGCAGTTGCTAAAGCTCTTTCTAAGAATATTCAACCTAACCGTTATCCTTGCTATAAAGTAGTTGGTAGCAACGGGGAACTTGGTGGTTATTCTGGTAAAGGCGGTGTACGAACAAAGCGTGTATTGTTAAAAGCAGATGGTATTGAAATTAAGAAAGGTAAAGTTGATTTGAAAAAGTTTGAATGGGTCAGTAAAATTATTCTTTGAACAGATCTTCAACATGTACTTGGAAAACTTTAGCTAATCTAAATGCTAAGGAGAGCGACGGAGCTCCACCTTTCTCAATTGTTATGATAGATTGGCGACTGACTTGAACACTGTCAGCTAATTGGTCTTGTGTTAAATTATGCTTTGCTCTGAACTCTTTAAGCCTAGACTTCATAGTAAAGTTTAGTTTACATATAGTATATAAAACTTTACATTAGGTAAAGTATACTTTACAATAGCTTTATATTCTGTGTAACCACTATATAGTTAATAATCTTTATATGTACCAAGCGACATATAATTATTACACAGGAGTAGTAATTATGAGATCATTAAAACCTTCACCGAAAAAGATGTTTTTGAATGGGTTCCCTTACGAACGCGTAGTTCCTCAGAGACCAATGGTTCAAAGAAAGGGAGATAAGGTTGTAAAATGTTTCTTATATTGTAATACAAAGGAGTGTTTGGGTACTCGTTGTTTCTGGCCTAAAGCTGGTCAGTGCCCGACATTTAGCAAACTTGCTGAAAAGGTTTCTAAAGAAAATAGTAATGGAAATAGAAAAAGAAAATATGGAAAGCCTAAAATGAATGGTTGGGTTAAAAACGGACAATTAAAACAAATTTAAACTTTCCAATCAGTTTTCAAACCAGTTTGACAGAAATGTGTTCTTGATACTTTAAATTTTTTCTTTTTCAAGCGCGCAATAATTTTATCTGTTTTGTCTAAGCGAATTAGTTTTTTCTTTGCAAGTATATGTAAATCATAATAAAATGGCAAATCTAATTCGCTTTCAAGACTTTTTAATAGTTTCATCTCGCTTTCCCATAGAGGGAATTTTTTCTTAGCAATGTATTTTTTTACTTTAGTAGCAAACGATTTGTCTTGAATAGGACCTAAATAAATTGGACCACAAACTTCAGGTTTTCTCTTACACTTATATTTTGTTACTAATTCTCCGCAATAATGTCTACCACAAGAACAATAATAAACATAACCAAATTGTTTTAGTAATGGAGCTATTTTTCCTAGGTGTTCTATCTTTCCGAATGTTCGGAAGTAGTGGGAAGTTGCATGGGAAAGTATAGGAACAAATGCTTTATCATAACGAGCGCAGCTAAGAATAATATTTGTAATTAAAATTCGTAAACCTAGTTCTGAATAGAAGGGTGTTTTGATCGACTTGACTCCGTACTTTTTCAGACATGTTAATGGGAATGTTCCTGAAAGTGGTGCTGTGTCTGTTGCTGTTACTGCTAACAAACCACGGTGGTAAACAGAGCGAGCAGCTGAATCGAGGAACGTTACCGGACTACCAAACGGATCAATATCTATAAAACCAAAAATATTTTCCCGCATCAATAAAGATGCATCACTTTTAGTAACTGTGCATTTTTTTCCTAAATTATTGTGTTTTATGTTTTTCTTTATTGAGCGAACTGCTGTAGGATTTAGATCGTTTAGTGTCATTGGTAGACCACACTCTTTAGCGTAACGTAAACCGCGAATACCGCTAGCTGCTAAACAGTCGCAACCGTCTTTTAGTTTTTGCTGCTCTAAGAAGATAGCTAATACAGCTACACTAATATCTCGAGAAAACTCCATTTGCTCGTTATAGAAAGTACTAACGTTGCGAGTTTTTGTTTTTTTCTTTTGTACTGGAGCAAAGAATTCTACTTTACCCTCGGTAATTTTCATAATGATTATTTGAATTTTATGGTTTTAAAAGGCATAGTTGATTGTCGTACAAAACTAAAGTGTTTTTATATGTGTGGTTTTCTAATTGCAATCGTGATACAATGATGTTTAACATTGTAAAAACTTCACAGGTTAAAAAGCCTGTGAAACTTAATAGATTTATGAGGTGTTTCACATGAGTAAAATTGATATTCGCGCTTTGTTAACAGAGAAGGCACCTTTGATTGACAAAATAATTGAAAAGTATGTTCCAAAAAAATACAATGAAGATTCTTTGATTTTTAGCTGCGGCAAACCAAGGTATGCGTTTAACACAGAAGCACCTAACAAAGCATTATCAGATCCTGTATGGGATATGCTTTCTAGAGGAGGAAAACGTTGGAGACCTACATTATTTTTACTGATAGTAGAAGCACTAAATGGGGATATTGACAAGGTTGGAGATTTTGTTATAATTCCTGAAGTTGTGCATAATGGAACTTTAATGATTGATGATATTGAAGATGATAGTAAAATTCGTCGAGGAAAACCTTGTACACATATTAAATACGGAATTGACATTGCAGTTAATGCTGGAAATTTCATGTACTATGTTCCGCTGTTACCGTTAATGCGTAATGCTAAACTTCCTGCTGAGAAGTCAGTGAAAGTTTATGAAACATATTTACAAGAGATGATCAATATTGGTTTTGGTCAGGGAATGGATATTGCTTGGCATCGGGGAATTGCAAACGCAGATGCAGTAACAGAAGAAGAATATTTACAAATGTGTGCTTACAAAACTGGAACGCTTGCAAGAATGTCTGCAAAGATAGCTGCTATTCTGGCTGATGGTTCTGAGGAACAAATAGAAGCAATTGGAAAGTTGGCAGAGACAGTTGGAATTGCTTTTCAAATCCAAGATGATATTTTAAACTTGATACCTTCTGGTGTTTCTAAAACTAAAGGATGTTGCGGCGAAGATATAACAGAGGGTAAGAGAACTTTAATGGTTATTCATACTTTGCGGGAAGGTGGGGAAGATGGAAAGCGTCTTGTGGAAATTATAAACATGCACACAGAAAATCAATCGCTTCGAGATGAAGCAATTGGAATAATGAAGAAAAATAATTCTATTGAATATTCAAAAGAGTTTGCGCGAACGCTTGTTCAAGATGCTTGGAACGACGTGGATAAGTTGTTAGAGCCAAGCGAAGCAAAAGATAAGCTATGCGCGTTTGCTCGATTTTTAATTGAAAGAGATATTTAGTATTAGTAAAGGAAAGTATGTGCCCCTCTATGTAATCACAATGTTAAGGAATTTCTTAATTTGATTGTATTTTGTATATACCTGTCTAGAACTAAGTATATTTAGGTGCTTTAGTGATGAAAAGAAGTTATTTAGACGCTAATTGCCGTATAGGAAGTTGGCCTATTCAAATATGTTTGGGTCTAATTACTAATCTTGTCGAAAATAGGTGAACCTATGGAAAATTTGTTTGTTATCAAAGTTGGTGGATCTGTTATTACTGACAGAGCAAGTGATGTTCCTAAGATTAACTATGAAAACTTGGAGAAAGTAGCTAGTGAAATTGGAAAAGCATACAAAGCAGGAAATAAGAGAATGGTTCTTGTTCATGGTGCTGGTTCTTATGGTCATCCAATTGTTAAGAGAACTGGAATTCATAATGGAATTGACACTATTGACCAAGTGCATGCTTTTGCTGAGACACAGAGATTACAGAATCACTTAAACTCTATAGTAACTCGTGTTCTAATGGAAAATGGTGTTCCAGCGATACCGTATCAAGCTTCTTCAAATGCTGTTATGGAAGATGGTAAAATTGTTTCTATTGATACAGAAGCGATTAAAGGGTTTTTGAAAGTTGGGCTGGTGCCTGTTCTGTTTGGAGTTCCTTCTTATGATAAAAAACAGGGATGTTCTATTTTATCTGGAGATGTTCTTGCTCCTTATATTGGTAAAAGATTAGAAGCATCTAAAATAATTCATATTACTGATGTTAATGGTATTTTTTCTGGGGATCCAAAGAAAGACGAAAATGCTAAACAGATTCCGCTGGTAACTCGAGAAAACTTAGAAGAAGTTATGAAATCTATTGCAGGTTCTACAAATACAGATGTTACAGGTGGGATGCAACGGAAGCTAGCTGAGTTGTTAGATATGGATATAGACTCTCAGATTGTTAGTTACATGGAAGATGATGTTTTAGAAAGAGCTATTTCTGGTGAAAATGTCGGTACTATAATTAGAGTAAAATAGTGTAGGTGTTCTTCTAGGCCTTTGGAAAGGTATTTAAGTGTTAGATATAGATGTTTTACTACCTTATCTAGGTGATATAAATGAGTACTGCATCTGACAGAGAAATTAGCCATATATTTGGAATTAAGCTTGGAGGTAGTGTTGTCGCTCCAAAAGATGGACAGAGAACAGCGTTGCCTGATGTTTGCAGACAAGTTGCTGAAGCTTATAGTAAGATAACCTCTCGAGAATATGGAAGTGGGTTTTTTATAGCTCATGGTGCAGGTTATCTTGGTCATGGATTTATGGATCTTCTTGGATTAAAACAATATGGTAATAATATTCCTGTTGGGGAAGAAGAGCATATTTATTTAATCAATCGTGGCCAGCAAATTATTGCCAATGAAATTGTATCACATATACGTGAATATGGAATTGGTTGTGAAATTGTGACAACTTCAGAAACTGTTTCAATGAATAAAAATAAAACAATTGGTGATTTTCCTTATGATAATGTTAAAGATATTATAGAAGATGGTAGAATCGTTATAATGTCTCCTGGGGTTGTTAGAAATGGTCCAAATCATAAAGTTGTTTGTTCTGGTGACGATGTTCTTTATAGAGCAATGACAGAATTTTCTAACGACTATAAAAATGTTCGTGCAATTTTAAGTACAAATGTTGAAGGTGTTTATAATGATCATCCTGATAAATGTGGTGCAAGAAGAGTAGCAAAACTTGACAGAAATACAATTAAAAATGTTATATCTGGTATAGAAGGTTCTTCTGAAGATGGTGTTGATATAACAGGTGCTATGCTTGGCAAGGTTGAAAAAGCATTTAGTAAATTCCATTACCATATTAAAAATGATAAAATTTTACCAGGAAATAGATTGATTAGTATTGTTTCTGGAAGAGATGGGCATTCACTAAAAGAATCACTTGTTCAAGAATATCCTATTTATTATCGAGACATTATTGGTACTATTATTTCTACTGCTGATAGTAATTTATCAAACGAGCATTGGTATGCAAATCTAAAAGATAATAAATCTAACAAGTTTTTAGCTTATGAAAAATAATTCTGACAATGTAACAACTCTTTTAAAGTCTCACACAGAGTTATAGATAGAACTTGGTGTTTACTTTGAATAATCCAGATGAAATTGTTGTTATGAAATTAGGAGGCGGGTTGATTGCCCCTAAACCAAAAGAATATACTCCTGAGTATAGACCTACAATAAATAAATTTGCAGTTGATTCTGTTTGTTCTGGTTTAGCTAGATCATATTATGGTGATATTTCTGTAGATGAGCGTGCTGCGTTTTGGAATTATAAAACTGGATATGCAGCTGTTCTTGGTGCAGGTGGATTTGGTCACTGGATTGTTAATAAGTATGGGTTAGGTGGAGAAGTTAAAAGTGTTGATTGGAAAAATGTTGAACGTGTAAATAATACACAAGAGGATTTACGAAATAGAATTTATCGTATAATGAGAAGTTCAAAATATGACAACCGCATTCATGTTCAAAAATTTGATCCTTTTTCTATGATAAAAATGGGTGATGGTGAAATTAAAAGATTTGATAGTGAAAATATTGTTGAGTCTGTTAAAAATGGTAATGTTCCTTTAACTTATGGTGTAATGGCTTTCAGTAGAATAAATGGTAATGGGGGAAGATATGAAATTGCTTCTGGAGATGATATTACATTATTAACTGCTGAGCGGATGCGAGAACGTTTTGAAGTTCCTGTTCGTGCTGTAATGTTTACTGATGTTGACGGTGTTTTACGATGGGAAGGACAAGAAAATGATGTAGATATTTATGGTGATATTATTCGAACAATTGATCAGAATAATTTTTATGATGTTTTGCCTAACCTGAAAGGTTCAAAAGGAAAAGATTTTACAGGCGGAATGGTAAAGAAAATTACAAAGGTGATGGCAAGTTCTATTCCTACTTTAATTGTTAATGGAAATGATACTAAAAAAGTTGAAAATGCACTTACAATGAAATATCCTATTTCTATGAATGACTTGCCAGGAACATTGTTATATCCTGGAAAGAACCCTTCGCTTGTTTGGAATAGTTATTTTACAGATTATAAACCTGAAACTGATTTGTAAATTGGTGTTTTCACGTAACAGGCAATTGTCGTTCTGATTTAAAGTAGGTTTATATTCATGTGTTCTTAATTTTGAAAAGTTCGTGAAAGCCTATGAAGTTTGAATATGGTGCAAAAATAGTTGACTGTAAACATTTAGGCCAACACTCTTTTGGTGGTATTTGTCCTTGTAGTTGTCCTGGAGATGAAAATTGTAATTATGATTTTAAATCTGAGGAAGAGTCTACTATACTCAATGAAGAACTTGTTGGAAAATATTGTAAAATTGCTTTGCAATTGTATTGGGACAACATTGGAAAGGGGTAATTTATATTTGTAAAAAATAATTAAAGGATGGTGGTTTTGTGGAAAAAATAATTTTAGTTGATGAGCAAGATAATCAAATAGGTGAAATAGAAAAATTACCTGCGCATGAAAATGGTGGTCAATTACATAGAGCATTTTCTATTTTTGTTTTCAACTCTCGGGGACAGCTTCTGCTTCAGGAAAGAGCTAAAACAAAATATCATGGTGGTGGTTGGTGGACAAACACTTGTTGTTCACATCCAAGAGTTGGCGAAAAAATAGAAGAATCTGTACATCGGCGACTTGTTGAGGAAATGGGATTTGATTGTGAACTAAAAGAAGAATTTTCTTTCATTTACAAAGCAACTTGTACTAATGAATTAACAGAATGGGAATTTGATCATGTGTTTATTGGTAAATGGGATGGAGAAGTAAAACCTAATCCAGAAGAAGCTGATAGTTTCAAATGGGTCAGCAAAGCTGAAATCCTCAAAGATGTTAAAGAAAACCCTGATAAATATTCTCCTTGGTTTAAGATCGCGCTAAACAAAGTTCTTGAAAGAGTTTAACGTTTTCTCTTTCTTTTCTTTTTTATTTTTGAGTATTTTCTTTTTGTTTTCTTTATTTTTCTATTGTCTAGATAATACATTGTGTAAATTATTAAGAAAACTGGTGTGACAACAAACATTTGTAGCAAACTAAATATTGGAAATATCCCGTCTAGAAGACTCAATAATATAGAAATTATCATGTTTGCAAGTATTATTTTGAAAAATAACCAAAAGTTTCCTCTTATTATATTGAAACTTTTCTTAATTGATGATATTGCTTTGAAATCATCTAACATGATTGCATGTTCTACCAATGAGAAATGTATTATGAATATAATGAATGCTATGTAAGCAATTGCTCCCAGTATAATGTTAACTGCAAATGCTGCAATTAAAACTGCTACTGCTAGTAATGCCATTATTAAAACTATGATATGTGCTGAGATTGCAGTTATTATTTTTGATAGTGGTGTTTTTAGTATTGTACGCCAAGTGGTTTTTCCTTTCAATGCTTCTTGGGACATTTTAATTATTCCTAAGTTGAAAGCTGTTCCAATAATTATAATTAATAGGAATCCAACAACTAGATATGGAATAAGTTCCATTAACATGCTCGTACTTATTATTTCACTTTGAATGAACATTGCTAAATCTTCTTCTGATTGTATTTGTGTAATAGAGCTAGCTAGCTTAGAAAGTATAGGGAAAAACATAATCAAGAATGCTGACATGATTACCAAAAACATTAAAATACTTACACCGATAAATGATGTCCAATTTCTTTTATAGGCTTGCCAACCTTTTTTCAAATACTGATTTAACATAGAAATTATTGGCAGTTGGAGCTATATAAACATTATATCGTGTAGAATTCAAATAATTGAATATTATGATCCTCCACTAGTATAGTAAATCTGAATATTAATAATATTTACTATAGGACTGCCATAACGATTAATTCTGCGATTATTAGAACTCCGCAAGCTATTGCGACGTGCTGAGGAGTTAGCTTGACTACTGATTTATCTTCGTCAAAGTATCTAACTAAGCCGGCCATTCCTTGAGGAGCTTGCTGACCTTGTGGTTTTCTCATAGAAGCAGTATCTTCCCTAAGGTTTATAAGTCTTGCGCTAGCTACTGTGGTTTCTCGTTCTGCCAATGCCCGTCGTAGCTGTGGTTGCTGTCGTTAGCAGTGTGCATTCTCAGTTGGAACCAGAATTCGTCTTTGTGGATGCGGAAAAGCTTGATTGGGATAAAAACAGTTTGTGTACCGAAGCCTTTGTAACCTGAATCCCAGATACCTGTTTGGGATTTTATCATGCCCAATCTGTTAAGTGTTGAACGTGGATTGCAGAAGCCGACAACTCCTGCGGGGACAGAAACTTCGTTAGCTACGCGAATACTGTAAACGCCCCGAGCCAACTCGTAGAAGTCTCCGTTTGGTTCTATCCTCACTTGCTCAGTTGTTTCTCTTATTTTTCCGTGAAGAGTAGAAACACTATCTTCGCTAATCTTCCAAATTTCAGAAACGCGGAGATCTACGCCGTTTGGGTTTATTTTTATTTCAGGCGGCGCGGTCACGAACCTAGCTACTTCTTCTCCAGATAAACATACCATAGCAAAAATAAGGGTGTGAAGTATTTAAGGATTTATTTTTTCTTGGTTAATTTTGTGTTTATCTCATCTACCTTTTTCTCTAACCTAACTAATCTAGTTAGATATCTTGGTACATGGTCGTCGATCATGTTGTCGTAGCGGTTAACTGTCTCAGCAGAGAAACCAGAAGTTTTTAGCACATGTTTAATTTCTTTTTTGTCCAGACCACTTCGAGAAAGCGATCTAATAATATTTATTAACAATCTGCTCTCTTCGCGCTTTTCTGTTAAGCCAAGTGGGTACTCAACAACTCGTACTAATAATATAGTTACAACTCCAATTGCGAAATTTGTTAAGTAGAAAAATATTCCTGTGCTTGTGAAAGCAACTGAGTTAAACAAAAGTGAAACAACTAAAACAAAAATTACCAAATCTATTATCATTGCACTGGGTTTTGGTTTTCCAAAAAATTTGTAGGCTACTAATTCACCTAGCGCTACTCCAAGAATAAACATAATCATAGAAGCGATCTGGACTAGAGAAAACAAATCTGCCATGTGTTTAATTGGGAGCTAATGTTTTTAAAATCATGGTAGCTTAAACCCTTTCAGAAAGCGTTTACGGAAACGGAAATTGGTTTGGTAGCCCCGGTAGGATTTGAACCTACGTCCGGGGATCCAGAATCCCCTATCCTGGGCCACTAGACGACGGGGCTGTCTATGAAAAACGTTCTTCGAACGTTGACCTACTTATCTATTGAAATATTGAATTTAGAATTTAAATATTGTTAATTACTTGTTAATTTCTGCTGTAAACTTTTTAATTCGTCTTTTGTATTAACAGGTTGCCAATCTTCTACAAAGGATACTCCGATATGTCCCTGCTCAGCAAGTTTAGGATAAATTGTATATTCTGATTGGGATGGAATTTGCGCATTTACAAACATTTGCAAATCTTTGAAAGCTGCTAATCCTGTGTTTATTCCTTGTCCTTCTGGTAGGGACGCATCTGGTTTTTCTTCAAATGAAATTACTTTGCCATCGCGAGTGTTTATTGTTCCATATGGGTTTTGATATTTTTTGCTCAAACCTAGTGTTATCGCACAATTATTTTTTTCATGTTCTTCTATGAATTTTTTTATGTTAGTTTTTATTATGTCATCGCAGTGTGTACTTATTGCTGGTTTTGTTGGATCTAAAATTCCTTGTTCTATTCCTAGACGAATTGCACCTGCACGACCTGCAGATGTTTTTTCTTCGATAAAAGAAACGTCAAGTCCTTTTTCTTTTAGGAATTTTTTCAACATATCAACTTTGTAAGAAGCTGTGATAATAAATTTTGTAAAACCTGCTGATATGAAAGGTTGAATTGAATGTTCAATTAGGGTCTTGCTATCTACCTCAATCATTGGTTTTGGTTTTTCTAAAGTTAGCGGTAGCAACCGAGTTCCTTTTCCACCTGCATGAATTATTATTTGATACATTCAAACCACTAAAGTTTTTTTAAGTTCTTCTGCTTTTGCTGGGCTAACTAGTTTCTTAACAATAGCAAGCGAGAACTCCATTGCTGTTCCTGGTGCTTGGGAAGTTATTATGTTTCCATCGATAACTACTCGATCTCCTCGCGGAAGATCTAACTCACGTTCCATTCCTGGGTAAATAGTTGCTCGTTTTTCTTTTAATATCCCTGCTTTTGATAAAACTGCAGGTGCTGCGCAAATTGCACCGATTAGTTTTCCTTTTTTCAAGAAGTCGTGTAACGCTAAGTTAAGCATTTGGCTCTGGATCATTTGTTTGTATGCTGGGCCGCCAGGCAAGATTATCGCATCGTAATTTGTAGAATCAGAATCTAGCATTCTGTCATCTGCATATACTTTGACGCCATGAGAACCCTCGACAATATTTCCTGCTAATCCAGCTGTTGTTACATCTATTCCAGCTCTTCGTAAAACATCAACAATTGTAAAAGCCTCTATTTCCTCAAATCCGTCCACTAATGGGACCAAAACTTTGACCATGTTAAAACCTCCATTTAAAATTGACTATAGCAAAGTATTAAAAGCTTAAGATATATATAGACAGAAGTTAGGAGAGTGATTTAATGCCGGTTATTGGTGTAAGTTTAAACAAGATAATGGCTGAGAAGATTAAGCCTATTACTAGTATGGTAGAAGTTAGAAGCGATACTAATATTAAAAATGTCAAAGAATTTGATCTTAATGAGTTCAATCGAAAAGGATTGAATATATCATTTGATTTTATAATTTCCTATGTAAAAGATAAGAAAGAAAAACTAGGGGAAATAAAAATTTCTGGAGATGTTTTATACCTTGATCCAGATAAGCAAGATTCAATTATCAAGGAATGGAACGAGACTAAGAAGCTACCAAGTAAAGTCAATATTGAAGTTTTGAATTCTGTATTGAGACGATCAATAATCAAGTCAATGGGAATTTCAGAAGATCTTCAGCTTCCACCTCCAATAGGAATCCCACAAGCAACAGAGAAGACTCCGGGCGTTCCAAAGGAGTGAATCGGGGAACAACTTTAACGTGTTAGTGTGAGCTATAAACATTTCCAATAGTAATTATTTTTATTTACTCTCAGAATATGTTTGAAAGAATTAATTATGGGTCCATTGGCCTTATGTTATGAAATGTAATTGTGTGTTTTTCAAAATTTTCATTTGTGTTGCACTCATAACCTCTTCTACTAAGTTCTTTAACAACTTTCATATCACGACTTCGGTCATTAAATAAGTAGAAATCGCGCATCCCCCCTACAAACTTAGCTTCGACATCATATCCAATTAATCTAAGACTATAAGCAGTACCATTGTTAGTTACTTTTATGCTTCTTGTTGCTGCATGTAGAATCGCATCTGTGAATTCTGATATTGGTTGTTCACTGTGCCCGCCAACTATTCTTACTTCTCTTCCATATGTACTCATAATATCACTAACTTTCTATCAGGATCTTAGATATAAATATTTGATCAAGCAGTTTTTTTTGGATATTCAAATGTTCCGTATTCTGTTTCCATTGTAACTTTATTGGAACCGTCTGATCTTTCACATTTTCCAACAACTTGTGAATCTATTCCTAATTTTCCAATAGCATCCTTTAAATCCTCTATATCGTCTGTTGCAGTTTTACTTCTACGAACAATAACATCAACACCACAACCCATGTTAAAATCCTGTAACATGTTATACATAGATTCTCCAGTTGATTTTTTAATAATTCCAAAAATTGGATCTGGTTCTATTAAATTAGTTTTAATATAGTGTATGTTTGTTCCTACGCGTAAACATTTTGTTTGTCCTCCACCTGTGTTTGGGACAATTGCCGATATATATTCTCTAAATTCATCTAAAAGAATTTTAATTACTGGTTCAAACATTCTTGTTGGAGAGCAAATTGCTTCACTTAGTGACAGTCCCTGTAAATCATCTCTTGAAACAAAAGGATCATCTTTTCCAAAATAAACATGTGTGTTGTGTTTTTCTAAAAACAACGCGTCTGCCTTTTCACAATTAACTTCTAGATATTTAGAAGCGATTTCCCAAGGCATTGTTGATCCGCCTGCTAAAGTAATTCCATTGCACATTATTCCACTGTTTGGTTTATCTTCATAAACAGTTTGTCCACCACTTCTTACACCAATAATAATGTCCCCTGGCTGAACATCTCCTGTAATTATTTTTTTCTTTTCTTGTATACCAAACAATGCTCCTGCAATATCTAATGTTTTTGTTTGGTAAGGCAAGTCAGCTGTTTCCCCACCACAGAATTTTGTAACTGTTACTTTCTGTTCTCTAGAAAAACCTATTCTATATTTTGCTAAAACAGAAAAATAATTTTCAAATCCTTTGTTTATTTGTTTTAATAACATGTCCTTTGGAACATGAAATCCATTTATAGAAATATAATCAATAAATGAAGTTGGCATTAAACCAGAAGCCATTAAATCTATTGTATTCATTACAGCTGTGTCTTGGGCAAGTCCTTGGAATACTGTCATGTCTCCTGTTTCTTTCCAATGAAGATATGATCTTACTGGTTTACTACCTGCACCGTCACCTACATGAGCATAACACCAACTATTTGACCATTCTGCTTGATGAATATCTACAAAAGAACTGGGAAATATACTTTGTGCTTTAGAAAAAAGTTTACCCTGGTATCCTTTTTGTGAATTGACCCCCATGTCAGCGTAAGTATCCCTCATAAGATCACCTTGTGTTTTTATGGTGAACTTAGATATTTATGTGTATTTTACACGAGCTATAAATATTTTTGATGATAATATTTTACTATGCGTTCTAATGGGAATTATTATAGCACAGAAAGAAATTATTCTAGAAAACCTGAACCACGTTATTTTGATCATGCTATTAGGTATAAGGGATTATTGTCTCGAAATTCTATTAGACAGTGATATTGTCTATTTTTCTATATTTGGGCCCACAGCCCTCTATCCCCAGTGCAAGTCTCACAATTGAACGGGAGGGTTCCCTTCGCATAGGCGATGAATGTATGTGATGTGTTATATAGGTTTCAGTATATAGGTTTGAAACTATAGGTCCTAACATCTAAATCATGTTATCTAGTTTAGAATATAGAGATTATGATATCATGTTCGTAAAATATATTATATATAAATATATTTTTGACTATCACAAATGTTTTTATAGGGTCGATAGAACTCACTTAACGTTTGTATGGATCTCTTCGATCACTCGAGTCATGTAACCAGAAAATTTGCTTGGTGTTAACATGTAGTGGGTCTTGTAACTTTTCCGTGAACCTTTATTATATAGGCGTTTTTTCTCAATAAGTCTCACTTTTATCAGGGGGTTTACCACGAAGTAGAATGTCCTCTTAGGCTTTTTGTACTGGTCAAAGCCTATTCCTAGTGCTTCGCATAGCTCTACGTGCTCCATGCTTTGCTGTGCTCGCAAAACTTCAAGAGTTTTCTGAGCCATTTCGCGAATGTGGCGGTTTCTACCTGACCGACCATACAACCAAGTGAAAAATTCATCCATAACAAACAAATCTCCTAGATTAGTATTAACTGTCCTAGGTAATAAAACTAACGCGAGTGCCTCTCAGAGAGATGTTATTCACTTACATATCTGATTGTATGGGCTAGATGACTCGCTATAAGCATTATCATTAGAACAAAGATTAACTTCAAGTGTCGCTTAAAAGAATTTAAGTTTTTTCTCTTTATTTTTTTATTTTTGGTTTTGCCATCATGGGTGGTTTTGGATATTTTAAGTTTCCGTGGATGCGATTGAACTTTCGGCGCAAACCTTCGAAATCATGAGCGATTTCAGTACCATGGTCAGTAAGTTTTACTAGTTTTACCCTACCTTTTTTATTGAAAGTTACTAACCCTAGGGTTTTGAAATTATCTAGAACTTTAACTGTGTGTGAATATGTGCAATCAACATGTTTTGAAACTTGTGTTGCATATCGAACGCTGTCGTTTCGTAAAGACATTAACATTTTTACTGGTTTGGAGTGTAAGAAAAGATTTTCAAAATAATTTTTTTCGCGTTTATTCATTTTCAATCATCAGCACCTAAAATTCTATTTAATTCTATTCTATTTAAGGGTTATGTATATGTTTTGATATATAGTTTCTAGTATATATGTGGTAAGTCTCACAAATTTTGTTATGGTTTTTGGTATATACTTTTTAATATATAGTTTATAATAGTAGTGTTCTAACATATATATTCTTTTGGTTATGTTTTTTTGTATGAAAATTAAAACTCACAAAACACCTTTTTATTAATGTGAACAAAAAAGCTGTACCAAAAAGAAAAACAATTTGAAAGTTAAGAAAAAGCGTAAATAAATTAATTTTTAAGTTAGGTTTGTTAATTATTCTTATGCATTACCCACGAGCTGTTATTGAGCGAATGTTGAAACGGAGTAACATGCGTGTTAGTAAGAAAGCTGTTGAGGAATTTGGTGTTCTTCTTGAAGAGATAACAGCTGATATTGCTGCTGAAGCAGCTGCAACTGCTCGCCAAGCTAAGCGGAAGACAGTGCTAATAGAAGATGTTAAAAAAGCTGTTAGATTAATTAGGTAATTTATTCTTTTTGTGGTTTCTCATCATATTTGTGATCTCGTTTAGGTTCATGAGTTTGTGAGCATTCGTTACAAACTTGTGTTTCTTCTCTAGGAAGATAGTTTAATTTAAGTGGTTCTCCTGTTTCTTTGCCTTTAGCACCTTCTGGTTTTCCACAGTCCCCACAACCTTTATCTAGACTTTCTGTAAAAAGAGCTGCATGGGATGTTCCACAGTAACCTAATCTTGTTTTTTCATCTTGGTAAACTGCGGGTCCTTGACAAACTGGACAGTATGAATCTTCTTGAATCCTCATATCAGATGGTCTCTGTGATTCTGTTGTTGTTCTAAAGCTTGCTCTCACCATGCGCGATTATTACATAAAAATGGATTTAAAGGGGTTTAGTAAAGTTTAAATGTTTTAGTTCATGGGATTCTATCATGATAGAACTAGAGGAATTTTCAGTTAGTGAGAGTAGTATAATTGCTAGAGGATATCGTGGGTGTTTTGATGTTTATCATAGGATTGGTGGAGATTCTCAGTTAAATGAAACTATTCGATCTGCATATTTAGGAACTCCTAATAATGATTTTCGATATATCCAAGCACTTATTAAAAGTATTGGGGTTCAGGATGTTAGAACTGAGATAAAGTCCATGAAATCTGGGGTTGGATATTCTACAATTAATGTCGATGATGATATTGTAATTGATAATGTACCTGGTGATGTGTCTGTGCCGTTTACTATAATGGCTGGTGGTTCAGTTTATATTGATGATGATATTATTACAAAAAGAAACGAACTTATTGAAGATAAGAAAAAATTAAATTATCCTTTTTGGGGTGCTCTTTTTGCATCATTACGTAAAAAACGATTGAAAGAACCGCATCTTTTGAAGATGTTAGGCTTTCATGAAATTGGTGTTCCTGAAATAACAAAATATCCAGAAATAGACAGGAATGGGTATGAAGATGTTTCTCGTGTTAGAGATGAAATGCTTATTCAAATTGTAGCTAGTGGGAATATAATTCCAACTATTAATGCTTTTTTCTCAGGTGAAAAAAATTATATTATAAGTGGAAGTATTGATGAACTTACTATACAAAAGCATAATGATACTAAAGGCGGTCCTATTTCAAATGAGTGGGAAGTGATTGAAACTATATGTAAAGAAAAGGGACTTGATGTATTGGGTGTTGTTCCGTATGCTGATTGTATATGCGGATCTATAGAAACAAAATCTCTAAACGATAAAAGCAAAGGACCTAATATTTTTTCAAATGCTTTTAAGGATAAAAAAGATGTTATGCTTCTAAAGGGAGTAGAATCCTATGTTGATATTGGTGGGAAAATGTATGAAGTTGGGATGCCGTACTTTTTCAGAACTTTAGATCTTTCTGACAACATGAAACTTCAAATTACCAATACAAATGATCTTTATCGGCCTATTGGTGAGGATGGAAATAGATGGGATATACCAACAGTTGGTTGATTTGAGGGCATGGGCAAGGATATAAGTTTTAGATGCATATAGATAGCATGAGTTTAGAAAATATTCTTGAGAAAATTGTTGGTTCTACAAAGCATTCTGAGGAAGAAGTAGAAGAGATGATTCTTAAGAAACAGGCAGAGCTTTCGAACCTTGTTTCAAAGGAAGGTGCTGCTTACATAGTTGCTAAGGAACTCGGTCTCGACTTAGTGGAGAGAAAGCGAGCTGAAGTTAAGATTAAAGATGTTGCTGCGGGCAGAAGTTTTACTTTACGAGCTCGGGTTATCCGCGCGTTTCCTGCTAAAGAGTATGAGAAGAATGGAAGTAAGTTTAAAGTTGGTAATGTTATTCTTGGGGATGAAACTGGAAGTATTCGAATGAGTTTATGGGATGCACAAACAGATGTTATTGAGAAGTTAGAGTCTGGAATGGCACTTGAACTTTTTGGTGCTTATGGTAAAGAAAATAATCGTAACGAGATCGAGGTTCGGGTCGGAAGAAGCGGTGGAATTAAGAAAATAGATGGGGAGGGGCTGCCTGCTGTTGGTGAAGTACAAACTACTGGTCCAACGAAATCTAAAATCTCTGGATTTTCTTCTAGCGGAGTTTACTCGATACGTGCTATGGTTGCGCAGATCTTTGAAAATGAAAAATATTATGAAGTTTGTCCTGATTGTGGATCACGAACTAAGGAAGATGAAGGAAAGTTCAAATGTAAAACTCACGGAGAAATTAAACCAGCGTTGTCAATTGTTGTATCGGCAGTACTAGATGATGGAAGTAGTAATATACGTGGGGTTTTCTTTAGAGAAGTTGGAGCTAAATTTTTGGGAATGACCATGGATCAAGTTTTAGAGCGCAAAGGTAAACTTTTTGATTATGTGGATGTTCTTGGTAAGGAATTTATTTTTGAAGGACGTGTTCGCCAGAACCAGATGTTTAATCGAAGTGAGTTTATTGTTACTGATGTTAAGGATGTAGACACTGGGAAGGAAGTAGAAGAACTAATAAAAGTGTTTGCACCGCAGTAAGGTTGTGTTATAATGGTTAAAGATGCTAGAGGGCGGGAAGTGGTAACTGATTTCATACCAGAATCACATTGTAAATGTTGTTACGTGGACATGACGCAGGCACAATCAACATATGATATTGTAAAAATAATTTGTGGGTTACAAATTGATGGAAACTGTATAACTGGTCAAGAATGTATTCCTAGAAATTGTTATCCTGCAATGGATATCAAATTAAAAAATATGATAATTAACGGGGATCATGAAGCTGGACCTAAATCATTTGAAACTTGTAATAAAGCTGAAGATGCTGGAATATCCAGAGGTCAAATGGTCTCAATATTTAATGATTATTATAGTGAGATTAGAAGAGAGTAAATGATAATTATGCCTAAGAAATATGAAAATGTTGCTGACTTGCCAGGAGTAGGAGAGAAAACTGGTGATAAGCTTAAGAAAGCTGGTTTTATTAATATGATGACACTAGCTGCAGCTAGTCCTAAAGAGTTAATGGATGTTGCTTCACTTGGAGAGGGAACAGCTGATAAGGTTATTGAAGCTGCTCGGAAAAGTGAGGATGTAATTGGATTTAAAACTGCAACTGAAGTTTTGATAAAGCGAGAATCTATTGGTAGAGTATCCACTGGAAGTGAGGACCTTGATAAGCTACTGGGTGGGGGAATTGAATCGCAGAGTATCACAGAAGTTTTTGGTGCGTTTGGTTCTGCAAAGACACAACTGGCACATCAACTATCTGTTAATGCACAGTTGCCTGTAGAAGAAGGTGGTCTTGGTGGCAATGTACTATATGTAGACTCGGAAAATTCTTTTCGTCCTGAGAGAATAAAACAAATTGCTGAATCTCGTGGTCTTGATTCAGAAGAAATTTTGAAAAATATTTTAGTTGGAAGAGCTTATAATTCTGATCATCAGATGGTTTTAGTTAAGCAAGCTGGTGAAATGATTAAAGAAAAAAATATTAAATTGTTGATAGTTGATTCTATTACAGGTCAATTCCGGACAGACTATTCTGGTCGTGGTGAATTGGCTACTCGTCAGCAAAAATTAAATAAACATGTCAAAGCATTACAAAACTTGTCAGAGGTTTATAATTTGGTTGTATTTGTTACAAACCAAGTTATGTCGAACCCAGGGCTTTTGTTTGGTGATCCGACAACAGCTATAGGTGGTCACGTGCTTCATCATGCTACAAAAACTAGAATCTATCTTCGGAGAAGCAAAGCTGGTACACGAATATGTAGACTGGTTGATTCGCCACACCTGCCAGATGGTGAATGTCTAGTTAGAATAACAGAAAAAGGTATAGAAGATTTGGAAAAGAAAAAATAAAAATATTAACCAAATATTTTAAATGTTGTAAATGTTATTATGTCGTTTATATCTAAATTGTTATAAAAACTCGCATCTTCTATTTCTAATATTTTCTCAGTTTTTATCATATCTAGATATTTTTTAGCAACTTTAACTGAATCAGATACTTGAGCTAATAGCTCTTCAGTACTAGTGGGTATTTCTACGAAAATAGTTGATGTTGTTTTTTCTGTTGCATAATCTCCTACTTTACTATGTTCAGTTTTTCCTATTATTCTAGCATAGGTTTCTTGTTCATTAATAATTGTTTTTATTACTGGACCAGATATTTGGAAATACCAATCACACATAATTCCAAGCTCGGGCATGATTCCAGTTGATATTGTTATATTATCAAAACTTTCTAGAATAGTATATTGGGGGGATCTGTCTTCGAGATAATCTCTAATAGTTGGAAATTCTGCTGATTTTTCAAACCTCATAAGTGTTCTTGGATACATTGCTCCCGGAATTGTGTATATTAAAGATCTTTCTGGTTTGTACCTTAATTTGGTTGTTTTTTCTACTGTATTGATTATTTCTAATATGTCACGGCATATTTTTTCTGGCTTTTTCTGATATATTGAACATGGAACTATACTACCCATGATTATTGGGAGGGTACAAAAACATTTAAGTCCAGCTAGAATACTTAATCAAGCTTAAATATTTACGTGCTTATGATAATCTAGGTGAGTTGAATGGTTACTGATAAAGTTGGTACAAGAAAAATGATTGGACGAGTAATTGTTTCTGAAGAAACAGGAAAAAGATTTGGAGTTGTAGGAGACTTGAATTTTATTTCTGAATCTGGTGAATTAATGAACTTAATTGTTTCTGAGCCAACACGCTCTATCTCTGACTTAGGACTGCAAGAAGATGAACAAGGAAGACCACTAGTACCTTTCTCAGCGGTGAAAAGTGTGGGCGATTTTGTAATAATTTCTGAAAGAGACATGGCATAAGAAATCCCAGTGCGTTTCTTATCAACTACCCATATTTAGAAATCTTTTTCGATTTTTCTGAATAGCTTTAGCGCTCGCGTACGCAACTGAGCTTTAGTGCTACGGTTGCTGACTCGATAATTAACTTGTGTAAGCATCCAAGCTAAACCTTGTTTTAGTTCTCGTTGTTCGCGTTCTATAAGATATTTGTAACCGCTGAAATCACTGCGCCCTCTAGAAGCCATCAACTTATAGCGGAACGATCTTGGGGAGTAAACATAAACAACAATTGGTTTAACCTTTGAAAGTCTCACAAATTCTTGGAACTGAAGTTTGTTCCGGCAACCATCAATAATTACTTTTTTATGGGGTTTAACTCGGGCCCACATGCGTTTTGATAATAAGCGCGGGCGGTTGCCTGTGTGGAACCATTTGACAGTTTTCTCCATTAGAACTGGATTTATTTTTCCGTAACGCCGCTTGCATTCTTCACGGAAAATATCACCGAAAGCAAATTTGCGATAACCATGAGCGAACTTTGCAACTGTTCCTTTACCACAGCCGGGGAAACCGACTAGAAATATTATTTTCTGCATGGGAAAAATTGGGTAATCTAGTAAATAAATTCGTTAGCAGTATTACGAATTCCATAATCAGGTGTTATTTTTTCTGGATTAATGCCATTATTCATTTTTTCTAGAACATAAGTTCTTTTTAATTGCGTATCATATATCATAACTATTCTCTCACAAATACTGTTCTTAGCACCTTTTGGAAAAAGCTGCACCAAAACTATTCTCTCACAAAGACAGTCCGTACTTTTGGGGTTAAGCTGTACAAGAAGAACTTACCTCGGGATTCTCGTTGTACATAACCTTCTAACATTAAGCGGTGTAAAATGTTATTTACAGAACGGACTGCGTGAGCGCGACTCTTGTACTGTTCTAGGTCAAGGCTATTTGTTATTGTTCCTGGAGATTGCCAATCTTCTCTTGATAATATCTCTAAGATTTGTTTTTGACGGAAAGGCAACGACTGGATCTGTTCTGGGCTAGGAGGGCGCGGAGAGAATGATATTACAGAGTCATCTCTCACATTTTCTTGTGGGAGTTCACGCAGATCTTCAATATCTTCTGCGCTAACCTCGTCTTTGTTATTTTCAAAAGCATGGGTCAATAATCGATCGCACATTTTCAGAACTTCTCTTGGGAAGCCACCTGTTCTATGGTAAATTTTATGGACTGCTTCTTCGCTAAATGGATGGAAGCCATGTCCCTCTACTGATAATATTCTCTTACGGATGAAATCTAAGGTCTCTGGCTCTGTCAAAGCTGTTAAAACTGTTCGGGAAGTTATTCTCTGATCGAGTGTCTGGAGGCTTTCTTTGATTTTTGACTCTAGAACAGGCAACCCTGCTAGGATAAGTGTTACATTGTTTATCTGGTCGACTAGGACTCGCAACCATTCCATTGTGTCTTTGTTTGTTTCGTGTGCTTCGTCTATCAAAAGAAGTAGGTGTTGTTTCTTTAATTTGTCATTAATGTATTTTGGGAGTGTGTAAAGTGTTGGTTGTTTGTTTAGAAAGTGGTCTAAAAGTGATAGACCGTAAATATCAGTAAATATTCTCACAAACTCTACTGGGTCTTTAGGTGGTTTGCTGATATATAGAGCAGAAACACCTTCAATTTCAGACTCAAGCCAACGCAATAGGGTGGTTTTACCGGAGCCTGTAGAACCAGTGATTAGAGCTATTTTATGGCGATTTTCAATGTGGTTTAATATTGTCTTGACTGGCTGTTCGTAACCTGTAAAGAGTTTTGGATTGATCTGTAGGATAAACGGATTGTTTGACCACTTAAATTTTTCAAATGCTGTCATGTGAACACCGTGTGAAGGTCACGTGAAGTTGTTTTGTTGTGTGAAGATCACGTGAATGTTCTATAGTTTATGGGATTTTCACATATTTAAAGATTTTTGCTCTCTAGGGCGCAGAGATGGGAAATTTTGTTTTTTGGGTTTAATGATTTTGGTGAACGTGAAGTCCGCGTGAAGGTGGCGTGAAGATTTTCAGAAAAAATTTCGTTTGAAACGTGAACTTCATTTTTCGCGTGAAGGTTTCGTGAACATGGCGTGAAGGTCGAGTGAAAACTGTCATGTTCACGTGAATGTCACGTGAAGTTCACGTGAATATATGTGTAATGTTGAAGTATAGTAGCCGAATTATGAGATGTTCATATGAAGTTCACGTGAAGGTAACGTGAAGGTTGGTAATTTAATCGGTAAAAAATTCAAATTCGATGGTCTCACAGTATCTGACAAAACAAATACAGGCTTGGGTAAATTGGCTCTGAGCAATAAAACACATATTTTCCAATCTATCAACATTAAACCAATAAAATTATCAGAAATATGAAGCAAACGCTAGAAATGAAGGTTCACGTGAAGCAGATTGAGTCGGTTTTAATGCCTTCTAGGATCGAATTCTTCTCTTGACTTCAATATAATGAAGTACATCGTCAAGAGTAGTCTCCCGCTTGTCTGGTTTGAGGCTAATAAGCTTGGCTCGTATGCCAAATTGGTCTATTTCACGGATATCTATTACATTATCAAGATAGCTCTCTAGAATCCTAGCGACAGAAACATGGTGACACCCTATAAACCTAGCTATTCCTCTAATATGGAGTTGATCTACGTTTCGGAGCAGATCTAAGATTTTCTGTATTCGTGCTAGAGTTCTTTGGCTAATAGGTCTCATTATGTACCACCTGTCACGTATATGGGGTATTGGAAGTATAAATAGGTTGATATTGGTAGAATTTAGGCTCTAAGAGCGGAAGTCTCACGTAGATACTGGCTTTTGCCTTATTGTGTAAAAAGGTATTCGTTCTTCCCACGCTGCTAGATCTTCTCGGTGTTCAATCATGTAAGCATATGCATCTTTGGACAACTGTGTTATATGATTAGTAGAATCGAGTAATTTTAATCTTTGAAGTCTTCTAAATCTTGGGGGTAATATATCTTTTTTTGTTATAGCATCCACCTCTTTGATCGTTTTAATGATAGCTTCTGGGTCACTATAAGCAGCTCTAATCAAACAATAAGATGATAATTGTGTTAATATACGTGCTTCAACTGCTTCGTCAACTATCATATCTGCTTCAAAGAAAATTCTTGCGAATGCTTTTTTAGGGCTATACTTACCATTTTCTGAGGAATATATGTTTGCTTTTGATTGAATTGTACCTGATATCTTATATCCATAGGAATTAAACCTTTTTCCATTGAAGGTATTATTTCCACGATATGCATGTAGTAAAGAATCTCTTATTGTTTCCCATTCCAGCATATTTGAATATCTTGTTAATCCTTCTCTGTGTTGGTAAATAGCACTTGACGGGTTTTTAGGATTATCTAATTCTTGTATCAATCTATGTTTAATTTCATTTGGATATATTCCCCAAGGAATTTCATTGATAAATCCTGTTATAACGCCAAGCACATTTCCTTTTTCATGCTCTGATCTTCTCATGGATTCATTAAATAAACAAACAGATTTAAGCGTATTTTGAGGATATGTCAGAATAATTATTAATGACGTGAATATTTGGTAGAATGGTTAAGTTTTTGCTTAAGGTGTTTGGGAAGAGTATAAGGGCACATGGGTACATATTATTTGTATGAAAAATGGGCCTGGTTTTTTGAAAACTCTTGGTTACAAGATAATGCCTAATAAGGCAAATTATGATATTGATGATCTTTCTCTTGAAGCTCTATCCACTATGACTAGATTTAGTCAATATTCTGGAACACTTGCATCTGGTAGAGCTAGATCAGATGAATTTGTAAAAACACATAGTATAGGTAATATTGGTAATGCTTCTACTAAAGAATATGAACGTAGAGGAAAAGGTGGATGGTTTGATAATACTATAATTGTTTTTAGAGAGTTAAGGGAAATGGTCGAGAAAATGGAGAATATTCCTACATGTGTTTATCGTGATGATTCTTACAAAGTTGGTAGAATAAGCGATGTTGATTCTGAGTTTTCTGAATTTAGAGCAAATTATTTGAATGATGTTGAAATATATGACGATGTTGGAATTGGTGATGTGGATATTGGTCATGGAAATATGGATAGATTTGAAAGACAAGTAAAGAGAATAATTGGAGAGTTTGAATTTTATGATGAGATGATATTAAAGAAAGTTGTCAGAGAATTTGCTAATATTACAGGTGACGGGTTATTGGAATTTAGCTCAAGCAATACTGATGAATATCTTAGATTAACTGGTATGCGAAAACAGTTTCTAAGTCAAGTTGATCGAAAATTACAGTATATGGCTGATAATGCTAAGGGCTGTGACGGTTGTAATAAAGAATATATAGAATTTGAGATCGAGAAAATGCATAAAAGGAATAAGGAACGTGTTTTAGAAAATGATCCACTATATATTGAGATTGAAAAAATGGCGAATATTCTAGAAGATCTTCCAGTAACACCCACTCCAGCATAATTATCTTTTTATATCTTTGTTTAGTAACTAGAGTATGCACACAAAGTTTATTTTTGTTACTGGTGGTGTGCTGTCTGGACTTGGTAAAGGAATTACAGCATCTTCTATAGGCAAATTGCTCCAAGGCCATGGTTATTCTGTTACTTCGATAAAAATTGACCCTTACTTGAATATGGATGCAGGTACTATGAGGCCTACTGAGCATGGGGAGGTCTGGGTTACTGAAGATGGTGGGGAAATTGATCAAGACTTAGGAAATTATGAGCGTTTTTTGAATATTATTCTTCATAAAAATCACAACATTACAAGCGGTAAAGTATATTGGCGAGTTTTGAATAAGGAACGTCGGGGAGAGTATCTTGGGAAAACTGTTCAGCCGATACCACAAGTAATAGATGAAATTAATATGATGATTAAAGAGGTAGCTGACGAAAAAGAAACAGATTTTATACTAATTGAGGTGGGTGGGCAAGTAGGAGATTATGAAAATATTCTTTTCTTAGAGGCGGCTCGGCAACTTCGGTTTAACAATCAAGTTATGTTTGTTCATATTGGATATTTGCCGATCCCGAAACACTTAGGAGAAATGAAGACAAAACCTTTGCAACACTCTATAATTGCGTTGCGCGGTCTTGGTGTTATACCTGATATTGTTATTGGCCGAGCAGAAAAAGAAATGGATGACCACAGAAAAATGAAAATTGGATTTACATGTGGAATTGAAAAGAGTAAGGTTTATTCTAATCCTGATGTGGGAAATATTTATGAGATTCCGCTAGTTTTCAAGAAACAGGGAATGGATAATGCTATTTTAGAACATTTTAATTTGAAAAGTAAATCAGATGAAATAAAAGATTGGGAAAAGTTTATTGAACAGGTGAGCTCGCTAAAAGAAACTGTTCGTGTTGGAATTGTTGGTAAATATTTTGACAGTGGAGATTTTAACCTAGTTGATTCGTATATTTCTGTTATAGAAGCTGTTAAGCATGCTGCTTGGCAAAATAAAGTTAAGCCAGAAATTATTTGGATAGATGCTAAAAAATATGAAAAAGACGTGGACCAGCTTGATGAGTTGAAAGAAGTTGATTGTGTTGTTGTTCCTGGTGGGTTTGGTAAATCTGGAATAGAGGGAAAGGTTTTGACTGCACAGTTTTGTCGAGAAAATAATATTCCTTACTTGGGACTTTGTTTAGGATTACAAATTGCTGTAATAGATTTCGCGCGCCACCTGTGTGGAATGGAAGGAGCTAACTCTACTGAGTTTAATGAGAAAACAAAGTTTCCGGTGGTAGCTATACTGGATGGTATGGAGGATATTCTTAAGAAAAAAGGTTATGGTGCTACAATGAGACTGGGTGCTTGGAAAGCTTTTTTGAAAGAAGGATCAATTGTTCAGAAACTTTATGGTTCCAATGAAGCTATTGAAAGACATCGTCATCGTTACGAAGTAAATCCTAAATTTATTGCACAGTTAGAAGAGAAAGGTTTGGTTTTCTCAGGTAAAGGAGAAAATAATGTTTTAATGGAGTATTTGGAATTACCAAATCATAAGTTTTTCGTGGCAACTCAATCACATCCTGAATTTACTTCTAGGCCAATGAAACCTAATGCATTATTTAATGGATTAATTAAAGCGGGGAAAAAGTAAATGTTTGATATGATTAATCGTGTATATCCGCTAGAAGCTGAAGCTATTCTTAATGAACAAATGGATGGATATGCTAATCGTGTTGCAATATGTACTGGTGCTATTGCTATAATGGGAGCAGGTGCATTGTATTACAATGAGATTGCTAATTTTTTGGGATTTTAATTTAAGCTTAAATGTATTTGTTTTCTGAATGTGAATATGATAATGGGTAGGGTTAGGTCTGGGTTTCCACACGGGGAACATGGTATTCCTTGTGAAAGAAAGTGTATTTATTTTCAAGGTTTTGGTAAATGTGGATCTGTTTATGTTCTAGAGGATAAAAATAGAGAAACAATAGTTGGTTATGTTGGGTGCAATAGTGATAAAGAAGGTTTGAAAACATGTCAACATATAGAAAAAAATGATTGTCTTATTTTTGATTTTAGCTAATAGTCTTCCTAATCTTTACTGCCATTCCTCGAGAAAAACTTTTCATTTCTTCGGTGCTTAGTAAAGCTGTACCTAAAGCTAAAGGTTTTTTACGTAAAGTTACTAAAACTTCTTGTCCTGGTGTTATTTTATTTTCTGGGTAAGCAAATCTTGCGAACAAAGACTTTCCAATTTTTATGAACCCTGCAACTTCACGGTCACGCACATCGACTTTTCTAATATACTTTCCTAAAAGTTTTGCTCCGTCAAAACTTGGAATAAACAAACCGTCTTGTGGGCGAATTGATCCTAAAAACTTTCCTTGTTTTCGAACGCGCCGGATTCTATGAGTTTTTTTAGAAACTTCTAGTTGTAGGGAAGTGAATTTTTTGCTTGCTCCTTTTCCAAACTGATAATCAATTATTGTACGTAATTGTATAGCTGGTTTAATTTGTGGATATTTTACTCCTCCAGGAACTATAGATTGTAAAAATGGGTAAGTGTCACGAAGACCGACAGGTACTTTGTCCCAGAAAAGATGTTTTGTTTTTTTACCGCTACAAAACTTTGCGCGCTCTTTAGCTTGGAAAACTTCAGGTCTAAAACTGCTCTCAACTCCTGAGTAAAAGAAAGCTGCTGATTTGGAAAGTTTTTCGTTTTTAGCAAGTTCATGTCCATGGTTCTTTAAAATTGCGTGAAGTGCTTCTAAAAGTTTTGGATGTGCACGAGCTCGTTGTTGAACAAGTTCCCATAACCTGTCGTTTCGTATTGCTTGGCGAACTGTTCTTATTTCTCCAACTGTTACGTAAAGATTATGTAAAGTTAAGAATTTTTCTTTTTGATACAATGACATGCTCTTGAATTCTTTGACTGTTGTACATGAACATGCTGGACATGTGCATGGGAATTCTCGTAAAGAAGCAGCTTCTAGTGTTCCGCGAACTGTTAAGTAAGCACCTCGCTGAGCAGCTAAAGAATACATTGCTGAGTCAAAGACATCGCAACCTAGTGCTGTTAAGAAAGCAAATACCATTGGGTGTCCTGCTCCGAAAGCATGTACTGGATAGTTTGGTGGGAGGTTCCCCTTGCAAGTTAAAATTATTTCTCCTAGTTTAGTAAAGCGATATTGTTCCATGTACGGAACTATTCCACCAATAGAATAAATTAATGGGTCGACTTTGGCTAACTTCTGACAAGCCTGCTTTCTCAAAGCTAAGTGTCGACCACCTTGTATTGGTGCATTAAAATTACGAACAAGTGATTTTGCTTCCTTTATTCTCTTGATAGTTTCAGTTAATTTTTTCTTAGCTATCTTTAAGTCATCTTTAGGAAGTGTGAACACATCAACAGGGGTAATTATATCTGATTTTATTTTTTTCTGGAACTGGATTATTTTTTTGTTTGGTAAGTCTTTTAGAGATTGGGAAAACATTTGAAATGTTCCTGAGTCTGTGTATATTGGACCATCCCAATTTAGAGAAGCGTGGAGACCGCGTTTGGAAAACATTTTTCTTGTTTCTGGTTTTTTATTAATAATGTAAGAATTTGTAATTATCAGCTCGACGCCCATCTTCTTCATAACTTCTGGTGGGATTACTTGCCGATTTGGATTAACAACTATAGCGATAGTAGGTGTTTTGATTTTATGTTTTCCTACTGTCCATTCGCCTAACCTTGCGGAAGCGTCTCTATCTATGATTTCAAACATGAGGTAAGTTGGGAAAATAGGTTAATAAATTGATAACTAAGGCTAAGAGACGTGGTTAGTTAACTTGTTTTTAATTTCGCTGCATGAAACCAATTAGTATTGGTATTAGTAATGTTTCTGCATAGCCTACTATCATGTTCCAGCTTGTCATTAGTGCCCAGTCGCCAGCATTAAATCCATAAACTAATATTCCTGCGTCTAGGATAAATGAAATTATTACCCATAGTAAACCTAGTTTAGCTCCTTCTTTTAGAGAATTTAATGGCTCTACTGGCTGGAAATATAGGTTTAGTGCTGCTACATAGACCACGATCGCGTTCAGTAAGACCATCGCGTAAGGCATGATGCTTTGTAAACTAAGTCCTATGAATATTGAACCTATCAAGAAAACAATAGCGTATGCAACGATTATTGTTATTAGTGCTCGCTTTATGTTCATATAAAAGATTAAAAGGGCATTGGATATAAAGATATTGTATGGAAGAATTAATTTTAGTTATTAACTCAGGTAAATGTGCTTGGGGGAAATGTCTCTTTTGTGGATGGGGATGTGCAGAGCGAAGGGAGAAAAGTTTACGAGAATTAAAGGAGTTTTTAGATTCTAGACTTAAACGAGCAAGGCCAACTTGGTTGAAGATTTTCAATTCTGGTAGTTTTTTTGATGAGAAGCAAATACCCAAGGCTTTTCGCAGTTATGTTGTACGGAAAGCAGAGCTACTTGGAATAAAAAACATTGTTGTTGAAAGTTTGCCTCAATTTGTTACTGAGGAAAATATTCGTGATATGAAAAGCCAGAAGGTTAAGGTGCATGTTGCGATTGGGCTTGAGGTAGCTGATGATGCTGTTCTTCGTAAATTGGGCAAATCAGTAACTAACAAGAAAAATTATGTTAAAGCGGCTGGGGTTCTTCATGAAAATGGTTTTTACTTGCGGACTTATTTGATTGCAAATCCACCTTATGTTAAAAATATCCGTAAGGGTTTGAAAGATTCTGTGACTTTCGCTAATAAACACTCTGACACTGTTGCGATTTGTAATTTGTATCCACACTCCCGTTCTCTTCTCTTTGATATGTGGATGAAAGGTAAGTGGGCTCCTCTGGGAAGAGATGATTTTGACAAAGTTGTTAAAGGTCTTAAGGCAGAGGTGTTTTTTGATAATTTTGTTTTTTCTCCTCGTTGGCCTCGAGATAAACAAATAAAAATTAAGGGCGCTGGTTTGAAACAACTTTTACATCCGTACTTTGAAGTATGGCAAGATTTTATTTGTAAATTCCATAAAGTTCCTGAAGATAAAAAAGATGTTTTGTTTATTCCTTGTGCGTATCGCAAACCGTACTGGTCAAGTAAATTGCACAAAGCAATTGCTTCGGTAATTAAAAGAAAAGATTTACATTTAGTTGTACTTTCCTCTCCTGGTGTTGTTCCTATTGAACTTTGTAATAATTATCCTTTCAATAGTTATGATTGGCCTGAGTGGGAAGAAACAAAATCTGTGAAGAAAAAATATATTGAAGTAACTCAAAAACGTGTTGAAAACTTTTTGCGTTCTCATAAGTATAAAAAATATTATTGTTATTTTAAGCCAAGCTCTGAAAGTTACAAAGCTTTGGTAAAGGCATGTGACAAAGTTGGGGTCAAACTTGTCAGTTGTGTTGATGAAAAAACTTATGAAACTGTTAAGAATGTTTCTAACCCACTGACCTTGCCGGAAATGTTAGATGGGTTAAGGGAAAGAATATAAGACCCTATTACCAATGATTATTATGACTAAACTACGAACTAAGAAAGATGTTTTCCGAGTAGATGGTCGGTTAAAACAAATAACAACTGTTACAGATGAAAAGGGGGATATTATTCATAAGTTTCTTTCTCCTGTAATGGTAGAAGTTTATCCTAGAGATATTATGCAAATTATAATTGGTGCGATGATTTTAGCTGTTCCTGTTGCATACACAGAAGAAACTTGGAAGCTTGGAGAAACTCTTCCTATGTTAAATATTTTATTATTATTTTTAATGTCTATTTTATTTATTGGTGTCTTCATATATTATAATTATTATAGAGGAACTTTGAAAGAACATTCTGGTGAATTTATTAAAAGAGTTTTTGTTACATATTTGTTTTCTATGTTGGTGGTTGGTTTATTACTTTCATTGATAGGAAAGGGTATTGATAATGGGTTTATTTTATTTTTAAAACGTGGTATTATAGTATCTTTACCTGCGTCTCTTAGTGGAGCTGTTGTTGATACTATTAAATAGAATTTGGAAATTTAGTTAGTTTCTTTGCTCCGCGTTTTGTAATCAAATACATATCTTCTATGCGGATTCCCACGTTTTGTAGATAAATTCCTGGTTCTATTGTTACGACGTCTCCTAGCTTTAGCTTGTCGCGGGAACGCGGTTTCAACGATGGTCGCTCGTGTACTTTCTTACCTACACCGTGCCCTAAACTGTGTGGGATTTTTAGTTTATGTTTTTTTAGAAATAATCTGGCGACTTTGTCGACAAGACGAGCTTTAGCACGTGGTTTTAACTGAGAAGCTGATAATTCTTGTGAACTTTTTACTAAGTTGTAAAGTTTTTTTGTTTTTTCTGTTGGAGAAAGACAGAATGTGCGAGTCATGTCTGCGCAGTGACCTTCTACTTTGGCACCTATGTCTACAATAACTGTATCGGTTTTTCTAATTTTGTAATCTGTTGGAGTAGCATGTATGTTTTTGTAGTTGTGGGCGACTACGATTGTTGGGAAAGCATACCAGTCGGTTCCAGCTGTGCGCATAGCTTGCTCGATTTTAGAAGCTAGTTGTCGTTCGCTGATGCCAACGCGGATATTTCGCTTAGCTGCACGCATACCTGCTTCGGTAATCTTGATAGCTTTCTTAATCGAACTAATCTTAGACATAATAATAATTAGAAGTTTGGGTTAAAAAGGTTATTTTATGTTTCTAACATAGTATATTGTTCCGGCTTTCCAAAGAATATATTGTTTATCATCATTTTGTCTTTTGTGTAAACTATGATTATCAACTGACTGTACTATTCCTGTCTCATGATCACGTACTTCGTATGTTCCTATGTTATGTATTTTTTCAAACATGTATAATTTGTATTCTTTAGGTGTTATTCTTTGACCGCCTTGAAAAAATTTATCTCTGGAAAGTATTATCATGGTGGTTTATAGAAAGTTAATATTTAAAAATAGGAGCGGTTGCCCGCTCCTGTAAATTTTAAAGTTTATTTGGTGTTAGAACTGTTACTGCATCTGGGAACCTGACTCTTCCTCCGATTCTTGAACCAATCAAATACTTGACACTGCGTTGTTCGCAGAAATTAATTAGTTTTTGATCAATTTCTCCGTCAAAGATTAGTGTTTCAGCATCTATTTGTTTTAGAGCGTTGAACATTTGTGCAACTGGGACTTTTCCAATTACTCCGCCCAACTCGTCAAGAAAGATTGCTGCGCGTGTTCCAACCAGACTTTCTGAGATCTCTTTGTATATTTCTGTTCTTCGTGGATCAAGTTTTAATTTTGCAAGTGGTTTAGCTTGGGTTTGGTCTCTTGTATTGTTCGGTTGCCTATTATTATTTGGTCGTTCTTTATAGTTTGTTTTTGGTTTGCTGTTATTTTCAGAAACAAGTGTTGCTTGATCTGCTGGAACTTTTTCTCGTATAGCTTTGAAAACTTCTTTCTTTGTTAGCTCCTCGACTTCCTTACCAGAAGGTGCGCTAGCAACAAAATCTATTTCACAAGTTGCTTTTAGTTCTTTTAGGTTCAGGTCTCCACCACGGTCACCATCTAAGAAAACTGTTATTTCTTTTTGTTTTGATAACTCAGCGATAACTGGAGGTACAGATGTTCCTTCCATTGCAATTGCGTTTTTTATTCCGCAACGAAGTAAGTTAACTACGTCTGCTCGTCCTTCAACAACGATTATCTCGTCAGAGTTTTTTACTCCTGGACCTGCTGAGACACCCTTGAAGTTGATAACTTCAGATTTTCTAACAGATTCTTTGATTTGTTCTGTAATTTCTTGTATTTCCATGGAACCTTGGTCGAACATTGCTTCTAGCAACTCTTTAGCTCTGTTGACAATGTATTGTCTCTTAGAAACTCGGACGTCTTCTATTTTTTCAATATTAATTTTTGCGCTACATGGACCGACTCGTTCAATTGTTTCTACGCAAGCACCAATTAGTGCTGTTTCAGAAGCATCTAGCGAAGAAGGAATGATTATGTAACCTGATGTTTTTCCTGTGATGGTTTTTGAGTCGACATCTATTCGACCTACTCGACCTGTTTTTTGCAATTCTCGTAAATCCATATCTTGACCAAGTAAACCTTCGGTCTGACCAAAGACTGCTCCGATTATGTCTGGTTTTTCAACTGTTCCGTCTGCTTTGAAATGAGCATAAATTGTATACTTGGATGTAGCTTGTGCTAATTTTCCCATAATATCATCTCCATTTTATTTCTAAAGAAAAAGCGTATTGTATCTTTACACGTACCATATACTACTAAACTAATAATCATGATAAGTCAGCTAAATTAAATAATTCAAATGCTGTGCTTTTTCTCTAAGTATCTAAGTATCTGGAAAGTTTATAAATGGCTGGCTGTCTCGATTGTTTTGTTTCGATTAGTTTTTCCAGAGACAATCTTACAAGGACCATATTTTTTGCGAAGTAAGGAGAGTAATTGTTGGTTTGCTTGGCCATGCGCAGGTGGTTTGGTTAAGTAGGCGTGAAGTGGGTTTCCATCGACTAATCTGACCTTCTTGGAGAAATGTACACGGACTTTCAAGCGCATAGGTGAAATTGGAGAAATGAATTTAAATATGTTTGATTGTGATTTTATTTATGTCATATAAGATTGGGAAAGAAGTGAAAAATGTTACTATAATTGGTTCTAAGGAAATTGCTGGACAAGTATATGGAAAGGGTAAAATTGGAAGAAATGTTTTTTGGGTGTATAATCATGATAATACCCCACCAGAAGAAAAAACATGTGTTAATGTTGAGATAACAGGTGCTAAAAGTCGAGAATTCTATGCTAAAGTGATTTGTGGGAAACCTTAATCAATTTCTGCTGTTGTTTCTATACAATTCGTGCAAACCCATTTACCGTTTTTGTTGCTTAGGTCATCTGCGTAATTTTCACAAACTTCGCAGTTACCTGGTCCACGTTTTTTAGGGTAAAACACAGGTTCGTCTTTTAGAAGTTGTTCACGAAGAGTGCTAACTTCCTCGGGTGTTACCTTGATAATCTCACGGTAAGAAATTAAACCGATAAGGTTTCCTTGGTCTACTACAGGCATTCTTTTGAAGCCGTATTTTAACATTAATTGAGCAATAGTTGCTAAATCATCATCAGGTGAACAAGAAACAACTGGTATATTCATTATATCCCTAAGAGTTAGAGAACTAAGATCTTTGTTATGTTGGACAATCTTTGTAATTATGTCTTCGCGAGTTACTATTCCGACAGGTTTGGAGTTTTCGCAGATAATTAGAAGGCCAACGTCTTTTTCACTCATTAATTGAGCTCCTTGTTGTGCTGATTGGTCTGGTGTGGAGGTAACAACTTCTTTTATCATTACTTCGCGGACTTTAATTCCAGTTGGCATGAGATTAATGGGTGTCGGAAGTATAAATTGTTAATCTGTACTAGAATTGTTTGAATTCTACAACTGGGTTTGATTCACCAGTTGTGATGACAGCAACTTCACCTTTAAAATATGCACCAGGACTTACGATGTGCTCTCGTCTATCAAATAAATTAAATTTCCCACCATTTGCATCATATTTTTTGAATCCTGTCTTTGGATCAAGTCGTGCATATTGTACTTCGTGATCATGTCCTCGTAGCAATAATTTAATTCCATACTGTCTCATTATTGAGAAGTTAGCCATGTAATCTTCTTCTGATTCTATTCTATTCCACAAATCAGCTGGTTCTGTAATATGTGTACCTGCCAGACCACCATGGATTGCTCTTGTTGATAATCCACCAACATCTAAACTCAAACTTCTTCCTGATTTTCCATCTTCAGAATTATTATTTAACATATCATTAATGTATTTTGTTGCTTCCTGGTCATTATCCCATTCATCCCACAACTCATTTGAAGTAACTCCTTGGTCACGCAATCTTCCAGAAGAAATGGTTCTTTTGTATAGATGTGCTTGATCATGGTTTCCAGGTGCAACATATAGAGGATGGTCTTTTTGTATTGATTTTGCTTCTCTAGCTGAATATACTCTATCAAAATCACCTATACATATACCAACATCTACTTTTCTAGCTTCGAACATCTCTCTTACTGGTGCTAAGGATGCGCCGTGAATATCAGAAAAGACAAGGTATTTTGTCATAACTAATATTTTGTTTGTAGGTGTATATAGTATCGACAAACTGTTTAAGGTTTCTACCAAAGTGTGTTTTTTCCGGTCAAACGGGTGAAATGACAACATCGATATACTTATAAGTCTACATCGGCAATATGTTATTAATGAAAGAAGATGTTCTAAAAAAGGAAACTTTGACGAAAAAAATCGCTGGTGAAATTGTTCTAAGTGAAACACCAGGTAAAACAATTCAAAAATGGCGAAACATATTCCAACTTCCGCAGAGAGTTTTGGCTGATGAAATGGGTATTATGCCATCTGTAATCTCTGATTATGAGAACGGAAGACGTAAAAGCCCTGGTATTCGAGTTATTAAGAAAATTGTAGATAGTATGGTTCGTTTAGATGATAAACGGGGTGGAAAAATCATTCAAGAATTTTCTTACTTCCCTACGAAAACTGTTCTATCTGAGGCTGTTTTGGATCTTAAAGAGTTTTCTAAGCCGATTAAAGTCTCGGATTTCTGTAGTATGATAGATGCTGGTATCCATGCGCGAGATGACTTAAAGAATAATTTGATTTATGGTTATACTGTAATAGATGCTCCGCGAGCGATAATGGAGTTACCACCAATAGAAATGGTTAAGCTTTATGGATTAACCAATAGCCGAGCTCTGATATTTGTTGGGGCACATTCTGGTAAAAGCTCTATGGTTGCTATGAAAGTTACTAACTTGAAGCCGGGTTTGGTTGTTCTACACACTGTTAATGAGGTTGATCAGCTGGCTAAGAAAATAGCTGAGATTGAGTCGATTCCCTTAGCGGTGGCTCGTGGTAAAGATGTACAAGAACTAGTTAGTAAGCTGAAAGCTGGTACAAAGGGTTAATTTGTTTTTTCGTTCTAGCTTGGGCTCCCCTTGATGCCGTATGGAAACACGTTATAATAAAATATATTGTTTTATTATTATATTATAACATTGTTATAAGAAATTGAGGTTTATTTCTTTGTAACTATAAGAATTTTTTAGTTCTCTATACGAAGCAAAGGAGTGGGAGGGTCAATATGAAGGTTGTGTGAAGATGTTGGGACTTAAGGAGGTCACGTGAAGTGGTGGTTGAGATAATATGTGTTCCAGAGGAAATAAACGGGTTATAGAAATGAAGGTTTTTTGTTGTGTGAACCCCCCTATTTCCTGTGAAGATATGTTTATCTATGTTCACGGGTATTATAGTATAGTCGAAAGGAAACAGGGGTTATTCATATGAAAGACTTATCAGGTATGTTCAATGAGTTTATGGAGGCTAAGCCGCTGTTCTCAAACAGGAAAGCGCTGACAATTTCGTTTGATCCTGATAATATTCCACATCGGGATAAGGAGATTGAACTTGTTGGTCGAATGCTTGCTCCTGCGCTGAAAGGTGGGAAGCCGTCAAATCTCTTTGTCTATGGAAAGACTGGAACTGGAAAGACAATGGTTTGTAGACATGTTGCTCGAGAGTTGCAAAGAATTGCTGGTGATAAGATTAACATACGGGTTATCTATGTTAATTGTAAGATGAAGCAAGCTGATACTGAGTATAGGTTGTTGGCTTTTTTGATTAATAGTCTTGGTGGATCTGTGCCGTTTACAGGGTTGCCAACTGATAAATTATATCAGGATTTTTTTGCTTTGATAGATAAAGTAGATCAGACAATTATTCTTATTTTAGATGAGATTGATTCGTTGATTAAGAAAAATGGGGATGAGGTGTTGTACATACTGACTCGACAGAATCAGGAATTTAAGAAAGCGAAGTTGTCTATGATTGGAATAACAAATGATCTTGGGTTTATTAACAAACTTGATCCTCGAGTTCGTTCTTCGCTGGGTGAGGAAGAATTGATATTTCCTCCTTACAATGCAATGCAGCTTCAAGATATTTTACGGGAGCGGTCAAAAATTGGGTTTGAAAATGAATCTGTAGAACAAGGTGTTATTGAGAAGTGTGCTGCTTATGCTGCTCAAGAGCATGGAGATGCTCGGAGAGCATTAGATTTGTTGAGAGTAGCTGGTGAGTTAGCTGAGAGAACAGGTGTTAAGCAAGTTGAGACGTTGCATGTTGACAAAGCTCAGGAAAAGATTGATGAGGATCGTGTTATTGAGATTGTTAAATCACAGCCTCGTCAAAGTCAGCTTATACTTTTTTCAATATTTAATTGTTCAGGTACTCAGCGAGATTTGCGGCAGAAAACAGCTTATGTTCAGACAGCTGATATAATTAATACTTACCAAGGATTATGCAAACATTATCGAATGAAGCCATTGACTCAGCGAAGAGTGTCTGATTTGATAGCTGAGTATGATCTTTTTGGAATAATTACTACAAAAGTTATTTCAAAGGGAAGATATGGGCGGACAAGGACAGTTGAGTTGAATTTGGACGAAGATATTAAACAGAAAGTTGAAGTGGCTCTTCGGGAAATTTTTAATTAAGGACTCTTATAAGATTCAGATAATAGTGAGTATTATGCTTAAACAAATTCTTGAGTCAGGAACGCTTGTGGGGGAAGGAATGGATCTGGAAATTCAGAAACTTTCTCAGGATCATATTGATTTTTTTCTGTCTTTGAAGGATAAACCACTTGTGTTTGATCATAATATTTTAAAAGCGCTTACAAATCCAGAAATAAAAATTATTAAGAAAAAGTTCCGGACAGATAAAAAAAGTGTTCAAGATGTGATTAATAGATATAATGATCGTTATAATGTTTTGAAAGAAGAGTTAATGAAGAAGTCAGAGTTGCGAAATTTAGTTTCTATTTCTGCGCTTACTACATCAGAGAAAGTATCTGTTATTGGTATGTGGGATGGTAAATATCTTGAAGATCAGACAGGAAGAGTTGAATTGTCTTTACCTATAGCTGGCACTAATGTGCCAGTAATTAACAATGAAGTTGTTGGGATAACAGGGGAGAAAAAAGATAATAAGTTTTTAGTTCAGGAAATAATTTATCCAGATGTTGTTGCTAAGCCGTTGAAAAAGTCAGAAAAACTTGCTAAGGTTTTTATTGGTAAATCTATTCCTGAGGGGGAAGTGTGTAAAGTTAATTATGCAATTATACAAGAAGAACAGAAACTTTCTGAGAGAGTAGCGACAGTTGAGCTTAATGGTTATGGTGAATTTGAAATTGGGGGGATTCGGTTTTTGGTTGTTCGCGAATCATTAGAAAATATAAACAAAGAAATCAATAAGGAAGGCAATCTTAGTGAAGTGAATGTTTGTAAAGAAATTTTAAAGCGGAGAAATCTTTTTTACAAGGATATGTGGATTAAAGCTGTTCCTGATGTTTTTGTTTCTTTCTCGAAAGAGACATTTGTAGATAATTATAAAGGAATTACAGTTATTGGGGTGGGAAACGCGCCTATATTATTAGACTTGCAGACACGGGAATGGACTATTTAAATTTCAGTATCATTAATAGACGATATGCAACTACAGGTTCTTGACTGCGACTATACTCTTTTGAATGGAAGGCCGTTGATACGACTTTTTTGTAAAGATGTTCAGGGTGAGACTGTTGTTGTTTTCTATGATAAGTTTGTTCCGTATTTTTATTTAGACACACAGGAGCAAATGTTTACTGATGTTAAAGATGAAGCAAAGCGGTTTGGTTGTCGGGTAGAGGTTGTTGAGAAAATTATACCAATTGGTTACCAACAAAAGAAAAAAGTTCTTAAGATTATTGGAAAGGATCCAAGTAAAACACATGAGGTAAGAGAAGCGCTTCGTAAGTTTGGTAAGCCCTATGAAGCAGATATACTTTTCAAGTATCGTTTTATGATTGATTTTGGAATACGTGGAATGGGTTGGATAGAAGTTAAAGGTTCACCAGCTCGAACTTCGACTGTTAAATGTAAAGCAATTGAGGCAAGTGAGATAAAGCCCCTGGAAATTATGGAGAATGCACCGTTGCGTCATTTAGCGTTTGACATAGAGTGTATAACTAATGGTGATAGGGTACCTATTCCAGAGAAAGATAATATTATAATGGTTTCTATGAAGTTTTCTCCTGCGCATCAGGGAAAGGAAACAATTGTTTTAACTTCTAAGTTTCTTTCAGGTGGAGCAGATGTTGTTTGTACTGAAAATGAAGAGGAGTTGCTTAAGAAGTTTTCAGAAATTGTAGGACAGTATGATCCTGATACTATGATAGGATATAACATAAATAATTTTGATTTTCCGTTTATAGTTGGTAGAATGAAAGAATATAATTTACCTACTAGTTTAGGTCGTTGTGGAAAATCTGCTATTATAAGAAAATCTATGGGTGCAACACACTGTTCTGTTTCAGGAAGAGTTATTGTTGATCCGTATCAGCTTTTGAAAAACGATCCTTGGGTTAGTTTGAGGCGTTACAACTTAGCAACAGCTGCGAAGACACTTCTTGGGGATGATAAGTTAGATGTTGGTGGACCAAAAGAAATGAAGGCACTTTGGTTTGGAAAATCAGAAGATCATAAAAAATTAGTAGATTATTGTAGAAAGGACAGTGATTTGGCACTTAGGTTGGTTCTAAAACGTGGAATGGTAGAAAAGTTTTCTGAGTTGTCTAAAGTTTCTGGTGTTTTGTTACAGGATTCTTTTGGTGGTCAGACTCTTCGGTTAGATACTAGAATAATGCACGAGTTTAAAAATTATAATTATATAATGCCAAGTAGACCAGAAGAAAAAGAAATGTTTCATAGGAAGAAAGAACGTGAGAAAGCTGGACTTAAAGGAGCTGTTGTTTTAGAACCAGATGTTGGTTTACATACTAATGGGACAGTTCTTGTGTTAGACTTTACTTCGTTGTACCCTTCTATAATTTGTGCATATAATATTTGTCCGACAACTTTGACAACTGATGCTTCGTTAAAACATAAAAAATCTCCGTTTGGTTCTATGTTTGTTGATCCTGAAATTCGAGAGGGTATACTTCCTAAGATTTTAAAGGAATTTTTATCAGCGAGAAAAGCAGTTAAAAAACAAATGGTTTATGAAACAGATGCGAGAAAAAAGATGATGCTTAATTTGAGGCAGCTTGCTTTGAAAACAATGAGCAACAGCTTGTATGGTTATACAGGATATGTTCGTTCTAAACTTTACAAAATAGATTTAGCTGCGTCAATTACTTCTGTTGGTAGAGAAAATATAATGCTTACTAAAAAGTTAATTGAAGATAAGTACGGATATAAAATAATTTATGGTGATACTGATTCTGTTTTTGTTGGAATAGATGTTACTGATTTAGACCAAGCGCAAAAAATTGGTGAAGAGGTTTCAGGTTATGTTACTAACCATCTTTATGGTCTTGAGTTAAAGTTTGAAAAGATTTTCAAATCGTTTTTGATTTTGGCTAAGAAGAGATATGCTGCTTGGGCATTTGAGAAAACACCTTTTGGTTGGAATGAAGGAATGTATATGAAAGGTATTGAGACTGTTCGGAGAGATTGGTCTCCTATTGTTGGTGAAACAATGAAAAAAACTTTGGATATTGTTTTGAAGGAGGGGGATATTAAGAAAGCTTCTAAATATGTTCGTGAAGTTATGCAGGAAGTTATTGAAGGTAATGTTTCTTTGAGTAAATTAACTATTGTTAAAGGATTGAGTAAACCTGTTGATGCATATGATGGTGTTCAGGCACATGTTGAGCTTGCGAAGAAAATTATGAAGCGTGATCCTTCACGAGGTAAAATGGTTGGTGAGAGGATTGGTTTTGTAATTGTTAGAGGAAACCAGATGCTTTCTAAGCGGGCAGAAGATCCAAAGTATGTAGAGGAGCATGGTTTGAAAATAGATCCACATTATTATATTGAGAATCAATTGATGCCACCACTTGAAAGAATTTTTGATGCGTGTGGAGTTTCTAAAATAGAACTTAAAGAAGGTTCAAAACAGAAAAACCTTTTTGATATGATTGGGGGAAGAGCAAAAACACCAGCACAAACTGTTTTAGATAGTTATGAAGAAGTTGCTTGTCAAAAATGTGATTGGTCTGCTGAGCGGCCTACTCTCTCTGGTAAATGTCCTAATTGTAAAGGAATATTATATTTTAAGAAAGGTGCGACACTTGGTAAGTGGGTTAAGTGTTAATTGGTTCTATAATAAGAATGTTTCCTTCTGAATCATATGACATTTGTTTTTCTGTTGTTTTTTCGTCTTTAGTTAATTCCCAATATCCTTTACCATTTAGGTTATCACTACCCTCTACTTTAATATCTTCTGTGTAGATTCCAGGGATTCCTATTCTTAAAATATTTCTAGCTAACATGCCAAACATATCATTTGTATTTTTTAGTGTTTCAACTATTCTATACTTTATCATAGGAACTGTTATTGGTGTTTAGGCTTAAATATGGATTAGAGGAAGTAAAGAATTGTTGGTATCATTAAACATCCCATTAGGTGTGTGCGGCGTATGCCTAGTTTTTGTGGTAGAAATCCGATTAACATTGCTGGTAGAGCGATTAGAATTCCGGAGATTCCTGAGAAAAGAAGAATTAGTAACCAGAGAAAGTAAAAAACAGATCGGGAAAGTTTTATGTAATTTATTTTTCTGATGTTTAGGATAGCTATTCTGGAAATTTTTAGAGTAATTGCTGCGGAAACAATGGATGAAATTAAAATTACTCCACACAAAAGAAAAATATCATTGAATGTTAGTTGAATAATTTCGTTGACAGCGATAGCTACTCCAGATCGGGCTTTTCCTATTAGGAGGATTGCAAACAGAGAATAAATAATGTCAGCTGTGTTTATTCCACCGAGAGACATTAGAAAAGAGCGAGTAGATTTTTTATTTTCTTTTGTGTTAATAGCTTCTTGAGCTAATACAGCTGCTTGGGATGATCCTATTCCTGGAAGTAGACCAGCGAGTATTCCTGCAAGTGAACCAATGCTTGCAGAGTATAGTAGGAATTTTTTACTTAGATGTTCAACTTGGAATGATATTTTGTCTGGTAAAACAACTTTTTGTTTGTAGGAAGAACGAAGTATGGGTAGTGCGAATAGTCCGGTTAGTAGCGGAAATAATGCTGCACTATCGATATGGTTTAGTGAAAATATTCCTAACAAACCTGCTAAAAGAAAAGTTATTAACGCGAAGAAACTTTTTTTCTCGCTGAAAATCATGTAGGAAGCTACGAAGATTAATAACCAGTGTGTATTTGGACGGAGTAGTGGGTAGATTATTGGAATGATTAATGAAAATAGTGGAAGTGTTACTAAAGAAATTATACATGCACCTAGTCCGCCTACTACAGAAAGATAGATAGCTTCGTAGCCTCGACCTTGCATAAGCAATTGGTGTCCTGGTAGAACCACTAGAACGTTTTCTTCAGGTGCGCCCAGAAGAATAGAGGGAATGAAAGTTAGAAATGAATTTGTAACACCCATTGCGATTAGGAAAACTGCTAGAGGTAATGGTGGGAAGCTAAGAGCAAGAGAAATTGTTATTAGAGACACGCTGTTCGGATGCAGGCCTGGAATTAATCCTGTTATTATTCCGATAATAATTCCAAGAATAAGAAAAACTATTAAACTTAACATACTGGAAAAGGGTATCTTAAAGTTAAATATGATAAACTTTTATTATTGTATACGTTATTACCTATACCTGCTTTGCAGTAAATATTATGGAGATGATTTTATGTTTGGTGGAATGAATCCGAGACAGATGCAGAAAATGATGAAACAGATGGGTATTTCTCAAGAAGAGGTAGCTGCAGAAGAAGTTATAATCAAGCAAGCTGATAAAGATCTTGTTATTTCTGAGCCAAATGTTGTCAAAGTTATGATGGGTGGACAAGAAACTTTTCAGATAGTTGGTAAGATTAGTGAACGCGCTCGCGAGGCATTCTCTAAAGAAGATGTGCAGATGATTATGGATCAGACAGGGGCGACTAGTGACGAGGCAGCGTCCGCGTTAAAGTCAGAGGGTGACATTGCTAAGGCGATTTTGAAAATTAAAGGTTGATAAAATGAATTTTGAAAAGTATAAACTAGCGCAAGGAAGTATAATGATTGCGTTTTCTGATAAAAATCTTAGTGTTGGGACATTGGAGTTGAATTCGGAGCAGGAGCTGGCTCGACATAATAGGCCTTGTTTGGAATCTTTGTTCCAACTTCGAGGTGTTTCTGTTATTAAATTTGATGACGAGGAGGTTGTTCTTCGGGAAGGTGAGTCGATAGATATTTCAGCTGGAAGATTCCACATTCATTCTAATCGGTCAGATGAATCTTCGTTAACTTTTTGGAAAGCTAGTGGAGATATTACTGAAATTATTGAGAATATTAGAAAAGGAAATAAAATATGAATTATTTTTTCTATAGTTTCTAAAAAGTTATATTATTTCTTTTCTTCGACGTTGCCGATTAGAACTTCTGCTATTCTTCCGAATGCAGGTCGTGTGATAAAGATTCCAATTAATACTCCGATTGTTGCGACAATTGCGAAGCCTCTCATAACTCCGATTCCTATGATCATTAGTGGGATCATTGCTGCGATTGTTGTTGTTGCAGAACCCATGATAATAAAGAATGCGCGTTTGATTTTTTGTTTTAAAGTTCGTGTTTGTTCTCCTTCACGCATTAGAATCTCATCGATGATCATTATCTGCGAGTCAACTCCTGTTCCAACAGCAGCGATTATACCTGCGATTGCTGCAAGGTCTATGGTATATTTTATTATTGCTGCTGCACCTAGAATGATTAACACTTCAGACAGACTGGTTAACAAAACAGGTAAAGCTATTTTTATTTTTCTATAGCGAATGAAAATTACAATTGAAACTGCTAGAGCAGCTCCTAGTCCTGCAAGTATAGCTGAGTTTATGAAACCTTGTCCTAGAGAAGCAGAGATTTGATCTACTTTGATAACTTCTAGTTCAACTGGTAGGGAACCAGATTGTAAGATACTTTGCATTCTAAGTTTTTCAGCTAGAGCTTCTGTTTGGTCTTCTCTAAAACCTGTAATCACAGGTTCACGGTAAGCTTGTCCAGCTAGACCAGAAGCAATTGATAACTCGTCAATTGTTTCTCCGTCTAAAAACAAAATTAGATAAGCGTCTAGGTATTCGTTTTGTTGATCAACTATTTTTTTTGCATCTCTAGTTAACTCAGCAAAACGGTTTGCACTTTCTTCTGAAACAAATACTTGGAAATTAAATTCCCATCCGTTTGAACGTTTGATTAATCGTGAAGCGCAAATTCCTGCTTGTTCTTGTATACAAACAGATTCTATGTCTTCGGAAGTGAAAGCTGAACCAAGTAAATATACTGTTGAATTTTCTATTTTCCATAAAGTAAAATTAATATTATTAATTAATATTGGTGATGTGTTGTCTATTGTTTCTCCGTCGATAATTACACAGTCGTTAGTACAGTTACCAACTTCAATTGTTTTGTTCCAGAATGTTCCCTTTCCTCCGATCAAGTCGACTGGTTTTGATATTTTTCCGTCGAACTTGCCCTGCTTTGCAAGTAAGTCATCTATTTCTCTTGTACTTCCTCCAGCCATTTCAATTTGAATATAATTTTTTCCTGTTATGTCGACAACTGTTTGGAACTTTGTTTCTTTTAGTCCGTAAAGATTAATTCGTGTTTGTAAAGTAGCTAGTGTTTGTTCCATTACTTCTGTAGAAATGTTTTCTACTGGTTCTAATAATACTCTAGTTCCTCCAATAATATCCATACCAAAGTTTAATGTTCCGTCTTGTGATTTTACTGTGTTTATTCCTAAGCCAGGTGTTTCAATTTGAGTTAAAGTTAGTTGGTTGTTTTTATTGTATCGTAATACACCTGTGAATGTTTCAAATTTAATTAAATCTTCAGGAGAAGAAATTGTTTCTTCGTTTATCCAATCGATTATATCTCCGACACGAAGGTCGTCTTTTAGTGGTGAACTTTCTGAGATTGAAGTGACAGTTACTCCGCTGCTTGTTGGAGCAAGTAATGCAAATAATGATATAATTATAGCTAATACTAATAACCATATTTTCCATTCTTTAATTAAATTTTTCCATTCCATTTTTAGTTCACTTCGTTTGAATATTATCTATACTCCATTGTAAAATTGGAGAGGATGATATTACCTTACTTTTTCTGGATGTTTTTCAACATACATTCTCAATAAGTTAATGTTCATTATCCATGTGTTTATTGCGTCGAATAATAGACCAATAATAAGTATTGATGCGATCTGAGTAATTATTTGATTTCCTGCTACAAAGTATAATACTGTTAATGCAGCAAGAGTTGTGACTGTCATTGTTAATCCTGTTTTCATTGATTTCTGGATTTTATCTTTTAAGTCTCCTCTGGATTTCAATATTCTTGTTGTTAGTAAGACGTCAGTGTCAACAGAGTAACCTAGTAGCAGTAGCAGCGCTGCAAATGTTGCTAATGAAAGTTCAATTCCTAGTAACTGTGATAGTGCTAAAGTTTCTACAATGTCTGCGAAACCTGCAAAGACTACGTAAATGCTTGGCATAAATATCCTGAAAATTATGAAAACTGCAATAGCCATTGCAACGAAAGCAAGTAGAAGTGCAATTTGTGATTGTGCGAAAAATGATTCTCCTAGTGCAGGACCGACTGTTTGTTGAGACCAGCCTTTTATTGTATGTGTTTGTTCAACTGTGTTAATTATGTCTTCGACTTGGTCAGAATTTTCCATTTCTAATATTATAGTTTGTCCTGTGAATGATTCTATTGAACGGATATTTAGATTGTATTGGGAAAGTTCAGATTGTATTTGAGAAACTGGAATAGCACTTGTTAGTTCGATACTAATTTCTGTACCACCCCGAAGATCAATGCTTAGGTCTAATCCAGTTGTTCCTAGTTTGTAACCTAGGAAAAGCAGTGATAAAACTAGAATTATTATTGGTATGATCATGTATTTTTTGTAATTATCAGGTACAGGCAAGTTCATAGTTTTAATTCTTGGGCGATATATTTAAGCATTATTCAGGTGAATATTAACGTATACTCCTTGGATATTGGTTAGGATGATATTATGACTTATTGTGAAATCAGATAGGACGATATTATGAAAACTACAATTATTGGTGCTGGGATAAATGGGTGTTATTTAGCTTACAGGCTAGGAAACGCTGAAGTGTTTGAGGCTAAGGAGAAACTAGGTGGGAAGCCTTGTTCTGGGTTGATTTCAGAGAGAATTTGGGATTTTATACCGCGACCTATAGCTTCTTCGAAGTTATATAATAAACTTGTAAAGCATGAGATAACAGAAGCGAGAATTCACTTTTCTATAGATTTGCATTTAGCTCACTTTGTTCGTGATATTATACTTGAGTTTTCGCCTAAGATGCTTGTTTTTGATCGTCAGGCTCTAGACGATTATGTTGGGAGTCTTGTTAGCGGGAAAATTAATTTTAGCGAGAGAGTAGAAGATTTTTCTCAGTTTGATAGGGTCGTAGGGTGTGATGGGGCGAATTCTTTGGTTAGAAAAAAGTTTAGTAAGAACAACCCAGATCATCGACTTGGTGTTTATTGTTATACGCGAGAGAGATGTGATGACCATTGGGTTGATTGCTGGCCAGTAAAAGGTGGTTTTGCTTGGAAGATTCCGCGTGGAGAAGATGTTGAATGGGGTGTTATTGCGCCGATAGGGCAAGCAAAAAAAGAATTTGAGAAGTTTATAGATAAAAATAATATTAAACCTGATAAAATTTATTCTCATGTTATTCCAGAAGGACTTTGTTTTGTGAAAAATAGTAAAGCTGTTTTGTGTGGTGATGCTGCTGGGTTAACTAAGCCTTGGAGTGGTGGTGGTGTTATTTGGGGATTTACAGCTGCTGATATTTTAGCTGAGAATATGGGAAATTTTCAAGAATATGAGAAAAAACTAAAAAGCAAGTTTAATAATAGAATAATGCTAAATAGATTAGCTAGAAACAATATCTGGTTGGCAGGATTATTTCCTTTCAAAAAAATAAAGTTTGATGCTGATTGGGGAATATTTTGATTGTCTATAGCTCTTTGTGAAGAGTTAATATTAGGATTGATATTATGAGTACAGTTAGAAAAGTTATTTCAAATACAGGTTATTTGTTTTTAGATTCTGCAGTTATAACAATACTTGGATATCTTTTCTGGGTTATTCTTGGTAAGATGCTTGTTCCTGAAAGTATGGGTGCATATTCGACAATAATGAATATTTCTTTGTTGATAACTTCTTTTACAGCTGCAGGTTTTGCTCGAACAGGAATAAAACTTATATCAGAATATTCAACTAAGAACCAGAAAAAACATGTTTCTGGATTTATTAGATGGTCATTTAAGTGGTCAACTGTTTTGAATGTTATTGTAGGTGTTCTTTTAGTTGTGTATATGTTCTTTATACCATTTTTTAATTATCTAACTGTCCCTATTGTTACCGGAATAATTTTGTATATAGCTGTGAATATATATTATATTTTAACAAGCAATTATCTTGTTGGTTTGCAAAATATTAAACTTCTTTTTAAGACTAATCTGATTTCTTATATTTTGAAAGTAATTTTGGCTATAGTTTTCATTTATTTTGGTTTTGATTATTACGGAGCTTTGGGTGCCTTTCTTGTTTCTGCTGTTATTGCGGTGTTGCTTCGGGTTAAAAAAATACCATTTTCACCTGGTAAAATCGATAAGGATAGGTTAAAAAAATATTGGAAATCTTCAACTATTTTGGATATGTCTATGTTAGCTATGAATTCTGCTAATGTTTTTATACTAAGTTTGTTTACTGATTTTTATTCAGTTGGTATTTTTACTTTTGCGTTTATGTTTTCTGCTGCTATACGAATGATACCAACTGCAATTGCAACATCTATTTTACCAACAGGGTCTTCTCAAGTTGCACTTAATAAGTTCCATAATTTGAAAATGATTATTAGTAGAGCGATAAAATATTCATTTGTTATACTTTTACCAATAATTACATTTTTGTATATATTTTCAGAGAAGTTGATTATTTTATTTTCAAGCACTAGTTATATTGAGTCTGCCTTCACAATGCAGATTTTGTTGCTGGGTGCGATATTTATAGGATTTTCAATTATAATTTCTTTTGCACTTTACTCTATAGGTAATCTGAAAGATAGTAGAAATATTCTTTTGTTAGGAGCGGTTATTAATATTTTGATGACACTTTGGCTTGCTAAAGAATATAGTTTTATAGGTGCTGCAACTTCATTTAGTGTTTCTTCGTTTATCATGTTCTTACTTTCTTGGTATTATTTGAAAAATAAACTAAAAATAAATTTCCCATGTGGGCAGTTTACTAAAGTTTTTTTCTCTGCTGTTCTTTGTGGGTTAATTGTTTTCTTTTTGTTTGGTTATGCACCAAGGACAGTTTACATTCCTTTATTTGCTATAGTTTATTTTGGGGTTTATAGTATTATGATAAGAATGTTTTCAATTTTTGATAAACGAGATAAAGAATTTGTTCTTGAGCTTGAAGACAAAGTCCCTAAAAAACTATTAAAACACTTTAGAAAATTTATTGATTTTTATTTTAAATGAAGTTAATAATTAATAGTAAAAATATACCATAAATTAATTCCATGGACAGTAATGCAATTACTATTGTTGATTCTTTGAATTTTCCAAGACTCATTATTACATGGGTTAATGAATATATTTTTTTGTATGGTTTAGAAAGTGTTTGGTTGTGTTCTAATTTTCCGAAACATTCTGCTTTGAATCCTGATCTAGCTTTTAATAAAAATTCTATGAACCAAGGTAAAAATAATAAGAATGCTATTTTTTCCATGTTGCCTATGATAGCGGTTACAGCGATAGCTGCTCCAATCATGTAAGTTAAACTGTCACCAGGAAGTATTTTTGCAGGATACCAATTGAAATATATGAAAGCGATTAAAGATGCTGCTAATGAAAGAGCAAGTATACTTGCTGATGTTTCTCCTATTCCATAGGCATAGATACCAAGTATAGAAAGTACAACAGAACCTAATCCTGCTTCTAGTCCGTTAAGACCAGCTAGCATATTGAATGCATTTGAAGCTCCTATGATCGCTATAGGAACTAAAATTAATGGATACCATATTCCAAAGTCAACTAGTCCGATAAATGGTATAGACATTGTAGATGTTCCTGCCATTATAGCGACGAGAGGAATTGCAGCTGGAAGTGTTAGTAGTGGTTTTTGCCATTGTTTTAATCCTATTTTTTTTATTTTTCCTATAGGTTTTTTTACTAAGATACTTAGGTCGTCAAGTATACCGATTATGGTTACAATTAGTATTGTTGTTATTCCAGCAAGTAGAGCTATTGAAATTTCTTGTGTTAGGAAGTTGCTTACTGCTATGAAGCTGAAGATAGCTCCGAGAAAACCAATTAAAACAGTTATTCCACCCATCTCAGGTATTTTTGGTTTGTTAAATTTTTGTATATCTGTTCCAACTATTCCTGTTCTTTCTAGAAAAATTATTGTTTTAGGGGTTATTGCTAAAGTTATTATGAATCCTATTAGTATTGGTAGTATAATTTCTATCATCTATAGTACCTCGTATATTATTATTCCGTTTTGTCCGTATACATCAGAGTTGTCGTAAACTTTCTTGAATTTATTACTGTTTTCAATATAATTTATGAATTCTACTGGGTAGTTTTCGCTGAATTTCCCTTCAGATATTAAACCTCGTAAGACAAAAATATAATTTATTCCATTGAATTTGATATGTTCATACGATGTATCATTAAATGATAATAATATTTCTTCTTTATCAGATGAAACTGCTACGTTTCTATTACATTGGTATCTTGTGTGATATTCGTAAGTTGAGAATAATACAGCTTCTTCGGCTGTGTTTTCTCTTATCCAGTTGCAACCATCTAAGAAACCTGGTGAGAAACCTTTTACTATATACATTGTGTCTATTTTTTCTTGTCCATAAACCCAAAGTGATAGTAATACTACTGCGATTACAGCATAAGCTAAATATTTATTATAGTCTTTTGATTTTTTGTATATTTCATTGACAAGATATCCAACTATCATTATTATTCCCAAGTTCATTGGAAGTAGATACCGTGCTGTGTCTTCTGCTCGGTCTAAACTAAAGTATAATATTGGTAGTGTTGATAATATCATTGCTAATGATATTTTAAATATTTTTTCCCTTCTTTTTACGATTAAAAAACCAAGACCAAATAAAAATAATAATGTTATTGTTAATCCACTGGCAAATAAAAAGTAATTCAATATACCAAACGAGAGTAGACCTGCTTCTGTTCCTGATCCTGTGTTTCTACCATCAAATTCAAGATCCTCTATTTTATTTGGCTGTTCTAAGAATAGTGGTTCACAATTTTTTTTGTTTATACTGAATGTTTTATAACATATATCTGAGAATAATGAAAGATTTCTTATAATGAGAGGTGTTACTACCAACAAACCTATTAAGAATATTGTTGCTATGAGCTTTATTGTGTCTTTGTTAATATTTTTGTAAAAATTTATTAAGAAATATATTATAATGAAAATGAATATGAATGGCCCTGATTGTTTTGTTAAAACTGTTAACCCTGAAAATATTCCTGCCAATATAATATGTATTTGTTTTTTCTCATCAAATGCCTTTGTTGTGAAATGTGCTGTACATATTACTAATAAAAGTAATAACACGTCGGTGTATCCCATTACCCCATATGTTATGAGTGCGGGTGTCATTAGTAATGTTAGTGCAGATATTATTGCTATTTTTTTATCTGATACTGATTTTACAAATACATATGCGAATAATGCTGTTACTAGAGATAATAGTGGGAATAATAATTTAGCCCCAAACTCACCAAAATAAAAGAAGAATGTTTCTAACATGAAGAATAGGGGAATTATGTCTGCTTTGTCTTGATAAACCTTGTTTTCAGCAAGTGGTCTAAATTCTGGAATTATATGGTTTTCAGCTATCCATCTTGATGTTGATGCGTAATATCCTTCGTCTCCAAAGACAATTGGTGAACTTAATGAGACTAGGAAGAATTGGGATACTGCTAAAAATATTACTAATATGAAAATCAAATTTAGTGATAATCTCATAGAATCAATTGTTATTGTTAACCTTATATATTTATTTAATTTGAACTGATTTGAAGGATTCTAACATTTTTTCAGAAAAATTATCCCATGTTAGGGTTGATTTGACAAAAACCTGTCCAGCTCGAGTTATTTTCTTGTGTTTTTCAGGATTTTTGTAGACATCAAGTACAGCATCAGTATAATTGTCTGTTACTGTTCCTATTTTTTCGCGCTGGATTATATTTCCGCATGTTATGTTTTTGGAAACTATAATTGGTAAGCCAGCTGAGATAGCTTCAAAAGGAGCTAACCAACCTCCTTGAGATTTGATAGGAGATAGAGAAACATCAGCTGCTTTGTAGAGATCTCGGACTACTTCTCGGGAGATGTTTCCTGTGAATAAAATATATTTTTCTAGATTGTGTTCTTTGATGTATTTTTTTATTTCTTTAGAATAATCTGGTTTTGTTTCTCCACCTGCAAGTACTAGTTTAATGTTTGGTATTTTGTCTTTTAGTTTTTCAATTGTTTTGATACTTTCTAGCTGGTTTTTGAATGGTATTACTAATGCGACTTGTAATATAATAAAATTTTTGTGTAAGTTAAATTTTTCTTTTGCGGCTTTAGCGCTGCCTTGAGAAAAGAAATCATAATCTATTCCATAATTGTTTATGAATCCTTTTATGTTGTACAGGCGGTTTAATCGAACATGATTAAATTCATCTGCAACACATATTTTGTTTATGTATTTTTTTACGATTATTTTTTCTGATTCTAATGCCAATCTGTAAAGTATTTTTTTGAATATTGATAATTTTCTTGTTTGCATTTCTGGCCATATTCCAGGTGGTTCATTACATAACCATACTGTCGGTTTTTTACAAAGAAATGCGGAGAATTCAGCTGGGAAATTGTGAATGTTTATAACATCATATTTTTTTCCATTTTTTCTGATATAGTTCCATAATATGAAACCTTCTTTTATGAAAGATAATGCGCTTTTTTTATACCCCTGTTGTTTACCTGGAATTATTATTTCTACTCCTTTTAGTTCGTTTCTAACTTTTTCTGATATGGAAAGTGTCAATATCGATGTTTCAATTCCTTGGTTTATTAGATAATTAGCCAATTTAACAATAACAAGATCTGCTCCTCCGTATAAATGAAGATGTGGATTTACAATTAATATTTTCAATTTCTCACCAATGATGAATTTATCTTGATGATTTAAATAACTGAATATATAATAATATTCAGTGATTTTATGAAGGTTCTTGTAACAGGTGGGTGCGGTTTTCTAGGTAGTCATATTTGTAAGTTTTATAGAGATATGGGATGGGATGTTGTTTCTCTGGATAATATGACTAAGCATGAGCTGATGAGGACAGGTTATTCTGTGAGTGGGGCAAGAGATTTTAATTGGAACCTATTGAAAAAAATGGGTGTGGAACTTGTAAAGGAAGACATTATTCATGCTGATATTGTTAATAATCTTGCTAAGGATTGTGATTTCATAGCACATACTGCAGCACAGCCAGCTATGACGATAAGTGAGGAAGATCCTAGATTGGATATAAATTCAAATGTTATTGGAACATTTAATGTTCTTGAGGCTGCACGTAAGTTTGATTTACCAGTTGTTAGCTGTGCTACAGGTCATGTATACGGTCCTGAGCGAATAAATAATAGCATTACCCCAAAAGATAATCGGTATATCAGGGATCCAGTTGGTATAGATGAGAGCGAACCTCTTTTACAAGGAATTAAAACTCCTTTACATGCTTCTAAGAGATCTGCTGAAATTTATGTTCAGACATATATTGATACCTATAAACTGAAAGCAGCTAGCTTTAGGTTGAGTGGTATTTATGGTCCTAATCAATTTGGTGGGGAGGATCATGGTTGGGTTGCAAATTTTGCAATTAGAACTTTAATTAACAAACCACTTAGAGTTTTAGGAAATGGTAAACAGACAAGAGATATTTTATATGCTACAGATGTTGCTCATGCGTTTCACGCTTTCTATGAAAAGCAGGTTTCAGGAATTTATAATGTTGGTGGTGGAGAGAAAACTGTTATTTCTTTGTTAGAATGCATTGATTTGATAGAAAAAATAACAGGTGTGAAACCTAAAGTTGAATTTGGTCCTGATAGATTTGGAGATCTTAGATATTTTGTATGTGACATTTCTAAGGTTCGTAAAAACTTGGGTTGGGAGCCAAAAATTTTTCCAGAAGAAGGGGTTACAAAATTGTGTAATTGGATAAAGGAAAATGTCTCGCTTTTTAGGTGAATTTTATGCCAAAATTTAGTGAACTTGTATTTGATAAACGTGCTTGGAAATTTTTATATTATGGGTTGAAGGAGAAGGGGATTAAGTGGACATATAATTATATTCATTATTATATTTTTTATCTTAATAGAAATTCCCTTTTAAGAAAATATCTATACAAAAAACCACCATATCCACATTATATTGAGATAGAGGTAACTACTCGATGTAATTTGAGATGTAAAATGTGTGAACACACATATTGGAAAGAGCCACCTTGTGATATGTCTTTTGAACAGTTTAAAAGTATAATTGATCAGTTTCCTAAACTAAAGTGGATAGGATTGACTGGTATTGGTGAAAGTTTTGTTCACAAAGATTTTTTGAAAATGTTAAAGTATGTGAAAGACAGAGGAATTTATGTTGAGATATTTGATAATTTCTTTTTGATTGATAAAGAAATGAGCAAACAATTAATTGACATTGGTGTCGATAGAATTATTTTGTCAATTGATGCTGCAACAAAAGAAATATATGAAAAAATTAGAGTTGGTTCTAATTTTGATAAAGTAATTAAGAATGTAAAAGATTTTCTTGAACTTCGTGCGCAAAAGGGAGCGTTTTTTCCAAAGTTCGAATTTCATTATATAGTTAACAAAGATAATATTCATGAAACAGAGAAATTTATTGATCTTGTTCATTCTTTTGGATATAAAGATCTGTACAAAGGAAAAACAATAACATTTACTAGAATGCTCCATCCGTTTAAAGAGATAGAAGATATGTTTACTGATATACCTAAGGAACTTGTTGAAAGAACATACAAAAAAGCAAAGGGGTATGGAATGCTTATTGACTGGAATGATGATGTTCCTACAAATAAGCCACCTATTTCTCATTGTAAAGAATGGTTAATGCCTTTTATTTTTGCTACTGGTCATGTTATTCCATGTTGTGCAAATAATGAGGCAAATCGGAGAGAGTTTCAGAAAGCTACTGCTCTGGGAAATGTGTATGAGAAGCCTTTCAAAGAGATTTGGAATGGGGAGAAATATAATGATCTTAGGAATAAATTGGGTAAGAACAGTATTCCTACAGTTTGTTCATATTGTTGTATATATGATTTGAAAAAGTGTAAAGTTATTAAATAATTTTTATATCTTTAAGCATTTCTTTAAGACCTTCTTCTATACTTGTTTTTGGGTTCCAATCTAATTTTTCCTTTGCTAATGATATGTCAATTGATTTTTCATCTTCTGTTGTTTCATCTTTCATTGTTACAGTCAATTTTTTATTTATTATTCTTTCTATGATTTTTATTATTTCTTTTGGCGTGTATGATTTTTCACCAGCTAGGTTTATTGGAGATTTTATATCCGATATTATACATTTTTCCATTGCTTTGCAAAGGTCACCTATGTAAAGAAGGTTTACTTTATTATTTTTTCCATTTAATTTTATTTCATTTGATTCTATTTGGTTTAATATTGTTGGTATTAGTAAATTTTCATTTTGTCTTGGTCCGTATATGTTAAAGAATCTTAATATTTTTATTTCCATATTGTAGGCCTTATTGTAACTTTCACATATGTTTTCAGCTGCTAACTTTGAATAACCGTAAGGTGTATCTGGACATTTACTTGTGTTTTCGTTTATTGTTTTTTCATTTGTTTTTCCGTAAACTTTTGAACTTGATGCAAATATTATATTTTTTATGTTGTTTAGTCTGCAAACTTCTATTACATTTAGTGTACCAAATGTGTTAACTTCAAAATAATCTCTTGGTCTTTCATTAGATTCTTTTGGTAGAATTAGTCCTGCAAGATGTATTACACAATCGAAGTTTTTAATTTTATCATTTATTTCGTTGAAATTTGTTATGTCACAAATGATGCTTTCATTTTTTTTACCTAATGTGGATATAGTGTGTCCTTTTTTTTCTAAATGTTTTTTTAGATTTGATCCAATAAATCCAGAACCACCTATTATTAGAATATTCATATAATCATCTTAATGTCTTTCTAAATTTAGTAGTTGTTTATTTTGTTTGAAATATTCTACAAGATCTAACATTGTTTTGTTTATTGGGATTCTTGGTCTATATCCTAGTTCTTTTTTAGCTTTTGAATAATCACAAATTAATAATTCAACTTCAGATGGTCTGAATCTTGATTTGTCAGTGTTTATTTTTATGTCCATATTATGAATTTTTCCTGTTAATTTTGCTAAATTATTAATAGTTATTCCGAAACCATGTCCAAAATTATATGGTTCTGCTAATTTTGCTTTTTCAACTGCTAACATGTAACCCTGTATCATATCTCTAACATCTGTAAAATCTCTTACAGCTTCTCCATGTCCTAATGTTATTTCATTTGTTTTATTTATTATACAGCTAGCTACTTGTCTTGCTATTACAGATGCAACAAATTGAAGACCTCTTCTAGGTCCTGTGTGGTTGAATCCACGAGTTATTACTATTGGTGTTCCATATGCTTTGTAATATGTTCTAGCTATGTATTCTGCAGCTATTTTTGATGATCCATAAGGTGACATTGGTCTTAAAGGATTATTTTCATTTACTGGACATTCTTCTGGTTTTACTAATCCGTATTCCTCGCTTGTCATTGCTAATTGTATTTTTTCTATATTGTTTTCTGTTTTTCTCATTGCTTCTAAAACATTTGATGTTCCTATAGTGTTTGTTTTTATGGTTTCTATTGGGCATCTAAATGATGTAGGTACAAATGATTGTGCACCTAAATGGAAAATTATATGAGGATCTGATTGTTTAATCGCATTCATTATTGATGACATGTCTAAAAAGTTTCCTTCTATAAGATTTATTTTATTTTTTAGATGGTTTATGTTTTGATATTCTGGTACAGAATGTCTTCTAACAAAACCATATGTCTCTGCGCCCAACTCGGTTAGTTTATCTGCCAAGTGGCTTCCTACAAAACCAGACACACCAGTTATTAGAATTCTTTTCTCTTTCCAAAATTTTTCATTTACTAGATTTTTTTTCATTTCTTCTTCATAGTCTTTGAAATGTGACATGTATGGTTCCATATTTTCAGGATCTATTAACAAATTTTTAATATCAGTCATATATTCACCTTATATACATTCTTTATATATTTCTAGAAGTTTTTTAGTTAGTTTCTTAATGTCAAATTCATCTTCTAGACGCTTTCTTCCCCCTTTACCGTATTTTATTCTTAGTTTTTTATCTTTTAGTAATTTTATTATAGCATCTGAAAGTTCTTTGTGATCCATAGGATTTATAGTTATTCCACTAACACCATCTTTGTTTACCCAGGAAACTCCACTGTCTTTTATTTTTGTGGATATTATAGGTTTTTCGTTCATCATGGCTTCTAATTGTACCATTCCAAATGCTTCTGATTTGTATATTGATGGAAATACAAATATGTCAGTGTTTTTGTAATGATCTTGAAGTTCTTCTTCTGATACTTCACCTGCGAAAATTATATTATTTTCTAGTTTTAGGTCTTTTGATAGTTTTTCCATTTCTCTTCTTAGATTCCCGTTTCCTACTATGGTTAATTTTGCTGAAGGGACTTGCTCTACAACTTCTTTCATCGATTTTACTAAATATCCTATTCCTTTGTAGTATATTATTCTACCAACAAATAGGATATTATTTTCTTGTTTTTCTTTTTTTTCAACACTTCTTATTTTTATACTGTTTTGTAATACTCCTGTATTTTTTAGACCTTTTAGTGTGCTTGAACCCTTTAGATAAGGTGGGCTTGATGCAAGAACCTTTTTTGCCATTTTTAGTATAATTGGTCGTTGTATGGTGTTTTTGTATACCCAATTAACTGCTTTCATTATTGGTGAGAATCTTATGATATCACTTTGATATGCTACTATCCATGGCTTTTTTTTCAATATACATGCAGCAACAGCCATTATATTCTGAAATGGGTTAGGTGCTTGTAGATGACATATATCAAAATCTAGTTTCATAATTTCTTTGAAAAATCCAATAGCTGCAGGCTCTCCTGATATTGAAAATAATGCAGGTGTTCTTATTATATTTATTCCGTTTATTGTTTCTTTTGATTTTTTACCTACAGTTACTACGGTTACTTCGTTTCCTAGATTTTTTAGACATTTTGCTGTTTCATAAACTACTGTTTCTATCCCACCTTTTATTGGATAGAAATATTTAGCTACTAGTAAAATTTTCATCCATTAATCCCCCATTTTAAATAATATTTTATCATGCTTTTTAGATGATATTGGAATGTTTTGCTAAATATACTTCTACTATCATATGCTGCTTTATGGTATACTTGACAATTACCTAAAACTATTCTTCTTAACTTTTTCTTTTTCATTTCTCTACATAAGTCCATGTCTTCAAAATACATGAAGTACCTTTCATCAAATATTTTATCTGTTTTTCTTACTGCTATAAATGCTCCAGAAAACCAATTTACATCTATTGGTTTGTGTATATCATAATTTCTGTAAAAATGTGATAAATGTTTTTTAGATTTTGTCATTATTTTAATAAAATCTATTAACATGTTTGGCAATGAATCAAATTTTCTAAATGATTGTTGAACACTCCCATCTTCATTTAGGAGCTTGCAGCTTATGGCTCCTACGTCTTGGTCGTTTAAATATTTTGGAAACTCTTTGAAAAACTTATCATCTTTGAATATTATGTCAGGATTTGTAACTATTATGAAATCACCTGAGCAGTGTTTTATTACTGAGTTGACTCCTTGGGCATATCCTAGGTTTTTCTTGTTGTACACTTTTGTAACCTTTATTCCGTAAGCTTCTGATGTGGTTGTTTCTCCTTCGTGGTTGAAATTGTCAGAAATAATTATTTCATAATCTTCTTTGTTTTTAATAACCTTTGATAGTGAAGAAACCATTTTTACAATATCATCTTCAGATTTGTATGAAACAACTATTAGAGAGTATTTGACCATTTATTCACCTTTATTTTTCATGTCAAACATAATGTTTGATACACGGTTTAGTGATTTGAAAGTTCCTGCATCGCTCCAAAGTCCTTTTAGAACTGCATATTCCATTGTACCCTCTTCAACAAACATTTGGTTAACATCAGTTATTTCGTATTCTCCACGCCAAGAAGGTTTTGTCTTTTCTATCTTTTCAAATACAGAAGGTGTGTACATGTATATTCCTGTTACAATTAAGTTGCTTTTACAATCTTCTGGCATAGGTTTTTCAACTAATTTTTCTATTTTTCCGTTGTTAACGTCTGCTACACCAAATCTTGCTCTATAGACACCTTTTATTTCTCCATAAAGTTGTTCTTTTGGTAATTCTTTAAGAAGAATAAATGCGCCTTGTTTGTTTTTGTTAAATCTTTCTACAAATTCTGAAATATTATCTGTGAAAATATTGTCACCTAAAATTACTAAACAATTATCTGTTCCTACAAAGTCTTTTGCTAGACGTAGACCGTCTGCTATACCGTTAGGTCCGCTTTGTACTCTGTAAGATAATTTTATTTTAATATTATTGTTAAATGATGGATCTAATTTAAGTAAATCTTCTTTAAATTCTTCTCCATCTCCTAATAATTTTGTGAAATCTCCAGCATGATCTTTTCCAGTGACAATAAGAATATCTTCTACACCTGATCTTACCATAGCCATTAATGGATAATATATCATTGGTCTATCTAGAATAGGAAGTAAGTGCTTGTTAGTTACTTTAGTACACGGATAAAGTCTTGATCCTGTCCCACCTGCTAGTATAACACCTTTCATTTTAATCATCTCCAATATACAATCTGTAGCTTGCTTTGCAAGTAAATATTATCTACACTCCTTTATCCATTTGATTTTTCATTATTTCTAAACCTTCATCTACATTGCACATTTGTATTCCTTCTGATTCTAATTTTGATATATTTAATGTTGTGTTTTTTGGGCGTATTATATTTTGGTCAATATTTGATATTGTTGTTGGTTTTATTAAATTTTTATCTAAGTTAAATTTTTCAGCAACTTTAACTGCAAATCCATAACGACTTATCTTCTCACTGCCAACACAGTGGTAAGTTCCTGTTTTGTTTGATCTTAATAATAAAATAATTGCTTTACCTATATTATCTATTAGAGTTGGGCATGTGAATTGATCATCTAGAATATTAATTTCCTTTTTTTCTTTTAGGCTGGATATGATCCAGTTTGTGAATTTTTTATCTTCTGGTGTGCTGTAACCGTAAAGAGTTGATACTCTAAGAATTATGTGGTTTTTGAATAGGTGAATACCCTGTTCCCCTGCGAGTTTTGTTTTACCATAATGACTTATTGGGTTTGTTTTGTCATTTTCACTGTAATTTCCTTTTTCTCCATCAAAAATAAAATCAGTTGACATGTGGATTAATTTTATTTCCATTTCAGTTTTTTTGTATATGTCATTGCAAACTTCTGCTAGGTTCTTTGGACCAAGACTGTTTATTTTTTTAGCTAATTCTTTCATTTCTTCTGTATTTGAGTTTGGTATATGCGAAGTGTTAATTATAATGTTTGGTTTTATTTCTTTCACTAATTTTAGAACATTTTCTTTGTTTGAAATGTCTAGTTTGTGATAGTTTTCGTGTTTTTTGTTGTGGTATGTTCCTATTGGGTTATGTTCTTTTAACATCTGTATTAATTTGTTTCCTAGAAATCCAGTTGCGCCAATTATTAAAACAGTTATTATAATCACCCTGTATAAGGTTTGATTCCTTTGAACTTTTCTATTATGTCCAATATACCTTGGTTTATTGTGTGTTTGAATTCAAACCCTATTGATTTTATTTTTTCAGATGATAATTTGTAACTTACTTGATTAAGATTTTCTTGTTTTGTTATTTCTGATTGTAAGTCTGGGAAATTCTCTTTTAGAAGATCAACAACTTCACCAAGTGCTTTGTTTTCAGCTACAATGTTGTATGCTTCTCCTTTCATCTTTTCTGCATTTTCAATTGCAAATAAATATGCTCCCATGATATCTTTGACATGTGTGTATGGTCGAGCTTCTTTTATTGCACTTTCCCATACTGTGATTGGCATTCCTATACAAGCTAAATAAGTGAATCTGTCAATGACAGTGTCAAATCTCATACCAATTGTCCATCCAACAACTGTTCCTAATCTAAGTGCTGTGTAATTTAGGTTTTTTTCTTTTGCGCGTTTTAGAATTTCTTTTTCAACACGAAGTTTATTTATTCCGTATGGGCTAATTGGTTTACAGTCAAATGTTTCGTCGACTATTCCGGAAGTTGTGCCATAGACGCTGGCTGTTGAACTGTATATGAATTTTTTTACATTGTGTTTTTCGCATGCATCTAGAATTTTCATTACACCGCGGAAGTTTATGTCTTCAGTAAGCTCTTTATTTTCAAATGATTTTGGTGCGTTTGTTAGATCAGAAAGAGATAGTACAACATCTACATCTTTAATTGCTTTTTCAAGATCAGAATCATTTCGTATGTCTCCTTCAATCATTTGATAAGTTGGTCCTTTAGGAAGGTCCCAAAGAGCTACGTGTTTTTCTCTCATCATGTTATCAAGAATTCGTATTGTTGAGTCGGGATATTTTTTACCTAGTTCTCTAATTAATTGGCTTCCTAAATATCCGCAACCACCTGTTACTAAAATAATCATTTTAACACCTCTATAGTCTATAAGACCCTTTAGATTTTTGTTCGGTCTAAATATCATCTATAACTTACGTATAGCTGCTTCGCAGTTATATTTTCCATACTCCCTGTGAAATTGTTTAGGATAATATTACTTCATCTTTATTGCCCAGTCATATGGTATTTTTTTGGAGTTAGGAGGAAGTCGTTCTTCATCTGGCTGTTTATAATTGTATATTTTATCTGGGAAGTTTAGTAAAATTACAGGTTTTTCACTGACTGCTTTGAAGCCATGCCAGTGTTCTCCTGGTATTGTTAATGAGATTGGATTGTTCTCTCCGATAAAGTGTTCATCTAATTCGTTAGTTTCTTCGTTGAAGACACATACTTTAGCCATTCCTTGCAGAACTATGAATGTGTCCATTTGTTTTGTTTTTGGGTGTCTGTGCCATGCTCTGATGACTCCTTTGGGAGATACTGAATAGTAACACATTGTGAACCCGCTAGATAGTATTTTTTTGAAGTCTTCACTGTCACTTCGCAATAACTCGCATAAAAAACCGCGTTCATCGCAGTGTTTTTTCAATGGTCTTATTACAGTTCCTTTAATCATGGACATCCCTCCAATCTATGTTATAACTATATTTTGGGACATTTATATGATAATACTTTAATATGGTTTTATTAAGTTTTTTCTTAAAGAGGTTGTACAAGTCTTATATCTGTTTGGGACTAGTTTTTTAGTATGATACCAGTATGGACTGATCTTTTAATTGAGGAAAATAATAGTGTATTAGGATATGAAGATAGGTTAAAGAGAATTCAGAGAAATTTAGATCTTGCTAAAAAAACCCCATATGGTGATGGAATGGCTGCTTCTGAGTTAGATGAGGTTCTTACTGGAATTGATACATTTGATTATAGAGGAAATACAGCTAAAATTACGACTGTTGAAAATCTTTGGCGAAGAGATTCTTTAAGAGAGTATTTTGATAAACGTAGACGTCAGATTGGATGGAATACTGATTATCTTTTTGAGAGGCCGCTTCTAGGAAGTAATGCTTTTTGTTTTGTTGGTGATTGTCAGGTACCTGATTATTTTCTTATTCAGCATAGGGGAAGTGGGACATCTCAAGGAGATGGTCAAATAATGGCTTGGGGTACAGGTGGTTTTGTTGCTTATCCAGAGCATCCAGCTCAAACTGTTTTGCGTGAGGTAAAGGAGGAGATTGGTGTTGAGGGGATTATTATTGAAAAAAATCATAACGGTGAATTAGTTGAATTAGAATCTAGATTACCTAGAAAGGTGGCTGATATGTTTGTTCATTATGTTGGGTCAGAAAGAACATTTAATCCTAGTGCTGTTTATTTGATGAGAGTTGATCGTGATGAATGCATTAGTAAATTTCCTATTATTGAAAGTTACAGTGATGTTACTGGTGAAATTTCAGAGGGGGAAGTAACAGGAGCTTATTTAGTTGCTCCAGAAAATATGGTTCCTATTTTTGAAGAGGCTCGGAAAGTTGGTGGGGATTTTTCAGATTCTCTTAGAAGTGCGAAAAACTTGCCTAGAATTTTTGGAACTGATAAGTTTTAGTTTAGCATTTTTTTTGCGATGTTTATGTCGTCTTGTGTGTTTGTGTTTACATATTCTTTTCCTATTACAAATATTTTTACTTTTTGTCCGTCATCTATTGCGCATTGGATTAAGTCTGGTAGTTCTTTTTCTTTTCTCTGGTGATGGATTGGGGTGTACTGGATTAAGTCTAGAATTTGGTTTTTGAAGATACAGTGTCCTGTTCCTTGATACTCGTTAAGTGGTTTTCTTGGCTTTTCAATTAATCTGAAAACGTTTTGTTCTTTGTCTGTTATTACTGCGTATGTTCGCTTGATAAGTTCTCTATCAGGTTGTTCAACAACCCCACAGACTGCGAATACATTTTCTTGTTGGAAAAGTTGTACCATTTGTTTCTGACGACTCTCTGTGATTACTTCGTCTCCTAGAAGAAGGAAAAAATCATCACCTTTTAGAGCAGACTTTGCACACTCGATAGCATGGACAAGTCCTTTTTGTTCTGGTTGTGTTACATAAATTATTTTTTTTCCATTAAATTCGTGACCATACTTGTTCATTATATCGTCTGATTTCCAACCGACTACAATTATAATTTCATCTATTTCAGAAATATCAGCTGCTCTTTCTAGATTATATTCTATTGTTGGTTTGTCTTTTATCTCTAGAATACACTTATTTTTCTCTTCTGTTATTTCGTTTAGGCGGCTTCCACGTCCGGCTGCTAAAATAAGAGCTTTCATGCTTATTATTTATGTAGAGCATATTTTTAAATCAAATTTATATTGTATTGTTTTGAATAATCTATAATGTGTCACATAAGTTGTGTTGAGTTTGGGGCGATTAATTTAAAGAAAGCAGATATAGAAGGTAAGACTGTATTGGAGATTGGTTCTAATAATATTAATGGTGGTATTGGAAATTATGTTAAGTCGCTTAGTCCTAAGAAGTATGTTGGAATTGATATTGTAAAGGGAAGTGGTGTGGATATTGTTTGTAATGTTGAGGACATAGTTGAGAAGTTTGGTGAAAATTCTTTTGATGTTGTGATTTCAACAGAGGTTATTGAGCATGTTAGAGATTGGAGAAAGGCTGTTGGTAATATTAAGAAGGTGTGTAAGGCTGGTGGAACTGTATTGATAACTACTCGTTCACGGGGCTTTCACTATCATGGATATCCTTATGATTTTTGGAGATATGAAATTGATGATATTAAGAATATTTTTTCTGATTGTGAGATTTTAGTTCTGGAAAAAGATCGTGAAGCACCTGGCGTGTTTTCAAAGATGCGGAAACCTGTTAAGTTTTATGAGAATGATATTTCTGATCACGAACTCTATAGTGTTGTTTCGAAGAAGCGAGTAAAATCAATTAAGGATAGTCAATTGAAAAGTTTTGGTTTTATATTTTCTACTCTGAAAAGCAGGTTGGCTGATTGTATTTTTAATTTCGGTAAAAAGAACTTATAGTCTTTTGTGTTATTGGTTAGGGTTATATTATTTTAATCTATATCTAATTCCTTTTCTTAGCATGAATACTAAAACACCTAAGAATATTCTTGATCCTCTGATAAATCCAGATAATTTTTTGTAGGTTACATTGACAGGAACTTGTTCTATTTTAAGATTGTTTGTTATTGCTTGGGCAAGTATAGAACTTTCTATTATGTATCCACCATACATTTTTTCTATTGCTGTTATTGCTTTTCTATCTATTGCGATGAATCCGCAGCTAACGTCTTTTAATTTTGTTTTGAAAAGTGTGTTGAAGAAACCTTTCCAGATAAAGTTTCCTAGTTTGTGTCGAAATGGGACCTGCTGCCAGTTTCTATAACCCATTACAAAGTCAGCTCCGTTTTCTAGAGGTGCTAATAGTTCTGGAGCTTCTTCGGGATTATACTGCATGTCAGCATCAATAACTATAATATATTTTATTTGAGTAAGTTTTTGTATTTCGTGCATTCCTGTTTTCATTGATTCTCCTTTTCCTTTGTTTTTATCATGGGCTATAACTACTGCTCCTGCTTTTCTTGCTAGTTGTGTTGTTGAATCAGAAGAACCATCGTCAATTACAAATATTGTATCTGTAAATGATTTACATTTTTGAATTACTTCTTGAATATTTTTTTCTTCATTATATGCTGGTATAAGAGCAGCTACTTCAGATTTTGATTTCATATATTTTCACCTGCTCGTTTCTAAAGACTTGCGTAAAGTTTTCTAGTCCTTCTCCTTCTAAGAAAAACATCTTTGTGAATACTGTGTTTTCTAATGATTTTGGTATAATTACTGCGTAAGAATAATCTCTGGACAACCAAATAGTTAAATCAATGGTTTCGTTAGCAATTGTTATCCCAACTTGGTCTGTTATTTCTGTTAAACTGTTTTTTATGTTTGTTATTTCTGAATCTGGTATTGAATATTTTACAATGTTTCCTGTTGTGTCGTATTTTATTATATTTTTCATGATAAATGCTTGGTTTTCTGGAGTAATATATGCTGGTATTTCAGATGGTGATCCTGGTAATAAAATTAAACTATCATAGACAACTACAATTGGTTCTCCTTGGTCATTTTGTAGAACTTGTTGTCGTTGGGATAATTGGTATAGTTCACATTTTGAATTTGTTTTGTAATCACAACCAGTTCCAAAGTATTGTAACCACTGGTATTTTGCAATTAAATCGTCAGAAGCAATCCAATAGACAACTGAGCTAGTTCCTTTATATTTTTTCATTAGTTCTAGAGACTCTGACTCAGAGCTAGTAGCCATTATTTTTCCTAGGTCTGTTATCCTATCATTTATTGTGTATAGGCAAGAGTTGTCACAGTGAGCTCCGTCTGCAAAGTTTCTTCTTTCTGCTAAAGCAGCTATCATATGTCCTGGGTCCCACCAAGTTCCTACAATAGCATCTTCAGGTGTTTGTGTTTTCAAGAATGTCCATGCATTGTCCCAGTTTTGGTTTATGTCTGGTCCTAATTGTAGACCGTATTGTGTTCCAAGACTTGCTCCGATGAAAATTAAGAATATTGCAGATCCAATTGCAAGTGTTTTTAGTAGGTTGTTTTTATCGAAGTATTTTATTGTGTAACCGAATCCAGATGCAATTATTACTAAGAATAATATAGAACTAAATTCTGTAAATCTTATTCCTCTGAATGTTGTGTAGACACCTAGAACAAATAATGTTAATATGAATGAAAGTTTTCTATTGTCTTTTTTGTAGTTGTAAGCTATTCCAGCTACTGTGAAAGATAAAATGATAAATGTTATTACCATGTCGATAATTGGTTGATTTGTTATGAAACGTCCTGTTGCAAACATCCAACCTTGTAAATTGAAAATATCAAATGCTTGTAATTCTGCAATGGAAATATTTACTATCCATTTTTCTGGTCTTAATGCAAACCCTATAATTGAAAGTATTGAACCGATTATGTTTAAATTTAATACCATCCCTAAGATATGTGAAACTATTAGTATTCCAGTTATGCCTAATATTTCATATTTGTATTTTTTGAATTGTGTTGTTATTTTTCTGGATATGTTTCGTGATTCTGATTCAGCAAAAATTGTTTGTATTATGAAATAAAGTGCTGATGCTGCAGCAACTGCTACAAATGCATAAATTGACATGGCCCAAGCTAGAACTGATGCGATTATTCCTAATGTAAACCAGCAGAAATTTGGTATTGTTTGTTTTTCTAGGAATCTTAGACCGAGGTATAGATTTAGAAGTATGAACAATAATGCCATTTGGTCAGTGTCATAGGATGATCCGAATGTTCTGATTAGTGCTTGGGGGGCGACACCGATTAAAAATGCTCCTAATAATCCTGCTTTTTCTCCTGCTAGTTTTTTTACTAAAAAGAAAGCTGGTATGACTATGAGTGCTCCGAAAACTGCTGACATGTAAGATGCTGTTGTGAATAATGAGAATCCCATTGCTTTTCCGATTGTGTTGTGGATGAAAGATGTTATGTATAACATGAGTGGTGGGGTGTTTTGGTCAACTGTTCTTCCTACATAGTATGTTAATTCATCCCAAAGTGGCATATGTCCCCAGTCTGTAATGTATTTTGTGAATCTGTATTGGTAAGTTGGGTCAAATCCTAGAATCTGGTCTGGAATGATGTTAAATGCTCTAACCCAGTAGGCAAATAAGAATATGAACAATAATATGATTATCCAGTAATTTTTTTTGATATGATCTTTTATTTCCATAATACCACAACCAGCTTATAGTAGATATAATTATGACGTATTTAAGGGTTTAATATGTTAAAAATATACATGAAAAATCCTTTTAAAAGACTCCATGCGATTACGCACATCGAGTTAATAGATTTGGTGTTTTCAGATGCTAGTAAGCAAGCTGATCGTATTGATTTTGATGTTAAGCGGACGCGCTATGGGACTACTCGGATGAAGACTACTGAGGATATTGTTAGGCAGAAAGAGGGAAAGCGAATCTCTGCTGCTGCAAATAAGTTCTATAATAAGTTAATGTCAGTTGTTGGGAGTATTCCTGCGACACGGGATATTCCTAAGATATATTGGATTTTTGCTGATGAGCTTGTGGGAATGGAGAAAATTGAGAATTCTGTTTCTCGTGTGAAAAAGGTTGCTAATTATACTAAGAAAATACAGGGAAATTATTTAGATAAGTTGAAGCATTCTTATGGAACTGGTCATCTTAGACGAACTAGAAAAGAGTTTTATGGTAGGCTGGCTGGTGGAGCTAAGAAAATTAATAGGGATCTTGCTTTTTTGGTTAAGTCGTTTGATTTGCTTAAAGAGTTGCCAAGTTTGAGAGATTGTCCAACTGTTGTTTTGACTGGTTTGCCAAATGTTGGGAAGACTTCGCTATTAAAATCTATTACAGGTTCTAAGCCTGAAATTAAAGCTTATCCATTTACAACAAAAGGTCTGATGATTGGTTATATTACACATCGGTTTACAGATGTTCAATTTATTGATACGCCAGGACTTCTTGATCGGAAAAAACGAAATAAAATTGAGATTCATTCGCAAATAGCCTTGAAGAAGATTGGGGATTTGGTAATTTATGTTTTTGATATTTCTGAGACTTGTGGTTATCCTTTGGCTGAGCAGATTGCTTTTTATGATAGAATAATTCAGGAAGCTAAGAAACCTGTGATAGCTGTTATTAACAAGACAGATGTTATTGGTGTTCCTGATGTTTCTGAAATAACAAATGAAGTTCCTGCGATTTTAGTTTCTTGTGATAGTGGTGCAGGGATTGATAAGTTGAAAAAAGAAGTTATTAAGCGATTGTTTAAGTCTAAAAAGTAATTTGATTTTTGCCCACCTATTTGTGAAATCTATGTCCCACCTGTTAATAACTAAAAATTATTTTTAAGTTTTTTTACTGATATTATTTTATTTTTTTCGTCTACTTCAAATTTTACAGGCAGGAACTTTTCAATTATGTGCATGTTTGTTTTTGTGTGGTTGCTTATTTGAGCGACACTAATTGATCCGCCTGCTAGAGCTAAGAACGGTAGAATCTGATCTGCCATGTAGCGGTCGAGGCAGGCGTTACTCTTCATATCTTCTTTTAAAATCTTTGCGCAGGATTCTCCAAGGTCTTCAGCGCGGATGCCTTTGTTAGCTATGCTTGTTGAACCGAGAATAGTATTTTCGTAGTGTGCGTGCATATGGACGTAGCCGCCTAGACAATCTGTTGTTAAGTATACAGGATGTTCGCAGTCAAATTTTTCGAAAATTTTCTTGGCTCCGTTTATCATGCGTTCGGCGACTTGCTTGTCACGCAGTCCTTCTGAAACACCTGCGCGGATATCTGTTCGGGTGAATTTTCCACGTTCTGTTAAGTTTAATGGTTTTATTTCTTTACAAGGATTGATGTTTACTAAAACTTTTCCTCCACCTTTTGGGTAGAATCCATGTTTTACAATTTCTACATTAATATCAATGTTCATTTTTTCTAGAAATTTAGCAAGGACTTCGTTAAAATATTCTATGCTTGGTGCCCACAGTCCTTCTGTTCCTCCGATTATTTCGAGTTTGACTGGAGCGTCTGCGTGCAGGGCAGGTAGTAGAATTGTTTGGAGAATTAGAACTACTGATCCAGCTGTGCCTGTGTCGATGATATGGTTTCCGCTGGAAATTTTTCCAGGGATGAAGGTTATTTCGTTTGAACCGATTTCTCCTCCGGTTAGTTCTGCAGAGCACATACTAGCGCAAGCTTCGATTCCTTTCAAGTGTTGTGGGCGCAAACCGGGGTTGCATCGCTTTGCACGGATGTTTGTAATTTTGATTGGCTTTCCAGTTATAGCAGAAAGAGCTACGCTTGTTCTTATCATCTGTCCGCCGCCTTCACCGTGAGAGCCGTCGATCTCAATAAAATTGGTCATATGTTTGGTTTGGTTGGTATTGATTTAAATGTTTCTCTATAGCTAGCTTCGCTCGGGTATTATACATTTAAAGATAGGATACCCAGTTTAGATTATAATATTTTTAGGAGATGGTTTTGATGACTGGTGATGTTCGTATTGAATATAGAGGTAGAGGTGTTGGTTTTGGTTTAGATTCTTCTGGTAATTTTCTTGCATTTCCTACATTAGAATCAAGTACACCTGCTAATCAAAAAAGACAATATGAGCCTCTTGTTGAAATAGGTCAAATAGAAAGAATGAGGGATGGTCGGTTTATTCCTGGTGTTTATGTTAATCCAACTGCAGAAGCTATTGCTGCAGGTGTGACACCAAATAACACTCATCATTATCCTGTTATTTTGATAGATGGTTTTGACATATCTTTGAGTAATGGTGTTCAAACACCTAAAGTACTTTCTAGATGTGGAGCTTATCATAAACGTAATGATATAGTTAAAGGAATGAAATGGGTTTGTCAAACACATCCATATGAAGATGATGAGAGTGTTTTGAATAGAGGTACACCAGAAGAAATTACAATAATGAATAATACTCCTAGAATTAATGGGCATTCTAAATTTGGTGGTCAAAAAAATGTTCTAGCTGGATCTTACAAATTTGATACTGATGAAAATATTGTTGGTGTTTGGCCAGTTGACTTGTTAGAAAATGGAAAAGGAAAGATGATAACAACATATGATGGTAAACCAACTACTCGGGAAGAGCGATTAAGTCCTACTTTTTGGGATCTTAGAAATTCTAAACTTCCAGATAATCCAATTAGAGATGTTAAAATTGTAGGAGAAACAACATATGATATATGTAAAAACATTTTTGGTACAATGAAACCCGCTTATGCTGTTTCAGCTGCTGTTGCTAGACATGTTGATGATCAATGGGAACTGCAAGTAATTAATGCAAATGGAATTGAGAAGTCAGCTGTTGTTAAAATTTAAATATCAATAACTTGTCCAGGTACAGGAGCAAAGGTTTCTATACCGAATCGGCCCTTTAACTCTGTGGCGAAGCGCTCGCAATGATCACCATGGATGCAAATTACTTTCTTTGGTCGTATTGTCTGGACTGTTTTCATTAGGTCTGACCGGCCAGCGTGTCCTGAGAAATCTAAATAATTCATTTGCATTTTCATTTTAAGATCCATGTCTTCGTTAACAAAGTGACCTGTGTCTTGGAGATATCTTCCGGCTGTTCTTGGAATCATAAAACCTGTGAATGTCATTGAGCAGTCTTCTCTAGTGTAGAATCGTTTGATGTAGTGGACAACTGGTCCGCCATCTAGACATCCGCCAGTAGTAACTACAGCGCAAGGTTGATCTAAAACTTTTTGTCTGTCTTTTTCACTTCGTATGAAAGTTGTGTTTTTAATTGCGCGTTCTAAAATTGTTGGATCTTTTAGTAGCTCTGGATAATTCATTGTTGTGCGTGTTGCTTGTCGAGCCATTCCGTCTAGGAAAACAGGAATTTTCTTTGATATTTTTTCAAGGATAGCGATGACTTCAGCTGCACGACCAACTGCAAAGCTTGGAATAATTGCGGTGCCACCGTTCTCTACTGTTTCTTTTACAATTGAAAGAAGTTTTTTTTCGGTTTCTGCACGATCGCTGTGTTCACGAGAAGAATAAGTTGATTCCATAATTAATGTGTCAATATCTTTTAGGTTGTTGATATTTGCTCCTTTTAGAAGTTTAGTGTCTTGAAGATTGTAGTCTCCTGTGTATAAGACGCGCTTACCTTCGGAATTAATTAGAAACATTACTGATCCTGGAATATGTCCTGCGTCAAGAACATCGATTTTACTAGATGGTGTTGAAAACTGTTGTCCGTAAGTTACTTTTACTTGGTTTTGTGCCATTTTTTTAACGTCTGGTTCTGTAAACAAAGCTGGGCGACCTTTGATCCTAGCGATTTTCATACTGTCTTTTAGAAGCATGTGTGTGTGGTCGAAACACTCGGAAGTTGCGTAAATTTTTGGTTCTTTTTTGTTAAATCTTCTGAAAAGTGTTGGTGTAGCACCTGAGTGATCCATATGTTGGTGAGAAAGAAGAATTGTGTCTACGTCTTTTGGAGGGATAGGTGTTTCACCTGTGTCGATTTTCATACCAAAGTCAAGTAGGATGTTTTCTCTTTTGTTCTGTAGAAGGAATCCGTTTCTACCTACTTCGCGGCATCCACCTAGACATTTCAATATCATAGGAAACATTAGCCTAGATGCAAATATAAAAGACAATAATTACTAATAGGAATAGGAGATTTAGATGAACAAGATGGAGTTAGTAACTAGGAACTTGCAAGAGGTTTTAGTAGAGGATGAGCTGAAGGATTTGTTTAAGAAAAAGAATCCAGTTGTTTATTGTGGATATGAAACTAGTGGACCTGTGCATTTGGGACATTGGTCGTCTATTAGGAAGTTAATGGATTTTCAGAAAGCTGGTTTTAAGGTTAAAGTTCTTCTGGCTGATTATCATACTTATTTGAATTTGAAAGGGGATATGGATTGGATAAAACAGATGTGCATTTACTGGAAGGAGACTTTCAAAGCGTTAGGACTGAAAGCTGAGTTTGTGCTTGGATCGTCTTTCCAGCTTAAAAATGAATATTTTACTGATTTACTTAAGTTATCGCATAGCTTGACAATGAAGCGTGCGCTTAGAAGTATGCAAGAGATTGCTAGGGATATTGAACATGCTAAACTTTCTCAATTGATTTATCCGCCAATGCAAATTCTTGATATAAAGTATTTGAAATGTGATGCTGCGTTGGGAGCGATGGAGCAGAGAAAAATACATATGCTTGCTCGAGAGACTTTGCCAGACATGGGGTGGAAGAAACCAGTTTGTTTGCATAATCCGTTGTTGGTCTCACTGCAAGGTTCTCAGTCAAAGATGAGTTCTTCTAAACCAGAGACAATGATTTTTCTTCATGATAGTGAGGAGAATATTCGTAAGAGAATAGGAAAGGCATTTTGTCCTAAAGAGCGTGACGGCAATCCTGTTTATCAAATAATTAAGTTTCATGTATTTCCTGGGTTAGGTAAGCTGGAGATAAAACGAGATAAAAAATATGGTGGAGACTTGGTTTACAAAAGTTTTGCGGAATTTGATAATCAGTTTGAAAAAATACATCCTGCTGACTTAAAGAAAGGCGTAGCTGATGCAATTGTTAAAATGTTGGCGCCTGTGCGTAAGCACTTTGCAAAAAATAAAAAGTTTTTGAAACCATTGGAGAAACTATAGATATCTATAGCTCGTTACATTCGTAAATATGATGTGATATTATGTTAGATATTAAATTGATTCGGGATAATTCAGAGTTAGTAAAAAAGAATCTTAAACGCAGAGGAGATAAGGAAGTTATTTCTCGTTTGGATGAATTAATTAAGAAAGATAAGAAGTGGCGAGATTTGATAAAGCAGGTTGACAAATTAAAACATGAGCGCAATGTTGTTTCTAGGGAAATTGCAAATTTAAAGAAGAGTGGGAAGGATGCTAAGAAAGAAATGAAACGAGCTGGGGAGATACCGCGGAAACTTAAGTCTCTGGAAGAAGAGCGCCTTGCGCTGGAGAACACTTGTCGTGATTTGTTATTAAGGATACCGAATATGTTACACGAGTCAGTTCCTTGTGGTAAGGATGATTCTGATAATAAAGTTGTTCGTAAAAAAGGAAAGGTTCCTAAAATTAAAAATCCAAAAGACCATATGCAGATTGCGCAGGAACTTGGGTTAGTGGATCGTGATCGTGGAAATAAAGTTGCTGGTCATGGTTTTTTGTATTTGAAAGGTAAGTTGGCGATTTTAGATTTGGCGTTGCAAAGATATGCAATTGATTTTCTTATGAAGCGTGGGTTTAATTTGGTTGAGCCGCCGTTTATGATTCGTAAGAAAATAGCTGCAGGGGCGACAGATCTTTCAGATTTTGGTGATGTTCTTTACAAAATAGATGGGGAAGATCTTTATCCAATTGCAACTAGCGAACACCCACTTGTGGGAATGTTTGCTGGGGAGACATTACTGGAAAAAGATTTGCCAGTTAAACTTGTTGGTGTGAGCCCGTGTTTCCGGAAAGAAGTAGGAACACATGGTAAGTATACTAAAGGGCTTTTCCGAATGCATCAGTTTAACAAAGTTGAAGAATTTGTTTTTTGTAAACCAGAACAGTCTTGGCAAATTCATGAAGAATTACAGAAGATAACTGAGGAGTTGCTGGATAGCCTTGGTTTGTGCTACCGAGTTGTTAATGTTTGTACAGGGGATATTGGAATTATTGCTGCTAAAAAATATGATGTTGAGTTTTGGATGGCTGATGGAGAGTATCGAGAGTTAAGTTCAAATTCAAATGCTACTGGTTATCAGGCGAGACGACTCGGCATAAAGTACAAAGAAAAAGATGGGTCTGTAGCTAAAGGTTTTGTTCATACTGTAAATAATACTGCGGTAGCGACCTCGCGAATAATGGTTGCAATTTTAGAACAGTTTCAGCAAGATGGTAGTGTAATAATTCCTAAGGTTCTTCATAAGTATTGTGGGTTTAAAGAAATTAAGAAAAAGTAAGTTTATAAGGACTATTTATTAATTATGTTTATGCCTAAGAGAAAAGCTAAGAAGAAAGATTCTGTTAAGAGAAAAAAAATGTCTAAGAAACTTGTATGGTATAGACGTAATTTAAAATGTAGAATTCCTAAAAAAGGACCAGCTATTCATTTTATTATTACTGGTGGAACTATTGATTCTTACTATGAAGGTTCATTAGATACTGTTGTTCCACTTAAGGAAACAGTTATACCAGCATATGTTGACACACTTTCTCTTCGTGAAAAAATTAGATTTACTAAAGTTTGTATGAAAGACAGTAGACAATTAACAATAAGAGACTTGAAACATGTTGTTAAGTCAATTGAAAAAAGTAAATATCGTAGTTTTATAGTTACCCATGGAACATACACAATGCCAGATACAGCAAGATATTTAGAGGCAAATCTTAAAAGAAAAAATATTACTATAATACTTACAGGTTCTATGATACCGTTGACAGGTTTTTCACCTTCAGATGCTCCATTTAATTTAGGTTATGCTATTGCAAATGTTAACAAACTTGATCCTGGAATATATGTTTGTATGAATGGTAGAATATTCAAACCTACAGAAGTTTACAAGTTAATGAGTAAGGGAAGATTTGTTTCTATATTTGGAGAGAAGTAAATTCTATACTCTTTGAGTAAATCTATGTGAATGTTTTCTATAGATTTTTTTGAAAGTAGATATTTTCTATATCTTCCGAATATTATCCGTAAGTTCCTCTACCTGAAGTATATTTACCTGCTTTTTTCCATGCTCTTGCGCCGTGGAGTAATTTTTTAGTTGGATCCATCATTTCTTCGAAGTTAACTTCGTTGTCACTGTATCCTCCACCTAAACTGTAAGCTGGGGAAGATGTATAAGAAGCTGATGAGGAGTAGCCAGCGTTTCCGCCACCGTAAGTTAACTGAGTTCTTGGTTGAGAAATTTTTGCACCTGTGTTTGAGTTATTCAAGTTGTGTAATGTGCGCATTGTTTCTGGTGAGATGTTTATCATGTTCATTCCAAGATCAGTGTTTTTGACTTTACTGCAGCTTAGTTGGGCACCTTCTATGTTTGCTGATCCTAGGTCAGTGTTACTTAGGTCTGTCCAAAGTAAATTAGAATTTCTAAAATTTGTTTTTTCTAGGTGGGCAGATTTGAATGTGCACCAGTAACAATTAGAATTTGATAGGTTAGCGTTTCGTAAGTTTGTGCTACGAAAGGCTATGGCTGTGAGTATTGAACCGCTTAAGTCTGCATCAGTTAAATCGCTGGAAGAAAAGTCAGCATAATGTAGATAACAGTTTCGTAAAATTATTCCTTTTAGGTTTAGTCCAGCTAACTGAGCGTCTGGGCAGCGAATGTTTGAGAAGTCTCGTCTGCCTGTAGCATACTCTGCAATTATTTCTGCAGATGACATGTGGGTTCGTTCTTCTCGCTCTTCTGTACAATTTTCAAAGGTTCCCTCGTCTAAGTTAACATCTGTGAAGTCTGTTAGTGTTATATCTGCTTCTGAGAAGTTTGTGTTGTTAAGAATAGCGTTGTTAAACTTTGCGTTTTTGACAACAGCTCGAAAAAACGAAGTGTTTTTTAGGTTTGTTTGAAGTTACAGTCTGTTAGTTCTGCATTATCAAAGATAGCATTTTCTAGGTTTGCGCCGTTGAAATTAAAAGTAAGTATTCTTGTGTTGGAAAGATCTATTCCTGAGAGGTTCTGCTCTGTGAAATCTCGCCTAGCTTCCTTTTCCTTGTTAGAGTCAGTCATGATAACTGTTATTCCAGAGAAATCTTTCCGTCCTTCTTTGTATTTTTTGATAATTTCTCTGGGTGTTAGCATTTCTGGAAGTTCTGCCATGCTAAATAATTGGTATATATACTTTTTAATTGTTCATGTTCTTTGGAAAAGCTTTATATAGATATCCTATATTATATGGGGAATGAGTAAGACCATTCTAATTGTAGCAGAGAAACCAGATGCAGCTATGCATATTGCAAAGGCGTTATCTGAAAAGGGATATAAAAAAGACATGAGTGAATTTGGGGTTGCGTATTATACTTTCTGGAGAAAAAGTACTAAACACATTGTAGTTGCTGCTGTTGGACATTTGTTTAATATGGTTACAAAAGATAAGGGGTATCCTGTTTACAATACTGAGTGGAAGCCGTCGTTTGAAGTTAGAAAGATTTCTGCTTTTTCTGAGAAATATTTTCGAACAATTGAAAAAATTGTTAATGATAATAAAATTACAGATGTGATTAGTGCAGCTGATTATGATAATGAAGGATCGGTTATTGCGTTTAATGTTATTAGATTTTTGACAGGTAAAGAAGATGGAAAGCGAATGAAGTTCTCTACTTTAGCAAAGCCAGACTTGATAAAATCTTATGATACAATGGCTAAGCATTTAGATTGGAAAAATATTGAAGCTGGTGAGACTCGTCATCGTCTGGACTTCATGTATGGTATCTCGACATCTCGGGCTTTAATGGCTGCGATAAAAGCGCATGCTAAGCGTTTTGCAATCTTGTCAGCAGGACGAGTACAAGGTCCTGTGTTAACAATGTTGGCTGAGAAGGAGAAGGAGATTGGTAAGTTTAAACCAAAACCTTTTTGGGAGATTCAGTTAAATTTGGAAATAAATGGAATGAAAGTTGTTGCTAATTATGAAAAGGGAAAGATTTGGAACGAGAAAGAAGCAAAGAAAATTTTGAAGGAGTCTAAGGGTAAAGTTGTTATTGAATCTGTTAAAAAGACAGAGTATATGCAGAAGTCGCCGGTTCCTTTTAACATTACTTCTTTGCAAACAGAGGCGTACAAATTATTTGGTTACTCGCCTCAACAGACAATGGGATATGCTCAGAAACTTTATACTTCTGCTTACAGTTCTTATCCAAGAACAAGTTCTGAAAAGTTACCGCCACAAATAAACAATCCTGCAATTTTAGATGCTGTTGCTAAGTTGAAGAAGTATACTAGGCTTGTAGAGAAATTGAAAAATACTTGTTCACCTTTAACACCTAATGAAGGAAAGCGGAAAGATCCTGCTCATGAAGCTGTTCATCCTACTGTTGAGCCACCTAAGAGATCACTAACAGGTCCGTTAGGAAAAATGTATGATTTGATTACTCGGCGTTATTTGGCTGTGTTTGCAAAACCTGCTAAGCGTGAGCGCGTGACTTTGATTATCAAAGTAGGTAAGCACAAGTTTAAGACAATTGGTCGGAGAACTTTGGTAAAGGGTTGGACAGAATATTATGGTCCTTACATGAAAGCAGATGAGATTGTTTTCCCTGAGATGAAAAAAGGAGACGTGTTAAAGTCAAAGGGAATTGAAAAAATAGATAAGGAAACTTCTCCTCCTCCGCGATATTCTCAAGCTTCTATGATTAAAGAGATGGAACGGAGAGGGCTGGGTACTCGTGCGACACGTTCTTCAATTATGCAGACACTTTACAATAGAGGTTATGTTTTTGATAAGAGTATTCATGTGACTGACTTAGGAATGTGTATTGCAGACACTCTTAAGAAATATGTGCCAGCTCTAGTAGATGAGCAGTTGACAAAAGAAATGGATAAGGCAATGGAAAGTATTATTGAGAAGGGAAAGAAGGGAGATCCTATTTTAGCTAAAGCGAAGAAGGCGCTGGTGATAATTTCTGATGAAATAAATGCTAATGATAAGAAGATTGGAAAAACTTTGGGAGATGCGATAATTAAAACACAAGAAGAACAATCAAAAATGGGTATTTGTCCTGATTGTAAAGGACAGCTTAAACTTTTGTTTAATCCTTTTACAAAGAAAAGTTTTATTGGATGTCAATCTTACAATAAATGTAAAAAATGTAAATTCACTAAGAAAGCTTGCAAGTGTAAGTGTCCTGTTTGTAAGGGAGTGAAGGGTAAATGTAAATGTTCTTGGAAAGAAAAGGTTTGGAATCCTTCTTGTCAGAAAGGTTTCCCTGTTCCACATAATGCTCGTATTACTAACTTGCAAAAAGATTGTAAAGATTGTGGAATGACTGTTATTCGTGTTCAGAGATTTGGTAAACGTCCTTTCAACATGTGTATTAATCATCTTTGTAAATCAAAAGAAGATTGGGGAAAGAAAAAAGGTAAAAAGGATAAGAAAATAGTAAAGAAGTCTGGAAATAAAGTTGTAAAACAAATTGCAAAAAAATTAAAATTGTCTAAAAAGAAGAAAAAATAAGACTTAAATGCTTTAGTTTCGGTATTTCTAATATGCAATTTACAGGACATGATTTATTTAGAGTTTTTGTACCAGGTGGTAATGCTACAGTTACTGCAATGGAGAGGCTTTGTAGGTTAGTAGATTATGGGAAAGGTTCTTTGTGTTTGTATAGATCTGAACAGCCAACTAGTGTTTTTTCTGTTGGTTTGAGAAAGGAATATGATCCTGATCAAAGTAATCGTGTTTGTGAAGATAGTAATATTTTAGGTTGTGGGGGATATGATTCTTTAGTTCTTTCGGAAGGTTTTTGTAATTGTGGTGAAACAGCTACTAGAATTTCAGCTAGATTACATGTTGGAAGGATTGAACCTACTATTGGAGAAACAATTGATATGATGAAGGAATTTTACGAAATTCAGAATTCTTTGAGAAAATATGTTAAGGGAAATGAACAGGATTTTCTTGATGCTATTGAAGATGTTAGAGGAAATAAATCTTTAGATGGCCAAGAACAAAAAATAAAAGAATGGTCAGATAGATTTCACTCTGAAAATCCAGATTTTATTGTTGGTTTTCCTAAACATAATGGAAGATATTGTTTGGGAGTAGATGTTCCTTCTACACATTTTCATGAGGTTTTGGTTCTTTTAGATGGTATGAATGTGTATGGTATGGAAAGATTGATTTCGTCAAATATGGAAAAGGTCGATAATGTTATACGTGGTTTGGAGATTCGTAAAGGTGTTAGAGATTTACAGAAAATAGAAGATGGTATAGAGAGAAAAAAGAATTTCTAGCTGCTTGACGTGAGCGGATTTCACACGTCGAAAAGAATTATTTTTTCATTTCTGATTTGTGTCCACAGCCAGAACATTCTACGATTTGTTTATTGCCTAATTTGACTAAATGGAATAAATTTGTTTGGCAACTATTACATTGTAAGATTCTTTCGACTTTCTGCTTGAAAGTGTTCTGAATTTTTCCAATTTCAGTTTTGTTAGTCATAATAATTAACTGGTTTCAGGTAGGTATATACAATTTCCAAACACTTTAAGGAAAACCCCAACTTTTTAAAAGATTATATACGCGAGAATTCAATGTTATTTGCTGATAATTATGGGTGGTATTGCTGATATGATGAGTGCAGGAGATGTTATAGGAGAATTAGGAGCAGCTCATCATCATGAATATTCAGATATTTTTTCTCAGATAGTTGAAAAAGGTGTTTATTTTAATAGAGATGGAAAAGAATTTACTTTGTCTTATGCTGAAGGTCCGATTGTTAGAGGAAAAGATGTTATTGATATGATTTCTCCTATTTACACAAATGGGGGAAGAGATGTTAGGGGAATTGTTAAGAAAAATTATTGTGATAGAGAAGGTTCTAAAAATATTTTAGTTAATTATGAAGGACGGGATGTTGGTATTGTTCAGTTTTATCATTATGATATGTTAGGAAAGAAAATTCTTCATACAAAGATGTTTGCTTCTGATCCTATTTACAGAGGCGGGGTTTTAAAATTCTTAAAAGGTTTTGCGCTACTTTCTTCTGATTTTGATGTTGCTGTTATTGCAAGTGGAATACCACGTGTTATGGATACACTTGAATTTCATTATCAATATTATAACAGAAGAGCACATGGTCCAGATCCTAGATTGGAAAGTTTAGCAGATGATGTTTGTGAGGGAATAGGTATTCCGTTACATCCTGATATGATTGTTTATTCTACTGATCTAGATGATATTTATTCTGTTGGTCAAGTTGGTAAAGAAAATTCTGGATTGCATCCAAGTGAAAGACTATTGTTTATTTCAGATGAGAGTACCCGACTTAGAAATCTTGCTAGGGAAGATATTGTTTCTTTTTTAGAAAAATGATCTGATATATTCTCTTACATATTCTGCAAATGCATGTTCTTTAATTGCAATTATGTGGATTTTTGATTTTTTGTTGTATAGTTTGTTTAGTTTTATTATATTCATTTTCTCAATTGATTTTGTTGCTTTGAAGAATTTTTCAATTTCGTCTGTTAGATTGTGAGGGATCATGAAAATTAAAACTGTGTCATTGTATGTTCCGACGTTAATTTGTAATTTGTCTTTTACTCCGATTTTTGTTCTGGTTACTGTGAACTTGTTATAGAATGTTTGAATTGCTTTGTCTAGAGGTGATTTTCCTCTAACAAGAGTGTAGTGTGTTAGGTTTTTTTGTTTTGTTGTTTCATAATAAATTGGTTTGTCTCCTAAATTTGCAACAGCTGCAACCATGTGGTCTACTAACCAGCAAATTGTAACTTTTTGTCCTTCTTGTTCATTTAGAATTGCATATTTGTAATTTCGAATATATTCTCCCATTTCTTTCATTGAGTGGAATGTCATTACAGATGCTGAGGACAAGTCTCTTATTCCTTTGTACATTTTGTCATCTGATAGAGGAGAGTATTTGATCATGATTTTATTTAGTTGGTTGTTTATCTGAACTATCCATTTTGGATCTATTAGGTATTGTAGATCCCGTTTGATTAATACACCTTCTTTCACCATTTCGGAGATTCGGTCATATACTGCGTGGTAAGTTACACTATGTCCAGAATTTTTTATTTTGTTGTATATTTTTTTAGCTGTTAGAGGAAAGTCTTCTGTAAGTATGTCTAGAATTTGTGCTCGAGTTGATTTCTTTCCAATATGTGTTATCATAATAAAACTAAGGCTAAAGGGCTATATAAAGTTGGTGTAAACCTTAAACCACGTTTAGCTCCTTTATGGAATTGGTTTGAGTTATATTACAGGCTTCCAAAGCCAGAAAACATAGAGAACATTCCTTTGATCAGTAGAGCTAGCCATAGAAATGGAATTGGTACTGCTAGGATTATTGATGCTGCGACTAAGATGTCAATCAGCCCCATGAACTCAAAAATAAAGCCCATTAGGAAACTGCCTAGGAAAGATGAGATGGATTTGAAAAAGTAAAATATTGCTATGTATAGCATCCATTCATTTGGCAGGAAAGGCCAGACTAGATGGATAGCGACTATTGTTTCGATTAGGCCTAGGATTGACAATAAAACCATAGCGAGAATTAACTGGAAAAGGTTTTAAATGTCATCTATAGCTTGTGTATTAAAATAATCTCAGGCCTGAAGTTTTATCTAATCCGGTGCTAGTTATTTTAAATTCTATTTGTTTGTTTTCTTCTATTGAGCGGGCTTTGCGAATGATAGCATATCGGTGGGAAGTTTGACCTGTGTGCATTAATTCGATTAGGTTTTTGCTCCACCACTTGACAATGTTTTTTGCGGATAGTTCTATACGACCAGAATTAATGTCGTCGTAAACTTGGTTTGTTATTAGAACAGGAATTTTGTAATCTCGGGCAAGTTTTGACATTAGGGAAAGTTGTGTTGCTAATTCTCGGTTTACTAATTGGTAATTGTTGTCATTGATTGTTAATCGCCAGATTGCTGATATTGAGTCGACGACGATTAGACCGATGTTTTTTTCTTGGCAAAGTTGTTCTAGGCTTCGCACATCGTTGTTCTGCTCGGCCCAGTTTTTTGGGTTGAAGAAAATAATAGAATCAGTGACAGGGGTACTGGCGTTCCTATGTAACTTCATGCTACCTTTTTCGATTTGTGATAATCGGTCAGGAGAGAAGCTACCTTCTGTGTCGACGAATGCGACTTGCTTGCCAGTAGCAATGCAAGAAATACAAGCACAGTGAACAATATTGGTTTTTCCGCTGGCAGATGGACCGTAGAAATTTGTTATGCATCCAGGCTCGAGCCCGCCGTCTAGAAGACTATCAATAGGTTTTGAAACAGAAAGGCGTGACATCTATAGATATATTTTATGTAAAGATAAATAGGCGGTGATTTTTTGTGCAAGACTAGCTTCTCCGATATCTTTATATAGGTTGGTATACTACTATATACTAAATTAGTATGCATGGATATACCAACTATAGTTGTTTTGCAGTAAATATCTATAGCTCGCTTGTACTCGAAAATATTATGGTGAATATTATGAAAGTATCAATTAAAAAACAAAGTAGGGCGATGTTAATTAGTTTTCACAGTAAGAGTAAAGCATTTTCTTCTCCTAGTGAACGGAATAAGTTCTTTTTTGGATTGCATGGGCGCCGTCAGACTGTTAGGAAGGGCGGCGTCAAGTATATTTACAGGCGGAAAGGAATACTTGACAGTGTTCCTCATATTAAAGTTGATGATTCCGTGTTTATTGTTTCCCGTGGAAATGCTAGTAAAGTTTTAAAATTTTTTGAAGAATGGCAGGATAAAGTTGGGGTGAAAACATTTACTGTTTTGTTGGGGGAGCGAGAGATAAAAAAGATTTGTCGAGAGTGTCTGCGAGTTAGGATCGAATAAGTATGTGTAGGAGGAGTTTACATGACTGAAAATAAAAAGAAAGATAGAAAATTTTGGTTTGAAGGAGAAAAACCTAAAAAGCAAATAAGAAAGGTTAGAAGATTTAGTGAAGTTAATGATGTTCCAGATATGGATAAGCAAATGACTCAGATGTTTAATTTAGTTGGTAAAATGTTTGGAAAAAGTTTTATGCGTGGTTTTTCTCAACCAACTAGAAAACCTATTAGATTTAATGTGAGAGTTGGTATGCCAAAGATCAATGCAGGCCTTTCAATTAACATGAGAGATACTGGTAAGGAATTGGTGCTTCAAGCTAATTTGGCAGGTGTGGATAAAAAAGATGTTAAACTTAATGTTACTTCAAATACAGTAGAAATTGTTATTGAGAAAGGAAATAAAAAAGTTGAAAGTCAGGAGAATTTTTATAGTCAGACAAGTTCTTCTTCAACTGTGCGTAGAGCTGTGCGTTTGCCAGTTGAAATAGATGAAAACAGTGTTCGTGCAAAGTTTATGGAAGGTAATTTAATAATTGTATTGCCAAAGCTTCGGCAAACTAAGAAGAGAAACGTGGAGGTTGAATAATATGGAGAATAATGGTTTTAAGTTAAGAGTTGGGGAATTAACAGGTCGAGAGGATTTTGGAAGAGGTATTGCTCGAGTAGATTCTAACAACATGAAAAAATTAGGTATTAGAGAAGGAGATGTTGTTGAACTTAGTGGTAAAAGAAAAACAGGTGTTATTGTTGTTAGATCCTATCCAGCTGATGTTGGTAAAGATGTTATTAGAATAGACGGGTTGGTCAGACGTAATGCAGGTGCTTCTATTGGAGAACCAATTTCTATTAGGAAGATAGAAGTTAAACCAGCTAAGAAAATTAAACTTGCTCCTGCACAACAGAATTTAATTTTACATATTTCTCCAAATTTAATTAAACAAAATTTAATTCTTAGACCAATGGCAAAGGGAGATGTTATAATTGCAAATCCTGTTTTCAAACGAGGAGAAGAGGATCCGTTGGAAGAATTCTTTGGAGTTTCGATGCGTGAGGTTTTCATACCAATGGGTTCGGAAACTAGACTTGTTGTTGCAAGTGCAAAGCCTGGGGAAATTGTTCAGATAACAGAAGATACTGAAGTTGAACTTTCAGCTGAGGCAACAACTGTAGATGATGTGCGTATACCGTCAGTGACTTACGAAGATATTGGTGGGTTAAAGCATGTGGTTCCTAAGATTCGAGAGATGATTGAAGTTCCGCTTCGTCATCCTGAAGTGTTTGATAGGTTAGGTGTAGACCCACCAAAGGGAATCTTGTTGCATGGTCCACCTGGAACAGGGAAAACTCTTCTGGCGAAAGCTGTTGCTAACGAGTCAGGTGCGCATTTTATTTCTGTGGCAGGTCCTGAAATTGTTTCGAGATTTTACGGAGGTTCAGAACAAAATTTGCGAAAGATTTTTGAGGAAGCTGAAAAAGAAGCACCATCGATAATCTTTTTTGATGAGATAGATGCTATTGCACCAAAGCGAGAAGAAGTTCATGGAGAAGTAGAACGTAGAATGGTTTCGCAGATGTTGAGTTTGATGGATGGTCTTTCTCAGCGGGGAAAGGTGATTGTTATTGCTGCGACAAACAGGCCGAATGCGTTAGATCCAGCACTTAGACGTCCGGGTCGGTTTGATCGAGAGATTGAAATTGGTGTTCCTGATAAACAAGGACGAAAAGAAGTTTTGCAAATTCATACTAGGAATATGCCAATGCAAAAAGTTGATGTTGGTGAATTAGCTGATAAAACTTATGGTTTTGTTGGTGCTGACTTGGCAGCTTTGGCTAAAGAAGCTGCGATGTCTTCGTTGCGTAGAGTGTTGCCAGATATTACTAGTTTGAAAGAAACAGATAATATTCCACCGGAGGTTTTGGAAAAACTGAAAGTTACTACAAAAGATTTTGAATATGGACTTAGAATGGTACAGCCTTCTGCAATGCGAGAAGTTTTAATTGAAATACCTAAAGTTAAGTGGGATGAAGTTGGTGGACTTGAAAATGTTAAGAGTTCGCTGAAAGAATCTGTTGAATGGCCGCTAAATAATCCAGATTCATTTAAGCGGTTGGGAATTTCACCACCAAAGGGAATTTTAATGTATGGTCCGCCTGGTTGTGGTAAAACACATATTGTTAAGGCGTTAGCAAATGAAACAGGTGCTAACTTTATTTCGATTAAAGGTCCAGAGATGCTTTCTAAATGGGTTGGAGAAAGTGAAAGACGACTTCGAGATATATTTAGAAAAGCAAGACAGGTTGCCCCGGCAATTATTTTCTTTGATGAAATAGATTCGATGGCACCTCGGAGAGGAATGTCACAGGGATCGCGTGTGACAGAACAAGTTGTTTCTCAGTTGTTAACAGAGATGAGTGGGGTTGAAAGTTTAGATGGTGTTGTTGTTATTGCTGCAACAAATAGACCAGATATAATTGATCCTGCATTGTTACGTCCGGGACGATTTGATAGATTGATCTATGTTCCTGCACCTGATTATAAAACACGTGGGGATATTTTGAAAATACATATGTCAGCAATGCCTGTTAAGAAAATCAATACTGAAGAAATGGTTAAAAATACAGAAGGTTATAGTGGAGCTGATTTGGAAGCGCTTGTTAGGGAAGCTGGATTAGATGCACTTAGAAATGATATGGACGCAAAAGAAGTTTCGAAAAAGAATTTTGATGCTGCATTTAAAATAATTAGACCTTCGATAAGCAAAGATATGTTTTCAAAGTATAATAAAATTGTAAATGAAATGAAAAAAGCTAAGGTTGAAGAAGATGCAGATGATCGGTATCGGGATCGGCACATTGGATAGCCTTTTTATTGGAACACCTTTTTATGTGTAAGAACAAAAAAGCTGTACCAAAAATATAGTGAAGAAACTGAGAAAAAAGATTAATCAAAAATAATAGTTAGTTAAAATGGAGATGATTTTAGATGGATAAGAAAAGATTGAATGTGAATGTTGATCATGGGGAACATTCGTTTTTCACAGATAATGTGACAATAAGCCATGGACCAAATAAATTTGTAGTTGATTTTTCCCAGACAACACCACGTTTTGATAACATATCTGGACAGATGCAACAAACAATGTTTATTAGACATAATGCAGTTATGATGGATCCTGGTATGGCGAAGATTTTCCTACAAACTTTAATGAATAATATTAAAGCATATGAGAAAAAGTTTGGCAAGATAAACATTCCTAAGACGAAAAAAGCTAGAGCAGCAAAAAAGTCGATTAAAGCAAAGAGTATAGAAACAAGTTCGCGATACATCGGATAATCCTTTTTATGGGACAGCTTTTCAAAAAACCTGTACCAAAACGAAAATTGGTTATCATTGGTTCAAAAAGCTTTAGCAAAAAACAAATTTATGGGAATTGTCCTTTAACATTTGTATTTTATCTTTGATAGAATGTTTTGTTATTGTTTATAGAAATTAATTTAAACATTTTATTCTATTGTATATTCACCTTTTTCAAGTGAGAATCCAGGGGGAACTCTTCCTAGTTTTATTGCTTCTCTTCCTTCTTTGATATGATCGTAAACTTGGACTGCTTCAAACTCATTGATATGGGTAACTATTCCTCGTAGATTTGCTTTTCCTATTTGATACGTGACAATGTCACCGATTTTAACCATTCAGAAGAAGACGTGCAAAAGGATTTAAATGTTCTTTCTTGCTAGATCGATGTCGCTTCGCTTGACTGTTTTTCGTCCTGCGTGTTGTGCAAATCTAACAGCGTCGCGGGCTAACTCGCTTGCTTTGTCCATCATTACTTCTGACATTGCGCGAGCTGCGTCATCAGACACTCGTTCTGCTCCAGCCATTCTAAGAATGTCGGCCATTGGAGCTGCTGCAATTACTGATCTTTTTCTAGGCATTTAAATCACATGATATATAATTAATATTTAAAATACGGCTATATATAAGTATCGATATAAGCTAAGATAGTATAGAAGGTGTCATAATGGTTAAAGGGAAGCTAAAAAAGGAGTTAGGACTGCTGGAAGCTACAGCATATGGAGTAGGTATTATTCTAGGTGCAGGTATCTATGCGCTTCTTGGTAAGGCAGCTGGTATGGCAGGTCCTGCTTTATGGATGGCTTTTTTTATAGGTGCTGTTATTGCAACATTGACAGGTCTGAGTTATGCTGAGTTGGGAACTCTTTTCCCAAAAGAAGCTGCAGAATATGTTTATGCTAACAAAGCTTTTGATAGTAGACGAATTGGTTTTCTTTTAGGTTGGATAATTATTATAACTGCAATGATTGGAGCAGCGGTTGTTGCGCTAGGTTTTGGTGGTTATTTTGAGGCACTCACTGGTATTCCGCAGTTATGGGCTGCAGGTGGGTTGATTGTTTTAATGAGTTTTATGAATTTCTGGGGAATACGAGAGTCTGCAAGAATGAATGTGTTGTTTACTTTGATAGAAGTTGCAGGTCTTTTGTTGATAATTGGATTGGGTGCAATGCACTTTGGGTCAGTTGATCTTTTTGAAATGCCTAATGGAGTAGGTGGAGTTATGGCGGCGTCGTTGTTAGTCTTTTTTGCTTACATAGGTTTTGAAGATATTGTTAATGTTGCTGAAGAAATGAAAAATCCTATTAGAACAATTCCAAAAGCTTTGATACTTTCTGTTGTTATTACAACAGTGATTTATATTCTGGTTTCTATTTCAGCGGTGTCAATACTTGATTGGCAAGTTTTAGGTGCAAGTTCTGCGCCGTTAGCAGATGTGGCTGAAGCTGGGTTGCCGGGAAGTGCCTGGTTACTTTCGATTATAGCGCTTTTTGCGACAGGTAATACTGTACTTATTTTCTTAATTGTTGAATCACGGATGATCAACGGTATTGCACGGGACGGGTCGTTGCCGAGATTTTTAGGTGAAATTCATCCACAGAGAGGAACACCTTTGAATGCAATTATATTGATTGCACTGGTTACTATGTTTGCGATTTTCTGGCCAATTGATTTGATTGCGCAGGCGACAGATTTGTTTGCTTTCTTAACATTCTTTATGATTAACTTGACGCTTATTGCTCTTCGGTTTAAGTTGCCAGATTTCCACAGAGAGTTTAAAGTTCCACTTAACATTGGAAAGTTCCCAGTGCTTGCAGGTTTTGCTGTGTTAGCTAACTTGTACATGCTTACACAATTTAGTTATTCGCTTCTAGTGTTTGGTGCACTGGTTGTTGCACTAGGTTGGATTGCATATGAGATAATGTTGTGGAAGAAAGTAATTGTGCGTTAACCTATAGTTTTTTAGTATATTATCTATAGCTGCTTCATAGAAATTTTATGTGTGTGAATATTATGGATGAAAAAATTCTTGAGAAATATCGCAAAGCTGGAAAGATTGCTAGTCAAGCGCGCGAGCTTGGTAAGTCTCTAGTAAAAGAAGGTGCGAAAGTTTTAGATATTGCTGAAGCTGTTGAGGCGAAGATAAGAGAACTTGGTGGTGAACCTGCTTTTCCAGTGAATATTTCGCTGAATGAAGTAGCTGCACATTATACACCGACAAAAAATGATGAGTTGGTGGTTAGGGCGAATGATTATGTTAAGATTGATGTGGGTGTGCATGTGGATGGTTACATAGGGGATACTGCTGTTACTGTTCGACCAGCAGGAAAAGATAAAATGATTGAGTGCTCAGAAGCAATGCTTGCGACAGCGATTCCGCTTTTCACTCCGGGACGAAAGATTAGTGAAATTGGCGAGGCAATTGAAGCTGTTGCGCGCGAACGTGGTTTTAATGTTATTACAAATTTAACAGGACATGGTTTGGAGCAATGGAATGTTCATGCTAATCCAAGTATACCAAATGTGAAAAATAATAGCGAGGAAGTTTTAGTTGATGGTCAAGTGTTAGCTTGTGAACCTTTCTGTACTAGTGGGCGAGGTTTAGTGAAAGATGCTGACCCAACTTTGATTTTTAAATTTCTAAAAGATGTTCCTGTGCGCAGTCAAATAGCGAGAAAGATTTTAGCTTTTGGTCGAAAGCAAAACGGACTCCCGTTTGCTAAGAGATGGGTAGGTGGTGGAACTGTAACTGAACTTGCGCTTAGAGAATTGCTTCAGCGGGGCGGTTTGCATGGTTACAAAGTCCTGAAAGATAGTGGAGCTGTTTGTCAGACAGAGCATACAATTATAGTTGGTGCGACACCGGAAGTTACGACAGAGTAGATTATTATGAAAAATCAAATTGTATTAATTCATGGTGGAATGACTTTTCGTAAGAAGAAAGATTATATTAAATTTCTTAAAACCAGAAAAGTATCAATAAAACAGAAAGTTTGGTGGACTGATGAGTATCTAAAGAAAGAGTTGGGTAATAAACTTGAAATTATCAAATTGAAAATGCCCCTTAAAGATAATGCAAAATATAGTGAATGGAAAATACATTTTGAGAGACTCTTTCCACATTTTAGAAATAATATTATTTTGGAAGGTTCTTCTTTGGGTGGAATATTTCTTGCAAAATATTTGTCTGAGAATAAATTCCCTAAGAAAATATTATCAGTTTATTTAGTTTGTCCACCATTTGATGATACCCTACCTGAAGAGGAATTAGTAGGTGGTTTCAAACTTAAATCTGATTTATCTATGATAGAAAAAAATTGTAAAAATATAAATCTTCTTTTTTCTAAGGATGATGTTGTTGTTCCTGTTTTACATGCTGAAAAGTTTAGAAAGAAAATAAAGAATGCAAATATTGTTATATACAAAAGTAAAAATGGGCATTTTGACATATCAACATTTCCTGAGATTGTAAAAATGATAAAGAATGATCTAAAAAGAAAATAAACTTTAAATGCTTATTTTTAGTTTGGGAATGCTGGTGGTTGGCCTGCATCGACGTTGTTGTTATCATTTGAATTGTCATTATCGAATATACTACCATCGTTGTTTTCTCCAGTGTTGTTATCATCGTTGTTAATAGTTTGTGATGTGCATCCTCCAATTAAAACAACAGCTATTATTAGTATAGTTAATAAAATTTTAGTTTTCATATTTTCACCTCTTTATTCTGGTAGACCAGGAACATTTGTGTCTGGTAAATTAGGTGGTGCTGTTGTTCCTAGAGTACATTGATCTTCAACTTTGATTAGAAGTATCATTCCAACATATTTTAAATTAAATTCATTATTTGCATAATTTTCATCGTTAGGTGTTATTAAAATTCCCCAATCTTGTTCATCAGCATTCCATACTGCTACTTTTTCTACTTTACATTCCCCTGTTATTTCTGGTAATGACATTCCATTCATATCAGGAACTACTTGTATGATATTCCAGCCTTGAATTAGTTTCATATTTGTAAATTTAGAATATACTGTTTCTGGAGAAATTTTCCATACGAGTGTTCCACTTTTTCTTGTATATACCCATGCTCCACTTCCTCTATAATATTCTTTTATTTCTGAGTTTCCGTATATTCTATCATTTAATTCATCAGCTTCTGGTGTACCTGATTTTATAAATATTTTATTTTCTATATCATATGCCCACATTACTGACAAATCTTCTGAACTTATATCAGAATCTTCTGAGTTTGCTCCTCCCATATATAATGGGACAAGATTCCACCCTTCTCTGACTGGCACACCTACTATTGAACTGGAATCATCTATTTTAAAATAACCTTGCTTATGATTTTGGTCGCATCTGTAGATTTGTTGTCCGTTGTATTTTATAGATAAACCAAATCCACTATTTTCAGGATCATCTGCTATGTAAATATCATTTGGTATTATTTCGATGCTATTAATAGAAGCTGGTGTCGATTTTGTTACTGTTGTTGGTTCTCCGTTAATGGTTATTTCTACTGAATTTCCAGAATCTGAAATGCTTATTAATTGTACTGTTATTACTGGTGCGGTGGATCCGTCTTCTAGAATATAGTTTACATCTGTTTCAATAATAGTTCCGGGACCAAGATAGTAACTTGGTTCACATCCGTCGATAAAAGGATATCTTTCACCGGCTACAGAAATTACAGATAATAAAAACAAAACACAAATTCCACTGATTAATAATTTAGATAAGTTATTTTTCATGTTTCTAATGGGGATTGTGCCTTTATTAATATAGTGTTTTTGTTAGTTTTTTTGAAAGTTATATTATCTTTAGCTTTCTTCGAAAGATGTTTAGCTTGTTTCATTCGGAAATATTACTTTACTTTTTTCCAGCTAGGCTTTTGAAAGCATCTAACACTTCTATAGGTGTAACAAATATTATTGTGTTACTCTGGTCTGAGCTTAGATCGTTTAGAGTTTGAAGAGTTCGTAAGTGCAATGCGCCTGGTGAGCCAGATAATTTGTCAGCTGCGCTTGCTAAATTGTCAGCAGCAATAACTTCTCCTCTTGCTTTAATTATTACAGCGCGCTTTTCTCGCTCAGCTTCAGCTTCTTTGGCCATTGTTCGTTTTAGGTCTTTGGGCAACTCTATGTGTTTTAGATCTACTGATTCTACTTTGATTCCCCAAGGATCTGTTGCTGTGTCGACCAGTTGTTGAATTCGTTTGCTTAATTCGTCTCGTTCAGAAAGAAGTTTGTCTAGTGTTACTTCTCCAACGACGTCTCGCATTGTTGTTTGTGCTAACTGGGAAACTGCGTAGTTGTACCGTTCAACTTTGATTATTGCTGTTTTTGCATCAGAAACTCTATAGTAAAGAACTGCATTTACATTTACAGAGACATTGTCTTTTGTCATACAGTCTTGGTCAGGGACATCGACTGCTTTTATTCTCATGTCAACTCTGTTCCATTTTTGAACTAGTGGAATTAGAATGTTTACTCCGGGATTCATTGTACCTGAGAATTTACCTAAAGTAAATTTAACTCCATTTTCATATTCGTTCACAATTTTTATTGTTGAAGATAGAATTGCTACACCGAAAATTGCTAGAGGAATATATTCTAAAACCATTAAATCACCTGTCAGTTATTGAGTTCAAATGCTTAAATGCTTGATAGAAAAGATAGAAAGAATTCGCAAAACCACGGGAATGATTTGTTTTTTGCGATAGTAGTCTAGGTCGAGGTTGCTTTTCTTAGCATCGCTAGCTGGGATAGCTTTCTGATAGTGTTTAGTTTCTTTGTGAGAATGGCTAGGAGTAATATTAATGGTGTATTTTATTGTGTCTCCAATTTCTAGTTCTTCGCTTCTGGAAGCTAGGATTTTGGCAACTTCGATATGTGCAGACCGAGCTTTGTATTCGTGTAGTGGTCTGGAGAGTTGTTTACTGATTATAAATTTGGAAAGTGGGTATTTTTTGAGATTTCTTAGAACTTTTTTTGCATATGCTAGTGCGCGTTTTGGGTTTTGATCTTCTAGTACGAGTTCAATTACTCTTTGTTGCGTCTCTTTGGCTAAAGGACACCAGTCACCTCGTTCAGCTTCGAAGCCACGAATTTCAACATTCTTTCCTAGTAGGGCATATCTTTTTTTAGCATTTGTGAATAGGGTGCGTTTGTATTTTCCCCGGTATTCTAGTTTGATACTTCCGGGTAGCCATTTGTTGATTTTTGATAGGAAAGTTCGAGAGTTTTTGCCTTGAAGGAAAATAGAATCTGTGTCACTGTAAATAATTTTAAAGCCAGCTTTTCGGGCTCGCTTTATTGTTTCTTGGATGTAGTATCTTCCGAAAGCAGAGATAGATTCAGCGACTTTGATGTTAAAGTTTTCTCCGCGTGAATATCCGAATAGGCCGTATTGGATGTTTGTGGCTAGCTTGAGAGATTTTTCTTTTTTCTTAAGATCATCTAGTTTTTTCTTGTCTATAGCTCGTTTTGAACTCGAGATTTTATTCATTAGTATTTTTATTTTCTCGCGGCTTTCTAACATCTTTTTTATTTTCTTTGGAACTGCTCCGATTGGCTTTTTTAGGAACCAATAATTAAATCCAGGAACCTTTTTAGCTGGTGATATTGGTTTTCTCTTTTTGAATGTAGATGTGTCTATATTATGAGTAACAATTATGCTTGGATATAGTGATCGGAAATCTAGAACTATGACATTATTGTAGAGACCTGATTTTGGTTGGAGTACAAAACCACCTGTATACTGAGTTGGCATGATAAGAATGGGATTTGTTAATAAATATACGTATAGTTCTTGAGAAATTGGTCTGGATAGGTATTTAGTTAGTTTTATAAGGTCTGGATGAGATTTTAGTTCTATGAAAAAGACAATTTGTTTTTTAATGGTAGTATTAGTTTTGTTTGCGGTTGCAGTTGAAGGAGCTGAATCGAGAATACATCCAAAGCTTCGTGTTTGTGTTGATTATTTGAATAAGAATACAGATGTGCGAAATACTGAATTGAAGTGCAAGTCGTTTCAGAGGGAAGAGGTTAGTTGTGAAACATTTTTAGATGAAAACGGAATTTCTAATTCAACTGATAAGTGTGAGAGATTTTTTCGAGTTGGTTCAAAAATAATTCAAGAGAGACAGTTTATATCTCGGGATGTGACTGATCAAGTTTCTGAGTGGAAATTAAAGAAGATCGATAGAATGATTTTAAGACAAGCTGAGGAAGCAGGAAAAATAAAAGATTTTGTTAGCGGCCTTTCAGAGAATGATTCTTTGAAGTTTTTCTCTCTTAATAGAGAAGTTCAGAGGATGCTTTTAGGAATGTCAACATCTACTGCACAAGATTGGCTTGTTACAAGGGAGTTGGTAATTGTTGCGAAACCAGATTTCAAGAAAAGAGAAATTTCTTCAGAAAGGAAAACCACATCAAATGCAAGGCTTACTTCTGCAAGAACATCATTTAAGAGAGCTAAGAATTCATATGCTGACAATAAAGTTCAGTTTGGTAACTTGAAAAACAGAATTGCAAATTGTAATGATGATTCTTCTGTTTGTGAGAACATTAGAAATGAAATTGTTGTTAAGGGAAAGGAATATGTTTCAAATATGATGGACATGAAAATTAATTATCTTGTTCAAGTTAGGGAAAGAATTTCTTCGTCAGAAGTTATAGATGAGGAACTTTCTCAAGATATTATAATTGAAATTGATGAAAATATTGATAAGTTAGATGCTTTGAAAAGTAATCTTAATACTGTTGAGACAAAGGATGGTTTGAAAGATGTTGTTGCTTCTCTAAGAGAAGTTTGGGGAGGAGCACGATTTAAAACATATTATCATGGAATGTTTTTGTATGCGCAGAGACTTGAGAATGTTGTAGAAAGATCTTTGTACATTGAGAAGAAAATAGATGGTTCGTTGGGTAGACTTGATGAAGCAGGTGTTTTCACTGAAGATATAGATGAGAATGTTGAGCTTTTCAGTCAAAAGGTCGAGCTAGCTAGTGGAAAAATAAATGATGCTCAATTGAAATTAAATAGTGCAGATGATTTGGTTGGAAGCACACTGCGCCAAGAAACATATAATGCACGATTGCTTCTTCTAGAAGCTAGAGATTATTTGCTAGAGGCTAACCGTTTGCTTAATGATATTCTAAGTGATATACGAAAAAGTGGTGGGGATTTAGAAGAACCTGATGAGGGTCTTGATGAAGGAATGGTTTATGATGTTGTGGAGGCTGATTCAAATGAAGAATAAATTTTTAGCTGTTATGTCAATTTTACTTATTGTTATTTTAGTTAGTGGATGTATTAGTCAGGCACCTGATGTTATTGATGATCAGCCTGATGATGGAACTGGAGATCAGAGTGAACTTGATTCTCAGATGAGTGATGTGGAAAATTTAAATTCTGATATAGATGATTCAGATTTGGAAACATTGGATCAGGATTTATCTGAAATTGATTGGTAACACCTTTTTATGGGTTTAATTTGTGAAAAAAACTGTACCAAAAAACTGTACCAAAAAACTGTAATACCATTTAATTGTGTATATAAAGTTTGTTGGGGATATTGTTCTTATGAAAGTTAAAATAGCTTGTAAATTTGAGGCACCGGAATTAGCTGTTCTTCTTAAGGAAAACAACATTGAAGTTGTTGAAAGCGGAGAGGATTTGATTATTGCCTATGGGGGAGATGGTACTGTTTTGAATGCTTTGCGTCATGGTAAAGTGTTGGCTGTTCGAGCTAAAGGGTCTGTTGGGTTTATTTCTGATATGGGTTTGGAGAAGTTTGGAAAAGCTGTGAATAATCTTGAGAACTTTAAGATTAGAGATTTACCTGTGATTGAGGTTTCGCAAGGAGAGAAGTACTATGCTGTTAATGATGTTGTTTTAGCTGGGCAGTTGACACGTTCTATTCGATTTAATGTTTATCTTAATGGGAAGGTTCTGATGGATAATGTTATTGGAGATGGTATTATAGTTTCTACATCTCTGGGTTCTACAGGATATAATTTGTCAGCTGGTGGATCTGTGATTTTGTCAGATTGTTTTGCACTTACATTGAATAATCCACATTCTCATAGAAAACTTAATTTTGTTTTCAAGCAGGGAGATATTGTTGAGTTGGAGCCGTTGTCTGATTGTGAAATTGTTTGTGATGGTCGTGCAGATGAGAAGATAATTCCTAAAAAGGAGAAAGTAAAGGTAATGATTTCTGATAAAAAGTTTTATTTGGTTGAGATTCCTGGGTTTGAAGAGGATATGTATAATAAAATTGATCGTCTTCGTCTTAGAAAAGCTTAAATTGTAGTAATTTCTATAGAATCTTATGAAGAGGTTGTTTCTGGCTATATTATTCTTTTTTCTTATAGCTGGATATGGTTTTGCTACGTGTAGTTACTCAGGTACAGGTAACTGGAATGTTACTTCTACTGATAACTGTACTAATGTTTCAACATTAACTCTAAATGGTAACTTAACTGTTTATGGAAACTTGACATTGAACAATGCTACAGTTGTGATGAATGCTACAGACAATGTTTCACATATTACTTTGTATTCTGGTGGGCGTTTGACTGTTAATAATTCAAACATAAGTACTGGAAATATTTCTGTTTATTATAATTTTACTACTAATGGAACTTTTGTTTTACGTAATAGTACTGTTGGTTATCTTTATTCTCTAAACTTATTATCAGATGCGACTCTAAATGATTCTGTTATTTATAATAATGCAAATTATTCTCTTTTGTTAAGCGGGGTAAATATTACAAGTTATAATACAAGTTTTAGTGTAGATACTTTTGTAAGTTGGGATGATGTGCTGACAGTTTATTGGCCTGTTAAATTTTATGTTTTGAATTTGTATAATGATCCTGTAATTAATGGATTAGTTAATGTAACAAATAATACAAATCAAAGTGTTTACAATGGGAATACTAGTGCGTCTGGTGTAATAGATTGGTTTAATGTTGTTGAGTATATTGAGAATGTAACTGACAAGTATTACCAAACAAATTATACGTTTAACATAACACATAATGAATGGAACTCTAATCAAACAAGTAGTAATCTAACTTCTGGTTTGAATTATACACTTAGAGTTACTCCTGCGAGAAATATAAGTCATAAATTGATTGTCATTGAATCTGATGACTGGATGAGTTATTCTGCTTGGGAGACTATTAATACAAGTGCTAAAGAAATTATGGAAGGATTAGGATATGATCGTTCAAGTAATATTTGGAATAATGATACTCTTGAAAGTGTAACTGATTTGAATTTACTTTTAGATGTTCTACAACCTTATGGTGCTGTGTTTAGTCCTGGGATGGTAACTTGTCTTCCTGATTTTGATGCAATTTCAGCTAATAGTTATACTGAATTTGTTTGTTACAATAGTTCAAACGGAAGTTTACCAGCTTATTTTTCTGATAGGGGAAATATTTTAGCTGCACATGTACAAGGCTATCGTGACGGTGTTTGGATGCCAGAGTATCATGGACGAACTCATTTTAATACTGAGTTTTGGTTAGAACATCTTAGAGATGGGGATGCAAATGCTACAGATGCATTTGATAATTATATTGTTAGTGCCAATGATACTTCTACTATTTATTCAGAATATAATCAAGGTTTGGGTGGTGTACCACAATTTAATTATTCATTTCAAAATAATATGGTTACAGAAGGTATTGGATACTTTGTAAATATGTTTGGATTTTATCCGAATAAAACAATTTGTCCTAATTATAGAGGAGATAATACAACAGTAATTGTTCTTAGAGAGAATGGAATATTAGGTACTAGAGGAAGGATTTCTTATTATAATTCAACAGGGACTAGAATTTATATTAATATATCTGAGTTAGGAACTGATTATAGTTTTGCTGGTCTTACTGAAACTTCTGCTTCTCTTGGATATGTTGATTGGTATTATCATATTACTTATAGAGGGGACAATATGACAGCTCTTCAACAACAGTTTAATAATACTTTTGCAGCTGGTGATATGTATGTTGCTCCGTCACATAGAATAAATTATGTTAGTGGGATTGCTGGAACTTATTGGAGAGATGATAATTTAGAAAGACTTGAAACACTTTTGTCTTGGGTAAATACAACCCATCCAACTGCACAATATTTAACAGCATTAGAAGGATTGTTTATGATTAAATATGGTTACTCTGTACAACCTTGGTATAATAAAACAGTTGTTAGAAATTATTTGAATACTGATAGAACAATGACGTTGAATAATAGTGATTCACCTACTGGAATAAGTAGTTGGAATTTAAGTCGGGTTATTGTAAGAGATTTGACAAGTGGTCAGAATGTTTCTTGGACAGAAGGTTCTGTTAGTTTTACAGCTGAAGCTGGTCATGTGTATGAGGTTTACGAAGGGAACATAACAGGGGAAAGTTGTGCGAGCGAGTGGGATTGTTTATCTGGTAATTGTGTGAACGGTGTTTGTCGAGTAGGTTCTACTTTTTGTGGGGATAATGTTTGTGATGTTGGAGAACTTTGTGATACTTGTCAATATGATTGTGGTGCGTGTGATGATAGCTCTACTGGATCAGTGAGGAAAAATAGAACAGTTGAAATTGTTGATAAAACTATAGAAGATCTTGTTGCAGGTGAGAGAGTTAATGTTGATGTTTCTAATTTTTTAAAGGATGAAACAATAATAAGATCAATTAGTATTGTTCCACTAGAGAGCAAGGCTCAAGGAAAATTAGAAATACGTGAATATTCTTCTATGCCAATTAGTGTTGAACATGAGTTGGTTGATCATGATGTTTATAGGTATTTGGAAATTGAAACCGATATTGAGATTAAATCAGCAACTTTGGAATTTGAGGTTTTAAATTCATGGTTAGCTGATCAAGGTGTTGATGAAGATGGTGTTGTGTTGTTACATTATACAGACAAATGGGTTGAATTGGATACAGAATTTATTGAAAATGATGCTGTGAATAGTTATTTTTTAGCCGAGACAAATAGTTTTTCAGTTTTTGCTGTTGGTGTTCAATCTGGAAGAGAGCTTTCTAATTTTTCTTGGATTATGTATTTGATTGGTATCGTGTTCTTTATTTTGTTTGTTCTTGTAAAGGTTGAGGTTATAAGAATTTAGTTTAATAAACCCATATTAAAAATTATGTCCAGTACTTTTTGTTAGCTACACCTTTTTATGGGGTTGAACAAAAAAGCTGTACCAAAAATTAAGTCCAATATTTTTTATTAGCTAGCCAGTCTCTTTCTGCTGCAAGTATTTGTTTCATTAATTCTGATTCTTCTGAATGGTATTTCCGGAGAATTCTTTTTGCTGTTAGTGGTCCTACGCCACGTCCAGCTAAAACAGTAGCTCCTGTTTTTTTATAAGTTATTAAAACGTCAGCAGTTGTTTTCATTACAGCAAGTTTTTTCTTTTCATCTGGAGTTATGTATTTTCCATTCATTCGTTTTTTGATTATTGTTTTGCTCTCGGTAGCGTGGGGGTGGACGATTCCTAGAAGCCGTGAAGAACATTTTGGGCATCTTGGTATTTTTGGTACATCACGGACAAAATAACTTTGATCCCAATTACCACAGTTAATGCATATGAGTCTCTGTTTAGTGTTCAGTAAACGTTGCTTAAACACTCGTATGATTTCTTTTTCTGGTCTGTTAGGTCTAGCTACGTCGTGTAGTTCATACCTTAGTCCGTATTCTCCTATTGGTGAAAGAGTTGATTCGATAATTTTTATTTTCTTTGATTTTATAAGAGAGATTATTTCTTTAGTTTTTTCTATATCTAGCTTCTCTGTGAAAATTTCTTTTAATGTTTCTTTGTAAGCTGGAGTGTCGTGGTAAACTCGGATTAATCTTCGTGGATCTATTTTTTCAAATATTGCAGAGCGTCGGATTATTCCGAAATGTTTAGCTACTTTAAGGAAACGGGATTTGAAAATAGCAGAACGTGATAATGAATTTTCTAAAACTATTTCTAGATCACTTGGTTGGGCTCCGGAAAGAACTTTTTTAATGTCATCGAAATTTGTTTTTTGGAATATTATTCTATATGGGTCGCTTTTACACATTACGACGATTCCATGTTCTGCTGCGATTAATGCAGATATGAAATTTGCAAGTGTATCGTTTACGCGTGATCCAAAACACGCGTTAACAATTGTATAGTCTGCATATCTTTCTAGAACAATTGTTTTGTCGTTTGCAAATGGAAGAGATTTTTGAGATTTTATTACATTTTCCATTTTTTTAGCTGTGATAGAATCGACAGGATAGTTATTTTTTATTTTTTCGATGTTCCCTCTGCTAATTTCTTCACGTATTTTTCCAACTTCTTGGGCGACCTCGAAAGGTACTGGAATTAATTCTCCTTTCCAGACAGGTACAGCAGATTCTATACTTGAAGACGGTTCAACAAATACTCTATCTCCTTCTACAGAAACTACTCGCCAAGGTACTCCTTTTACAATGAATGTTGAACCACGGTCAGAATGTTCTGCTATAAAGTTTTCATCAAGTCTACCTATGGATTTTTGGGAAGTTGTGTCAATTATTAGAAAGCTTTTGCTATCTGGAATTGTTGAAAGGTTTTCAAAATAATAAGTAAGGGCTTTTTTACCTCGAGAGATTGTGTATTTCTTTTTTTGATCTACATCTTTTGCGTAAACATCTTCTCCTTTGGAGTTGTTTATCCATATCATTCTTATTTTTTGCATGAGGTCTAGTACTTCTAAGAATTCTTTCCATGTTAAACTTTGGTATGGATATGCGCGTTTTATTATTTTGAACATGTCAGATAGTTCTATTTTGTACTGATCATTTGCAATTCCAATTATTTGATGTGATAGTATGTCGAGACTTTTCTTGTGGAAGTGTAGTGGCTCGAGTTCGTTGCTTATTATTTTTCTGGCGATAACAGCTGATTCGAATAGGTCGTCACCTTCACCTGCTATTAATACTCCTTTAGATGTTTTGTAAATAGAGTGGCCTGATCTACCGAATCGTTGAACAACTTGAGTTACTTCTCGGGGTGATTGGTATTGGATTACCAAGTCGATAGAACCAATGTCAATGCCGAGCTGTAACGATGAAGTGCAGATAATTGATTTGAGGTCACCACTCTTAAAATCCAGTTCTGTTTTTTCTCGAACATTTTTAGAAAGTGATGAGTGATGGATTGCCTGCTTAAGCTGTGGATCGAATTTTTTCATTCGTGAAGAGAGCACTTCAGCTGATTCTCTAGTATTTGTAAATAATAATGTGGATGTGTGTGATTTTATTAATTCATTCATTACGCGTATGCGGGCGGCGACAGAGTTTCCAATAAATATTTTTTCAGATATTGATTCATCCTCTCGAGTTGGAACAGGGGATTTTACTTTGACTGAAAACTTCTTTTCAGAAGCAACATCTATGATGTCAGTACAGCCAAAAAACTTGGCTACCTTGCGTGGCGAACCAATTGTTGCAGATAGAGCGATTATCTGGGGTGAACCACAAAGTTGTTTTAGTCTTTCTAGACCGATAGAAAGTTGGATACCTCGTTTGCTATCTGCTAATTCGTGAACCTCGTCGATAATAATATATTTTATGTTTTCTAGTAACTTGCGCAGGCGTTTGCCTGAAAGCATTGCCTGTATCTGCTCGGGCGTGGAGATTAGAATGTGTGGTGGGTATTCAACTTGGACTTTTCTCTGGGCAGGTGTTGTGTCACCGTGGCGGACTCCAATTTCGAGATCGAGTTTGTGCGACCACCAGACAAGTCTGTCTAACATGTTTCGATTAAGTGCTTTCATTGGGGTTAGATAGAGAAGTGAAATTGGTTTGTGCTCTTCACTGGAAAGTTTAGAAAAAATTGGAAGCATCACCGATTCGCTCTTGCCAGTACCAGTGCCTGACATGATTAAAACATTCTTACCAGCTAGAACTTGTGGTATTGCTTTCTTTTGTACTTCTGTGGGAGTCTTAAATCTAGCTTTGGCTAAATTCTTTACTCGGGAATGTAAAAGGTCAAATGGCATAATATAACACCGTTATATATTGATAACTGAAGTTATCTAATTCTCTATATGGTACTCTAGAGTTTATATTGTTTTAGCAGATTTTTTCCTTTTTTGGTTAGAGATAGTATGAATTCTGAACCAATTTTCCTTTTTTCTACGATTCCAAGTTCTTGGAGCCCAGAATATTGATATTTACTACCATGTTTGTAGCCATTTGTTAACATTTTTAGATAATCTCTAGTTATACCAATATTTTTTATGATATCTTTGTATTTCAATTCTTTATTTTTTAATAGATTTAGTATCTTGATAGCTGTTTTGTTTCTTAGAACACAATTCTGATCTGGTGTTCTTTCTAAATTCCTCATCAATATTTTATATCCTCTGTCATAGGCTTCTTTTTTCTCAGGATGTAGAGAAATTATATTAAGATGTTTTATTTTTTCGTGTTCTAGTCTGCCAAAATATATTTGGTTTGATTGGTCATCATCTTTAGCTATGACATTAAAATATTTTTTTAGTATATTTGAAGTAAATATTCTTGCTTTTTTTGATCCTGCAATTCGTATTAAGCTTAATGATCCATTTTTTCTTACATTGATATTTCCTTCAGCTGCAAAAAGACCTCTAATAAATCCTATTCTAAATTTTTCATCTTCTAGAAAATTTTCGATATTCTTAATAAAACTGTTGAAGAAAAGACTAAATGTACTGTTATTATAACCTACTACTATGGATCCATATTTTCTCAGGTATGTTGATGGTGTTCCTTTGGATTTTACCCAATGGGTATTGATATTATGATTAGTTGTTAACCCTAATTTACTTATCCAGTAATTTTTTACGGATTGGATATTTATATTATGTTTTATCTTGCAGTTTTCAGATATTTTTATTTTATAATATAAATTTTCTGATTTTATACCTAAATTATTAAGATATCTTATCCATAGTTCTATTAATTCTGGGCAGAAATTAACAAACTCTACAGCTGGATGATAATTCTTTGTACCATCACCATAATACATTCCTAAAACTTCTCCTAATTTTTCGTTTATATCTATATTTTTAGGTACAGAAAGTTTTTTTGGTTGGTTTTGTGGATTTAGAACCTTTCCATTTTTTCCTCTATTAACATAGGAAATGATTATTTTGTTTTTAGAAGAACTATAATTTATCTTAGTTCCTAGTTTAGGATGATTTGATGGAAGAATAGTCATAGTATCAATATTCATAAATAATCACCTCTTTTTTGTAAGGGCTCAGGTTCTGAAACCCTCCGTTAGGAAATGGGGTTTCACGGTTCTGAGTTCTGAAAAAGATCGGATTTATAGAATATGATAGATAACTTTTTCAAATTAAAGGGATTTGGATAGTTTAGTGTATGTTTTAAATATTTTTAGTAATTAACTGGGAATATGACTAGTATTGATATACCTATAAAGAAAATAGACGAGTTTATAGATAAAATTAATAACTTGATGAAAAAGCATTATTCACAGGTTGCAGACGATGTATTAGAATTGGATATGGGAATTAGAGGACTCATAAAGGCATTGTTTCAGAATGATTATAATGAACGTTTATTAGAATATGATAGATATAAATATTTTCCTAGATATGCTCCTGATTATCCTCGTGAATCGGTGGATCCTAGAAAAATTAATATAGAGCAAAATCGTTATGTTTCATTTATTAAGGCTAAGAGAAATCTTTTAATTTCTTATAAGGATGAGATTTTATTAAAAAATGAAATGGATAGTAAGGATATAAAAGCTTCTTCTTTACATAAAAAAATAAATAAAACTAGAATGGAATCTGAACGAAGGAATAATGTTGTTGAGAGTAAGGTTTCGGGCGCTTATATTGAATTACTTGATATGCTTAGAGATGAATTACGGGAACGTAGGAAATCTGGAACTAATATAATAAAAATTGAAAAAAGATTAAATGGTATTGGAGATAAATTGGATGAAATTTTAAATACAGTTAAACATATTGTAAGTTCTGTTGGTTAAATAGATTTTGCTTGTTTAGAATAGGGATTATTGTTCAACTTTTTCTTCTTGCTCTTCTGAATCAGGTCCTGCAAATGCATATCTTGCAACCTTCATTGTTTCTGACCAACTACATGGACCTTCAGACGTTCTTCTTATTTCATATCCACTGTCATATGATAAATCTTCTATTTGTGGATTTCCATCAGCATCAATCCATTCTAATACTAATTTTTCTCCGGTATTTTCAAGAACTGTAAATGGATGAGTTTTTTTATCATAGCGCCTGTTTATACCAAAATCAATATCACCTTTTTCTCCATGCTGAAAACCTTTAGTATAATCCTCTACATTAATTGGATATCTTTTAGCTAAATCAGGAAATGCATGTTCATATGCAGCAATTCCTCTCTTATGAAAATCTATTTGTGACAAATCAATATTTGTTAATCTTCCTACACGTTTAATTATTTCAAGATTTGCACTTTCTGTACCAGCTTCAATTGCAGTGAATCTTCTAAATGGTCTAAATGGGCATCTTGACCAAACATATCCTTGTTCAGGTACTATAACAGAATATGTCATACCTTGTGGTATTCTATTATGAGATATAATAACTCCTGTATCACTATGTGCAACTTCAACAAGATCTCCTATATTGTATTTTCTTTCTGACATAAAAATAATTTAGATACAAAGACATTTAAGTCTGTAAAAAATGAGTGTTTTCCTTAAAATAACGATTCAATAAATCCTGCGAATCCAGACCAAATGTTGTGTAGAAATGACTTAATTCCTTCAAATGGATTAGCTAATGTGAAACCTGTTGGGGAATCTTGGATTTGCTGTTGGATAGTATCAGTAACTAGAGGTTCGCTGGGTTTTTCTTCTCTCTTGCTAGTGTTGTTGTCTGTTATGCCGTACTTGACAGCGGAGTTGACAACTGGTTCTTGTTTTGGTTCAGTTGGATTTTGGTTAATGTTAGTAACATTATGGTCACTAGATTCTTTAGGAGGGAAACCAGGTGTGCCACTTTCTGTTGTGGAAGCGATCCAATCGTCTCCAACTTTCTCAAGTGTGAAGCTATCTCCGCTCGCGTAGGTGTTTTCGTAAGTTACTTGGTCAATAACTTGTTTGTCGGAGTTTCGTAGTTCTAGTTGCTCGCCTGTGTTCTTTAAACTGCCAAAGTAAGTGTCAATTAAGTTTCCTGAGAAGTTTGGATAGTCTGCTAGGAAGACGTCAGGGTCTTTTACTATAACAGCGTAATCTTGGCAAAGTAAATCTGTGCCAGAGTGGAGGTAGAGACGGTGGCTTGTTTCATGTTCATAGAAAACTAGTTCTGTTATATTGGTACAGTCCTGAGAAAATACTTCGATCCACTCGTGGCCTTCATCTCCGCCGGGAAAATCATACATTATTTCTGTTATTTCTACTGCTAAGCAGGTAGATGATAAAATTATTAGTGATAATAGTATTGCTATTTTCATAGAAGTGTGTGGGGCGCGGAAATTTAAATGCTTTACCTTATCTCGGTTTAAAAGGTATAACTTTTTGAAAACATAGTTTCTAGGCTCTAAATGCTTATATGGGTTGGGAAGAAAATACTATTCCTTCAGTAGATTTTGAAATTTAAGCTTGCAATAGTGAGCTATTTTGGCCTGGCAGCGCAAGAATGATGAGCTAGGCTCTATTTTTTTCTGGGCGATAATCTATAAAAGGGTTGGTCATACTTAATACTATATTGTTTGAGGTGGTTCTTAATGAGTACTTTAGAAAATTTGGTTAAAGCGTTTATTGGTGAGAGTCAAGCACGAAATAGATATACTTTTTATGCGGCTATTGCGAAAAAAGAAGGTTTTCAGCAAATTTCAGCTATCTTTCTAGAAACAGCTGATCAAGAGCGGGAACATGCAAAGTGGTTGTTTCGATTAATACAAAAATTGAAAAGTGAGGATGTTTTGAAAGTTGAGGCAGAAGCGCCGCTTGTTCTTGGTGATACTGTTGCAAATTTGAAAGCTGCGATTGCAGGTGAACATTATGAAACAGAAACAATGTATCCTGAGTTTGCTGCGTTAGCTGAGGAGGAGGGCCTACCAGAAATTGCTACTCGGTTAAGAGCGATTGCTGTTGCTGAGAAACATCATGAGGAACGGTATAAAAAATTGTTAGCACAAGTAGAAGGAAAAACTGTTTTTAAGAAAAGTGCACCGGTCCGATGGGTTTGTAGAAAGTGCGGATATCTTCACGAGGGAGAAGTTGCTCCAGAAAAATGTCCTGCATGTGGACATCCACAATCATATTACGAAAGACAGTGTGAAGATTATTAATATTTTGTAGATATTGGATGTGATTAGTATGCTTAGTGAAAAAATGTTAGCTGAGTTGAATAAACAAATTACTGCTGAAATTTATTCAGCTTATTTGTATTTGTCAATGTCAGCTTCGCTGAAAAATAAAAACTTTGGTGGTATGTCACATTGGTTTAAAGCTCAGTGGCGCGAGGAACTATCACATGGACTTAAACTTTTTGATTTTGTTACTTCACAAGGTGGGTTAGTTGAGTTGGGTTCTATTGAAAAACCAAAACAAGTTTGGGAGACTCCTTTGGAAGCTTTTAGTGATGCTTTAGCACATGAGAAAAAAGTTACTGGGATGATAAACGAGTTAGTTGAACTTTCTGTTCAGGAAAATGATTCTGTTACACAAGAAATGTTAAAATGGTTTGTTAAAGAGCAGGAAGAAGAAGAGGAAACTGCAAGTGGGGTAGTTGAGAAAATAAAAAATACAAATGATATTATGGAATTGGATAATGAACTTGGTAAAAGAGTTTTCAAAGATTAGAATCTATAGCTTGGAATTAATGTGTCTTGAATTTTAGGATGTAATTAAGATGGTAAATACAAGTAAAGTAGAACAAATTTTCAAATGTAATGTGTGTGGAAACATTGTTGCAGTGTTAACTGTTGGTGGTGGGGAATTGGTTTGTTGTAACCAGCCAATGGAACTTATGGAAGAAAAAACTTCAGATGTTGGAAAAGAAAAACACGTTCCAGTAATCGAGAAAGTTGATGGTGGAGTTAAAGTTAAAGTCGGTTCAGTAGAACACCCAATGCAAGAAGATCACTTTATTGAATGGATAGAAGTTTTAGCTGATGGAAAAAGTTATATGCAATATCTAAAGCCAGGTGATAAACCAGAGGTTTTCCTAGAAATAAAAGCTGAAAACATAACTGCTAGAACTTATTGTAACATACATGGACTTTGGAAAAACTAAGTTTTGTACTACTAGTTAGGAAAGGATAGATTAGTCGTAAAAATAAAGTTTATTAGCTAATGTTTAGGAGGTATGATTATGAACGTAACTAATTTAATGATTGAAGATCATAAAATGATCGGTGGTCTAATTAACAAAGTTGTTGAGAGCAAAGATAAAGAAGATTTTAAAAAAATGATGTGGGCTCTTGAGAAACATCTTTTTGTAGAGGAAAAAGCAGTGCTTATGTCTTATAGGCCTACAGATGATGAAGGAAAGAAAATGATTGCGCATGTTCTGGAAGACCATGTTAAAATTTTAGATATTGTTCACAACTTAGAAATTTCTTTTGATAGTTGTGAAGTTGACTTTAACGAATTAGAAGCTTTTTTGAAAAATCACGAAATTTTAGAAGAAACAATTTTATATCCACGTCTAGATAAAGAAATGCCCGAGGATGATCGGCAAGTTTTGATAGATAGGATAAAGAGTGTTGAATTATGAAAGATCTGATAAGTTCGATAGATGATGTAAGAGATAGCATGGGAAATGTTATTGATAATAGAATGAAAGAGTTTTTTAAGGTTAGTGATCTTTTTAGTGAACTTTGTTTTTGTCTTCTTACTGCGAATTTTAATGCTGCACGAAGTATAGTTATTCAAAAAGAAATTGGTGATGGTTTTGTTAATCTTGAAGAAGAACAATTAGCTGATGAGTTAAAGCGTTTAGGTCATCGTTTCCCAAATACACGTGCTCGTTATATTGTAGAGGCAAGAAAACATAAAGATAATTTAAAAGACATTCTTCAGTCAACTGATCCACGTGGGTGGCTTGTGAAAAATGTTAAAGGGTTAGGAATGAAAGAAGCTTCGCATTTTTTGCGTAATGTAGGAAAGAAAGATTATGCAATTATTGATTTTCATATAATTGATTTGTTAAGTAAGCACAAATTAATTGAACGACCAAATATACTCACACCAAATCGATATCTAAAAATAGAAGAAATTCTTAGAAAACTTTCTCATAAAACACGATTAAGTTTAGGTGAACTTGATTTGTATCTTTGGTATTTGGAAACTGGAAAGATCTTGAAATAAACTTAAAAAGTTTAGAAACACTAAGTTATTATGGCAAATCCTGTATTTATTATTGGTTTGATTATTGTTATAGCAGCTGGTGTATGGATGTTTACACTTATGGAGAATTCCCCTAATCCGGATTTGATACCTTTGGCTTGGATAATATTTTTTGTAATATCTGTACCAATATTATTTTCTATGTATGCAGCTGGTTAATTATTTATAGCTAGTGGATATTACATATACCTGCTTCGCAGAAATATTATCTATAGCTTGTTATACTCGTAGATATTATCTAGCAGGTCCGTCAATGTCTTGAACTCTAATGTATTTTGCAATTAGTGGGTGGAGTTTTGCTAATTCATCGTAGCATGCGCGTGCGACGATTCTGTAAGAAGTGTGGCCCTGGCGACTGGTTCGCAACTTTATGAAGTGATGCAACTCTCGCAAATTCCAAGTGAAAAGAGTTCTTCTTCTGTAAGCTAGAGGAATAACATATTGTGCTTCGTATGGGAACGACTTTTGAATTGTTAGGAATGTTTCTCGTGCGCGTTCCATAGCTTCTGAGAACTTCTCGCCTAATCCCATTTCTTTTATTTCTTCTGGGATATCATATCCGTGAGTGACAGTTGCTAGTTGATTTGTTTGTGTGCAGATTCTGTGTCGTTGTATGTCTCGGAAAGCTCCGTAATCAATTAGAATATCAAAAGTATAATTAACATGTTCTAGTTCTCGTAATGGCCAGTCAAACTTGGACATACTCTTTAAGAATTTTTCAAATATTTCATCTTTTTCTTGGTTGGTCATTGATTTGACTTTCTGCATTATTTGTGAGTAAGGTTGTTCTGTGTATTTGTATAGCATGCCAGCAACTAAACGATTCTCGGCGTCTTGGTCATAACCTACAATCGAAACTGGTTTTTCATGAGTTACTTCTTTATCAAGAACAGTTGGTGTGAATGTATGAAAATCTTTTTTTGTATCGTGGATGTATGAATTATGATCTGCGTGTCTTACTAATGTTGGAATTAATTTTTGTATTTCTGTTTTCATTCCTATTCCAATGTTTCTCATTTCTTGTAAAGGGTGTGAAATTAATTTTCTAATAGCATGTTCGTAAACTCGAGAGTTTCCAGTCATTCCAATGTTTGTTAAAGTTCCTATTGGTAAGATGTATCGCATTATGTCGCATGCTCGGGCTTTTGTGATTGCTTCGTAGACTCGTTCGGGCTGATCCCCTCGAGGATACTTCTTTTTCATAAATTCAATTGCTTTGTTTATGTTTTCGCTGTAAAGATCAAATAAATAATTGCAAGTTTCTTCAAACAGTTTTTCTAATTCTGGTGATAATTGTGGTTTGTAATATCGATTGTGATCGAAAATTTGATAACGAGTTGATTTTTCTGTGAAAGAAGCAAGTCGGTTGTCTTCAATTGTTTTGCTGGCTAGGATTGAAACATCTTCTAGAGCGATAGATGCAACAGCATGTTCTGCAACAGAAGAGTGACCGTAACCAACTACCCATTTTTCGTGAAACTTCCTAGCTTTTTCTTTTGCTTGATTGTGATCTGCGACTTGAGTAACTAAAGTTTCTAAATCAATGTCCTTTTCTTTTATTAGCTTTAGTAGATTTTCTCGGAAGGTGGCAGGGCTACGGCTTACGTAAGCGAAAAGAACAGCTACAACTTCTGGTGGAAGATTTTTAATTAGATAGATATTCTTGTCCATGTTTGAGACATGTGCTGAGAGAAGTTTTCTATCTTCTAGGGAGAAATCTACCATAAAATCACAGATGCAATTTTGGGGTTGTAAATATATAAATTATCGTTGAAATACAGAAATGCATTTAAGTATTAGTCTCCTATAGTGGCACGTGAATAATATGCTTGAGACTCAAGATAAAGATGTTTTTTCTTTTTTGCAGGCTGAGATGAGAAGGCAGCAAAATGTTTTGAATATGATTCCTTCTGAGAATATAGTATCTCAGGCTGTTCGAGAGGCTACTGGGTCTGTGGCTTGTAATAAGTACTCTGAAGGATATCCTAAGAAGCGATATTATCAAGGTAATGTTTTTGTAGATGAGCTTGAAAATATGGCTATTGAGCGGGCAAAGGCGCTCTTTTCAGCAGAACATGTTAATGTCCAGCCTTATTCAGGTAGTCCAGCTAATATGGCAATTTATTATGGGCTGTTAAAGCCAGGTCAGAAGATACTTGGTATGAGATTAGATATGGGTGGTCATTTGACTCATGGGCATAAAGTTAATTTTTCTTCAAAGTTCTATACAACTGCTCAATATGGAGTAGATAGAGAGACTGGATTAATTGATATGGATGAGGTTAGGCGAATTGCTCTCAAAGAGAAGCCAGCGATTATTGTTTCTGGTGGAACAGCTTATCCACGAATTTGGGATTTTGCTAAGTTTCATGATATTGCACAAGAAGTCGGAGCAATATCATTTGCTGATATCTCGCACGTTGCAGGATTGATAGTTGGTTGTGTTCATCCTACTCCATTTCCATTTACAGATGTTGTTATGACAACTACACACAAAACTTTGCGTGGTCCTCGTGGTGCGATGATTATGTGTAAAGAAAAATTTGCAAAACAAATTGATCGTGCTGTTTTTCCTGGGTTACAGGGTGGTCCTCATGATAATATTATTGCTGCGAAAGCAGTTGCTTTTGGAGAGGCGCTGAGACCAGAATTTAGAAAATACGCTGCTCAAATTGTCAATAATGCGCAGGTGTTGGCGCAAAGTTTAATGGATAATGGGATTAAGTTAGTAACAGATGGAACAGATAATCATTTGATTTTAATTGATCTGACTTCGCAAGGTGTAGGTCTTGGAAAGGTTGTGGCTGTTGCTCTTGAGCGTGCTGGTTTCTGTACAAATGCAAATACAATTCCTTATGATCCTTCTACACCGTTTAAACCTTCTGGAATTCGGATTGGGACTCCTATATTAACTACTAGAGGAATGGGCGAGAGCGAAATGAAGGAAATTGGAGAGTTGTTTGCTAGGATTGTTAATGATTATAAAAACGAACAATTAATTAGGCAGACTCGGGCACAAGTGCAGACACTTTGTAATAAATTTCCTGTTTACAACAGGGGTACCTGCGTTCCCTAAACCTTTTTATGGGATAAATTGGTTCAAAAACGTTTACGAAAAAGCTATTAAACCCCATGCAACCTTTTCTATTGAGTGATTTTTTCTAACATGTCCTGTAAGTCTTTTTCTAAATCTGGATTTTCGCTATATGTCAATATGTGATCTTTTTCAGGTATTTCACTTTTACTTTTTAGGCAAAGACTTTTTACGTTTTCTATTTTAAATATTCTATAGAATTCTTCTAAACATTTTGCATTGAATCCTGTACTTTTGAAACCTGATCCAATTGTTATTATTGCTCCCTTTCTTCCAGAAAAATCAGTACCGCGGTTATAATGAATTGATAATTTGTCTATGAAATTTTTTAATAATCCTGGTGGCATTGAAAAGTATGTTGGGGTTGCAATAATGTATCTATCAGCTTGTTCAAATTTTTCTAATAGTTTTGCTGTGTCGTCGTTGTGTTTGCACTTTAATTCGTGGTTACAGAACTCGACACATCCTTGACATTTTAGAATATTTTGTTCTCTTAGAAGAAGGAGTTCATTTTCTATTTCCTTTTCATCTAACAATGATTTTATTTTTCTTAGTATTGATTCGCTGTTTCCATCGCGTGGCGAACCAGAAATTAGTAAAATTTTCATGATTGATATTAGTATACTATCTTTAAATAAACTCATTGATTGTTGGGTCTGTTTTTCCTGAGAGATGTTTCATTAGGTCTCCGATTAGGTATAGTGAACCTGTTACGAGAATTATGTCTTCGTTGCTTGCTAGTGAACGAGCTTTTTCTAAAGCTTTTGTGATGTTTGGTTCTTGGGTAGAATTAGTAACAGAGATGTCATCAGGAGAGATGGCGCGGTTTATTTCAGCTCTGGTTATTATTAGATGTTTGTATTTTGGAAGTGCTGCGATCATTTCTTTGTGATTTTTTCCTTCTGAAACACCGAAAATTATAATGATGTTTTTGTTTAGTGAAGAAACATAATTTGACAATGCTTTTATTCCTGAAGCATTGTGTGCTCCGTCGACAAGAAGCTGGGGTTCTAGATAGTCAATTCGACCTGGCCAAGAAACATGTTTTAATCCTTGGGATATTTTTTCATCTGTGAGTTCCAAAGATCGAGCAACTGATTCAGCTAAGCCAGCGTTTTGTTTTTGAAAATCACCTAGAAGAGAAATTCTTTCTTTGTAATCATTAGTAATTGTTAGAGGTAATCTCTTGTCTGAACACGCTTTTTTTATTGTGTCTAAGATAATTGGCTCTTGTTGACATGTGAAGACTGGAACGATTTTTATTATTCCACATTTTTCTTTTGTTATACTTTCTAAAGTATTACCTAAATATTCTTGATGATCAATTGATATGTTTGTTATTACTGAAAGAATTGGAGAACAGATGTTTGTGGCGTCAAGTCGACCTCCTAAACCAACTTCAAGAATAACATAATCTGGTTGTTTTTCTTGGAAGTATAGTAATGCTAGAAGAGTTGTGAACTCGAAAAATGTAATATCGAGATTAGCTTGGTTTATTTTTTCAAATAATCTTAAAAAATCTTCTTTGGGGATTTTTTCTCGGTTAATTTGAATGCGTTCTCGGAAATCTATTAGGTGTGGTGAAGTGTAAAGACCAACTGAATAGCCAGCTTCACGAAGAATTGAATCAAGCATTGCAGCGACAGATCCCTTACCGTTTGTTCCAGCGATGTGAATTATTTTTAAGTTATTCTGTGGGTTGTTGAAATGCGTGCATGCTGTGGTAATCCTTTTAAGATCTAGTTTAGATCCCTTTTTACCTAGTTTGTATAGGCTCTTAATCATTTCAGAATAGTTCATATAGCTAATTATATGATTAAATTTATTAATGCCCTGTTAATTCATTATTTTTTCTAGAACAGGGACTATTTGTTTTTTTCTAGAGACTAGGCCCTTTAATTCAGAATAATGATCTTTAAATTCTATTTTATATTCTTGAGCTATTTGATTTTCAAATTCAGATAGGACAAACATATGTGTTTTTTCTCCCATGATATCTACTATAACAAACATTACAGTTGTGTATTCTGTTTTCATTTTTTCCATTTCTTGTAAAATTTCGTCCTTTCTTTTAACAAGTTCATCTGCACCTGCTACAAGTTCATATGCATTGATGTATGATTTTCCTTTGCTAAACTCATAAATTTTGTAGTCATTTTTCATTATTTGTTCAGCTGTTTTCTCGTGGAAATCTGTTTTGGATTTGAACATATCCATTGCATATTTTTCCATGTCTAGTCCAAGGTCTTGGGAAATTTTTTCTGCTATTGCTCTGTCTTCGTTAGCTGTTGTAGATGATTTGAACATCCAAGTATCTGATAAGATTGCTGATAGTATCAGTGCTTTTACATTTTTGTCAGGTTCTTGATTATTTTCTAAGTAAAGATTATAGATAATTGTGCAAGTTGCTCCTAGTTTTTTGTTGATGAATTTTGATGGGTCTGTTGGTGCTAGATCGCCAATGCGGTGATGGTCAATTATTTCGAGGATTTCTGCGTTTTCTATTCCAGTGGGTCCTTGTTTTGTTTCAGAGTGGTCGACAATTATTAGCTGTTTTCCAGAAGCATTTTCTAGAAGTTCCGGAATGGCAACTCCCCATTTTCCAAGAATGAATTTTGTTTCTGAGTTGATGTCGCCTAATCGACAAGCTACTGCATCTTGACCTAGTTTTTTTTTCAATTCTGCATAAGCTATTGCAGCGCAAATTGAATCTGTGTCAGGGCTTTTGTGACCAGCAACGTATATCATAGAAGTTGTTTTGATGTTTAGATTTAAATAGTTTTTCTATATTCCACTGAGAAATTGATGAAGATATATTCTGTAGATATTAGCTATAGATTGTTTTTCAAGTAATATTGCTTTAGTGACTTCAAAATCTTGTTGTAGGTTAATAGAACATTCATTGATTTTACTGCTTTTTCTGGAGTGTTGTAAACTGGGATGCCATATTCTTCTAATTTTATAGCAAACTTTTTTGTGTATTCTGATCCAGTCATACAGACAGTAATTGGCTTGCCGTGTAATTTTGATTCACGGATGACGCTGATTACGCGCTCTTCAAGTGCTGGTGTTTGTAATAATGAGATGCAAACTATTCCGGAAATTTCTTTTTCTTTGAACAGAGAGTTTAGTGCTGTTTGGAACATGTCAGCACTTGCGCTTCCACCCAAGTCAAGTGGGTTTTGTTTGCTGATATGTGATGGAAGTGTTTTCATTGACTTTATTGTTTCTTTTGAAAGTTCCCCTAACTGTAAACCTAATCGTGATGCTTCATCTACTGCAATAACTCCGAAACCACCTGCGTTTGTTATTATTCCTATTTTGTTGTTTTTTAGAATTGGTTGGTTTGCTAGAGATTTTGCATGGTTGAAAAAGTCTTCGACTGTTTGTGCTTCGATTATACCTGCTTGACGGAATGCTGCAGAGTAAATTTTTGCTTTTGCTGAGAAGTGACCGCTATGTTCTTCTGCTGCGGCGACCCCCAGCTCTCCTTTTCCAGCTTTTAGAATAATTATTGGTTTGTCCTTTACAATTTTCTTAGCCTTTTCAATTAATTGCTTGCCGTTTTGCATTGATTCAACATAAATTGCAATACATCTTGTTTGCATGTCTTTTCCAAGGTAATCTAGTAGTTCGATCTCATCTACATCTGAAGCACTACCAACTGCAATGAATTTATTTATTCCGATGCCCTCGCTTGCAGCTACATCCATAAGTGTTGCTCCTATACCACCTGATTGGCTAATAAATGATATGTAGCCATCTACTGGTCTTTTTAGTCTTTTTTTAGGTAAATAAAGCATGTCTAATTCTTTAGAATATAATCCAAGTGAACTTGGTCCAATTACACGCATTTTGCGGTCTTTTGATAATTTTTTAATGTAGTCAAGTAACTTAATTTCTTCTTTTGCTGAAAATCCGGAAGATACAATTATTGCTGCTTTAATACCCTTTTTAGAGCATTCTGTTAAAACTGATAAGACTTCTTTAGCAGGATTTAGTATAATTGCCAGATCTATCTGACCTTCAATGTTAGATATTGAATTATAAGTTATTAGATTCTCTATTTCTGTCACATCTGGATTTATAGGGTATATCTGACCGTTAAATGTTGATTTAACGTTTTTAAGAACCTCATATCCTATTTCTCCAGGTGTTCTACTTGCACCTATAATTGCTATTGAAGTTGGCTGGAAGAAAATATCTAGTGAAGACATTCCTATAATATGTGACAAGTGCCTTATATGTGTTTTTGTTGGGACTAAATTGAGAAAAAATAAAAGTTGGGCCCTAAACAGACCCTAAAATTGAAAAAATTTATCTTCGTCTTTTTGTTGTTTTCTTTCGTTTTTTTGTTGTCTTTTTTCTTTTTGTTGTTTTTCGTTTTTTTGTTGTCTTTTTTCTTGTTGTTGTCTTTTTTCTTCGAGTTGTTTTCTTTCGAGTAGTTTTTTTTCTTACCATTTTTTTCACCAAAATTATTTTTTTTCACAACTGTTAACGAAAACAGTTATGTTTTTAATAAATATTTTTTTAAAATAGTTCGCAACTTCACTATTTTCTTTTGTTTGTTGTAATATAATTTATTTTTTGTTATATATAAATGTTTTTGGGAAAAAATTTAGAAAAAATGTCTTTACAAAATTAATTTTACATCAACTGCAATAAAGTTATCTTTTTTACAGATCAATGGATCAATTTTTAATTGTTTTATTTTTTTGTTCATTGAAAATTTACCAATTTTCAAAATTTCTTCTGATAATTGATCAATACTTATTCTATTTGTCATTTTTACTGCGTTCCATGCTTTTAGTTCAGATAACATTGACTTTATTTCATCTTTTGTTGCTGGGATTACTCTGAAAGATGCGTCTTTTATTATTTTTGCATATTCTCCGCCGATTCCAACAGATGCAACATATCCAAAGTTTTCATTTTTAGAAATATTTACTATTATTTCAGCTCCGTCGACTTTTTCTTGAATTAGAACCTTTTCTACAGCTCGCATTTTCTTTAATTCTTTGAATGCTTTGATCGCATGATTATAATCTGAGATTTTCTTTATTCCATTGATTTCAGATTTGTTAGCTATGTTTTTTCCAAGTGCTTTCATGATGCATGGGTATCCTACTTTCTTCTCTATGTTTGTTAGCTCTTTTTCTTTTTTGCAAATTATCTGTGCTGGGATGTGTATTTTTGATTTCTTTAGAATATCGAATGCCCGTTCTTCTGGGATATATGGTGATTTAACTGGTTTGGCTCGTTTAGGGGATGATTTTTTAGTTGACTTCTTTTTTACTGGTTTCTTCTTCTTTGCTTTCTTCTTCTGACTTTTCTTCTTAACCATAAAATCACCTACAGATAACTTTGCTTATCACATTATATAAATATTTGGAAATGGAATAATTGTGTATGAAAATTTCATTGTTAGGGGTAAAATGGGATAAATATCAGTGCTTTAGAAGTGGTTCGATCAGGGGGATCGATATACTTAGAAAGGCTTTGATAGCTAATACAACTGAATTGAATATTTATCGGCCAGATTGGAACATTAATTTGTATGATACTGAGGTTCAGGACCTTGGTGATATTGAGCCTGGAGATGAGGCGGAACTGGTTGCGTTGACAGCGGAAAAATTAAAATTATCTCAGGGGTTGTTGGTTTCTTTAGGTGGTTCTCATGCAATTAGTTTTGGGCCGGTTAGCGTGTTAAAGCCTGAAAATTTTGTTATGATTGATGCGCATTCTGATCTTTATCCTAAAGATCATCACGAGCCAGAATGGATGAAGCATGATGAAGACGAACTGTCTCAAGAAAATGTTGCTTGGTGTGTTAGTGAATCTGGAGTGAAAGTGCACCTGTATGGTCAGCGAGTTTTTGCGCCGGAAGAAGAACAATACATGAAAGAAAAGCAGATTGTACTTTCTACACTTGAACAGCTGAAACAGATACAGGGTTCAATTTATCTTTCAATAGATTTTGATTGTCTTGATCCGTCGGTCTTTCTCCCAGTTGGAAATCCAGAGCCTAGTGGGCTTAGCTTTGAAGATGTTTTGAAAGCTGTTCGTCAAGTGGCTGATCGAGTGGTGGCTGTTGATTTTGTAGAGTTTACTCCGTTTACATCAGATGGAACAGGAAATGATCTGAATAGAATTTATTCTAGGTTAGCTGCGAAACTTATTTGGAATGTTTTAGCAGAAATTAAAAAGGCAAAAGAAGCTGGTGCTCCCGCTGGGATTTCCAACCTTTAGTTTTGGTACAGCTTTTTTCAAAAGGTGCTTTGAACCCAGGTCACGAGCTATCTTCTGTCATCGTATAGCTTTTGGCTACACATCAATTCTTTCAATAGGAATCTTGCGATTCTCATATTACATCGAAAGGCTCGGATCCTTGACCGGACTAGACGACGGGAGCGTTTTATTTAATAAATCACTTAGACTAGTAAGCTTATAAAAATATCAATTGAGAGTTATTATATACATGCCGAGGTCGCCTAGCCTGGTAGGGCGCAGGCCTGCTAAGTCTGTCGGCTTATGCCTTCGTGAGTTCAAATCTCACCCTCGGCGCCATAATTTTTGTGATAACATGATGAAGTTAGTAAAGAGAGATCAAGCTATTTCTAGAAAAGTTACTGATAATTATACTGTTCTTCAGATGTTAACTGGGAAGGATAGTGATAAACTCTCTATGGTTATTAGCAAAGCTACGGATCATAGAGAAATTGCTTTGAATACAAAAAGTGATAGGTTATATTATATTCTAAATGGGACTGTTAAGGTTAGATCAGATGGTAAAGAAATTTTAGCAGAGAAAGGTGATCTTGTTTTTCTTTCTTCTAATACAAAATATGAATTTGAGGGAACATTTGAAGCTGTTCAAGTAATGTCACCGTCTTTTGATCCTAAAAATGAGCCCTTGGATGTTAATGGTAATCCCAAAGAGTAAATTTTATTTACCAAATAGGTTTAAATGTTTTAGAGTACTACTAATGATACAGGATTTTAATTTTGGAGGAATGATTTAATGCCAGTTAATGTAAAGACAATGTCTGACATGATAGGAAAAGATGTTTTCACAACAAAAGGTGTATTTGCAGGAAGAATTTCTGATGTGCATTTGAACTTGGGAAAGTTTAGAATACATTCACTTGTTCTAGATGTAGGGAGAAATTCTTTTTTGTCAAATGTTATCGGTAACAAACGAGGAGTAATTGTACCATACCCATATGTAGAAACTGTTGGGGATGTGGTAATAATCAAGCATGTAACAGCTAACACTCCTGCACCAGTAGTTCCTGAACCAGCACAAACTGAAACAGCTTCACCTTTTAGCATGTTTTAAGAAGATGTGCATATTTTTTCGCACATCGCTATTTTATTCTATAGCTCGCTTTGCTCGAATTTTATTTAGATAATTTTGCAAATGTTTTGTTCTTGACTTTTCTTATTGGTGCGCGCAAAGCATCTTCATATTTGTCTGGAACAATGTCTGCTTTTCTTAATTTTATTAGAATGTAGGTAGCGATAGTTGCGAGAACTGTGACTAGGAGCGCTGCTCCGAATGTGTATGTTAAGCTGTCTCCTACTGGGATGTAAGCATTAATTGCTTTTTGGATTGCGTCTCTCCATGTTAAAGCTACTAAGAATCCCATAGCTGAAAGAATCATTGTGATTGTCATGCTTTTTAATTCCATTTTCTCTGCATATTCTTCAATATCTGCCATGAGCATAGATTGTTGTGGGATCTTTTAAAGATAACCCTGTAAATTATCGGTCTGAGGGGCTCTTAGCAAAGGTTTATAAGGACCAGATACTGAGATATAATATCGCCTATAACCTCAGAATTCTAATGATTATGGCGTAATTTGGAGGATGATAAATACATTGTGTATTAACATGCACGTGCATTTATCTTGATAAAATCGGAGGATGATAAATATGGCACTAGTAGTAACAAGTAAGGTAAAAGAAGCATGCACTGGAATGAGATGTTCTGGAGATTTTTCAGGTGCATTAGATAAGAAGGTTGGAGATTTACTAAAAGAAGCTGTCGCAAGAGCAAAAGAAAACGGAAGAGCAACAGTTAGACCATGTGACCTATAAAAAATTAATTATTTGTGGCCGTTTTTGGCCATTATTTCTTTTTTTCTAAACCTTTTTATTGGAGTGGCTTGTGAAAAAAGCTTTAGCAAAAAATTCTATAGCTTTGAAATGTTATCAATTTTTTCTTTAAACTCCTGATCAACTTGTGAGAGAATGCAAACTTTTCCATTTTCCAAGAACTCTGGATCGCAGTAGCGGATTTTTGTTTTGTCGCTGATAAGGTCGATCTTTTTCTGTTCAAGTTGGTGTAGGCGTTCTTGGATAGCTGGTAGATTAGATTGTTCCAATATAGGTATAATGTCATTGTCAGTTTTGGTTAGTAGGTCCTGTTTTGTTATTAGATTTTCGCGCAAAGCTATTCTTAATATTTCTGCGAATATGGCATAGCGTGTTACTGATTCTGGGTCTGCCCAATGGTTTTTGTTTGAATCTAGAAAATTGTCTGCATATTCGCGGGCGACTGCTCTAGACGTGAAAACTATTTTATTTTCGTGAACTGTTATGTTCTTTATTGTTTTTTCTGCAAGGTCGTGCTTTTCTTTGATTAGCATTTCCCGCATACCATAGTCTAGTGTGTCTGCGCAGACAAATGGGATAGATCGTTTGAGAATTGGAAAATCTTTTATGTCTTTTATTGTTTCTGGGGAAATTTTGTGATTGTTTAAGATCTGGCTGATTTCACCTTGGGAAATTGTTTGGAAGTATAAACGATCGTTTAAATCTTGTGCTAAACTGTTGGAAAAAATAAGGTCGACTACGTGTGAGAATGCTGTGTGGCCGGCGTCGTGTAGAAGACCTGCGATCTGTACTTTCAACGGTGCGCCTAGTTTTGCTAGTAGTATTGCTGTTCCAACACAATGTTCAAATCGAGAATAATTTTTAACATAGTACCATTTATCAGGTATGCCGAATTGGTTAATGTTTTTCAGTCTTTGGATTGGGGCTGAGTTGATTAGTTCGATTAAGACTGGTTCGCGGAACTCGTGTTCTCCATATAGAGGATCTTGGATTATCATGTGGGAAGTTGGTCGTGAAAATATTTAATGGTGCAGGGGAAGAGATTTCCAACCTTTTGTTTTTGGTGCAGCTTTTTCCAAAAGGTGTTTTGAACTCTCGGACACACTAAGTGACAGGATAACTCATTCATAGCATAATGCTCTTTACTCAATTTTCTATAGTTTAAATGTTGAAACTTGAGTCCTGCGCCGTTGACCAGGCTTGGCTACCCCTGCATGAGAATAAAATTAGTTTTGATGTATTAATAATTGATGTATAATTAAAGAAATGTTTTTTTCTTGGCTTTTACTAGTGTTCCAGCGATTTTGTTTCGTTGTCTCTTCTCATCGAATATACCTAATTCGTTAAGAAACTCTTTATTTTCTTCGAAATCTTTGCTTATTCGTTCTGGATTAGCTTCTATTAAACGAGAAGCTACTGTTTTCATCCACTTACTTTTAATTCGTCCCATATAGTCACCTTATAATCCATTAAGAAAGTTTAAGATTTATAAAGGTTACAATTAAAGGAATGTTAGGCCTAGCTCGCAAAGCTTAGCCAAAGAGTCTATAGCTCCTTGGGGATGTTGGTTTGGAGTTATATGACATATGACTGAGGTGGAATTAATGACTGTATATGTAGGAATATGCCCTATTGGGGTATTTGGTATTGATGATAAGAATAAGGTAGTAGAGTTTGTTCTCTTTGAGAGAGATGCTCAAGCTATAGCTGAGAAAATAGATGCTTTTTCTAGGGGAGAGAGTTTTGAAGATCTTGATGAGTTGATTCTTAAACTGGGAGACGAAGAAGTGGATCGTAGGGTTGATAATCGAGCTGATTTGTACCTGAAAAAGAATTTGAGAATGCTTGCTCTTGGAAAGGGATATGATCCAGCTGACTTGAATAAACTGCTTTCTCAAATAGGTATTGCTAAGTCTCGTACAGCGATAAAGAAAAAGGAACGTCGTGACAAATTAATTGTTCAATGTGTTTCAGCGGTAAGCGATCTCGATAAAATTTTGAATACTATGTCGGAAAGATTGCGGGAATGGTTTGGTTTACATTATCCAGAGCTTAAGTTGAGAGATCACTACAAGTTTGCAAAGAAAGTTGCTAAGCATGGTAACCGAGAGAAGTTTGAAGATTACAAACCAAGTATGGGAATTGAGCTAACAAGCGAGGATCAAGAAGTTTTGCAAGCTTATGCAGAAAACTTGAAGAACCTTTACAAACAGCGGGAAAAAATGGAAAAGTATTTGGACAGAACAACTAAAGAAGAAATTCCAAACTTGCGAGCAATGCTTGGCGGAACACTTTCAGCAAAACTTTTAGCACAGGCTGGAAATCTTGAGCGTTTGGCTAAGATGCCTAGTTCAAAATTACAATTATTAGGATCCGAAAAATCGGTATTTCGCTTTTTGAAAGAAAAGAAGCATGGAGTCAAAGGTGCAAAGATCCCTAAGTATGGAATTATCTTTACACACCAAGATATTTGTAATGCTCCAAAAGATAAACGAGGTAAGATGGCACGGTTGTTAGCTTCCAAATGTACAATTGCTGCGAGAACAGATTTTTACTCAAAAGAAGATAAAAGTGCTGCTCTTTTGGAAGATTATGCAAGAAAAAAGAAAGAAGTGATGAGATGAAACCATTAGTTTTGTTTGATATTGATGGGACATTGTTAGCTAAAGTTGCTGAGATTCACTTAGATGCATTTAATTACGGTGTAGAAAAGGCATATGGTATAAAAGCAGATTCAAGAAAGATACCAACTACTGGCCTTGTTGATAAGGAAATATTGTTTATTCTAACTAAAGATCAAATTAGTAAGGAAACGTTTTTAGATGGTTTGGAAAAATGCGAAGATGCGATGTTTGAATTTTTTAAATCTAAATTGCAGAAGGAAGATATTGTTGTGCGTGAAGGTGTTAGAGAACTTTTGGAAGAAATGACTAAGCGTGGGGTTCTGATAGGTCTTTTGACTGGAAACTTAGAAAGAATTGCTAGAGCTAAAATGGATATTGTTGGATTGAATAATTATTTTAAAGTCGGTGGATTTGGGGATCATAAAGATAATAGAGAAGAGGTAGCTAAGATGGCTTTGGAAAGTGCAGGCGATGGGATTGATAAAGTTTTTACTGTTGGTGATACTCCATCTGATATCAATGCTGGAAAATTAATTGGTGCGACAACAATAGGAATAGTTACTGAGAATTATTCAGAAGAACAACTAAAGGCCGTGGGTGCTGATTTTGTTTTACATGATTTGAAAGATACGAAAAAGTTTTTGGAAATAATTGGGGTGAATGGTTAATGCTTCCACATGTTAAAATGATTGGCGGTAAGCTTTTCACAGAAAATCCAAAAGGATTTAATCCGTTTAACGAAGATTTAGTTCTTAAAGATGGGAAAGAGTTTCGTGATTGGAATCCCAATCGGAGTAAATTAGGTGCTGCGATTGTTAAGGGAGTTAGGTTAGAAATCCTTGAAGGATGGAAGGTGCTCTATTTGGGATGCGCTCATGGATATACTCCATCAAGAGTAGCTTCAATTGTGGGTAATGAAGGAGTTGTTTATGGTGTGGAAATGTCTGAGCGTTGTTTTAATGATTTGTTACCTCTAACAGAAAAGCTAACAAACATTGTACCAATACTTTCAGATGCGCGGAAGATAGAGAACTATGATTGGGTTGAACCAGTTGATTTGGTTTATTGTGATATTGCAGATAGACAAATGACTGAGATAGCGATAGATAATTGTAAGAAATTTTTAAAGCCTAGCGGGATTCTAATGCTTGCAATTAAATCTAGAAGTATTGATGTTACTGATAGTCCAAAGAAAATTGTTCAAGATGAGTTAGCAAAGGTAAAGGACGCTGGCTTTAAAGTTCTTGATTGGAAAATGTTAGATCCATTTGAAAAGGATCATGGGTTTATTGTTGCAAGGATGAAATAATGTATAGCTAAGTGAATCTTATGATAAAATGTATTATTTTTGATTGGGGTATGTTGTTTACCACTAGTGATTATGATAATATGGTTGAAGTTTTTGGTTTATCTAAGAAAAAAATTTGGGAACTAGAAGATAAATATTCTGATAAAAAAGATTGTTCAGGATTCTGGAAAGATATTAAAAATTTAGGTGTCGATAAAACTGAAAAGGAAATATCTGATATTTTTAATATTGATAAGATACTTGAACTTAATGAAATGTCAGATCTTTTAGATAAATTATCTAATTATACTTTAGTTCTTTTATCTAATCAAGTAAGTGAGAGAACAAAAATTTTAAGAAAAAAATATCCTGGGGTTATGGCTAAATTCCGTCATGTTTTTTTCTCAGATGAGATTGGATTAATGAAACCAGATGTGAAATCTTTTCAGTTTATTATAGATAAATCTGGTTTTAATCCAGAAGAGTGTTTGTTTGTAGATGATACTAAGAGACATATAGAATCTGCTAAGAGTTTAGGTATTTATGGAATACTTTTTAAAAGTGCTGATCAATTAAAAGAAGAATTAAGTAAACTTAGTATTACTTTTTAGTATCTTGTTCTTCAAAGTTAGCGAGAACGCGTTTTCTAAACTTAGAAAAGTCAGAGACTTTTGCACCTGATGCTTGTGGGTGGCCACCGCCTGTGCCGATGCCCTCGCTAGCGGAAGAAAATGCTTTGTTTAAGTCGTATTTGTGAGATCTTCCTGAAATTTTTATTCCGTGTGGTGTGTTTCTGTAAATAATAATTGTTCTTTTTGGATATAGTTCGAATAATTTGTTAACTAGAATTGCTGTGACTGAAAAGTTTGCACGTAGTTCTAAGAAGTTTACATCCCCAACAGCTTGTAGTTCGTATTCACTTACTTGGCGGTCAACTTCGTTCCAAAGTTCTTCGTAAGATTTTTGGAACCTTTCTTCGAAAATAAATTCTTCTAGGTTGTTTGCTGTGGCTAAGAACTTGGCAAGTGAAATTAATCCTTTATCTTTTTGAACTGAACGAACAGCGTCGATAATTGTGCTTGCTTTTTCTTCGTTATCATCTTCTGGTTTTAAAGAGCGATCGCAAACACCACCTAATCGAGCGATCCATTCTTTTCCTGAGAATTCCATGTGTTTTAGAACTTGTCCAACAACTTCTGCTGCGGAAATATACAAGTCAGGTTTTTCAAAACGTGGGTTAATATGAACGAAGCCTAGATGTTCTAGTGACTCAGAAGTGTGATGGTCAATAATTAAAACCGATTTTCCTTCAAGCGGGGACAACCACTTACTTATTTCATCTGTAGCCATGTCAACAATTATGTAGTGGTCTAACGTTGCATTAACAAATGGAGAAACTTCTTCTTCTTCGTATTGTGCTGTGAAAAGTTCAGGTGTTATGTTTTTTGATTTTAAGTAAGCGATAACCTGTGCTGCAGAGCAAGCACCGTCACCATCTTTATGGAACATTATTCCTACTTTACCTTTTGCGTTTCGTAAGAAGTGAGATGCTGGTTTTATTTTCAAGCTTTTTCAACTCCTATTTGGTAAGTCTGTCCTTCAAATTCAAAAGAAAATGTTTTTTCTTTTCCAGTGAGTATACTGCATTTAATATTGCTAAAGTATTTTCCATATTCTTTTAGTTCTTCTGGTAAGTAAATTATTATTTTATCATTTATTTTTAATCCTAAATCTTTTCTAGCTGATTGGACAGCTCTGGTTATTTCTTTTAGGAGCCATTCCTTTTTCAAAGTATGAGAAACCTTAGTGTCTAGTTCTATGAATCCGCCGCTAAATTGTCGTCCGTCTCCTGTGTATTGTGAAGTAAATATTAGATCTTCAGCAGTAACTTTAAACTTTCCTAATTTTGTTTCTCCTTTCTTTAACTTGTTAGCATCAGCTTTAGCTACAAGTTGAGCTAGCTGTTTAACATCTTTTCCAAATTTCTTACCTGCAACTTTGAAGTTTAGTTTTACTGAGTAAGAAGAAGCATAATTATTTGTTTCTACAGACTTAACATTTGCCATTAATTTTACTAATGGTAGGAAATCTTTTACAGATTTTATAATTTCTTTGTTTCCGTTAACTGTTAATTTTTGTAAAGGGTATTTTAATCGTATCTTCTTATCAAGTCGAAGTGAGTTACTTGCTTCTATAATGTTCATTATTGTTTGCATTTGTTCTTCAAGTTTTTCGTTTATGTGTTTCTTTTCTGGTTTTGGGAAATCTTCTAAGTGAATTGATTTTTGTTTTGCAAAACTATCTAAGTAAATAGATTCTGTGATGAAAGGTGCTACAGGGGCCAGAAGTTTTATTGACTTCTCAAGGCAGTATTGGAAAACTTTAGATACTGCTGGCTCCCCTAAACGATTTCTAACTAATTTAACATACCATCGTGAAAAATCATTAACAATAAAGTTCATTATTGTTCGTCCTGCTAAGTGGAATTCAAATTTTTCTAGGTGGTTGGTATAGTCTCTAGTTACTGTATTCATTCGAGATAGTAACCATTTGTCTTCGATATTATCTATATTTTCTTTGTTTGGAGCTTTATTACAATGAGTTTTGTAAAATTCATGTAAGTTCCATAGAATATTTAATTGACGTTTAACTTCTTCGCAGATTCGCACGGAAAACTTTTGTACTTCCCATGGAGCAACTTCCCAACAGTAATACAATCTGATTGCATCTGCACCAAGATCGCGTAGACCATCTTGTGCCCAAATTACATTTCCTAGAGACTTGGACATTTTTATTCCCTTTTCATCTAAGACCCATCCCATTAAACCAACTGCTTTGTAAGAGTTTTTCTTGAAAGAGCCGGTTGATGTAAACATAAGTGAATCAAACCAGCCACGAATCTGGTCTTGTGATTCGACAACTAAGTCACAGGGATACATTTTTTCAAATAGTTCCTTGTTCTGGTGTGGATATCCTAAAGATGCCCATGGAGCAATTCCAGAATCAAACCAGACATTAAATATATCAGGTATTCGGCTAGCTTCGGCACCACAACTACATTTTATTTTTATTTTGTCGATTGAGTGTTTGTGCAGGTCGTCGAGTTCGCCAGGATCACTAACAGCTAACTTGCGCAGCTCTTTAACAGATTCAATAACTTGAATTTTTCCACAGCCACATTCCCAAATAGGAATAGGTGTTCCCCAGTATCTTTGTTGTGAAATGCACCAGTCGGTACGATCAACTAACCAATTTTCAAATCGGCGTTGTCCGAAGGACGGCATCCAGTTAACTTTTTCATTTGTTTTTATCATCTTTTCTTTTATTGGATCGACTGAAAGATACCATTGGTCACTTAAACGGAAAATTAATGGTGATTTGCATCTCCAGCAAAGTGGATAAGAATGATTTACTGTACCGGTGTAGAATAATTTATTTTCTGATCTGAGATCGTTTATGATTTGTTTGTCAGCTGTTTTTACAAAGACACCTTGATACTTTCCTGCATCTTCAGTGAATTGTCCTTTTTCATTAACAGGTGAAACAGCATCTAATTTGTAATGTCTTCCTATGTAATTATCAGAGGAACCATGTCCGGGTGCTGTGTGAACTATTCCGGTTCCTTCACTGGTTGTTACGAATTGGCCGAATTCGTCTTGGTCGTCGGCTCCGGTTTCGTGTTTTTTGTATTTTTTGAACTTCATTATAGGAATCGATAAGTGTATTTTATGAGCATGGGAAATTTTTTGGGATGGGATACTTAAAATTGGTTCATATTCGATTCCTTCAAGACTTTTCCCTAAGAAAGTTTCTATAATTTTAAATTTTTGCTTAGCTAGCGAAAAAACAGATTCAACTAAGTCTTTTGCAAGAATAAAGAATTCACCCTCGCTCTCGACCTTAACATATTCTTTTTTCGGAGCAACAATTAGTCCGACGTTTCCGGGAAGTGTCCATGGAGTTGTTGTGTAAACAAGGAAGAAAGTTTTTTCTTGTCCTTTGACAGCAAACTTAACATAGATAGTTGGATCTGTTAAGTTTTTGTAAGAGTCAGATACTTCGTAACCAGCTAGAGCTGTTTCGCAATGAGAACACCAGTGGATAGCTAATTTACCTTTCTTGAGAAGCTTGTTTTCGTGCATTTTCTTTAGTGTCCACCAAGCTGATTCTATATAATAAGATTTGTAAGTAAAGTAAGGTTTGTAAAAACCTCGCCAAGCACCTAAAAGATTATATGTTTTGATCCAAGCCTGCTCGTTGTCTAGTACTTTTTCTAGGCAAAGGTTGTCAAACTTCTCAATACCCATTTTATTGATCTCGTCTTTGGATTTGATTCCTAGATCTCGTTCTACCATGTTTTCTACTGGAAGACCGTGGCAGTCAAAACCTGGCTGGAACCATGAGTCAAAACCTTGCATAAGTTTTAGTTTAGACCAGATGTCTTTGCAAGTAGTTGTTTTAATGTGGCCTACGTGTGGTAGTGCGTTAACATAGGGTGGTCCGTCTAGCAGATAGAATGTTTTTTTGCCCTTTCGCAGGTTTTTCAGAGCATCAGCTAGTTTAATCTTAGTCCAATGAGTGCGCATTTGCTCTTCTAGCTTCTGTGAGTCGTATTTCTGCATAGGATTTAATGGATTTTCAGATTTAAAAAACAAATAACTCTTTTAAAGAATTTCTAACATTCGTAAGCTAGCGTCTACTGAGCGTTTAACATATTCACTGTGTCTAGATTCAGCTTGTTTCCATGTTGCACCTGGACCGATTATTCCGCAAGAAATTGGTTTGTTAAATTTAACTGAAAGGTTAGCTGCGATTCTGGCTGTTGTGTTTGCGATTAGTTTGTCGTGCTTAGTTTCGCCTGTGATAACAGCGCTGAGAAGAACAATTGCGTCGACTGAGCGGTCTTGACAGAATTTTTTAATTGCTAATGGCATGTCGAAAACACCAGGGACTTCTAGAACTTCGCTAGTGTGTCTGTGGGATTTAATATATTCTATAGCTTGGTCTCGCATACCAAATGTTATTTCTCTATTAAATTCAGAAACCACAATACCGATTTTAAATTTTTGATTATCTTTAGCTTCTTCGGAGATAACATTACTTATATCAAGTTGTTTAGCATTGTTCCAACCTTGGCGCTCTCCACTTCCTGCTTTACTTTGTAGGCTTTCTCTACCTTCTAGAAGTTTTATTGTGTTTAATGTATGCTTTACAACTCGGTTATGCATGATAGTTGCTAGTTTTTTATCTGTGCCCTCGTCTTCGTGTACAAAAACTTCGATTATGTGTTTTTTCTGCTCGAGTTGTACTAATTGAATAGCTGAGGAAGCTTCGTGGCCGCAGATCTTGTCTACATGTTCAGCTCCTACAAACCCACAAGCAATTACTATGTCGCAATTGTTTTCTGAAAAAAGTTTTTTACAAGCGACTGGGAGATCTTTTACTCCAGGAACAGTGTATCTAACAATTTCTATAGTTCCCTGAGAGGAATTAATATTATCATTAATAGTTTTTTCTGCTAAACTTCCCATGTCTCCTCGGGCAAACATTGTATCTGCAATTCCAATTGTATAGCTCTTTGTCGAGTTAGTATTATTCATGTGCAACACCTCATAATTTTATCCAGTTGCACAGGCTGTTTAACCTGTCTCAAAATGTTAAACATCATTATAAAACCTCTATTTCTACTTCTGTTCCATCATTTAAATTTAGAGCTCTGCGGAGCTCAATAGAAGAAATTATTTCGATTATTTTTCTAGAGTGTCGGGTTTTTTCTGGAACAATAAGGATGACATCTTTGCTGTTTAGTTTGGCTTTGTGGCATTTGATTTTACCAAACTCTCTAAAACCTTCTATTGTAGTAAATGGTTCGGTTAAGGATAGTTCTTGATCAATTTCTATATTTAGAGTGCCTTCGAAAGGTGTAAAACCCAGCTTTTTAATGAATTGTGTTTTGTATTCTGTCATTGCCATAAATTGCTTTCCTTTTCCTAGGCCAGATACAACTTTTCCAATTAACTTCATGGTTAAAGTCGTTATTCAAGATTTAAATGTGCTTTGGAAATGTCTTTAAGGTTTCCCTTAATTCCCACATATGTTTAAAAGGGTTGCGGGAGAATAACTAATTAGGTGTTAAATATGAGTGGTGGACGAGTTCACAAAAATTCGAAAGAATTTTTATCAAGAAAGCAAGAAAGATTCTATTAGTTTTACCTCTCAAGTTGATTGTAAAGGCCGTGTTCTGATCTCAGCGTCAATAAGACGAAAACTTCGACTTAGATATGGATCTAAAGTTATTGTAAATGTTAATTGTAAAGAATTTTCTACTAAGATAGATGAGCGGGGTAGATTTGTTGTTCCTGTTGTGGTTAGAAGAGGCGCTAGTCTAGTTTCTGGTGTTATTTCTGTTAGTAATGGCTGTGATGGTGTAGTGTCTGCATATAGGCTTGTGGAGCCTAAGGTCCGGGTTAAATTCCCGGTCATGGCCCCAGTTAAAATCCGAGATGTTCAAAGAACATCAAGTTGTATTTGGGGGTGTTTGTGATGAAAATTACCCCATCAAATATTAAAGTAGGAATAGAGGATGTTAACAAACAAATACTAAGATATTTACGGGCATATGAATCAAACCCGACACGTCGAGATTATTTTGAAAGTAGATATGATAGTAAAATGGATGAATATGTGAAACAAATTGAAAATATTCTATTTCCTGATAGACCTTCGATAGTAGGAGACATGAAAAAAATATATAAATTGTTTTTAGATGCTCAGGTTGATATTAAAGAAAAATATTTTTCATTATATAATGCAGGTTGTAAGTCTGCTAAGATGCCTTCTGAATTTGGTAATTATGGTTGCATTAGACAAAATATACAGTTAAATCTTGAAAATGGAACTTTGGGTATATCTGAAATGGAAAGTATAAAGGAAGATATTGGTGATAAGAGATATCAAGAAATACTAGAAGATTATATAGATGGTATTCCTTGTGCTGTTTCTTTTGAAGATTTTTTAAGAGAAGAACGAAATAAAATGGTTTCTGGTGATTCTGAATTTTGTGATGAAGAAATACAAGAAATTATTGATATAAACTCGAGGGTACGTTACGACCATAATGGAACTGTGGTTTTGGATGATGTACGTTACGATCATAATGGAACTATGGTTTTGGATTAAATAGGAGGTGTTTATGATGGATTATGAAAAAATTGTTGGAGAAAAAAATTATAAAGTTATGATTGAAGAGGCAATTAAGAGCGGGCTTCCTTTTGAAGATGCTATGGAAAATCAATATCAAAAATGGGTTAGTATAATGAGGTGAATATGAATGAAATTAGATGGAGAAAATTTGACAGCGGAAAAATTGGTCTTAACGATAAGAAGCGGGGAGAAGATAGAAATATCTAGCGAAGCTAAGGATCGGATTAATGCTAGTCGTGCTTTTGTTGAAGAGATGTTTGCAAAGAAAGAGCTGGCTTACGGAACAACAACTGGGATAGGGGAACTTGCTAATGTTGTTCTTTCGCCAGAGAAAGCTCGGAAGCTTTCGACTTACATGGTTTATAGCCACGCTTCTGGTTTTGGTAAACCTGTTAGTGATGAGGAATGTAAGTCAGCGATTATCTCGCGTCTGAATGTATTTTGTAAAGGTGTTTCGGGGGTTAGGTTGGAAGTTGTTGAGTTTATTGCAGAGATGATTAATCGTGGTGTTGTTCCTGTTATGTATCCTGCGTCAGTTGGTGCGTGTGGGGACTTAGCTCCGTTAGCACAGGCAATGTTAGTTCCTCTGGGAAAAGGAGAAGCATTTTTTAATGGAGAAAGAATGTCAGGCGAGCAAGCGCTAGAAATGGTTGGGTTGCAGTCGATACAATATGAAATTAGAGATGGGTTAGCTGTGATAAACGGGTCGCAACTTACAGTTGGGTTGGGTGCGTTAGCTGTAACAGATACAAATCTTTTAGTAAAAACTTCTGAAATAATTGCTGCGTTAACTTTTGAAGCATTGAAAGCTGTGCCTATGGCATTTACAGAGAGAATATTTACTTTGCGAGGTTTTCCAGGCGGGGTGAAGAGTGCTAGAAATATTAGAAAACTTATTGATGGTTCAAATTTAATTGGAAGTTCAGATAAGGTTCAGAATGCATATAGTATTCGTTCTACTCCACAAGTAATTGGTGCTGTAAAAGATTCTCTTAATTTTACCAGAGAACAAATTGAAATAGAGTTGAATGCTGGTGCAGATAATCCCCTTTTTCCACCTGGGCAATATCTAGCAGGTGCGAATTTTCAAGGAACGCCAATTGCGTTGCCGTTAGAGCTTCTTGGAATAGCTGTTACAAATGTTTCTGTTATTTCAGAGAGACGGCTTAACCGGTTAGTTAATCCAAATCTGAACGAAGGTCTTCCAGGATTTTTAATAAATGGTGCTGGGATGTATTCTGGAATTATGATACCACAATATACAGCTGCGTCGTTAGTCAATAGAAATAGAATACTTTGTACCCCTGCTGCAACAGGTTCGATACCAACTGCAGCTGATCAAGAAGATTTTGTAAGTATGGGAACTAATACAGCAATTAAAACTCGTGAAATAATTGATAATAGTTTTGGTGTACTTGCAATAGAGTTATTAGCAGCGGCGCAAGCAGTGGATTTTAGAAAACAAGAAGGTGGTAAACTTGGTAAAGGGACCCAAATAGCTTATGATATTGTTAGAAAATATGTAACTTTTTTAGAAGAGGACCGTCCTCTTTATCCAGATATAGAAAAATTAGCAGAGGTTTTAAAATCTGGTGAAATATTACAAGAGGTAGAGAAAGTTGTTGGGGGATTGGAGTAGGATTTATATGTGCGGAAATGAAAAATCAACTATGCGATATCAAACTGTAAAGGGAATGCGAGATTTCTTTCCTGAAGAACAAGCTAGACGGTTGCAAGTACTTGATGCAATACGAAGTATATTTGTGAAATGGGGATATGTTCCGTTGGATACTCCTGCGTTGGAGTCGTTCGGACTTTTGGCTGCTAAGGGCGGTGGTGGTGAAGAGATAAAAAAAGAAATTTATTATTTTAAAGATCAGGGAAAGCGCGAGCTTGGAATGCGATTTGATTTGACTGTGCCGGCAGCTAGATTTGTTTCTCAAAATTCGAACTTGCCTAAACCTTTTAAACGTTATCAGATGGGAAAGGTTTGGAGATATGATCAACCACAAAAAGGCCGGTTTCGCGAATTCATGCAAACTGATGTTGATATTTTTGGCAGTCCTAGCCCGAAGGCTGATGCGGAAATTATAGCTGTTGCTTGTGATGTGTTTAAAGAACTTGGTTTTAAGAATTTTTCTATTAGGGTAAATAATAAAAACATTTTAGATTTTTTTGTTAGGAATCTTGGAATAGATGAACCAGTTAAAGTATTTAGAGCAATTGATAAGTTGGATAAAATTGGTAAGTTAGGAGTTGAGCGAGAGCTGCTAAAAGTAATTGATAAGAAAAAAACAAATGAAATATTGAAATTTATTACAAGTAAAAAAATACCATTTTGTGAGGGTAAAGACGAGTTAGAGCGAGTTGTTAAGGAAGTTGAGAAGTTAGGTTTTAAAGATAATGTTAAAATTGATCTTTCGTTGGTTAGGGGATTAGAATATTATACAAGTACTGTCTTTGAAGTTTCTGTTGGTAAGCAATGGAGTGTTGCTGGTGGGGGACGATATGATAATATGGTTCAGAAAATTGGTGGACAAGCTACACCAGCTGTGGGAATATCATTAGGTTTTGAAAGAATAATGGAAGTTATGAAAGAGGAGAAGATGTTTACGCAAGATAAAAAAGTAATATTTGTTGCAGCTGTTAATGAGAATCTTGGTAAAGAAGTAATTAAGATTGCAAATAAATTACGGGAAGATTTTTCTGTTGAGACAGATGTTATGGGTCGGAATTTGAAAAAACAATTGAATTATGTTTCAGTTAGAGGGTTGCCTTACTGTATTATTGTTGGTGAGAAGGAATTAAGAGAAGAGAAAGTAGTTCTTCGTGATATGATGACAGGAAAAGAAAAACAAGTTAGAATATCAAGACTGTTAATCGAGTTGAAGTAAATTATTATGTCTAAATAAAATAAGATGCACGTGTGTGTTTTTCTACTGACCTACAAATACAGATTCTTCAATTACAAGTCCGCAGTGTTGGCAAAGTATTTCTGCTGAACTGTTTCGTATTTTTTCTGAACCGCATTCTGGGCAAGGATTCATCATATCAAAAATAAAATTTTTAGTGTATTTAAGCATTGTGGTGATGGAAACTAGTTCGTCGATTGTATATTTTTTTCTAGTCATGACGATTTAATGTATTTAAATACTTTACATCTATGATTATTTGTAACGAGAAAGTAGTTTACACTTGCTTTTTTCGGAAAGAGGTGACGTTTAGTGAAGTTCAACAATGTAGATACTGTTCAAGTTGAACAGCCTGTGCAACTAGATAAAATTGTGAGGTGTTGCACATGAAAGTTAGAAGAGATAATAGAAGACCTAGTAATAAAATTGAAAAGTTAGATAAAATTCTACCAGATACTTCTGCGATTATTCATGGAAAGATTACAAGTTTAGCAGAACAAGGAAAGTTGAAAGGATCGACAGTTTTTCTTCACGAGTTAGTAATGGGAGAAATACAAAGTCAAACAGCACGTGGTTTAGATATTGGGTTTATTGGTTTAGAGGAAGTAAAGAATTTACGGGAAAATTCAAAAAAATATGGAATAACAGTTGAATCATATGGTGAGAAAGCTAGTTATGATGATATTCGTTTGGCAAAAAGTGGCAGGATCGATTCGTTGATACAAGATGCAGCGAAAAAAATTGATGCAGTTCTAATAACTTGTGATATGCCGCAAGCTCTTGTTGCAGATGCAGAAGGTATTCGTGTTCAATATTTTGATTCTTATGAAAAAACAAAATCAACTAAACTAGAAAGTTTCTTTACAGAAGATACAATGTCTGTTCATTTGAAAACTGGGTGCGTACCTCTGGCTAAGCGAGGTAAGCCAGGTAAGTTTTCTCTTATGCGTTTAGGAAAAAAGGAAATGACTAGTGAAGAGATTGATGAGATTAGAAAAGAAATTTTAGACGGAGCAAAGTATGAAGATGATGGTTTTTTTGAGATGTCAGCTCGTGGTTCAACAATAATCCAACTTAGAAATATGAGAATAGCAATTGCGATACCACCTTTCTCTGAGAAGACTGAGATTACTGCAGTGCGACCGATAGTTAAGTTAGTTTTAGACGATTACAAACTTTCTGAAAAATTAAAAAACCGTTTAGATAAAAAAGCAGAAGGAATTTTAGTGGCAGGTCCACCTGGAAGTGGAAAGAGCACTTTCGCAGCATCAATGGCTAAATTTTACTTAGATAAAGGAAAAATTGTTAAGACAATGGAGTCGCCACGTGACTTGCAAGTTCCTAAGGAAGTAACTCAATACGCACCTTTGGAAAAGTCATTTGCTCGAACAGCAGAGATACTTTTGTTAGTTCGTCCGGATTATACAATCTTTGATGAGGTTCGGAAGATAAGAGATTTTGAAGTTTTTTCTGACATGAGACTTGCAGGAATTGGGATGATTGGAGTAGTTCACTCGTCTGAGGCTGTTGAAGCTGTGCAGAGATTTATTGGAAAGATTGATTTAGGAATTATTCCAAGTGTGCTAGATACAATTATTTACATAAAAGATGGACATGTTGAAAAAGTTTTATCGCTGTCTCTAACTGTAAAGTGTCCACATGGAATGAAGGATGATGACCTTGCGAGGCCGGTCGTGGAAGTAAAAGATTTTGAAACTGGAAAGCTTGAATATGAAATATATACTTATGGGGAACAGACTGTTGTTATTCCTGTTGGTGAAGAAAGTAGTAAAGAAGAATCAGGTTTGAGGCGTTTAGCAAAGCAACAAATTAAACGTAAGTTAAAAGAATATCATGTACGGGATGTGGAGTTTCTTTCTGATAATAAGATAGCTGTGCATGTGCCAAATAAAATGGTTGCTCGAATGATTGGTAAAGACGGAAAAAATATTAAAGAGCTTGAAGAGAAGTTGGGTATTAAAATAGATGTTGAAGCTGAAGGTGGTTTGAATAAGGAAGTAGAGTTCTCGACAAAAGATACTGGGGCGTACATTGCATTAACTTTTGGAAAAAAGATGTGCGGTAAAAATGCGAATGTTCAGATCGAGGGTGAGTATTTGTTTACTGCAACTGTTGGTCGTGAAGGTCAAATAAAAGTTGCTAAGCGGAGCGACATAGGAAAGCAGTTGATTCGAGCTGTTACAACTCATCGGGATGTTAAGGTTTTCATCTAAGACGTTTTTTCCCTAGATAGACTTTAGTTGCGGGGCCAGTAAGTTTGCCTTGGTCAATGTAGAGAGCTATTTTTGAACCAAATATTTTCTGGATTTTTTTGATGTCTGTTAGAGGTTTTCTTTTGCTTATATTAACAGAAGTGCTGACGATTGGCTTGTCTAGCGCGCGAGTCAACTTAGTGCACCAGTGTTTTGGTAGGCGGATGCCAGTCATATCTTTTGATACTGGGAGCTTTCTTTTTACTGGTAGAATGAATGTGTAACGTCCAGGTAGCTTACCTATAGCTTTCTGAGAGAGTGAAACATATTTCTTAGCCATTGTTTTGGAAGAGACTAGAATTGAGACAGGTAAATTTCGTTTGCGCTTTTTTATTTTGTAAACTTTTGCGACAGCGCGCTTGTTTGTGGCGTCGCATCCAATGCCGTAGAGAGTTTCAGTTGGGTAGATAATTAAGCCTCCTTTACGTAGGATAGAGACAGCTGTTTTGATAATTGTCTTTTCGTTTTTCTTAGAGTATTTTAATAACATGATAACACTATAAATTATCATAAGACCTATTAGAATAAAAAGGTGGATGAAATGAGAAGAAAAATTAATAAAATTTTGCTGATTATTAGTATTATAACTTTGGTTGTTGTTGCATTGACTTCTATACCTCTTTTTATTAATTATCTAAAAGGAACTGATGCGCAATTTGTTTTGTTTGTGGATTTGCATGTATGGTTGGGTATTGTATTTGTAATTTCTACATTAAGTAGGATAATACTAAATAGAAAAATTGTTGTAAATATGCTTAAAAGTAAGAGTTAGAATTACAATGTAATTTATGGTGCTCCAGGTGCGAATTTCTTTATTTTTGGTTAAGCTTTTTTGACAGACTTAGCCAACAAAAAGGTTATTCGAACGCACGACCTTTCCCTTAGGAGGGGAACGCTCTAATCCAAGCTGAGCTACTGGAGCATAAGTTATCCTTATCCTCTAGTTTTTTAAACAGCTTAGTTAGTATATAGTTATGAAGCGAATATCTTTTGTTATTATTGTAGTTGTTATTCTTGCAGGTGTGTATGCTATTGCGCAGCAGGACTATTTTCCTGAAGATGATTTTGTTGAGATAGATGATATTGTTCTAAACGGGACGACTTTAGCTATTTCTAGCGGGTGCAAGGCGCTAGTGGCTGAGACTTCTGAGGAGCGGGCAGCAGCTATACAAGCAGGAATAGATGGGGTGATTGTTGGAAGACCAACTATCTATGATGCATTTGTTGAGGTTATAGATACCTATAATATGACGCTTGTTTCAATGGCTATTACTGGACGGGATGAACAGTATTATTATAGTGATCTTGTTTTGCAGAGCCCGACAAAGATCTTACGGATTGATATTAAGCCTTCAGATGCAATGGCGTTGGCACTTCGAACAGGGTCTAAAATGTACATTAATCGTACTCTGATTGAGACAGAAGGTTTGGATTGGTGTTAGCCTTTTCTTTTTCTAGAAAAAGAAAACCCTAGGGAAAAGAAAAAGTCTTGGAATTGGTGATTAAATGAAGGATGTTCAGGAGAAGATAAGGAAGTTTTGCGAAGAAAATAATATTGATTCTTCTTCTGAAGCTAGAGTTTTAGATGCAATGTCAGAGCTTGGGGAAGTTGCTAAGGAAATTTTAAAGAGTAGTGATTATGGAAAAAAGGCTTCTGAGGCGACTAGTGGGTTAGCAGAAGAGCTTGGTGATTTGTTGTTCTCGCTGGTGACAATAGCAAATAAATTTGATGTTAATTTGGAAGAATCTTTGGAAATTGTTCTTAAGAAGTATGAGAAGCGTTTGGAGCGGGGCAGTGCTGGATCTGAAAGTGGCTAATATATTAAAAATCCAGTTATTTTGGGTCTCAAATATTTTTATAAACCAGTAAAAACAACTAGTTTTAGTCGGATGGTGTTTGATTGAGGAAGGTATTAGTCTTTACTCTAGCTTTGATGTTATTTTGTGGTATATTTGCTGTTGGTTATGCCAATGTTCTAGAGAATAATGTTATTGAAGAGGAGTTTCTTCCGTTAGAAGCGCAAGATATTCTTGAGCAGAGCATTGGAAAGTTAGATTCTGTTGAAAGTGTGGAGGTTCCTGTTGATGATAAGATAGACGAGCAGACAGTTATTCAATATGGAGCTGTTATTGGGCAGAAAGTTCGGTGGAAAAAGAAAGTTGTTTTGAAAGATCGGGATGATAATTTCACAGTTGAAGTTCCAAAAGAAGCTAATGAAATTAAAATTATTAATGAAGAGGAAAAGGCTTTGAAAAAAGCTAAAATTGACGGTCAGGAGTTGGCTGAGAGTGATAAGTTTGCGGAAATTGTTGATTTTTACGAGTCAAGCTTTGGGGGATTTATTACATTTTTGTTTTCTGTGCAGTTGAATGATGATTTGTTAATTGAGCCGGTTGTTGTGCCTGTTGGGGATTTGTTAGGGGAAGTAGCTAATGATACAGGTGATGTTGTTGATAATGAAACAGAAGGAAACGAAACTTCAGGGAACGAGACAGAAACAATTGGAAACGAAACTGGGTCAGTGGAAGAAGTTATTGGTAACGAAACTGTCGGAAACGAAACAGAACCATTGGAAGAGGAAAGTGAAGTTGAAGAAGAACCAATTGAATCAGTAACTAATGAGACAGAAGAAATTGAAGAAGTCGAGGAAGAAATTGAGACAAGTGAAATTGTTATTGAAGAAGAAGTTGATTCTGTTGAAATTGAATATGAAACACCTGCACCGCAAGCGCGAGAGATCGATACAAACAATGGAAAGACAGTTCTAGTTTATTCTGATGTTCATTATGAAAATGTTCTAACTTTTGTGGAGATTGATAATACACCTGCAGAAAATATCAAACTTTATTGGCAGGAGAACTCAGAGGGAGAGCTAGTAGATGTTACAAGTGACGAGTCAGTTAATTTACAGATGTACGATACAGATGAAGATGAGTTAGTGGATTATCTAGAATGGATTACACCACATACTTCAAATCAAACTTTTGAAATTTCATTGACAGTGTTAAATCCTTATAGTTATCTTCGAGACGGAGAAGATTGGGTAGTTGCATTTAACACAACAGGTGTTGGGGATTTGTTGATTTCCTCGACAAATGCAAATTGGACAGAGATTGATACTGATGATGTGAACACTTCAGATGCAATGGAGTTTTTGAATATTTCGTGCGGTTCGATAGACTTGAAAAATAATTTAACAATTGTTGATTTTTCTGATAGCGAATATAATTATACAAACTTAACAAATACCTCTGTTAAACCAGCTCAATTCTTAGTAGAAAATTATTCTTGTAATGATACAGGATACTTTAGCAATTACATGCATGATGCAGGTTACGCAACTCTACAGTTGAACTTTTCAAATCAGACACATACGATAACTGATTATGCATATGATCCTAGCGGAGATATTTGTAATGCAAATGCAACTGGTTATTGGACAGATGCTTCTAATTGGGAAAACTGTGATGATACTTATCCATTGGGATCAGATATTGGCGCTATAATTAATTCTAGTTATACAATAACAATAAATGATAATATAACAATTCAAAATATAACAGTCAATGGAACATTAGATACATCAAAATATGATTTTAATGTTACAGAAGATGTTACTATTAATGGAATATTAGATGCTGGTGATGATCTTGTTGGTTTTGATTTTGATGGAGCTGCTAATTATATTAATTTAAGTTCTGAAGGTGATTACGGTACAAGTAATTCTGTAAGTTTTTGGTATCATTATCCTTCTCAAGGAGTTTCAGCAACACAATATTTTATGGGATCTGAACTTTCACCTGGTTTTGGTTTTAGATATAACGGTGCTACATTATTAGCTTATTATGGAGCAGCTGGTGATTCTGATTCATATACAGTATCTTTAATTAATAATACTGAATATTTAATTACTTTAGTAAGAGTTAATGATACAACAGTTGATTTGTATTTAAATGATACAAAAGTAGATACTTTAACAAATGCTAATTGGGCTAGTGATTCTACATTAATAAAATATATTGGAAAAAGACAAGAAGGATATTATATAGATGGCAGTATACATAATATTAGAGTATATAATTATACTTTAACTGATTCTCATGTTTCACAACTTTATGCAAATACATATACAAATACTACAGGTTTAGTTGGTTGGTGGAAACTTGATGAAAGAACAGGATCAACAGCTACAGATTCTGGAAGTGGTGGAAATGGCGGAACAATTTATGGAGATTCTAATTGGATTACTAATAATGATCAGTTTGGTTCTTTAGCAATTTATTCAGGAGGAACATTTAATGCGACAATTGGAAATACAACTGTTGGTGGTGAGATGTATAGATCGGGAACTTTTAATCATAATGACGGAACTGTTGTGCGGCAACAAAGTTCAGGTGACTGGGATGGTTTTAGTTCAGCATCTAGTGCTTTTTACAATTTGATAAATGAGGGTGGGTATACTGCTGATGGAAATACTTTGTGGATAATAAATAGTTTGTATACGCCAGCAGCAGGAAGTTTTAATTTATATTATAATGGTAATTTGATATTGGGTAATGATACACAGTCTGGAAGTGTTAGTGGTGATGGTGTTTCTGATTTTACACTTAATTTAAAATATCCAAATACAGTTCGTGGAGCTAATGCAGCATATCCTGCTCAGATTATTAAACATTATATGGGCGGAAATTCAGCTGGAACAGGATATCTAACACTTAATAATACAGAATTTAGTTTGGATTTGACTACAGGTGGAAATACAAATACTGGTGGAATAAAAATTTATGGAAATAGTACTTTTAGAGATTTGAATATAAACAGTCCAAATAAGGTTTATGCTTATAATGATACTCTTATAGAATCATTGGATATTGATGATGGTGCTACATTTATTGCTCCATCTGGAACATTAACATTATATGGTGAAAATCCTTCTGGTTATGCTCTTGATAATGATGGAACGTTTACAGCAAGTAGCGGTTTAGTTAATTTTACAGATACTGGAAATACAGTAAGTGTTGATTTGGTTGGGACTGGAAATGTTTATGATGTTGAAATTGCAAGTGGGGATTTAGTAGCAATACAAGATGTTGATACGGTTATTGACAATGATGTAACTATTACTTCTGGAACATTTAGATCAGGTTCAGGTGATTATATTAATTTAACAGTTACAGGTGATGTTTCAGTTTCAGGAACTTTTGGTGATGGTGGAACTAGTATGTTTGGATCATCTGTTTTGTTAGGTTCTCTAACAATCAATTCAGGTGGAATTTACAATGCGACAAACGGAACAACATACATAACTTCTCGTTCAGCATCTCTTGATGGTATTGATGCAAAAACTGGTTCTACATTTACACATAATAATGGAACTGTTAATATGACTGGATCTCCGGGAGTTAGATTCTTAGATATGCAGGCTGGTGATTCATTTTATAATTTTATTCAGGATTCAGCATCTAAAACTTCAGCTAATTATGCAATAGCTTGTGATAATGATTTAACTGTTGCTCAAGGAGAACTTGAATTAAAATCAACTGGAACAGTAACAGGTGACGTAGCTGTTTCTGGAACTTTAGATGGTGCAGATGCTTCTTTTGCTATGACATTTGATTCTTTAACAATTCAGTCAGGTGGAACATACAATGCTACAAGTGGGACAACGACTTTAACAGGTTCAAATCCTTCTGCATATACATTAGATACTGATTCAGGATCTACATTTACTCATAATAGTGGAATACTTCTTATGCAAGATGTTGGTACACCAAGATTATTTGAGATGGATGGAACTGGAAGTCTATACAATTTTGTTTTTAATTCTTCAGGAACTTCGATGCAATGGAATTCACCAATTACCGTATCAAATGATCTAACAATTACTTCTGGAAGTTTAGTAGATAATTCTATAACAGATGCTATAACAGTTACTGGTGACGTTTCAGTTAGTGGAACATTTGGTAGAACTGCACAGTCAGGTGCTTACTCTTTTGGTTCTCTAACAATAAACTCTGGCGGAACATTTGTTGGAACAAGCGGGAATACAACAGTTTCTGGGAATTTAATTAATTATGGTACATTTATAGATAATGTGGGAACTGTTGTATTAAATAATAATGCAACTATTGTTGGTTTCCAAACAGATGATTTCAAAAATATTATTATTGGTCAGGGTTCTTATATTGCACATAAAGATAACTTAACAACTAGTGGAACTGTAACAATAAATGGTACTCTAGATTCTAACTCAGCTGGTGGAATTATTCTTGATGGTGATGAGGATTATATTGCTGCAGGTGATTTGGGAGATGTAAGTGCAGCATCTTTTTGGTTTTATACAGCTAATGCACTTGATGCGTCTTCAAGTACACAATCACCATTATTTTTAGGTAATGACAGTACAACTTCTTATGAAATGTTAAATTTAGGTTCATCAACTGGATTATTAACTGATGAGATGATAGCGGTTATAATAAAACGAGGAGCTACTCAATATAGAAGTGGGTATTGTTCTGCTACAGATAATATTAGTGTGGGATGGCATAATGTTGTAATAACACACGGTGGGACATATTATGATATTTATTTAGATGGTGTTCAAGTTGATAATTGTTATGATGGGGGAACTCATCCAACTATAGATGCAAATAATGTTCGTATTGGTGTATCTCGTGAGGCTGTTAGTTATTTTAATGGAACACTTTCAGATATTCGTTTATATAATATAACATTATCTGGAGATAATATTGCTGGTTTGTATAATCAAACTTATAATAATATAACCGGTTTAAAAGCTTGGTTTAAATTAAATGATGGTTCAGGAAGTAGTGTTTCTGATTCTGCTGAATCAAATACAGGAACATTATATGGTAATCCTGTTTGGTTTAATCCTGATGTTGATTTTGGTGGATTATCAATAAGTTCGGGAAGTAATTATGATGCCACATTTGGAATAACAACAATAACTGGAAATTTAACTAATTCAGGAACATTTACAAATAATTCTGGAACAGTTGTGTTTAGTGGTTCAGATAGTTATTTGGCAGGTGCAACTGTTTTTGATAATGTTACAATTAGTGGTAACCTAACTTTAGTAAGTGACGCGAATTATACTAATATTACAGTAACGTCAACTGGTAATTTGACTTACAATACAAGCCATTATGATAATGGAATGGTTTATTACAAATATCCAGGTGGGTATGTGGGATTGACAGGTGGGGCAACATTAACATCAAATGCTTCATGGTTTAATGGGACTACAAATGATGATAGGGTGATTTCAAGTATACCAAGTTCTAATGTTTGGGTTGATTCTGTAGCAGCTGGATCAACATGGGCATTAACTGGTTGGGACGGGACTGCTCCGATTATAGTATTAAATTTACCAGCTGATATGGTAAATACAACATCTCAGAACATAACATTTAATTTCACAACTATAGAAAATTATCCAGGTACTGTTAATTGTTCATTATATATAGACAATGTTTATGTGAGTGGGAATGCTACAACGGCAAATAATACATTGACAAGTTTAGATGCTACAGATATTGCAGAAGGAAATCATAGCTGGAATGTTACTTGTCTTGATGGTGCTTCTAATTCAAACACATCTGTAATGAGAATTTTCACTATTGATATTACTGGTCCTACAGTAACTAATTTCACTTATACTAAGGTAGGTGGAAGTAATTCAACAGATGATGTTGATCCGAATGTAAATGTTTTGTTTAATGTGAGTGTTTCTGATTCAGCATTTTCAGTAGATAGAGTTGTTTTGGAATATCATAATGGAACTAACTGGACAAATTCAACTATGACAAACACATCTGCTTCATATTATAATACAACTGTTTCGATGATGTCAACAGAGGCAAATTATACTTATAGGATTTTAGCTAATGATACTTTGAATAATATTAATCAGACTTCAAATCAAACTTTTGAATCTGCTTGGGATTGTACATGGTCTGCGATAACAGATTTGGAAACAGATACTGGTTGGGATGAGAATGCAGCTGTAGGAAATATAACAATAAATAATACAGGTGATGCAAATTATTCTGTTGCAAGTTGTTCACTTGACTTTAGATTAACATATAATTTGACGGAGGGTAGGATTTATTATAAAATGGGAATTGATGATTGGGAATATGTAAAGAATTTAGGATATTATACAATACCTGCAAATAGCAGTGGAACAATTCAGACAAACGCAACATTTTTGTCAGAGGTTTCAGAAGATAGTTATTTGATTACACTTGATGAATTCAGAACTCGGTCTGATACACGATATAGTAATGTGACTGGAAGTATTATTGCAAA
>Ga0233431_1000107_pt1 | contig 184154 bp, 151 predicted proteins | sample SI_118_April2016_FD_179867 | JGI IMG/M metagenome (GOLD analysis project Ga0233431, IMG submission 179867) | Seawater microbial communities from Saanich Inlet, British Columbia, Canada - SI_118_April2016_200_MG | ecosystem: Environmental > Aquatic > Marine > Inlet | place: Canada: British... | reverse complement strand
TTTCAAGTCAAGCGATATATTGCTTCGAGAAGTATTCTCCTCGTTCTCAAAGGGGTGCCCGGTCTTTATACTCACGGGTTATTCGCACTGCCAAACGACTACGAGTTGGCAGAAACTTCCAATGTCAGGAGGGATATCAACCGCGGGGTAATTGATTCGGAACTTCTTTCAGATGCATTTGCGGATCCCGACTCAAAGAGATCGCACCTGGTCCGCATGTCCCGAAAGATCCATCTTAGCCGCACGAGAAACCGGGCCTTTCACCCGCAAGGGGATCAGCTAGTCTTGATGATCTCTCCCGATGTTCTTATTGTCCTTCGCGTCTCTCCCGAGGGCGATCAACATATTCTGACCATGACCAATGTCACCGACAGAGCCAGCAGCATAGAGATCCCCCTTTCAGACCTCGGGTTGAAAGAAACGAAATGGCGTGATCTGATGACGGAAAAAGAATGGACGGTCGAAGGGGACCGGATATCGATCACGATGCAGCCATATGATGTAATCTGGTTGATGCCGGTCAGTAAGTGAGAGATGACGCGGGATGTCATCCCACATTTTCGCTGTTGGGAAGAGCATGTGAAACGGAGAAAATCCGTGCATGTTTTATTAGAGACAACAGCACCGGGGAATTCCGGGGCGGGGAATTCCGGGGACACAATAAATTATTCGCTTCTCTTGTTTTCCCATGGACCTTTAGGGCCGGTCTTTTTCTTCCGAAGTTGTTTCCCCAACAATACCTCAAGCTTATCAATGAGCAACTCATTCCCAACCGGGAACGACGATTCGTGCTATGCGTACCATGGGTGCAGTACTGTAATGATTGGCAGCAATTGTCAAAAATTTATTGTGTCCCCGGAATTTTTTTAGACATATATATTTTTTTTCTTGTCATAACATCGTCCGGACATTATGCTTTAAACATGAATGAAAGGAGGTGCCCATGACCAGTTCAATACAGCCGAAATCCGAAAGGATTGATGTACGTGCGAGTACTGCGGTCAAACAATTGTTGCAAGAGGCCGCCCGTGCCTGTCATAAAAATGTAAGCGAGTTTTTGTTGGAAGCAGGCATCACGGCAGCCAACCAGGCATTGGCGAATCGACGTCATTTCGGACTGGACAATGCCCAATGGGAGATGTTCCAGCAAGCTTTAGATCGCCCGGTGCAATCCAAACCCCGCCTTAAGAAGCTGCTGACCCAGCCGGGGGTTATGGATTGACCACTTTCGGATATGGACCTATGCATAAACTCAGTGCAGCAGATTCGGTCGAATTTTTCGACTGTGCCCAGCCAGCTCTGAATCAGTTTCTGCAACGCTATGCACTGGTAAACCAGAAAGCCGGCAGCGCCCAAACCTATGTTTGCTGCAAAGATGGTGAGGTCGTAGGCTTCTACAGCCTGACAGTAGGGAGTGTTGAACACGAAGGAGCGCCGCATAGAGTGGTGAAAGGTTTGGCGCGTCACCCTGTACCTGTGATGATCCTGGCGCGCCTGGCGGTGGACAAAGCGCATCAAGGAAAGGGCCTAGGGCGTGCCCTTCTCAAGGATGCGTTGCTTCGAACTTTGCAGGTATCTGATATCGTAGGCATTCGTGCATTAATCGTACACGCAAAAAATGATGTAGCCCGCCAGTGGTATGTCGAATGGGAATTCGAACCCAGCCCCACCGACCCATTCCACTTGTTCCTGATACTCAAAGATCTGAAGGCGATTGTAGAAAAAAATCTCTGAGGTCTCTGTGAACTCTACTGAGAGAAGATTTGAAGGGTAAAGATTTCAATAAATTACTGACCCGAAACAGATTTTTTTAAATCCCAAATACATGGCCAAAATCCCCTCTACTTTAACCCAACGTCTTTTAAAGCCTCTTTGCAGCGTTTGGTCAATTGCTTGCTCTTCTTCTCCAGGCAGTTTATAGTTCCGTTTTTAGATTTCAACCTCATAGAGGATATATTCACCGGACTTGCCTTTTAATATGGTCCGATATATTTTATGGGTCTTCACCAACCCCTGTACTTCCTCATAGGCCGATTGGGAGATCAGCATTTTTGTGCCGAAATTCTTGTTCGCGGTTTCTATCCGACTTGCAAAATTAACGGCGTCTCCGATAGCGGAAATTTTACTCATCATGCCTGTATCAAAATTGCCGACAATGACTTTTCCAAAGTTTATTCCTGCCCTGATCCCAAAAGACCGGTCATACATTTGTTTGAGATATCCGTTAAATTGTGTCAAAGCCGCGTTCATGGCATTCACTGCATTGATGGCGCCCAATACAGGGTTCTTGCTATCTTCTATGGCACCAAACAACGCCAGGATGCCGTCTCCCGCCACATCGCTGATAACACCTTTATGTTGCACAATAATCTCGTTCATCGTTTGATAGTAACGATTCAGAACATGTACAACGTCATAAGCAGGGAGAGCCTCAGCAAATTCTGTGTAATTTTCGATATCGGTAAAGAGAATTGCCAGATTTTTCTCTTGTCCAAGTTTGCTGCCAGGCGTATCTCCCAATTGCTTTAAAACAATTTCGATATCCAAATCATCAACGACTGGACGTCTAATGGTAATGTTCCCACTTATCCTGGTTTGGCAGGCTAATCGAATATCTTGGGGCAACCCCAGTTTCTCGGCTAAATGCGTTTCTTTTTCATTCCTGGGCAGGCAATTGCTCAATCCGTCCATGATATAGACCCTGCATGTTGTACACCGGGCTTTGTCGCCACAAACATGGGTGTGATTGATTTCCGCTTCGTGCATGGCTTCTAAAATTGTGCTTTCCGGAGACACATAAATTATCTTATTATCTGTTCGAGAGAATATTTCAAACATCATTTCACCCTTCTTTTCCTGTAATGGTCTTTCAGGTGTTACTTCCTCACAAGCTAACCCGTTGGGCACTATTGATGACCTCGTAAAAAAGTCAAAAATACGAATTCTGGCTGCAACAATTTCAATAAGTTATCAAATGTAAAAGGCCAAAATTAGACTTTTTGAAAAATCATCAACCTAGGTGCATCATACATAAATTTGCTCAATGTGCAATATCCTTCGCGTGCTAAATACGTAACGAACCAATTACTTGATAAGAGTGAACTACTTAAATCTATTCAACTATTGCAGAATAAAGAGACTGTCTAAGCGATCATTACGATTCTCATATTGGTGTTGAATTAAGTCGGATCAATGCATTGAGGTCACCATCCAATTTCAGTTTTCCATAGGCTTCTGATTTTTCCGTGTTTTTTAATTTGGACCAATAATTTGAGCCAGATCTCTTAGCGATTATCTGTTTGCATCAAGCAGAAGGGTCTGCTATTCTATTTACTTTCCATATTTGTGTAGAATATGGTTTAACTTGTTATATTGTACTAAAATATTAGGTTTGAAGGAACATAATATGAGATTGGATCTTATGGCGCTGAAAAGGTGCCTCGATAAAAAACCCGAGGTTGTTGCTGCCTATCTTTTCGGCTCAGCAGCCACGGAAGAATCTGTTGTAAATGACGTGGATCTTCTGGTACTGCTACGTCCGGACATTGACAAGTATGAGGCCTATTTTGATATAGTCAGTAATCTCGCAAAAACCCTTGGGATCTCCGAGGACCGTATAGACCTTCTGCTTTTCGACCTGGGCGAAGCAGACCCTATAATTCTCTACAATGCCATAAACCGGGGCGTGCTTTTGAAAAACAGTGACTCAAATATCCTTGGCGACATGATTGATGCCCTTTCTGGGTACTTTTTGGAAAATGAGCCCATAATTATGCAAGCGTAACAACTTAAGAAAGATCGAATGGAGGCATTTTGTGCAGATCGATATAGAACGGGTAGAGAAGTACATTGATGAAATTGCCGCGGAAACAATTGATCTTGAGATTGTTCTTGCCCATCCGGACGAAGTGATTTTGCATGATCCCCATCTTCTAAAAAGCCTCAAGTATTCGACGATCGTCATAGCGGAAGCCACAGCCAGCACATTGCAGCATATCCTCGCCAAACGCCACAATGCCGTGGTCGGATGGTTACATGGATGTTTTTAGGAAAAGCAAGGAGCACCATGTACTGTCCGATGAACTGATTTCTCACCTTCAACCATTTCTCAGTTTTCGAAATATGCTTGTCCATCAGTACTGGCGTGTCAGGGACCAGAAATTCTTGGCAAATCTGCGAGAGGGCCTGGTGGATTTCCACGAATTTGTAAGAGATATCAGGGCCATCATATTCGAATCAGGTGTTGATAACTGAGCAGTACGAGTTCATAGTGGCTGTTCGTTGGCAACGCTTTACAGCGTTACTTTGTCTCAGAGGGCCTTTTTGGCCTGAAAATATAACTTTTAAGGCTCAAAATACTCCAGTGCGTTCCTGATCAGCACATACATGGGCGGATTGTACCGGACAAAGGCAACTCTACGTTGAAAAACTCACTTTCCCCGGCAATATCCCAGCGATTCTCACTCTGGTGTTGAATTAAGTCGGATCATTGCATCGAATATGGGCAGCCTGCCTCCGGTAACGTCCCCAATCCATTTGTTGTAAATGGGAAGTATCTTTTTTGATCGGAAAAGATCGGATATCACGCGATCTGCAACAAGGCGAAAGTCTGAATCATTTCGCCTTACAGCCAGTGCAAAAGGCTCAAAGGAAAACACGTTGGGATCAATCACGAAGTTCATTGGGCCTTTCTCTTTTGAAATGATACCAATCAGTACGATCTGGTCAGAAGAAAAGGCATCGATCTTTTTCTTTCGTAGCGCATTGATGCCTTCTTTTGTTGAATTGAACAAAACAATTTTCGTATCCGGTGATGTTTCCTGAATTAGCATTTTCAATGCAACGGCGGTCGTAGTGTCATTCACGACGCCGATTTTCTTTCCGGCAAAACCGGTGGAATCAGGCTGCTTATTATTTCTTAAAGTCATTAGTGATGCGCCGGTGACAAATGTCAATTGCGTAAAATCCACAAGTTCACCACGGGAAAGCGTTTTAGTCGTTGAGCCGCATAATATGTCAATTTTGTTATCAGCCAAGGCGTTAAACCGCTCTTCAGCTGTTACGGGAACATATTCAACCTTTACGTCCGCGCCGATCTTGGTTTCAACTTTAGCCACGATATCCTTACACAAATCAATAGAATAACCCGTCGGTGTGCCGTTCTTACCCAAAAATGACATGGGGGGTTGAGCCGTGCGGTAGCCGATTCTGATTTGACCGGATTTTTTGATCTGCTGAAGGGTTCCGGTAAGTTCTTGAGCGAATAGCGGGCTTGCGAAAAAAACGATCAATAAAATGATTGCCAGTTTACCTCTCATAATGTTTTTCTCCTTAAAATTTTTTACAGCTTTCATTGTCATGGTTTGGATTCTTCTTCTTATAATACAATAAGTGCGATTATGATATCAATTGTTTTTCACACAGAAAGGGCTCTCTCAACAACATCAAGTGTCTTGTTTTCAGTTGACTCACAATCCTCTTCCTGACATATTCACACCCGTAAAAAGCATCTTCTTATCCTTCCCGGGGAAAGGTCATCATATGTCAGTTGTTTGGAGTTGTAATGAGTGGGATCAACTGGAAGAAGTGATCGTAGGGAACCCGCTCGGTGCGCGATTTCCCACAGCAGACTCGAGTACCCAACTGACAGAGTTCCCCGACCGTTCACTGGAGAAAATTCCGCAGGGCCCTTTTCCACAGCGGATTATTGAAGAGACGGAAGAGGACTTGAACGCATTTGTTGCAGTCCTTGAAAACTTAGGCATCACCGTCAAACGCCCGGAGACATGGCCACACGAGGCCAACTTTTCCACCATCCACTGGGAATCTAAGGGGTACTACAACTATTGTCCCCGCGACATCATGCTGGTCATCGGTGACCACATTATCGAAACGCCCAATGTCATGCGCAGCCGCGCCCAGGAAACATTCAGCTATCGCACCATGATGGTTGACTATTTAAAGTCAGGCGCAAAATGGTACAGCGCCCCCAAACCCATGCTTTTAGATTCGCTGTTTGAGGTTGATCCGGACAAACCCACGCCACGTAACCATGAACCGGCCTTTGATGCAGCCAACATCCTGCGTCTTGGCCAAGATTTGATTTATCTGGTCAGCGGCACGGGTAACGAAATGGGGGGGCAATGGCTGCAGACCATTCTGGGCGATGCTTATCGGGTGCACTTCCTCAAAGATGTTTATTATGGCTCCCATATTGACTCAACCTTTGTGGCCTTGCGCCCCGGCTTGATGCTCTGCAATCCTGCTCGCATAGGTGGCGATACCCTGCCTGAAATCTTAAAACAGTGGAACGTCATCTACAGCCCACCCATGGAGAATACAGACAGATATGATGCAGACTATCTATCCAAGAGTATTGGCAGCAACTGGATCGATATGAATCTACTCAGCATTAATCCGAATTTGGTCGTGGTGGATCAAGATCAGACGGGCCTGATGAAACTTTTAGAGAAACAAGGTCTTGATGTCATCCCCCTGAAATTGCGGCATGCAAAAATGTTGGGCGGTGGCTTCCATTGCGTAACTTTGGACATCCGCCGAGCGGGAACACTCCAGCGATACTTTGATTAAATACCCTGCTTTCGCTATTCTCAGTGAAGGGAAAATTTAGCGTTTGACGCCAGGACCCCAGGGGTTTCAACTTCACGACCTTGTGGGGAAAACACATGGCAGTAATTATACTAACAATCGTCTTCGTGGTTTTCTTTGTACTGACGTTTGTGGCGTGGCGGCGGTACCTCTGGGTGGCGGAGAAGGCGCGGCACGGACAGACGGACACCTGCCCGTACAGTTTGACGGAGGTTTTTAGCGACCGCCATCTCGTGAATGTTCCGCATCAGAAAGGAATAAGATGGCTCACAGAGGTCTTCAGCCGCTCCGCCAGGAAGTATCCGGATCTCACGGCCTTGCAGATTCCCCAGACCGGAGAGTCACTGACCTTTGCTGAGCTGGACGCGCGGGCCGAAAACGTAGCCGCAGCTCTCTCTCCCTTCCTCACAGGTCCGGACCAGGTGGTGGCCGTGGCCATGGCGCAGGACAACTGGCAAATCGTGGCCGCTCACCTGGGCATTCTCAAGGCCGGCGGCACCATGATGTTCCTCGACACCGCTTTGCCCGAGGCCCTGATCACCCATATGCTAGAGGACGCACTGCCGGTGGTCATCCTCACGCGGGGCCAAGACAAGTTCCGGGACCTGCCGACCCTCGACATCATGGCGTTGCCGGAAGGGATGCCCCGAAGTGAGCCGCCGCCCTGGCTGGACGATCCCACAGAGCGACTTGCGACCCTCTTCTACACAAGCGGAACCACCGGGATGCCCAAGGGCGTGGAGTGCCCGCACGCAGGCTACGTTAACCTGGCCCTGAGCTACGCCGATTATTTCGACCTCATTCCCGGCATGGACGCGACCTCGCTCACATCGTCTTTGGGATACGACGGCAGCATCTCCGAGATGTACAGCGCCTGGGTGTCTGGTTGCGCTGTGGTCATGCTCACCAAGGAGCAGATCCGATCCGGCCCGGACCTCGTCCCCGTCCTCCGTGAATCTGAGGTCACGGTGCTCTTCTGTCCGCCGGTGCTGCTGACCACCCTCACATCAACCCCCGAGCTGGATCTCCCCTATCCGTTGTGCCGCTACGTGGTGCCGGCGGGCGAAGCTTTCCCCGCAACCCTTGTGGAGCCGTGGACCCGTGGCAGACGGCAGATCATCAACACCTACGGTCCTACGGAGGCAAGCACCGACACGAGCCGCCAGAGCCTGCGGCCGGGGGAGCCCATCACCATCGGTTCCCCCTTGGCCAATGTTACCTACGTCATTCTCGAGGTCGACCAACTCCACCCCCTGCCCCATGGGGAGGTCGGTGAACTCTGCATTGGTGGGGTGCATGTTGCGCGGGGGTACCGCAACCTGCCGGAGCAAACCGCCCGGAAGTTCATCACGCACCCGCGGTTCGGCCGTCTGTACCGCACCGGGGATAAATGCAAAATAGACATCCGGACGCAGCGCGTGCACTTCCTCGGCCGAATCGACGTGCAGCTCAAGGTGCGCGGACACCGCGTGGAGATACAGCCCGTTGAGGACATCCTCCAGACGCAGTTCAGGGAGATCGAGGCCGCTGTGCTGGACTATCAGAACCAGGAGTTGGTCGCCTTCGTGGCTGCACCGTCGGTCTCCGAAGGCGAGATAGGGGTAGTCGCTCCAGCACCGGCGGAGTGGGCCGCCCGGGCCACGGCGACCCTGGCCAGACAACTTCCGGCGCCGTCAGTCCCGACACGGATCTTCCTGATGGAAAAATTCGTCATGAAACCCATGTCCGGGAAGATCGACCGGGGGTGCTTGCCCAACCTGTCTCATTTGCTGACAAACGCCGAGCCGGAAGCGGAGGACGCGTGGCGTGCCTCACCGGTCCGCACCAAGGACACAGGGGCGGGGAAAGCCAAACCCCCTGACACCCATATGGGCGTGAAACCGGGCAGTGAGGAAGTGCTGGCAATCTGCAGGGCTGTGTTCGAGACGCCTTTGGGATGGGATGATGGTTTTGCTGACAATGGCGGGCACTCCATCGTCATGGCGCGACTGGCTCAGCGCTTGCAGGCCGCAGGATGGGTGGTCCCGGTCCGGGCGCTGCTCACTGACTGCGATACCCCACGCAAGGTGGCCGATCGCCCAAGGGAACTCCCGCGGGCCTCCCAGGCCCCCACAGCTGCCCCGAAATCCACCCGAAGCCGCACCGAGCGCGATGAGACAGCGGCAAAGGTGCTTTCCATCGGGCATTTCACCACCCTGCAGGTCCTGTTCCTGTCGTTGCTCTATTCCCCTCCCTTGATAGGCTTTGTGGGGCTCGTGGCCTTCGCGGAAATCGGCGAGTTCTTCATGACCGCGTTCCTCTGGGAGTTCATTGTTCTAGGCTTCCTCATGTACTTGTTCGCCCTTGCCTTGCCCTTCGCCGGCCTGCTCTGGGTCATGGTGATCAAGCGCTTCATGGGCGGTGACATCTACAGGAACCATGTGACGCCGGGTGTGTATCCCAAGTGGAGCAAAATGCATCTGCGAATCTGGTGTATCAGGCGGCTGGAAGCGACAGTGCTTCGCCCCCTGGGCACGATGTTCAGCAGTGCGCCGCTCATGGCCTACGTGTTGCAGCGGCTCGGGGCGACCGTGGGTTCCAACCTTCGCTGCGCGCACGACGTGGCGTTCTCCGGACCGCTGGACTTACTCTCCATCGGGGACGATGTGGCTATCCAGACCGGCGCTTACATACACATGTCGAGGTGGGTGGGGCAGGCGTTGCATGTGGGCCCGGTTCACCTGGAGAGCGGCTGCAAAATCGGAATGCGGGCCGCCGTCGCCGACCATGTGACGGTGGGCCGCGACACCTGGATCACACCGTTTACGCCCATCCTCAGCGATGTGGGTTCAAAGGAGATGTGGGAAGGAGCCCCGGCACGATTCAGTGGCCGTTATACGGAACTGAAGCGTACGGCGAGCAGCTGCCGGTATGCGGTCCCGTTCTGGTTTATGGAGACGCTAAACATCCTGATGCAGATCTTCCTGAACTTCTGGCTCATGGCCGTTCCCTCTACCGCGGTCGTCTGGTTCGCCGTCACCTTTATACCCCAGAGAGAAACAGAACTGGCCAGCGAATACTTCAAGATTACGCCGTTGCACGAGATTGTCTGGCAAATGGGACTCTACGCGTTCATCACCACCTGGGTCACCATCGTCCTGATCTCAGTGCTGGGCTGCCTCTTTCTTCGCTGGACGGGCACCTCGCCGGGTCTGTATCCCTCGCGCGGGCTCAAGGCCGCGCTTCTCATGTACAGGCTGAAGAAGATGAACCAGATCCAGCGCCTGTGGACCTGGACCATCACCGGGCAGTACCTGCGGGCGCTCGCCGGCGTGCGCTTCACGCGCCTGGGCGCCTCGGAGTGCGACGTCATGCTCAACCTCGTCCCAGAGGTTGCCAGCGCCGACTCCCAGGTGTTCTGGTCACATGGCTGTTTCACGAACATGCTCGATTGCGGTGCCGAGCACACAACCCTTCGCCAGCTCGACATGCCCGCGAACTTCTTCAGCAGCAACAATTGCGTTGCGGAGTCCGGGCACTTTCCCACAAACTTCCTGCTGGGTGTCTCCACCCTGGGGAATGACATACAGTTCCGGCGACAGATGCAGTCTCGGCTCGGCGAGCCCATCACGGTGGCGGGGAACCCGCCGGTTAGATTTGCGAGTGCGGACTTCGAGGCGGAAAATGATGCCCATAATCTGCCGAGCTTCCCCCTCTTCCTGGCGCGTGTTTTCCTGAATGACATCTTCGGCATCGGCATTCTGCGCATCGCCGATGTGCTTGCCTATGTGGTACTGTACACTATCCTGCTGCGGTTGGATGCACACCTGGTCGTCAGTGCGTTCATTGCTTTGGTTCTCGCAGAGGTCATCCTGGTTGTGTCCTGCGCCGCAATCAAGAAGCTCCTCGTCGGCAGCAGATGGGGTTCTGCTCACGCGACGCCTTTCTGGTCCTGGCGGCACTTCACCTACTTTTTCGCGCAGGACTGCTTCTTCGCCTGGTGCAAGATCCCTTTGGGAATCGCAGCCGGGACTGTGCTCTCGAACATCATCCTGCGGTGGATGGGGTGCCGGATCGGCAAACGGACCCTCATAGACTCGCCCATGCAGGCCTTCGACTGGAACGCGGTGAGCTTTGGTAACGATTGCATTGTCGCCGGCATCCTGCAGTTTCACTCCTTCGAGAACATGATGCTGAAGGTGAAACGAACCCACATCCGGGACGGCAGCGCCGTCAGCTTCGGCGCCACGGTCATGGGCGGTGCGGTCATAGAGCCTGGGACAACGCTCTTGCCGTTGAGCCTGGTTCTGAAGGAGATGCATCTGCCCACAGCCACTTACGGGGGCAGTCCCACGGAGGCTGTAAGATGACTGGAGGCCATAACGAGCGAATCGCCGGCCTTTTCGCCGCCGGCTCGCGTGATTTGACACCGACATCCGTGCGTCATACCGCTCACGTGTTGTATGTGCCGGTTTCGCGCGATCCCGAGGTGACGAGGCGTTGCGCGTCGGTCCTGTCGGATACCGAACTGCAGAGAGCGGCCCGCTTTGTAACCGAATTTGACAAGGCCCAGTTCAAACAGCGCCGGGCATTTCGCCGGTTTTGTGGCGCACTCGCGCTCGATTCGTCGCAGCCGTTATGGCAGATTGTTTTCAACGAGACAGATAACGGGCGGCCTTACCTTTGCGATTTTCCGGATTTCCGGTTTAGTTTTTCTTCCTGCCGGTTCGGTTTTCTCGGGGCGTGGTCGTCGACACATGGGATCGGCGTCGACCTCGAAGATCAAACGAGGAATGTGGAGGCTGTTGAGCTGGCTCATCGGTTTTTTACGGGAGCTGAGGCGAATGCCGTTGAAAGGGTAGGGGGCTTGGAGCGCCTTCGGACTTTCTTCCGATTCTGGAGCCTCAAGGAAGCGGCCTTGAAATCCATCGGGGAGGGATTGCCCTTTGGCCTCGACGTCTTTGAATTTGAGTTGGACCCAAATGTGCGTATCGTTCATGCGCCCCCGGACCACGGCGGACCGGAGCAATTTGATGCCCACATGATCGAGGGAATTGACAGTAATTGCGCCGCGCTTGTCATCCGGAGGCTGGATTGACAGCCAATGATATATTATTGCTCATTGAGGTCATAGGTTTTGCGCACACATCACACCGTTGACAACACCGACTGGCTGAAAACCGCCGCAATTATCCTGGTCGTGGTTGAGCACATCGGCTATTTCTTCATTGAAGACGCCGACTGGTGGAGCGCTTTCGGACGTCTGGCAGCTCCGCCGTTCTTCTTCCTTTTGGGTTATGCGAAGACCCGGAACGTCCCGCTCCACTGGATCTGGCTCGGTGTTATTCTGACGTTGCTCGACAGCTGGAACACCGACTGGACCTGGGTGGCACCGAACATTCTTTTGAGCCTCGCACTCATCCGCGTTGCACGTCCCCATGTGCAAATCCTTATGAAACATCACGGCTGGGCCGCCTTCGCCATCCTCGTCTCCGTGCTTTTTGCGGTGCTGCCCATAACGGGGAACATTGTCGATTACGGCGCGGAGGGATGGCTGTGGGCACTGTTCGGTTTGTGCCAACGCATATATGTGGACGGCACAGCCCAAAGCGGAGAACCGCCCGCCCATGCGATACCAGAAAATCTACACCTGATGCGCCTGCTGGCCTGCTTTGTGGCCGCGGTCGGCTATGTCTGGCAGGAACAAATAGAATTCTCGTTTTCTCAGATCCATTTCGCCGCAGTTATTCTGGGCGTCGGCGTTTTGTCCCTTAGCCTGTGTCTATTCCAGCGCGGCCCTAGCCGCATCCAGCCGCCGGAATCCATAGCCGGAGCCCTGCGATTCATGGGCCGGCGCACGCTGGAAATTTACGCCATTCAGCTTGCCGGTTCCGAACTCATCATAAAGTTGGTGCCCGATCTCGCCCCCTGACTGTTGCGCCGATCTTGTCATCCGAAACTTGGCCTGACGTGGCAGCAAGGGAGCTGTCTTCAGAACAAGCCTTCCCAGGTGTTACAGATCAGATGGGGCCACCTCTATTTGATCATTATGGGTTCCCATAAGGAACTGTCCGGACAATCACAAATATTGTCAAACTTCTTCTTGTCTACCTCCTGAGCTGGGGAACCGTTGTAACCATCCATAAACATACCCCACTTCTCCATGGAAGGTGCTTTTATAACAAACAAAAAATCATGTTCACCCATATGGGCGACAACCGGGAAATGCACAGAGGCCTGCAGCTGATCACCACCTTTCATTTTCTTTGCAGCATTGAGCCACTCCGAAGCAGCTGCTACCACATCCTTCTCAGTTGCATCTTCGTCCTGCTGACAGTGAAAGATCTGAATGACTTCAGCCGAGTAAGCCGGAACCGCTACAAACATCAGCATGAAAGCAAGCGTCACCATGGAAACAAACGTCAACCGCACTATTGTGTTCATCATGTATCCTCCTCTTTTTGGGTTTTGCCAATCATTCTATGTAAGAACGAAAGACTTTGTCAAAGCAAAATAGTTTTGAATATTTCGAAAAATTCTTAAAGGCGGCTCCCGGCCATCAACATTTCGCGTAGTCAATTACCATGGGCATTCTCGATCTTCCGTTTTCTGAAGCCGACCGACACGAAAGAACTTGATGATCAGGTCACGTATCTCTCTTCAGTCAGGTATCTGGTCAAGTGATCGTTGAGCAAAGTAACGATTCTGAGCTTTTTGTCGGTCTTCTTCGCTTCCCGCATGGCAAAGTAAACGTTCGCCCCCGACGACACACCGCAATAGAGACCTTCCTCCCGCCACAGCCTGTGCGTCATCTCGCGGGCCTCAGCATCCGTGATCCGCACGAGCGCATCGACCGCTCCCGACTTGAGCATCCTGGAAACAATCCCGCCCTTGATTTCAGTTACTGGGAAATCCATACCCGGATGCCAAAGCTCCTTGGAGCTTGCCGGTTGGATGCCGATGACTTTTACATTAGGGCATGCCTTCTTCAGGACCTCTCCAATACCCAGCAGGCTTCCGCCCGTGCCTATGGACTGAACGAAAACATCAACATGGCCGTCTGTCTGATCGAGGATCTCCTCGGCTGTAATGTGGTGGGATTTGACGTTAGTTTCATTGCTGAACTGGCGGGCCCACCAGACGCTTGAATCCGCTTTTTCGTCATCCAGGCAAAGCTGTCTTCCCGGGAGTTCCACTTCGGAACCGGCAATACTTCTTTCTTTCAGGCCTTCAGTGTCCTCAGATTCCATAAGCCTGACCTCGGCGCCGACGTTCTTCATCATCTTCTCTTTTTCACTTCCGGCCTTCCCGGGCATGGTTTCATAGATCGTCACGTTGTAGCCCTTGAGCCTCCCTATGGTCGACAAGGCGAACCCCGTGTTGCCGGTGCTCGATTCTATGATGGTGGCACCGGGCTTGATTTGCCCCGACTTTTCGGCTTCTTCAATCATCTCAAGAGCGATTCTGTCTTTCAGACTTCCGGATGGATTCAGATACTCCAGCTTGACGAGTATCTCGGACGTCACATCCGCACAGATATTGTTCAATCGCACCATGGGGGTGTTTCCAATCAGCTCGAGGACACTGTCGTGTATCTTCTTATCCGTCATCTCATGCATTCCCGATGGCCTGTTACTCAAGCTCCCGGCCCAAACCCATCTCCCTTGCCTTCTCCAGGTAATACTTACCGATAGCGATGTCGAATACGGCCATGCCCATGGGGTTGAACATAACCGCTTCTTCCGCTGGATAGTCTGCCATGCAGTTATGAACCACCACATCCGCGATAGATTTTGTGTCTTGTGCCATCAGGCCTCTATTCAGATGCATCATTTCAAGATCCGTCTTCTCGCGGCAGCATTCTTCCCAGTCGTCGACGATGATTGCCTTTGTGTAGTCCAGAATGTCTACCTTGTAGTCCCGGAGTGAACAGTTCAGCTGCAGGGAGCCGGTTTTCGGCGGCAGGTCTACATACGGCGCTTTGGAAACAGTACAGGTGATGAAGATATCCGTATCCGTATAGGCTTCCTGCCAGCTATCAACAACTACGACCTTGTCTTTATAAGGGCTGTCTATTTCGTCCTTATCTATTTCGCGTAGATCATACAGAAAAATCTTGTCCAGTTTGCCGCCCATAACGGAGGTCGCCATTTGGAAATGATGCCGGCCGATCGGGCCCCATCCGATAATCGCAAGGTTGATTTTCTCCATGGGCCTGGCCTTAAGGAAATAACGGATCATCAGACCTGAGACAGAGCTTGTGCGTATGATGCTCAGAAGGGCAGTGTTGATGATGCTTAAGGGTTCGCCCGTTTCCGCCTTGTTCAGAATCACAACGGCATGGGCCCGGGGAATGGCATTATCAATATTGCCCGGAAAACTGGCGATCCACTTTATTCCGGAGAGATTCACTTTTCCGCCAACGAACGCCGGCATGGCGATGATCCGGTTTGCGGGGTTTCTATACCTCAAGTAGGGCTTCACGGGCTGGGCGAAATCCTTCATATCGAGACACACCACAGCGTCTTCAATGGCATCGATGGTGTCATTCCAGTTCAGCCCAACGTCCCGCAGGTCCTTCTCGTTCAAATAACGCACTTTGGTCTCCTTCTTGTCTTGGAAATTGTGGAGAATGAAGCCCTTCTTGTGGGAACCATGTCGGTAATGATAAGATTAGAAAAAGCATCATATCTTCCTGCTCTTTACCGGCTCACAGGAATGGTCAATATGGGTGCGGCCCTCTGATCAGCGGCCGCCGCAATGCTGACAGACCATAGCATCCGAACCATATGGTAGAACAGCTTTGTGTGCATATCGGTCTGATCGATATAATACCAATACCCACGGTATTTTACAGACACCGCAGCCCCTTCAGGCTTCCCTTCCGACGTATGAATATAAAGGTCTTTCCCGGCCAGACCAGGGGTTGGACTGGGATGTACCAGCCCAGCGGCAACATGCTCTTCCGGTATTTCAATGGCTGCCCTAAGGATCTCAATCAGGTCGAATAGGGACCGAGTTGATATGGCGACGCCTTCCCAATCCCGTCCTTTGATGGAAAAGTGGACCGGGATGATGATATCTTGTGATTCGTCTAACGGCATGGAAAGTCCGAGGAGTTTAAGATACTCGCGTACCTTCCCAGAGTGGGCGGGCACATAACCGGTAATCAGGATATCAAAGGGGATCTCTTCTCTCGGATCCTCCACCCACTGCAACACACACGCCTGATCCAACGCTTTATTGAGTTCTACAAAGCGATTGAATCGATGATCGGGCTCAGCCGATGGTCCTTCAAGAAAGTCGGGGTTTCGCAGATCATTGATTCGGTTTGCAAGCATGGTGAGATAGGCCGTCTGGGTGGTTACAGCGCGAATGATCAATACCAGGATGTCTAATGGGATGGGCGAGAGCAACTGCCGAAGATATCGCTCACCTTGAACCGGCACATAAGTAATTGTTGGGTTTTCCTCGTAGGCAAAGCCGGCACTAAACGGAACCAGGTTTCCTTTATAGCTGTCGCTAGGCCCAATACCGACTTGAGCACCGGCTCTTGAGCCGAAACGAACGTTGGCTGCCACCCCGCTTACAGCCATGAGCGAGAACGTCTCCCTGTAGCGACCCTTGATTATAGCGAGAAGCATCTGCTCGTCTTCGGTCTTGTTGATCGCTTCGTTGTAATCTGCTCGTCCCATGCTGATAGATTTGGGTCCCACCATGGCGCATCCGGATAAGAGACACAAAACCGGGAAGAGGCTTGCAAACATTCGCAGACCCCGAATCCTGTGTCCATAGAGGCGCATTCTTATTGCAATCTCCTTCGTTAAAATGTCCAATTAAAGTATACGCCTAAAAAAAGTGTTCCGATGTTCTCATAAGACCCCACCAGATCTCCTCGCTGACCCACCGCCACGGGGAGCGTGCTTTGCAGGTTGGTGTCAAGTGTCCCGCCGTACAGATACTCGGCCGCAACACCCCACTTGAAACTCTTGCTCACCTGATTTTCGGCGCCCGCGCCGAACCGCCAGGCCGAATTGGCCGGCAACATGGGTGAGACGCTGGATCCGTCCTGGAAATCCGTGTCATAGGCAATGCCGAAGTTGAGCAGCCACGGCGCACTGATGCGGTATTGGGCGCCCGTAGCGAAATGCCAGGTATCTTTGAAATCGAGTTCCTGGGTCAGGCTGGTGGGATTGAGTGTATCTTCGATGCCAAACATCATCTGCCCGAATTTAGACCACTGTTGCCACCCCACGCTGCCGAGCACGGCCCATCGATCGCTTACCTGGGAGAAAATGCTCCCCATCAACTGCTGTGGCACATTGATGCCCACGTTGATGGTCGAGTTCGTCATCCCTCGCCGGTCGAGAAGTTTTTGAATGCCCGGCGCCAGGTTTGAGAACTCCGCTTGTGCACTGAAGTTTAGATTTACCTGGGAATTCCAGGTGAATCCAAAACGTGTCCCTTCCGTGAATTCGTAAAGCAGCCCCAGGTTGACCCCCCAACCCCAGGCGTTGTCATCCATCTTGAGTTGTCCATCGCCATAGTGGGGATTCACATTATTAATGGCCACCTTGTTTTTGTAAATCCCGTTCATTGCCGTGACGCTCCCCCCCAGAGACAGTTTCGAGGTCACTTTGTAGGCAATGGCCGGTACAAAGGAAAGCCCCACCAACGTTCCCTCCTGTACGTAATAACGGCCCACCCAGTTATCATTGTATTTCATGGGGGCGCCGAAATTTCCGGTCATGGCAAAACCGAGCTTCAAATCCGGTGAGACGCTGTAACTGAAAAACCCGCCACCACCGAAGAACAATCCATCGGACCCGAATACCTTGCCCCCGTCATCACTGCCCAGCCCGGGGGATGTGCCGGCGCCGGGGGAAAACTTCAGGTTGCTGAAATCAAGCTGGCCTGCCGCCAGAATCTGAGCACCATCCAACCGGGTCATACCTGCCGGGTTGGTAAAAACGGTGGCGGCATCCTGGGCCCTCACATTATAGCCCGCCGAGGCCAAACCCACGTCGGCCGTTCCGATCTCGTAAGCAATCAGTCCCCCGGCCATGGCCGGTATGGCACTGATAAGAAACAACCCGAATATCAGTGATGACAAAACGAAAATGAATTTTCTATCGCAAATTGCCTCTTTCCGTGTAAACATAAATTCCACCTAATTGGCATCTAACAATGAAAACGGATCCCGCTTGTCCGAAACGCGAGGACTGCAACCACGCGTCGCCCATTACGCGAGCATTACTCGCTCGCCTTGTTGTTGTGCATGGCCGCCTCGAGCTTCCTGATGTCTTCCGGCGTGAGCTTCGGCCGGTCGATGGTAAGGGTCAGCTTATCGAGCTCACCGGTGAATTTGAAGGGCACCTGATAGTCCTTGTCGTCCACCGGTGTGCCGGTATCGGCGCCCACGTCGAAGTTCTCGTCCCATTGTAGGGTTAGCGGAATGGTCTTTTCCATCTTCCGCGTCGCGACAACCTTGCCGTCGACCTTGAGTACGCCCGTGCCGCTGCGCCCCAGACCACTGGGGGTGCCGAACGCAAGCGTGGCAACGCCCAAGCCGTCATACTTGAAATCGAATTCGAGCGTGTGCTTCCCCGGCGAAAGAACCTCCGCGCCTTCCCACTTGATCCGTTTGAGATCGAAGAGGTTCCACGTGAACACCGGCTTACCTTTCAGCAAGTAGAACCCGTAGCCGGCGAAACGTCCACCCTGGGTAACGATCATTCCCTCGGCACCACCCTGCGGAATCTCGATTTCCGCTTTGAAATTGTAGGACGTCGCGATGACGCTTGGCGCGTCACCGTTGGGTGTGCCCGTCATTTCGCCGGAGTAGGTGAACACGGTACGGCCGGCCGAGAGGCTGGGGCGGGGCTGGACTATGCGGGTGAAAGTGGTTGCATCCAGCGGCAGGACCTGGTTCCTCTCTGCTTCCTTCCAGAATAGCGCGTCCATCTCCTTCAGTTTCTCCGGGTACTTTGCCGCCACATCTTCGTACTGCGTCCAATCCTTGCTCATGTCGTACAACTCCCAGGGCCAGCTTGCTGGGTCCGGGTGCCCCTTACCGCTGTTGTCCCACGGTATGCGCATGACCTTGGTGCTGGCGATCCAACCGTCGTGGTAGATCGCGTGGTCTCCGATCATCTCGAAGTACTGGGTTTTGTGCGTCGAGGGAGCGTCTGCGTTCTTCTTATGGAAGGTGTACGCCATGCTCACGCCCTCGATCTGTTTCTGCGGAATGCCGTCCACCACCTCGGGCTGCTTGAGTTGGGCCCCTTCGAGGATCGTCGGTACAATGTCGATGACGTGGTGGAACTGATTGCGGATACCGCCCTTGTCCTTGATCACCTTGGGCCAGGAGATCGCCATGCCCTGCTTGGTGCCGCCGAAGTGCGACGCCACCATTTTGGTCCAAGAGAACGGTGTGCCGAAGGCCCAGGTCCACCCCACCGACATGTGCGGATAAGTCTGATCCGTACCCCAGGCATCATAAAATTTCAATTGGGCCTCCACCGGCAGATGGACGCCCTGGACCGCCGCAATCTCGTTCGGCGTGCCGTTCGGACCACCTTCTGCGCTGGTGCCGTTGTCGCCGTTGATGTAAATGATCAGGGTGTTGTCGAGCTTGCCCATGTCCTCGACCGCCTGGATCACACGGCCGATCTCGTGGTCGGTATAAGCCACGTAAGCGGCGAAGACGTCAACTTGACGCAGGAACAGCTTCTTCTCGTTGTCGTTAAGCTGGTCCCATTCCTTGATCAGATCCTTGGGCCACGGGGTCAATTTCGCGTCCGCCGGGATCACACCAAGCTTCTTCTGGTTGGCGAAGATAGTCTCGCGCAGTTTGTTCCAGCCTTCGTCGAACAGCTTCATTTTGCTGATCTTTTCGATCCACTCCGGTGTCGGGTGATGGGGCGCATGGACACCGCCCGGCGCGTAGTAAACGAAGAACGGCTGCTCCGGCGCGAGCGCATTCATCCGTTTCATATACGCGATGGCTTCATCCGCCATCGCAGTGGTCAGGTTATAATCCGGGTTATCCAGAAACGGATAGATATAGGTCGTATTGCGGGCCAGGTTGGCGGGCTGCCACTGATTGGTATCCCCGCCCATGAACCCGTAGAAATAGTCGAAACCCATGCCGGTCGGCCACTGGTCGAAGGGCCCGACCTGGCTGGTTTGGAAGGCCGGCGTGTTATGGTTTTTGCCGAACCAGGACGTCAGGTAGCCGTTGTCCTTCATGACCTTGCCGATGGTCGCTTTGTCCCGGGTCATGATGCTGTTGTATCCGGGGAAGCCGGTTGCCGTTTCGGACACGGTGCCGAAGCCCATCTGGTGGTGGTTGCGCCCGGTGATGAGCGCCGCCCGCGTTGGAGAGCACACCGCTGTTGAGTGAAAGTTCGTGTAGCGCAGGCCGACGTCGGCGATTCGGTCCAGCGCCGGGGTCGGGATCACGCCGCCGAAGGTGCTGGGGACACCGTACCCCGAGTCGTCGGTCATGATCAGCAGCACGTTGGGCGCGCCCTTGGCTGGCACCACGCGGGGCGGCCAGTAGGGCTTGGATTCCAGGGCGTTTCGTTCGATCTTGCCGCCGAATTTCTCATCCGGCATGGGTGGCAGTTGTTTGCCGTCAATGGTGGTGGTGGCGCTGGGCGATCCCGGTACGCCGGTGGTTTGCTGCGCCGTCACGGGCAAGGCCGTAAATGCGGCGGTCAGCAGAATAAACATGATCGCAACCGCCAGAAATCCGTTTTTTTGTTTCATACCCTAACTCCTTTCCTCGGTTCTATAGTTCTTTGTCGTGCCTCAAACAGCTATTTTATAGCTTTTACTATGCTTTCATCATTCAAACCTGTTTCTCTGAACATCGCCGAATGGCATCAAAAAGCTTCTGTTCAAGAAAAGGTTTCTTCAGATAGGCAACCGCGCCCGTTTTCTTCGCCATTTCCTGCCACTGCGGATTGTCATGGGCCGTCATGAAAAGGACCGGATACGTTGCTCCCTGTGATGAGAGCTTTTCATGAAGCTCAAAACCGGTCATTCCCGGAAGGCGAATATCCAGGACCAAACAGCATTCCTCCTGGCCAAAGGTGAATTCGAGGAAGTTTTCCGCAGACTCGAAAGTCAGGGCATGATAGCCGACCGATCTCAGGAGCCGTTTGAGGGCCCTCCGAATGGACTCGTCATCATCTACCACATAGACTGTGAATGATTTTTTTTGCACCCCACCCTCGCATCTGCAGACAAAAGTCTCTGGGCAATGAACTCAAAAACTTCCCGGAGAAATAATTCTGTCAGAAAAGATGATGTGTGAAGTTTAAATAGAGTTAAAAAGAAAAGATATTGGACTTTGGTACAATAGCGAGGGTTAGATGGTCGAAGAACGGATCTGAAGCTTTTCGGCAAACCGGACGAGGTCTGCAAAGGATTCGGCCTTCATCTTCTGCATCACCTGGGCCCGGTGGACCTTGATGGTTTTTTCGGTTATTCCGAATTTGTAGGCAATCTGCTTGTTCAACATACCGCTCACCACAAGCTTGAAAACCTCCCGTTCCCGCGGGGTCATGGTATTAAATCTGCCCAGGAGGATTTTCATTCGCTTTTTCTGTTTCATCAAGATCCGGTGTTTTTTGATCCCCCGGGAAACCGCCTCCAGGAGTTCATGCTCTTTGAAAGGTTTTTCCAGAAAATCCATGGCACCGGCTTTGAAAGCCTTGACGCTCTCAGGGACCGTACCGTAAGCCGTAATGAAAATGATGGGAATGAAAATCTCCTTTTCGGACAGGCGTTCCTGAAGGGCCAGGCCGTTCAATTTGGGCATCTTGATATCCAGGACAAGGCAGCCCGGCACGTGGGAAGGGCCGTCATCCAGGAATTCCAGCGCTGAAGCAAAGGTCTTCGTTTCATAGCCATCGGATCGCAACAACCGTTCCAGCGCCTTTCGAACGGAAGGGTCGTCATCTACCACATAGACAATGGGGTTTTCATCCGTCATGCCGTATCTCCTTGACGTACCGGGAGGGTAAAGGCAAAGACGGCCCCCCCGTCCGGATGGTTTGAAGCACAAATGGTTCCCCCGTGTTCCCGGATGATTGTCTGGCTGATGGCGAGCCCCATGCCCATGCCGTGGGGTTTGGTGGTGTAAAAAGGCTCAAAAAGGACTTCTGAGTTCTGTTCATCAATACCGGTCCCAAGGTCGGCCACTGACACTTTTATGGCCGATTCCTGTTGTATCTCGGTTTTGATCACCAGTCGGCGACGGACAGCGGGTGTTTGCTTCATGGCAACCGCACCATTTAGAATCAGGTTGATGATCACCTGCTGCAGTTGGACGCGATCCCCAAAGAGCGGGGGCAATCCCGAGGAAAATTCCGTGACAATAACCAGTTCCTGTAGAAGGGAGTCGGCCCTCAAAAGAGACAATACGTCCCCAATCAGTTCGTTTATGTCCAGGACGGTAACAGGGATCGGTTCTTTTTTCAGCAAAGCACGAATTTTCAAAATGATGCTGCCGGCCCGCGCGTTATCCCGGGTGATGTCTGCAAGGATTTGACGCACCTCGTCTAAGTCCGGCTCACCGGCCCCCAAAAATCGCATGGCGGCCTCGGCGTTGCTCTGAATAGCCGTGAGAGGCTGGTTGATCTCATGGGCCAGGGATGCGGTCAACTCCCCCATGATTCCCATTCGCGTCACATGGGCCAGATGTTCCCACTGCTTTCTGGCTTCCGCCTCTGCTTCCATGCGCTTGCTGATATCCTTGATCCTGTGAACGATGCGGGTGACCTTTCCCTTTTCGTCGAGGATCGGGTCCGATAATATCAGGTACCATGCGTGCCGTTTTGTATCGTAGATCTCCTCTTCCTGATGATTCCCTGATTGAAACGATCTCCTGGCGGGGCAATGGAGAGCCGCCTCTTTTTTTTCATGCATCAAATCATGACAATGCTGGCCCAGAATTTCCGATGATGACCGACCAAAAAAAGGGATTGCTGCGGCATTGTGCCGACGGATTTTCAAATCCCCATCCAGAATCATGATAATGTCCGGCGTGGAATCAAAGGTGGTCCGCCATTCATCAGCCGACTTTCGAACGGTCTCCGCCATTTCCTTCAATTCATAATCCGCTCGTTTTCGAACAATAGCATTGGCGAAAACCTGTGCGAGCAGTTCCAATTGTTTTACCAGCGGTTCCGGCCAAACACGCTCCTCTCGCATGGTGCCAAAGGTTAGTGCTCCGAAGAGCAGGTCATCTCCCCCGGCTGACAAGGGAAACGTCAATGAGGACTTAACCCCGTAGTGGCGCCAGACTTCCTGATCGCGAGCCGCCTCCTTGGGCGCCGCCTCCGTTGAAATGGCGACGATCCTGCCCGATTTCAATTGCTCTAAAACCCATGGAAAATTCGATTCAGCCTCCATTTGTTCCGTGAGGGGCGGCCCTCCCGAAGGCCGGTAAACGTGGGTTTGATAAAGGAAACGAGGGTCCTCAAGGGACAACTGCCAAAGCGCCGAAAAGTCGAGCCCCTGCAGTTCGCAGACGCGGCGCTGGGTGTCCAGAATGACCTCATCGATCCGTTCAGTGGGAAGGTTGATAAAGCTCGCTGAGATTTCGGAAACCAGCCTCTCAAACTTCAGCCGTCGCCTCAGTTGCTCCTCGGCCGAATTATTCATGGAGTGCCTATTGTATTAAAGGTTTGATCCAAAAATTTCATGCGCTTTCAAACTGTTGGGTGAAAAAATCCGGTTTTGACCTTGGACGGGAACAAAACACGGGTATTTTTAACCGACAGACCATGGAAAATCAAGGCCGAAAAACCCCCATGCCCCCCGTGTTCGCCAAACAGCTTCATACTCCCTATTGTACCAAAGTCCAATATCTTTTCTTTTCCGGTATCTGTATGGTTCACCAGGTCTCAAAGTGATGTGTCCGGATTTTCCCGCAATAAAGCAGGATTAACCCGGTGAAAAATAAACTTTTCGGTGAAACGTATGTCAAACAGAAAACCAGATTGAAAAAATGAAAGGAGAAAAGAGATGAACACGCATGGTTTCAAACACCCGGTTATTGTGGCACTTTTTGTGTTGATTGTTGGGGTAATGCTCATGGTGCCGTCCGGCGAATTAAATGCCCGTGATCGCGGCATCAACCAGCCCGGTGCAGCCGGAAATAGAGGCGCTGACCCCGGCGTCAACCAGCCCGGTGCAGCTGGAAATAGAGGCGCTGACCCCGGCGTCAACCAGCCCGGTGCAGCTGGAAATAGAGGCGCTGACCCCGGCGTCAACCAACCCGGTGCGGCTGGGAACACCGGAAGGGATCCCGGCGTCAACCAACCCGGCGCAGCGGGAAACAGGAGAGGCCATCGCCGCTGATGGGTCTTGGGGTTTGTTCCCGTCCGTTGGCAGCATTCAAAGTCACGACAAAAATCTTGATATGCGGTTTTAGTGATGAGTGATGCTGCGGTTCATTTAAGCCCGACCGGTGATGACATCCTGTCGGTCCATCTAAAGGGTACATGGCAAATGGAGATGGCACCCCACATATTCTTACTTCACCAACTCGATATCACCAGGTCGTCAGGTCTTGTCGTACCACGCCTCGGTGGGGCTGTAGAGACGCAAGACGGAAAACCACCCCTTGCCGGGAATAGTCTGGATCCAGTTCGCCGCCTTGGAAAGGGGATAGATTTTCAGGCCTTCCTTCCACATTTTGCTGGCCGCGTCCGGCTTGCCGTCAACGAGGAACCCGCGCAGGGCGACCCAGTTCACCCAGCTGGTTGATTTTGCGGTGAAGTAGCCGTCCGGAATCTCACCCTCGTAATCGGGTGGAAGGATCAGGTATTTACCCCCTTTGCCCTTGTCTGGTCCGGGAGGGCTCATGTCGATCACAAAGCGGAAGAAGGCGTCATTAACCGTTCCCGGGCCTGCCCCCGCCGGGATCTCAACCACTGTCGGGCCATCTTTCTTGAGATCGAGAAAAGGGACACAGTAAACCGTGCTGGTGTTGCCGGTGAGAAACAGGGGATTGCTGTCCATCAGCTGATCAAAGATCACGACCTGGTTCGACTTTTTGGCGCCGAGAGCCGCCAGACCGACCCGCATTGCCTCCAGCGAGGTCGCGGGCACTCCATTCAGAAAGGTCTCCACGCCGCGAAGAAAGTCGAGGTTGTCGTAGAGCAGCGCAGCGGTCTTCTTGGTGGGAATCCCGTCGAAGAATTCAAGAGTGCCGATCCTCGTCTCGACCGTGTCAGGGGTCAGGATCGACTCCGGGATCTTGGTGTTGTAGCCCGGTGTTGCTTCTTCCGCGGGTACTTGATCAACCATCACAACAGAGAAAACCAGAAGGGTCATAACGGCTAGAATTTGGAATAATTTGGTGTTCATAAGATTACCTCCTTAGATAGTTTTCATGTCTGTCAACGCGATATGTTCGCCCTCAAAGAGAAATAAACTTCCTGATGACACAATTCGCATATTGACGATTCGAAAATAATGGCATATTATATGCCATACACCAAACGCCGACGGAGGTTGCAAAATGGGCACAACAAAAACAGCTACTGCCAGGGCTTTACTCGATCCAAAGGTAAAAGAAGAGGCCGAAGAGATTTTGAAAAAGTTAGGGTTGTCTGTTTCAAAATCATTTGAGCTTTTTTACCGGCAGGTTATCGTTCAGCGTGGATTGCCGTTTGAACTTCATATCCCAAATGAAAAGACCATGAAAGCCATTGAGGATTCCAGGGAAGGAAAAGGGCAGAGGTTTTCATCGGCCCAGGAATTGTTTGATGATCTCGGAATGTAATGAGATGAGAGACATTAGACGCGACACTCAATTCAAGAGAGATGTAAAGCTGGCAAGAAAGCGCGGCAAAGATATTGAAAAACTAAGAGCCATTATTTTGCATCTTGTACGTTCGGAAAAACTACCACCCGAAAACAAGGATCATCCCCTTAAAGGAACCCTGAAAGATTGCCGTGAGTGCCATATCGAACCTGATTGGTTGCTTATTTACCGGGTAGAGGGGAGTGAACTTTGTTTAGTTCGTACCGGTGGTCATGCGGATCTCTTCGGTTGAACATCAGAGATATCTTTCTGGAGGGATGTTTCGCCGTACGGTTGAAAACCTCTCTTGTCAAGCAAAATGAACTGTACGGTTAAAAGGTTTAAGCCTTGACAAATCATGCAATACGATGCCTCAACCTGAGTCAAGTGCCAAAAGACTCCGAGATGATGTGGGCCGAGGATCGGTCGTCCTGCTCAACGACCACTTACCTGGCTCGGGAGAATAAGCACTCCCTGCATTTCACCCCCTTCAAGAATTCATCGTTTTCAGATGGAGGCGATAATAATGCGAAGTAAGACAGGGTTTGTGGTTTTTTTCTTTGACGCACGCGGGGATTTTCTCTATAGTTCCTCCACAAAAAGCAACGTCTTATTTAGCTCGTTATGAATGGATTAATACAATGAAATCATTAGCCCGTTTTGTCGGTGTTTTAATTATATCTGCAGCTTTTCTGAGTGGCTGTGCCAATTCCGATAAGTTGTCGGAGGGCGCTGCCGAAATGGCGCAAATCCCCATAACGGAAAACCCCAGCGGCAAGACCTATCCGGGCAAGTTTATCTGGCATGATCTGCTGACACCGGATCCCCTGTCGGCCGGGAAGTTTTACGAGAAGCTGTTTGGCTGGGAGATTGAATACAAAGGACGCTACGCAGTCGTGCGTAATCACGGCAAAGTTATTGCGGGGATCCTGCAGGTGGAACCATCAGATGGCAAAGCCAGAGATGGTGTCTGGATACCCTGGGTGTCCGTGGCCGATGTGGATGCAGCGGTCAGCCTGGTAAAGTCCAATGGCGGAAAGATATTGAAAGGCCCGGTCCATATGGATCAACGCGGTCGGGGCGTTCTGATCAGTGACCCGCAACGGGCACACCTGGTGTTACTCAAGGCAAAGGGAGGAGATCCGGCCGATACCGAGGCAGCCATCGGTGATTGGCTGTGGAATGAGATTTGGACTGATGACCCGAATCGCATCGAAAATTTCTATGGGTCCGTGTTGGGCTATGATGCGATAGATTCGGGAGACCGATATGGTGTTTTCAAAACCAATGGAAAATGGCGTGCGGGTATCCGTCATGTGGAGGATGATCGCGAGCACATGCTTTGGGTGCCGGTTGTCCGGGTTGCTGATCCCGAGGCGACTGCGCAGCGCGTGAGAGAATTGGGTGGTGTGGTATGGGTTTCACCCGATGAGGCGCCGAGTAAAGGTGATACCGCATTGATTGCCGATACCACCGGCGCATTGTTGTTGATACAGCGATGGCCCCCGCGGGCATCCAAAGGGGGGCATTGATCATGAAACAATTTATCAGGCTGTTCGTGATTTTTGTGGCACTCCTCTGTGTCCTGCTTCTGACAGGTTGTGCCCCCATCGACAGGTCCGCGTGGTCCAGTCCGGGTTATTACGATGTATATGACGGCTATGGGTATCCACATGGGTACGGCTATGGCGGTTATCCGTATCAGTACAATAGATCCAGAATGGGTCGTCCCGTCGGAATGCCGAGAGGCGGTCGTCGCTAGGTTCGGGCTAGGCATCAATCTTTTTTGAAGTTAAACATGAAATATTCCATGAGTGAAAGGTGGGAATGTAATGAATCTTTCAGAAAAGATAATTAACAATGTAAAGATATTGCCGGAATCAAAACAATTACAAATCCTTGATTTTGTAGAATACTTGAAGTTAAAAATGGAGAAGGAAGAACAAAAGGAATGGAAAGAGTTTTCTCTTTCATCAGCAATGGAGGGCATGGAGGATGAAGAATCGCCATATTCATTGAATGATATTAAGGGTGCATAATCGGGTAACTAGGGGTTCCTCCTTTTTCTTATTTGTCCTTTCCCAAATATCAATTCTTTCAATAAACCTTGACGATATATTTCATTTTTCCGCCATGGATGGCGTTGATGAAGAGCGGACGGGCCGCCTTGCCGTTTGGCCCGATGGAAATTTTACCCATGATACCCTCAAAATCAAGGGTCGAACGAATCATATTGTTAATGCATGATCTCTCGCCGGGAGGGTTGCAGCGGTTCATTGCATCCACCAGAAGCGCATAGCCCTCAACGCCCAATGCCGCATAGGTGGTTGGCTTGCCTTTTATTTCTGAAGTCGCTTTTTCCCCATAGGAAGTCAATGGCGCTTCGTAGGCGTAAAGGTCGGTGGCCAGCAGGCCGTCCAGCAGGCGGGATTCATCTTTGTACTTTATCAGTACAACCGACAGCAGTCCATCACTCCCCATTATCTGCGGCGCCCAGTCCATTTTCTCGGCTTCTTTGATAATACGGATCACATTTCCGGCCTCAATGGGAAGGTAGAGCATTTCAGGATTTTTTGTGCGAACGCGTTTTAACATGCCTTCATAGTCATCCGCATCCCTGGACAAGAATACCGTGTCGGTAATCTGCCCGCCGATGGATTCGAACTTGCGTGCAAATTCGTTTCCCAGGTGGCTGGAGTAGGTGCTATCCGGGTTCATGAATACAGCCACCCGATCGATCAGCAACTCATCCCGTACGTACAGCGCCGCAACCGCCCCTTGGAAATCGCCATCAAAAGAGAACTGACTGACGAATTGGTTATTGCGGGTGATGTTCGGATGGGTGGCAACCAGTGCCAGGATCGGCGTTTTATAGTCGTCTGCGATGCTTGCCATTGCCAAAACAGGCCCGCTGCCGGAAAGGGTTAAGATGGCAGACACCTTGTCCGCTTCGGCCAGCTTCTTCAGTGCCTTTAAAGACTGTCCAGGATCGCCTCTGTCATCTTCCACAACCAGTTCGATGGTATCGCCATTTTTAAGATAAGGCGTTAACTGCATGGCGGCCTTGATCCCCTTGAGGCCCTCATCTCCCTTGGCGCGGTCAGCACCGGTAAACGGCGCAATGATGCCGACTTTAATCGTCTTGCCGCTGGGCTGAACAGCCGCTTTGCGGTCGCATCCATTGAACCAGAAAACAACTGCGATGAGCAGTACAATCGGTAGATATCGTTTCATGAGCACCTTATGGAATATAGATAACTTTTGCACGGATGATCAGCTTTCTGGTGAAATTGCTTTGAATCTTTTGCTTGAATTGTGTGAGATCGGCCCGGGTTAACTGATCCCGGGCCAATATGTCCACAAAGATTACCTCTTTATCTCCGCGCCGGCTCAAACGGGCCTTCTGGATGATCAAATATTTCCCATTAACCAGAAAGCGTTCATTTTTCCAGCCGCTTTCAACGACTCTCTTTTCGACGATCCGGTCGTAAGAAAGGTATAGGGGGATGCTAATCAGTGCCAGAAAAAGCGCCACAACTCCGATACCGCGCTTGCCGCGTACCGCCGCTGAGTAACCCAGCATCCGGAACGTAAATGCCGAAGCCAGAATAATGCCCACCAGGTTAGTGGAAAAGAGCAGAAATGCCTGATTGAAAAAATTTAAATCCCAACGTCCGATTCCGATACCGGCCACTGCCAGGGGCGGCACCAGGGCCACGGCGATGGCCACACCGGCCAGGCTTTGAAGGATTTCTTTAAATGATTTGGTATAGGCGCCGGCAACCCCGGCGGTAATGGCCACGGCAAGATCGAGCAGGGTGGGGTTCAGGCGGGCCTGCATCTCCTGGGTAATAGGTTTGTGCGGAAACAGTAGGGTGATCATGGCAGCCGCGCCAAGGGCGATCAGGATGCCGCCCATGATTTTTATTGCCGAATTTTTTGACAAATTCACATCTGTTCGCAGCAGGCCCATGGCCAAACTCACGATGGGCGCCATTAGCGGCGCCAACAGCATGGCGCCGATGACCACCGAGGCGCTGTTGAGATAAAGGCCCACAGTCGCCAACATGGTACTGAGAACCATCAGCACCATATAGCTCATGTTGATGCGTGCATCTTCACGCAGCGTGGCGAAAAGATCGCGGAAACGCGCCTCCGAAGCGTAGGAGAAAAAGGGGATCTTCTGTTTTTTTCTGGTTTTGAGCAGTTCTTTTCCCCTGGGCAGATGGTCGATGTCATTTTTTTCTCCGGCAGGTCGGACGCGTTTGTTTTCCTCCTTAAAGTCGGGGCCGATGTTGATGCGCACCGCGCCCGGCAGGGTTCTGCAGGTAAGCGGCGTATGGGTCGCACGCACGCCGTCGATGAACACATCGTGATCGGTCTCCGATGTGATATGGATCCGGGGGCTTTTGATATATCCAAGGGCACCGGGCAGCCGTTTGTGTTCTTGAGAACGGTTGAAAAGGGTCCACGCCAGGAATTTTAAATAGTCCACAACCGACCGCGGGGCTGCGATAACCAGTGATACCATCCCATCCGTAAAAGAGCTGTCATGGGAGATCAAGCGAGATGCCAGGCTCCCCACGTGGCGCTGAAGGATCATACAGCCGGAGGCAGCGGTTTTAATCTTCTGCCCGCCGGCGGTCGTAAAATCAAAACTGAGCAACTTCAGCCCAAAAAATTTTTTCAGTGCCGGAACCAGCAGGGCCATACGGCTGACATCTCCGGGTGCATCGATCAGCGGGACCCGGCCCATCGTCGCCTTGAACAAGAGGATCTTTTCGTTGCAAAGAATCAGATCCATAACCTGAGCGTCCCGGCGCAAGGCCAGATCTAAAGCTCCGTTGAAGTTTCTGGGAAGCCTGTAAGACTTGATCAGGTCTTTTTGTGTTTCGCCAGGCACGATACCGACGCTGAATCCGTACTCCACTGCCAGCTTCAGGAGTTGTTTGATGACATCCAGCGTTCCGGAAACCACAACGTGTGAGGTTCCGACGAGCCGTTCCTGGGGATTTTGCACCAGGTCGTCAATGGCAACTGGCGTGATGGTGGCGCCAAAGGAATTGCTCTGCAGTCGTTTGATAAGCGGTTCAGTCTCTTTGGTATAGACATACAATGCAGATGAAACATGATCCGTCATAAACTTACCCTAATCATGTCTTCTTGGACTTCCATTCTGCCGATCTGGTGGGATTTCTCTTCCTGGTCAGCTTTTGCATTGTGGTGTGTCTCATCCGAAGCATAAGGTATGGACATAAAAAGCAACACCCCGGTTAATATATGCACCGTACATTAAGTTATGTAGGAAATCAAGACCGGGAGCATACACGGTTGAGATCTAATCGCGATTATAGGAATTTCAATGCCTTTTGTCTATCCTGAGCTTTGGTCCAAAACCTTTACCTGTGGGACGAGAGCGTTATTCTCAGTATCTACTGAAGGAAGCCATGCCTTTTCAGTATTACCTCCGGATGTTGACAAGTACATTGATGGAATTGTAGCGGAGACACTTCCTGACAAACGAAAGCCGCGGGAGGCGAACGCCCCCCGCAGCTGTCTGGATTTAGAACTATTTCTGGCGCTTAAATCCCTACAAGAGATGCAGAATTGTCAGCCACTTGCAGCGGATAGGGCGTAAGCGGCGGCATGGTTGTTGGTCCTTCACCCTTCGCCAACAGTTCCACGCGCCCTTTCAACCAGGCCTCTTCTTCCTCGGTGAGGTTCAAGAGAGGCGACCGCACCTTGTGCCCGCTAACGATTCCTTTGAGCTCCAACCAGTACTTCCAGAAAGCAACCACGTAGACACCCTGGCGGTAATTGGGCCAGAAGAACTCGTTCAAGAGTTGCCGCCCGGGCTCGATCGAATTGTATAGCTTCAAACCTTCTTCCCACTTGCCGGCCATGATCAGGTCGGTGTAGTCGCGGATCGGCGTGTGCCCGGGTTCCTGCATGAGCCACAAGTGCCAGTTGGTGCACATACAGGGGTTTCTCATGACTTTCATTTCGTGGGGCCAATGATCTTCCAAGGGGTCGCTGACCCAAATTTTGTAGTCCGCTTTCCGTTCGGTCTCGGCGCACCACATGAGGTCCGTGCGGCCATCCTTGACACCCACAATATTCGGTATTTCGCGGGAGAGTTCCGCGACGGTATCAGAAGTTGCCAGGTGACAAAGGGGGCTGTCGTAAAAGACAACGCCGATGTCCAGGGGGGCGCACGTCTCTCTCCACCATTCTTTGAGGCCCTGCTGTGTGGCGCACTGGAAATAGGAAGAGAGGAGCACCACATGATCCATGCCGGCTTCCTCGGCGTGCTTGGCCAGTATGATCGCCTCTCTGGCAGAGTGGCTGGCCGTCTGCGCCAGGGTGGTGATCTTCCCTTTGCATTCTTCGGCTACGATCTCCACCACCCGCATCCGCTCTTCTCGGGTCATTGAGAAGAATTCTCCAACATTTCCCAAGAAGAAAAGCCCATCGTTCCTGCAATCGATCACATACCGGATGGTATTTCTGAGATCCTCTTCGTGAAGCTCCATGGTGTCGTCATGGAAGGGTGTCGGAATAGTGGCGATCAAACCCCCATGCCCAAGGGTTTCCATTGACCATTGTTTCGCATCGTGTTTGCTTTTGTATTGCATTTTTATTCTCCTTTTAAATATTATTTCTAATTTCAGAGTTATCGTTTGATTTGCTGTTAACAACCAGGTTGAATTCGCTGCAAATGAATTCTAGATTTCCACCCCCTTTCATGGGAAGGGTCATGTTTCACTGAGATTTCCAGAATCTTTTTGAGTCATAAATTCGCCCATACCCCATGGCCTTTTCCCCCCAGAGAATAAGCTGGTTCAGGAATGGTATTTCCAATCGGATCATTGACCTGGTAAAATCATGAATTCTGCCTGATGGCTTATTGAAAGGGCATACCCGCACACAGGTGGAGCAGTCCATCCGGTTTTTTGCCCAGAACCCAAAGCATTTTTCGGCATTAATGAACCACTTTGAAACACCACTGTGATTGGAAATATTCTTTCCTTCCGTGGACACCGCTCCTTTTTCAATGGCCTGGCTGGGGCATTTCATTGCGCATATCTTGCAGGTTTCACAGAATTTCGTTACCCCGAAAGGCTTGTAGGAATCATGCTGCAGAGGAAGATCCGTAAAGACCTTACACAAACGGACCCTGGGCCCGAATTTTTTTGTAATGAGAATCCCGTGCCGCCCCAGTTCTCCCAGTCCCGCGGCCATGGCTAAAGGAACGCTGAGGGCCGTATCGTTTCCAGATGGAATGGCCTGGTAACCAAGGCCACGGATGAACGTGGCCATAAGATTGGCAAGAAATGCCATTTTGGAGTATCCCAACCCGGTTGATGACCCCTGGATTCCATTGGGAGCCATGCGCATGGTCTCGTAGTCCATCTCAATGGCCATGACAATAGCATTATCGCACCCTTCCCGGATTTCAAGCGGGTAGTGCTGCCGTTTAATGGTATTGTATTCATGGGAGTAAACCCAGGAAGGATGAAGCCCTGCAATTCCCACCAGGCTGGCCCCGAAATAACGCGCCACCAATTTTATGATTCGACTCATTTCTTCAGGGGTTTCTTTGACCGGTTCACCGGCTTCTACCATATGCCGGATCCTGTCGTTCACACCCTCCCAGGTGTAAAGACCGAGGTTACTGCCTGCATTCCCGAAACCCGCGCCCCATTCAAGGTTCCATGAGGCATTTCTGAGAGCGTAGTCTATCTTCCGAAACCCCACCTTTTCCTGAAATTTGGCCTCCCTGTAAACGCGGTTGGATTCCCACTCGAACTTTTTATCCCACAGGGCTCTTTTGAACATCTCGTTTTTTTGATCGAAACGATCCGGGGCAACCGGAAAAGGTGGGCACGGTTCGGATTGCACTTCCTGTTTAGGTGTTTCCTGCTCTTTGAGTGCCAGATTTTCCATTGGCCTAACCTCTATGTTTTACCCGATAATTTATGGCGTTATTTCTATTCAAAGAATCCTCAGCTCGGAAAGCGTTCACTTGTTGTCTATCCGCCCATCATAAGATTCGGGAGAAACAGGACAATCTGAGGAAACAAGATAAAGAGAACTACGGCGAAAAGCATACACATCCAGAACGGGGTTACGCCCCTGAATATGGTATACATGGGAACTTTGGTGATCCCTGCAATGGCGAATACCGTGATGCCGATGGGGGGTGTGATGGTGGCGATCTCGACCATCATGGTGACCATAACCCCGAACCATATGGGATCAAAACCGAGCGTCATCATGGTGGGGTATACAAAGGGAAGGGTCAGGATGATTACCGGCAGGCCATTCATAACACAACCCAGAAGCAGATACATGCTCAGTACAAGGCTGACCGTTATATATCTTGAGACCTCAAGTCCGCTAAGAAACTCGGCCAGCGTAAAGGGGAGTTTGGTCAGGGCAAAAAACTGCGTAAGGGCCGTCGCATAAATGAAAATGAAGAAGATTAACCCTGCCATTTTAACGGCGCCCTTGGCATTTTCAAAGCAACTCTTGAAACTGAGTCGTTTCATGACGAGACCGATAAAAGCGGCGCAAAAGGCCCCGATCGCCCCGGCTTCGGTTGCTGAAAAAACGCCCGCGTAAATACCCCCGATGACCAGCAGAAAAAGGGGCAGCACCGGACCCGCGGACTTCAGGGATATTATCTTTTCCCCAATGGTGGTCCTGGGTCCCGCAGGACCCAACTGAGGATTCATACGGCAGCGAATTGTGATCATCAAAATGAACAGAATCGTTACGATAATTCCGGGGATGATACCGGCCATAAAAAGCTTCCCCACGGATTGCTCCACCATGACGCCGTAAATGATAAAGCTCAGGCTGGGAGGTATCAGGACCCCGATGGTTGATCCGGCAGCGATTGCCCCGGTAGACAGCCGCTGGTCATATTTGTATTTTTTCATCTCTGGCAGAGCGACCGTGCTCATGGTTACCGCTCCCGACATGGGGTCGCCCACCACGGCGGCAAAGGCCCCACAGGCCCCTACAGAGGCTGAAGCCAGGCCCCCTGGCAAGTGACCCAGCCACCTGTATGCCGTCATGTAAATGTCTCGACTGAAATGGGCGGCCGCCACCAGTAGCCCCATCCACATAAACAGGGGGAGGACGCTGAAAACATAATTACTCGCCGTGGTCTGTGAGGTCATGCCCAGCATACCCAGGCCCGCCTCCGGACTCGTCAGATACCCCATGCCCCAAATAACGACGGTGGCCATGGCAGCGCCGATATGGACATGGCAAAATATCAATGCAAACATGAGCAATAGGGCGATACCGCCGAAGGTGTAAGGTTCAATTTGGAAAGGAAGGAGGATTTCCGGTAAGAATGACATCCCAAACAGGACTATGGTGACGATGATGCCCGGGGCCATCCAAAAATACATATTAACGCCCCGGGCAGCTAGATCGCCCAAGCACTCTAAAAAATCGACCAATACGGCCAAGGCAAATAATGCCATAAAAACGGCGGTTATCATGGCAAAGGGCCAGAGCGGGATCTCCAGAAGGCCGGTGGTAGAACCGGTAGTCCATTCGTACTGTCCCTGCACGACACTTTGCCAGCTTATGATGGAGATGATTCCCAACGCCACCAGGTCAGCCGACGCGGTGATTGCGGCTCTGATGGTCGGCGAAAATTTGTTCACAAGAACATCGACTCTCACATGGTCTTTGAGCATTTGGGTATACGCCATGCCGGAAAAGAATATGATGACCAGCAAGACTTTGACCACCTCAATGGCGCCCGGGATGTTTATGTGCAGGGTAGCGCGTAGAATGACATCTATAACAATCAAAAGCATCCCGCCTATCAAGGCTAAGGCGCCGCTGGCAATGCATAAATTGGATACCGGCCTTAAAAAACTGCTTAACGCCCGGCCCAGCATCAATGGCCATGAAAAGGCCTGCCCCTCCAATTTTTCGCCTGGGACCTTTTCGGTCAAGACGTTCGGGCTGGTTTCAAGAACGCTATCCATACTGTATGCCTCTCTTTTCTTTATGGTTGGTTTCTCTTTTTATCCCTCGACCCTCATCAAGGATGAAAGCCGAGGACTCCTGCCCCATTACGGTGGAACAGGCGCCGCTAACGTCTATCCGAATTGATAACCGTACAGCTCCAGAAGCCGTTCAGCTTCTTCAAGAATCTTTTTCCCGGGCAGGCCTTTTTTCTCCATTTTCTCGGCCCATTCAACCCACAAGGCCCTGAAAATCTTCCTGGCCTCTTTCATGTCTTCCGGCGACCATTCGAAAAGCTCATGCCCCTTTTTCTGTGCAAGAATCTCTTCCCGCAGAATTTTATAACCGGGCAGATTAGCGCCTTCATTACATGCTCGCTGAAACCAGGGGGCCATCAACACGAATTTTTCCTGTTCCTCTGAAGTAAATTTTTTCCATATTTTGCTACTGAAGAGATAATGGCTGACGGTAGGGCTAATGGGTACCAAGGTATGGTATTTATATACCTCATTGAGGCGAAAATTGCCAAACGCTCCCCAGGCAACCACAAGGCCCTGCACCACGCCTCTTTCGCCGGAGGTATACATCTCACCAAGGGGCAATACCAAGGCGGAAGCCCCCAATTTGCTCATGGCTTTCGCGCTTGTCTCATCGTGACACCCGATGACTTTTCCTTTGAGGTCGGCCAGGGTACGGATCGGTACCGTGGAGTGAATCTGGGAGCGCAGCATAACCGAGGAACTGATATGTTTCACCTTCGCGCTGAACTGTTTCTCAAACTCAGGGAACTTCTCCCGGAGTATGCTCAGAACCAGGTTGGATGTGGCCATGTTAGGGAAGAGGCCGGGCAAGGAAAAGAGGTCATACAGGGGGAAGGCCCCTGGATTCATTGCACCGAAAATCCATGCAAAGTCGGCAATCCCAAGTTGCAAAGCCCTGTACATGTCGGGCCCTGGAACCAGCGTGCCGCCGGGATAATGGGTTACCTTTATCCTGCCGTGAGACGCCTTTTCTATCATTTTCCCGGGCCATTCATCCATGCGCGCAAACGCTTTAGAACCTGGTGCAGCAATGGTCGGCATTTTCAGGTCTATTTCAGCCTTTTTAAAAACTTTCTTTTCCTTCGCATAAGGCAATCCGGGGTTAAGTAATGTCACCGTTACGGCTAACAAGAAGAAAATGCCGATGAGCTGTATGATGTTTCTTTTCATTTTTAACTCTCCTTATGGTTTATTCTTGCGCCCTCGCCTCTTGTAAAGTAAGGGCTGGGCAGTAAAGTATTTAAAATATTCATCCTCTTAGGCACATTCACATCGATTTTAAACCATTGTTATCGCTTTTCCTCCTTTCGATAATTTGGGTTGTTCGCATTCAGTTCACGTGCGGCTTTCAGCGTTTTCATCCCTCCCGTGTGTGAAACTGCATTGAATTTAATCTCGGTTGGTTCGCTTAAAAGATTCATAGCCCCGAGCAGAACACCGAAGTGGTCAGATCCTAAATGATTATCCAAATCCACCTGTGTTTTCCACTCCTCAACCAGATTGAAAGCATTTTCATTCTCAATATCTTGGTAAAAATGGCAGCTTATACACCCATTCTGCTTTCGGGTGCGCTGAATCAATGCTTCAACTGTTTGCAAAAGTTCTTTACGCTTTTGAAGAAGCACCTTCATTCTTGTTGCCAGAACTATCACGGATGTTTTCTCCACTTAAAAACGACAATTTCGCTTGCATAGATTTGGTCTTTTTGCAAAAGACATCTGGGATGTCTAAAAATATAAATTCAAGATTGGTGCCAAAAGCTACCAAATGATAGGGATGTTGTATATCTGATTGATTGGATTAGTGGATTTGTCTAAATAGGATTATGAAATCTTTGTAAAGAAACTGGATTTACCCGCTGTATTCCGTGCCTTCCACGGAATACAGCGGGTAATCTTTTTAGATGAATGTCATAGCCACAGGAATAAGGATTTTGGATAAAAGGGTGTGTGGGTTTTCTGTCTGTGTGTAAATGGGAGGTTGCTTCATCCAACCGCCGGTAAAGTGCTGGAAAAATCCAAGAATTCAAACCTTCGGCCGTTTGATGCCGAGTTTATTCATGCGGGTTCGCAGCGTACTGGGGTTTAAGCCCAAGCGTTCAGCAGCTCCGTTGGCCCCCTGGATCTTCCAATAGGTGTTTTCAAGTGTCCGAACAATGTGTTCACACTCCATCTCTTCAAGTGTCTTCGTATCATCTACGGACAGAGTTGAAGAGGTTGGAATTTCAACCTGCAACTTGCCGTCTTTGCAGGTTATCACCGCCCGTTCAAGCACGTTTTCCAGTTCCCTGACATTGCCGGGCCAGGGATATTTTTGCAAAGCCTTTATGGTTTTTGAAGGAATTGCCTTGATTTTTTTGCCCAGTTTTTTGCCAAATTTGTTGCTGAAGGCATTAACGAGCAGGGGGATATCTTCCACACGCTGCTGAAGTGGCGGTACCGTGAGTGGAAAAACATTTAATCTGTACCAGAGATCTTGCCGGAAGCGGCCATTCTTAACTTCTTTTTCAAGATCCCGGTTTGTGGCAGCTATCACCCGAACATCGGTTTGTATTGTACGGGAACTGCCCAACCGCTCGAATTCTCCATCCTGAAGCGCCCTGAGCAGTTTTGGCTGCAACTCTAAAGGTAGTTCGCCAATCTCGTCCAGAAAAAGAGTTCCCCCATTGGCAAGTTCAAAACGACCTACCTGTCTAGCTTGAGCACTGGTAAACGCCCCCTTCTCATGGCCGAACAATTCACTTTCGATAAGGTTTGAAGGGAGTGTGGCGCAATTCACTTTTATCAGGGGTCGGTCTTTACGCCCGCTTGCGTTATGCAGCGCTCTGGCAATCAACTCTTTTCCCGTGCCGGTTTCGCCCAGGATGACTACAGTGGCATCTGTGGGAGCGACTTGCTCCACCTTGAACAGGACGTACTTAAGCGCATCACTTTGACCGATAATCTCTTCAAAGTTGTGCTCCAGTTTGATCTCTTCCCTGAGATAGGTATAATCGTCCTCAAGCTGTTTTTTTAATTGTCTTATCTTCGCGAGCGTTTTCTGGAGCTTCAGCTCCGACTTCTTTCGCTCCAGTGCATTGGCAAAGATCTCTCCTGCGAATCGAAGGCGCCCAACAAGATCATCCGGCCAATGTTGTTCAGAGCGAAAAGCACCCAATGCAATGGCGCCCATAATTGAGCCGCCAACGGTCAACGGCATGGCGAGCGCCGATTTCAGACCCGTTTTCTGGAAACGCTGTTTGTCACGTATGGCCTCATCAGGCAGTTGGTCGGCACGGGAGAAGATAACCAGTTCATTGGCGAGCAATTTTTCGGAGACCCAGGGATAATTGACATTTAAAAGGCCTAAGGGAAATGGTTCAAGTCCCTTGATCGCCCATGAATGCGTGACGTTAAATGCTTTAGGATCTTCTAATAGCTCAAACAGAGAACCCCTCTCGACCCCAAGAAACTCTACGATGAGTTGAAGGCCGGACTCGATTTCCTTGTCAATATGGTTAGTGGGCAGATTGATGAATCTGGCTGAGAGTTCGGAAACAAGCGTCTCGAAATAAAGCCGTTTATCAGCACCTTCATCATTCTTTTTGTATTGAGTACTTTGGTTCCGTGATTTCGTCACCCTTTGCCCCAATTTCTATGAATTGTTTTTGTTTAGCAGGAAGTATAGGTCCAACGGCATTGTGCGTCAAGTCTAAATGATACACACTATGTTGTGGATTCTTGTTTCAGGATGTCTTCGCGGGAAAATTAAAGCGGTTCAATTATTTCTAAAGTGAGCAGGTAAAGTACGGTTATCTCTTTCCGCCAAAATCTTTTCATGGAGCTCCCGGAAACTTTGCGCCAACTGCGCCTCTTTTTTATCAGGCCTGATTTTCAGCTCCAATGCCTCGGTGGGGCAAACGGTCGCGCAAACCCCGCACCCGATGCACCACTGTTGATCAACAACCGCAACATCATCCTTTAGTGTCATGGCATCCACCGGGCAGATTTCAATACACGCGCCGCAGCTGATACATTTATCTTCATCTGTTTCCCGGAGGAAATAGGTGGCCATCAGAGCGTCTCTCGGCAGATATCTTCTTTTGATTGAACCCACATTCCAACACGCACATCCACAGCAATTACAGTTATGCTGGACTTCCCCTTCAGCATTGTCGACAAAATGGACCAGACCCGCCTCTTCGCTCTTCTTTATGATTGCAAGGGTTTCCTCTCTTGTGATCTCTTTTCCGAAACCCTTATCAATAACATAACGCGCCATGTCATTGAATTTGATGCACACTTCATTGGGATGCCCGCAACCGCTGCCCGTCAAGTGCTCTCTCGTTTTCCTGCAGGCACAGTGGCAGACCGCAAATACCTCTGCCGCTTGAATGACGCTCTCCATGGCGTGGTATGGGTAAACCGCCTGCATATCAGCGTTGATTGCCTTTTTAACCGGTACATAGCGGTATGGTTTGGTGTCAGTCCCATAGGTGACCTTGCTCACCTTCTTATTATAATATTGACGTATAAGCCCTGCCATTTTTCGTGCGGTGGGCGTGTCTTCACCTTTCCAGAAAAATGCCTGGGGAAACCCGAATCCCGCCTGGTGTAGGGCATAGCCTTTTTCGTTTTCTTCTGTCATAGCAGAGAAAACCAACCCCTTCTGTGAAAGGTTTTCCAGAACGTCCACCAACTCTCCCCGGGGAAGATCGCTTTGAGCGGCGATGTCATCAATACGCTGTGGCTGTAACGGAACAACTCCGGTGGGAATGGCCAGCACAACCGCTGCTTCCCGTGGGGTGAACATCTCTTTTAGAATTGTTATTAAATCCTTCGTCTCGGGAAAACCCATGCCCAAATAAGACATATGTTTGCTCAATTTTTCATAAATATCTTTATGGATCATATGGGTTCCTTTGAATGTATTTTTTAGCGGTGTCAACGGAACAACTTATCAAAATGGTGGTATAATTGTTTCGTATTTGGTAAGGGGAAGTTAAAAGACAAGGTGCAGAAATATCGATATATTTAAGATATCCCTAAGACTTTTTTTTCTTCTTCTTTTCCCGCAATCGCGACTCTCTTCGTTCAATGGCCTCGGTGTTTCGCCTTTTCTCTTCCTCGGTCTTGAAGATGATCCGCGGAAGCTCTTTTGTGTGACCGGTTTCATCTAAACCCACCAAAGTGAGATAGGCAGAGGCAATCTTGCGGATCTTTCCCGTGAGCAGGTCTTCTGTTTCCGCCCGAACACCGATTTCCATGGAGGTTCTCCCCACCATATTGATGCTCCCTTTGAGTGTAAGCAGATTCCCCACATAGGCAGGATAGTGGAAGTCCAGTCTGTCCACAGAGGCAGTCACAGCGTTGCAGCGGGCATGTCGCATCCCCACAACGGTTGCAGTCGTATCAATATGTTTCATAATTACACCACCGAGGATGTTTCCCGAAGGGTTGGCATCTTCCGGCAGCATTACGTGTGACATGATGACAGCGCTATCTTTTGCGGTTTTTGATTCCATGTTGCTTTTCCTCCAATTTTTGAAAATCCGTAAGAAACCTTCCAGCAAAACACATGCCAAATTCGGAAGCGCTTTATCCCTGCTAATATGACATTCACCTAAAAACGCACCCGCTGTATCCCGTGGAAAGCACGGAATACAGCGGGCTGGTTTGTTTTTATTGTGAATGTTCAATGATAATGCTTTCAAAATTCACTTATCCATTCAAGCAGATATGCGAGATATCTTTTATTTGGCATATGTTTTGCTCCTCTTGTAATCGAAAGTAAAGAGTTCGAGACCAATGGCATATTTTCATACATAGCAAATAAAGGAGACTGACCATGCTGGACCTAAAAATCATCAACGGGAAAGTATTTATTCCAGGGGGAGGCTTTTTTGATCTGGAACTGGGAATCAAAGACGGAAAAATCGCCATGATAGGAAGCTCCAATGATATGCCCGAGGCCAATGAGGTCCTGGATGCTGGTGGGAATATCGTAATGCCCGGGGTGGTGGATCCACACATCCACCTCGGCATCTTCGGAGATTTTGCCATGGAATGTGAACACGAAACCAGAGCCGCTCTGGCCGGCGGTGTTACCACGGTGGGCGTGTTCATGGGAGGGGGCGAGTCCTACCTGCCGCAACTCGGTTCGCTGATCGATATTGTGGAACAAAAAAGCTCGGTCGATCTCATGTTTCATCTGAGTGTCTTTACGGATGATCAGATGGCCGAAATGGAGGAATGTTACAAGCGGTTCGGTGTGACGTCATTCAAATTTTATATGGCGGGCGTAAAGGGGGTCTTTCCCGGTGTCACGGACGGTTTTATCTTTGATGGGTTTAAAAAGGTTGCTTCCATGGGTGACAAGGCGCTGGCCTGCGTTCACTGTGAGGATCAATCCCTGATTGATGTGGCCTTTGACAAAGTTGCCGCCGAAACACCGGATGGAACCCTGGTGGATTGGGCCAAAACAGGACCTGACATGGCGGAAGAAGAAGCCATTATGAGGGCTTACTATCTGGCGGAAAAGGCCAACAATAGACTGTATATTGTTCATATTTCCACAGGAGACGGTGCTTCCCGATTCAAGATGCTCAAGAAAACGGACTATCATCGGGTCTACGGAGAAACCACTTCGGCCTATCTTTCCGTGAACAAGAATGATCCTTTCGGTATGCTGGGGAAAATGCTTCCCCCGCTCAGGGATCAGAAGGACAACGACACCCTGTGGGAGCGGGTGAATGATGGCACCATTGACACTTTCGGTACCGACAATGTGAGCATGACACTGGAGGTCAAGCAGGCTGAAAATGGAATGCTCGGCGCCATGCCCGGTTATCCCATTCTTCAGACACATCTCTCCGCCATCCTCACGGAAGGTTACCATAAACGCGGTGTGGCACTTGACAAGATCCTGACCCGGGCAACCCTCAATCCTGCGAAAATTTTTGGACTTTACCCACAGAAGGGGACCATTGCCGTCGGAAGCGATGCGGACATTGTGGTTCTCGATCTGGAAAAAGAATGGGTGGTCAAGAGCGAGGATCTTTTTTCCTATGGAGATTTTTCCCTTTACGAAGGAAAAACGCTGAAAGGAAAACCGTCGGTTGTGATTAAGGGCGGGAAAAAGGCCTATGAAGACGATAAAATCCTGGTTGATCCCGGGGCAGGGAACTACCTGCGCAGAAACCTTTAGCGAACTGATCATTTTCATGATTCAAGAATCAATATTCAATCCTTAGAATTCGGAGAAAACATGTACGAAATACGATTCCATGGCCGGGGCGGACAAGGTGCGGTTCTTGCCGCAAAAATCCTGGCCAAGGCCCTGGTGGAAGAGGGTAAGTTCGTGAAGGCGATCCCTGCGTTCGGGTTTGAACGAAGGGGAGCACCGGTGGAGGCCTATCTCCGGTTTGACGACAAGGCGTTCAGGCAGATAACAAATATTTACGATCCCGACTGCATCGTCTGCCTCGATCCTACGCTTCCCCAGTCGGTCAATATTTTTGCGGGGATGAACGACCATGGGACCTGGATTCAGGCTACCAAAAAATCCCTGGATCAGCTGGCGGTTCCTGAAAAGGTGGACAGGGTCGGCTTGTGTGATGGCTTTGGACTGGCCATGCAGGTCCTGGGCAGACCCATTACCAACTCCATCATGCTTGGGGTCTTTGCTAAAACCACGGGCATCGTATCCCTTCAATCCTTGAATAAAGGGATGGAGACAACCGCGTTTCGGGATGCAATTCTCGAAAAGAACATAGAGGCCGCGAAACGAGGATATGAAGAAAGCAGGATCTATGATACCCGCAAGAAGGAGGCGTCATGAAATCACAAGCTGTGAAGCCTTTTGATCAGTCGACAATCCCCGACGATTTATGTCCCATTGCGACCCAGTATTCCGTGGTCAATACGGGGGACTGGCGGGCTGAAAGACCGGTGGTGGATCGTAAAAAATGCGTCAAATGCGCCACATGCTGGGCCTATTGTCCGACCCAATGTATTGAAGAAAAGGCGACCTGGTTTGAAGCCAATCTCGGGATCTGTAAGGGCTGCGGCGTTTGCGCCCGGGAATGCCCCCATCATGCAATCATTATGATAGAAGAATTAGAGGTTTAGTCCATGACAAAGACCATTGTATGTGACGGAAACGAAGCTGCCGCCTGGGGCGTTGTCAGATCGCGCCCGGACATGGTGGCGGTATATCCCATTACACCCCAGTCATCTCTGGCCGAGTATATCTCCCAGTTTGTGGCTGACGGAATTATGGACGCTGATCTGATGGATGTGGAAGGAGAGCACAGTGTCCTCTCCGTACTTCAGGGAGCCTGCCTTGCCGGCGCCAGGACCTTTACCGCGACGTGCGGACAGGGTCTGGCCTTCATGTTTGAGCCGTATTTCAGGACCCCTAACCTGAGACTGCCCATTGTCATGTCTATCGTAACACGCGACGGCATTACACCCCAGTGCGTCTGGGGGGGACACCAGGACGCCATGACGGTGAGAGAGGTGGGGTGGATCCAGATGTACTGTGAAAACAACCAGGAAATCCTCGATACCGTTATTATGGCTTACCGGATTGCGGAAAACCGCAAGGTAATGCTTCCGGTCAATGTATGTCACGATGGAAACTACCAGTCATACAACGTGGAAATTGTGGATATCCCGGACCCGGAACCCGTGGATTCTTTCCTGGGTGAAAAGAACACCAATTGGCATGTGGCTCTGGATCCGGAAAGACCCATGGGTGTGGACCCTTTGACCGGAGGGGCTACCGGAAATGGCCCGGCACTTTTCGCCAATTATCGCAGAGGCCAGTGCAGGGGTATGCAGGAATCTCTGGATGTCATTGTGGACGTCCATGAGGAGTGGGGGAAGATGTTCGGCCGTTCCTATGCTCCCCTGGTGGAGGAATACCGGCTTGATGACGCGGAATATGCTCTTGTCACCATGGGGGGCATGAGCGGCACTGCGAAGGTTGCCATCGATGCAGCCAGAGAGGACGGGGAGAAAGTAGGTCTCATCAAGATAAAGACTTTCAGGCCTTTTCCATTGAAAGCCGTGCTCAAAGCGGCTGGTCATGTGAAAGCCGTGGGTATTGTTGACCGTTCCGTGAGTTTCGGGTGGAATGCGGGGCCTGTTTACCAGGAGATGCTTTCCGCCCTGTATTTTATGCAGGAACGCATTCCAGCGGTCAGTTTTATTGCAGGCCTTGCCGGAGCGGATATCACTCTGGAGGATTTTAGCCGCATTATTTCCACTACGGCCGGTGCGCTGAAAGGTGATATTCCGGAAATGCCTGTATGGCTCAGTTTAAACGATTAATGCGAGAGGGAATGACGATGTCCCAGACAAAATATCTTATCATCGGCAGCAGTCATGCGGGTCTTTCAGCTCTGGACGCCATCCGCATGTACGATCAAGAAGGTCCCATTACCATTGTTACACGGGAAAATTCACTCCCCTATTCACCCACCGTGTTGCCCTATGTCCTGTCGGGGCAGGCCAATCCGGATCGTGTTTTTCTTCGCGATCTGGCGTATTTTAAAGAGAACGGGGTCAAATTTATTAACGGTTCCGCCGTCGTGGGCGTGAAACCGGCGGCAAACAGCGTAACCCTTGATTCAGGGGACGAAATCCAATATGAAAAGCTGCTTCTTGCCACTGGATCCGCACCGAAAGTACCGGATATTCCAGGGCTTAAAGATGCTCCCTGGCATGTTCTCAGGACCCTGGAAGATGCCCTCAGAATTCGAGCAAACGCCCAGGAAGGTCAGGCCGCCATTATCCTCGGCGCCGGGCTTATCGGAATGCATGCGGCGCAGGATTTGGCCAAAGCCGGGCTCCAGGTGACCGTCGTGGCCACCACGCCCCAGGTGATGGGGCAGTATTTTGATGATGAAGCGGCAAGTCTCATTGAACGGGTTTTTGTGGATAACGGTGTCAAGGTCCTCACAGGGAGTCCGGTTACTCACGTGACCAGTTCCGACAACGCCTGCGCCGTATCTCTGGAAAACGGACTGGATATTTCCGCAGACCTGTTGCTGGTGGCAAAGGGCGTAAACGCGTGTATGGACTATCTAGACGGCTCAGATGTGGCAACCGGCGACGGGGTGCTTGTAGACGACAAAATGAGGACCAGCGTGGAAAATATCTGGGCGGCAGGCGACATTGCCCAGGGGAGCAGTTTCTTTGATTCGGCAAAAATTATGAACGGAATTCTGCCTGACGCTTCTGAACAGGGGCGAATCGCCGGAATGGATATGGCCGAAGATCCCGCTGTTCAGCCCTATATGGGCGGGATTTCCATGAATACCTATAACTTTTTCAACAACCGGGCATTTGCCATCGGCATGTGCGGCACTTCGGGAAAGCTTGCGTGTCTCCCGTGTGGATTGGATAATCTGGGAATAGACAAGATGTTTTCTCCGAGCAGTATGCGGTATCAGAAGCTGGTGTTTCAGAGGGACAACCTCCTGGGTGCGGCTTCCATCAACACGGATATAGATCCGGGCGTCATGCTGCAGATTATCAGGAGAAGGATCGATCTTGGCGGCGTTAAGGAAAGGTTTGCAAGCAACCCGATGGATACCGGTCGCCTGGTCATGAGTTCCACCTGGCGATAGGTTGAAAAGCGGATTTTCCCATGTCAGGGGCTGATCTGACCATTATTAATGAAACACTTACAAACGATGAAGAGGAGATAAGATCTTGGGTAAAAGTTATAAGACCATCGCCTTCCATCCGGAGAAATGCAACGGTTGCAATGATTGCATTGAGGCCTGTGCCAGGATCAAAACAGAGATGAACGCGCCGGTGCATTCACGCGTGAATGTGGTGAAAGATCCTGATGATGCGGTTTTCGGGATTTCCCTTTGCCGGCAGTGCGGTGATCCGGAATGCGTCATGAATTGTCCGGCGGGAGCATTGATCAAGGATGAAAATACGGGTGTGATCCAGTGGGACGAGACGAAATGCGTGGGGTGCCTGATCTGCACCCTTTCCTGCCCCTATGCGGGGATTACCTATAACACAGAGACCCAAGAGGTCATGAAGTGCGATCAGTGTGGGGGGGATCCTGCTTGTGTAAAGGCATGTAAGCCCGGGGCTCTGGAATTCAATAATGCGGCGGAACTTTTCAATGCCTGGGGTAACCTGGAGGATCTTTTTGTGCCGGGGATCTCGGCCTGTCTGGGCTGCAATTCGGAGCTGCTCATGAGACATACACTTCGCAGGGTGGGGCCCAATACGGTATTGGCCACCCCCCCGGGATGCATCGCGGGGATCGGATCGGTGGGTGTAAACGGGTTTACCGCCACCAAGACGCCCGTTTTCCATCCGTTGCTGACCAATACGGCATCTATGCTGGCCGGGGCGCGTCGTTACTACAACCGGATCGGTCGTGATGTCACCATGTTGGCCCTTGCGGGGGACGGCGGCACTGCCGATGTGGGATTCCAGTCCCTGTCAGGCGCCGCGGAGAGAGGCGAGCAGATCATCTATATCTGTATTGACAACGAAGGATATATGAATACCGGAGTACAGCGTTCTTCCACCACCCCCTATGGTTCATGGACCACCACCACGCCGGTTGGATCGGTCCTGCGGGGAAAGACGCAGGATGCCAAACCGATGCCGATTCTCATGATGATGCATAACTGCGAATATGTGGCAACCGCATCAACAGCGTTCATGGATGACTATTACGAGAAACTGGCTAAGGCCATCGCCGCGGCGAAAAAGGGCATGGCTTATCTGCATGTGTTTTCACCGTGTCCAACGGGCTGGCGGTTTTCACCCAGTGAGCTCATTGAGGTCAGTCGAAAAGGCGTGGAAACCAATATCGTTCCTTTATGGGAATATTCAAAAGATACGGCCAGGCTTCAGTTTACCCGAAGCGTGGATAACCCGCTGCCGGTCCAGGATTACCTGAAACTCATCGGAAAATTCAAGCATCTGGATGCGGCGCAGATCGACCACATACAGAAATCGGTTAAGAGGGGGGTAGAGCGGTTGGAAAAATTCGCAAGGGTTGATGCGTTCGAAAACAACCAGGAGGAAGCCGCCTAGCGTCCAGTAGTATCTGGCTTCCTGAAAAAGGTATTTCTATGTGGTTGTGTAGGATTTTACCTTATTTCTTGAGAAACGGAGGAGATTTTCATGAACGAGAAAATTGTTCAAAATTCCATGAAACCGGGAAAGTGGGTTCCCACCACCTGCAAAATGTGTCTGCATTCCTGCAACCAGGTGGTTAAGGTGTCTGATGACGGTGTTGTCATAAAAGTGGAAGGCAACCCCACGAGCCCCAGCAACCGGGGACATCTGTGCCCGAAAGGGAATACGCCCCTCATGCGATTGTACGATCCCCAGCGGATCAAAACACCCATGAAGAGGACCAATCCGAAAAAGGGGCCGGGCCAGGATCCGGGTTGGGTTCCCATCAGCTGGGATGAAGCCCTCGATACTGTTGGAAAAGAGCTCAAACAGACTTTTGACGACGATCCCCGTAAACTTCTGATTGCCATCAATGATTTCCAGAAATTATTCCTCTGGGCCTGGGGCGCTGCATACGGGGGTAATGCCAATTATTTCTCCGTGGTGGGCACCCAGTGCGGAGGCGCCTACCATCCCATGAATGGAATGATTCACCGAACTTTTGCGGCGGCCAACGATTATGACCATTGCAACTACTGGATCAACAACGGTGGCGGCGACGGCTTTTCATCGCATCTTCATGTGGCCAGCCAGGTTGGATATATGGCGGATGCCCGGGTGGATCGCGGCATGCATGTGGTGGTGGTGGAGCCTCGCCTCTCCGTCGGCGGGGCCAAAGCCGATGAGTGGATTCCAATCAAACCGGCTACGGACAGGCAGTTCGCTCTGGGGTTGTGCCATGTGATTATCAAGGAAAAACTCTATGATGAAAATTTCATCAAAAAGGAAAGCAACGCGGTATATCTGGTGAAGCCGGATGGACATTTTGTCCGGGATAAGGATAACCAGTGTTACGTGTGGGACCCGGTAGACAACAAGGCCAAACTCTGGAACGATGAAACCGTGAAGGATTACGCTGTTGAAGGCACCTATGAGGTGGAGGGGTTCAGTTGCAAGCCGGGCTTTCAGCTTTTCATGGATATCCTGGAAGGTTGCACGCCTGAAAAAGTCTCAGAAATCACAACCATTCCCTCGGATACCATTGTGCGTATCGCCCGTGAATTTGCAGAAGCGGCCCAGATCGGTTCCACCATAAACATCGAAGGGCGAACCCTTCCTTTCAGGCCGGCCGCCTACAATTACTACCGGGGCGCCCAGGGGCGGAAATTCGGGAGCATGACCAACCACGCTTTTAAACTGGTGAACATGCTTGTGGGGAATATAGATACCCCCGGGGGACATATCGGCGTGACCCTTGACGACCGTTGGGTGGATTGGGATCATGTTAAAGATGATGGTCCCTACTGGCCCAAGGATGAGGCAGCAGACTCCGGTATGGTTACCTGTGCGCCCCATCAATTGCATCCGGAAGTCCCCTTTGCCTATCCACCAAATACGACGCACCTCATGGATTATTTTCCTCTGGGTGTTGATCCGGGGCATCTGAATAATATGACCCTGTTTGATCCGGATCACTGGGGGTTGAATTTCTATCCGGATACCATGATCGTATGTCATTCCAACCCGTTATGGAATCTTTCGGGAGATCAGCAGCGGTATTTTGAAATTATGAAAAAGATGCGTTTCATCGTTGGCATCGACGTGGTGGTCAATGAAACCAACACCTGGGCCGATATTGTTCTTCCGGCACATGACACGCTGGAAAGCTGGAACATGACCATGATCGAACCTCCCAACACGGAGGGGATGTGCCTGCGACAGCCGGTCATTGAGCCGCTCTACGACAGCAAGAGCGAAGAGGATATTTTTAACGAGATCTCCGAGCGAGTGGGTATCCTGGATGACTGGAATAACGTGATCAATTTCGTCTGCGGGTTTTTCAAAGAGCCGGAATTGGTGCTTAAGCCCGGCGTGAAATACTCCGACAAGGATATTGCCGAACGGAAAGGACTGCTATGGAACGGTAAGGATCTTGACTGGTATATGGAACACGGGCACTCCGTAACCAAAAGACAACCGAAAAAGTATTACCGTCCCTGGGAAGGGCAGAGGGTCCAGTTTTATATCGAGTTTATCCTCAATACCCGGGATCACCTCAGAAAACAGATGGAAGAAGCGAAAGTTCCGTTTATCGATGAGTGGGAATGGGACGACTATCAGGCACTTCCGCTTCCCATTCTGGACCCCGTGCACACATGGGGCGGTCCCGAGTACGATATGTATGCCATCAGCTTCAAGGATACGGCCCTTAATTTTTCCGAAAACCTGACCATTCCATGGATTTCCGATATTGTTTACAAGGACCCTGTACACATGGGTTTTTTGATCAATCCCAAGACCGCCGCTGCGAAAGGGATCGGAGATGAAGACCTCATTGAAATCCGATCACCCTACGGCGCAATTATCGGGTTGGCCAAGATTACGGAAGGAATGCATCCTGAGACCATTGCGGTTTCCAATGCGTTGACCAAGTGGACCGATTACCATGCGGTTATCCGACCGGGAGGTGGAAATTTCAATCGCATCATGCCGGGTGATCTCAAGAATACGGATGCCTGCAGTGGTCAGCTGGAAACGACCGGCAAAGTGAAGGTTACAAGGTTACAGTCAAAACCGGAAAACGCACAGGAAATCCTTGCAAAAAATACCATGTTTTCCGGTTATAAAGATTAAGGAGGGTATAAAATGCCACGATGGGGAATGGTACTTGATTTGAAGCGATGTATCGGATGCAATGCCTGTACTGTCGCCTGCAAAATGGAAAACAGTACGCCCGAGGGGGTTCTTTTCACGAAAACGGTCAGCGAAGTGATCGGAAATTATCCCAACGTCACCAGGGCCTATATCCCTCTCATCTGCAACCACTGTGAGGAGGCCCCTTGTGAGCGCGTCTGTCCGACCGGTGCCACTTATACCACCGATGATGGCATAGTGATGGTGGATGAGAACAAGTGCATTGGATGCGGCGCCTGCCATACGGGATGTCCCTATAAAAACCGCTTCAAACTGCACAAGGAGCCCTTTGAAAAAGGGCTTTTCAAGCAGGGAGAGCTGACGCCCTTTGAGAAGCAGGGATATCCCCGGTTCGTTATTGGAACCGCTGTCAAGTGTACGTTCTGTCACGAGCGGGTTGCGGAAGGTCTGGACCCGGCGTGTGTGAACACCTGCCCGGCGGAAGCGAGAATATTCGGGGATCTTGATGATCCGAATAGTAAAGTTCGAAGACTGATCCAGGCTAGGAAAGGGTATCAACCGCTTCCTCAATTCAACACAAAACCCAAGGTTTTCTATGTTGAGTAAGAGGTATGGTCGATAGCAATTAACGGGATCTGTACTACCAAACGGGGAGTAAAAAAATGATGTATTCAAAAGTGTATAATGTCGTGGGAGACGAGTTTGAGCTCGGTTATCGACATCAGGACCTTTGGAGTTGGAAGATTGCCTTTGCCTTCTTTTTCGGCGAGGTGGGTGCTGGATTTTTCTTTTTTTCAGCACTCTATGATTACAACCCCGGTATGATCGTAGGCTGGATCATGGCTGCGGTTTTGAAGCCCATTGCTCTTTTCATGCATCTGGGGGTTCCTATCAGGTTCTGGCGCGCCATTGTGGGGCTAAAGCACTCCTGGATCAGTCGCGGGGTGTTTGCCACCATATTTTTTACCGGATTTGGATTTATCCATATTGTTAACCAGTATACAAACGTGCTCCCAGGGCCTGTAGCCACCACGGTGTTGGTGATTGCCATGCTGGGTTGCCTGGGTGTCATGATTTATCTGGGGTTTGTGCTCAGCTATTCTCCGGCCATTCCTCTCTGGAATACGGGTTTGATGCCCCTGATCAGTCTGGCTTATGGATTCCTTGGAGGGCTTACGCTGGTGATTCTTTTCGGGTTCAACACCTTTCTGGCTGCTGACCCCGAGTCGCTCAAGCTTTTGAAGGGTCTGGAACTGGGGCTTGTAATCTTCTGTTTGATAGCCCTGTGGAGCTTCCTCCATGGGGCTGTTTATGGAAGTGATGCGGGAAAAAAATCCGTGCAGCTTTTGCTGAAAGAAAAGTTCGCAAAATGGTTCATTCCCGCAGTGATTCTTGTGGGACTTGTTTTTGCCGGTCTTCTGATGCATTTGGGTGGAATATCATTTGCTGTGCTGTTGGCTATCGCTATTGCTGAACTGATCGGGGATATCGGTCTTAAGATCCTCTTGTTCAAGGCGGGTACATTTGAGCCGGTAATCTCTCATTCACGTTTCTAAAACCTTATGTTAATATCAACATAAGGCTTGTTCTAGGCAATGATTATGCAGGATTTTGAAACGTTGATAAAATCATCCGCCATCGCTCACGGTCATCTCTGCCCGGGGCAGGTGGTGGGTGTGCGCATGGCCTTATTGGGCTGTCGGCTCATCGATTTGGATGAGCCCACCCACCTCGATCAGATTAAGAAGCTCGTCGTCTACGTGGAAATGGATCGTTGCACGGCAGATGCAGTAGCGCACGTTACCGGCGTCAAATTGGGACGGCGGTCGCTAAAGTTCATGGACTACGGTATCATGGCAGCGACCTTTATCAATCTGGAAAAAGATAAGGCCTACCGAGTTTTATCCACTGAGGAAGCCAGAGATCTAGCCCCTGTTTATGCTCCGGGGATCTCCGGACAATCACAGCAACAAATCGCAGCATATAAAATCATGCCGGACAGTGTGCTCTTTCGGGTTTATCAAGTGAGAGTCGCAATCAGCGAGTTTGACCTGCCCGGTCCCACCCGCAGCAAGGTTATCTGCAGTCGGTGCGGTCAGGTGGTACGCGATCACCGGGAATCGATAAAAGACGGACGTCCCCTTTGCCGGCCCTGTGCAGGAGGCGTTTATTTTTCCAGCGCCCGTGAGATTATCTTGCCGCACGGAACTGGGCGCTCGGGGGATGCCAACAAGCCTTCCCTTGGTAGACATGAGTTAAAGACTGCTAAGGGATGAAGAGACAAAGGATCCAAACCATGCTTGAAAAAATGAGATTGCAGGATGCCGTTGGTACTAAACTTGCTCACGATATCACCGAGATCCGTCCCGGTGAATTCAAAGGACCCGCCTTTCGCAAAGGTCATACCGTTTGCAATGAAGATCTCTGCCATCTCCAAAAACTTGGCAAGAATCACCTCTATTTGATCGATCTGGCCGAAGATGAAATACATGAAGACCAGGTGGCGGCCATTTTAGCAGGCGCGCTGGCAGGGGAGGGCGTTGTTTGGAAAGATGAGCCCCGAGAAGGCAAAATAAAACTGCTGGCGGAAAGAGACGGTCTTTTTACGGTCGATACCACATCTCTTGCGGCCTTCAACATGATCGATGAGGTGATGTGCGCCACCCTTCATAATCACACGCTGGTCAAAGAGGGCGAACTCCTCGCTGCCACCCGAGCCATACCATTGGTGGTAAAGCGTGCGTCTGTTGAGCGGGCAGCTGCCATCGCACAGCAAAACGGTGCCGTGCTATCGGTCAAACCGATCCGACAGGCCAGCGTGGGTTTGGTTATTACCGGCAATGAAGTTTATCACGGCCTGATTCAAGATCGCTTTGCACCGATTCTCTCCGAAAAAGTCAATGCACTGGGTTCTAACGTTTCTGGTACCGCCTTTGTTCCCGATGACGCAGAACTTATCCGCAATGCCATCCGAACCCATCTAGACAAGGGCTGTGATTTTCTGATTTTAAGCGGCGGGATGAGTGTGGATCCGGATGATGTAACCCGCCGGGGAATACGTCTCGCCGGTTCCACCGCGATGCACTATGGGGCGGCGGCGCTGCCGGGGGCTATGTTTCTGGTGGCTTACCTGGGGGACATACCGGTGCTGGGTGTTCCGGCGTGTGGGCTTCATCACCGCACTACGGTACTGGATCTTGTACTGCCCCGGATCCTGGCCGGGGAAAAAATCGGCAAGGCGGAGCTGGCCTTTCTGGGTCACGGCGGCCTTTGTCGTGATTGCCCCGAGTGCAGTTATCCCCACTGCGCCTTCGGCAAGTGCATGTGATGATTGCCTTATAAGCAGTCCTTTGATCAGAATCAATCATGGGAAACATGGAAGGACTTTAGCCTTTCTTGTTTAGGGTTTAGCCAATGGTTACGGGAAAAGTTGTAAAAAACCTGTATTTTAAAGAATCTGAAAATGAAATGAAAACCCGTATTTCGCTTCTTTGTGAAGAGCTCCTTGAAAAAGAAGTAAAAGCGAACTTTGGGTATGGATATATCCGTCTGCCCAGAGATTGGGTTGGCAAACAGGTAAAAGTTGCAAGAGTATCTTAGCGTAGTGCCCATCCACAAATAGCCAATTTGCGCGATTTCGGCGTCAGTCTCAAATTGTAATCCTCAAAATACTTCAATGTATTTCTGCGGTTACAATTATCGCCTTCCTTGGACTCGAACAAATTTTCTCATTCGTGGATGGACACTGGTGTAGCGTCGCCGGGTATCATGTCAAAAGTCGAATTCACCCTGGCGACTTTGATATTGCTATGGAAAGAAAACTATTTTAAAGAAAGGAAAACTGACGATGAAATTAAACAAGATTGATCATATATGCATTGCGGTTAAGGATTTAGAGGCGGCCAGGAAGGTCTGGGAGCCCATGTTGGGTAAATCAGGTCCTGATGACGCCTATGTGGATGAACCTGAAAAGATCAATGTGGCCAGATACTATGTCGGCGAGGTTGGGTTTGAGCTGATGGAATCAACAACCCCGGATGGAGACGTGGCAAAGTTCATCGCCAAAAACGGTGAGGGTGTGATGCTCCTAAGTTTTAACGTGGACAACACCCGAAAGGCCATTGATGAACTGAAGGGGAAGGACTATCCGTTTATTCCGGATTCAAGAGGCGAGGTTGCAAGACCTTTTCGGGACTGCGAATTTGCTTTTATACACCCCAAAAAGCTCAATGGTGTCCTGACCGAACTTATCGATGATAAATAGGACAAGTTTAGGTAGGGTTTTTCCGGCAGGATATTTGTATAGGGGGGAGAAATGAGATACGCAGAGACAGGGTTTAATTTAGAAGTCGATTTGACGGTGGGCAATATTGAGCGGGTCGAAACAGACCCCGAATTAACCAGGCTTCACCTGGGTGGTAACGGCAGTGCCGCCAGGATAATATGGGATAGAGTGAGTCCGGAGGCCGATGCCTTTTCTCCTGATAATCTGCTCATATTCAGCACGGGCCTTTTTGACGGTACGCCTATACCGGCAGCCAACCGCACGATGGTTGATACCATTTCTCCCCAGACGAATATGTTTTCCAATTCAATTTTTGGCGGTTATTTTGGGCCGGAACTCAAACATGCCGGCTACGATAAGATCGTCATCGGAGGCAAAGCTGAAGATCTGGTATATTTGTGGATACACAATGACAAAGTGGAACTACGGGACGCCTCTCACCTCAAGGGGATGGGCGCTCAGGAAACCGCACATGCCATTAAAGATGAATTAAATGATCGAGATATTCAAGTAGCCGCAATCGGTCTTGCCGGCGAAAACAGGCTTTACATGGCCTCCATAGAACACTATAACGCCGCCGCAGCTCGCGGCGTCGGGGTGGTGATGGGGGATAAGCGGTTGAAGGCGATCGCCGTGCGTGGCACAAGAGATTTTCAAGTTGCCGAGCCCGAAGAGCTGTTCAAATTATGTCTCCAACACTATCAGGATATACATGAAAGTCCGTTTAACGGGGACCTCATGGCAATCGAGTGGAACGATGCCTGGCACCATAACAATTTTGCCTGGGGCAATGCACGCACACGGAGAAAGGACTTCTGGCACCAGGAGCAGGAAGACCGGTGGAAGGAATACACGCTGAAAATCCGCGACCGGTTGCAGGGCTGCTACAATTGTCCTAAAAACTGCCATCTCGTGGTCAAGCCCCCCGGACGGCAAAGGTACATGTTAAAATGCTTCGGAAAAGGCACCTGGCATATGGCGGCTTTTGAAGAGCTCCCGTTTACCTTCGACATAATGGCCCTGAGCCAGGAGTACGGTGTAGACAGCTATGCCGCACCGCAAGCCATCGCTTTCGCCATCGAACTTTACGAAGCAGGCATTTTAACCGACGAGGACCTGCCTGATTTTCCGGAAAAATCCGCCGACAGGTTTTACTATCTTCTGGAAAAGCTTGTCCGGAGGGAAGGAATCGGGGATGTCCTGGCCGATGGCGTCTATCGGGCAGCCCGTCAGATCGGCAATGGCGCTGAAGCATATGACCATAACACAATGAAGAAATTCGAACAGATACCGCTCAAGCTGGGCAAAGTGAATTATCCGTATTATCTCATGTATTGCACCAGCGACAAGATGGCCATTAATCAGACCGAGGGCTCTTATCCGCAGGATCCGATTAAAGAAATTCCGGAGAGACAGGCGTTTGTCGATGGATGGATGTCGGCACCCGAGCGGTTTAAAAAATTCTTCATGGAATGGGAGCCACGCACACATCCATCATTTGAAGCGGCCATAAACATTGCCGATTGGAACGAAACCATGCACTACGTTGATGACGCCCTTGGCCTTTGCGCCTTCTGTTCATCATTTAGAGGTCAATTCGGCGGCGGCTCCGCATACAACATCTACAACATACCCACTTTTATCAAATTGGCGGCCGGGATCGAAATGGATGCCGACGACTTGTGGCAAGTGGCCAGAAGAAACCGGAACCTTGTCAGGGCCATCAATATGAGTAGAGGATTGAAAAGAGCCGACGAGAAGCCGCCTGAAGATCACTGGAAGAAGAGGGAGCCGGAAAATGAGCAGAAGCTTCTGGACGGCTACTACAATTTCAAGGGTTGGACCAACAAAGGCGTTCCTACTAAATTAACATTGGATAAATTAGGCTTGGATGATGTCGCCGATGAACTGATTAAGAGGGGGCTCATTAAAGGCGATGAAGGTATTTGCTACAAGGATCAATCATGTTACTCGGAAGGAAGGCCAAAAGATGCAGATGTGTCTTTTCGTAAAGCTGAGAAATTCACTTTAACTGAGTACAACATCAAGAATAAATAGTCCGGGAGGTGCAAAAAGCAATGGGTAAGCCGGCAAAAAAAATAATCAAAGAAATAAAAGTAGACTTAGGTAAATGCAACGGGTGCCGCGCCTGCGAGAAGGCCTGTGCTGCATTTCATGCCATACCGAGATACAGTAACTTTAACCCGGCCCGTTCCCGGATCAAGGTGGTCATCGATGAAAGAAACGATCAATGGGTCCCGGTTCGAGCCGGCGGCTATACGCAAGCCGAATGTAACGGCCGGAATCATTATGTGATCGACGGCAAGGAGTATTCGGAATGCGCTCTCTGTCCGGCTTCCTGTCCATCGAGAGCTTGGTTCAAAGAACCTGATTCGGGTCTTCCTCTTAAATGCGACATGTGTGAAGATGTGCCCCCACTTTCGGAGCCCATGTGTGTTCAAATGTGCGGTCGTGATTGCTTGACCTATTCGGAAAGGGAAGTGGAATTGACAGGGGCGGAAACGCAGGAAGCAGAGAATCATATGGAGTTGAAAAAGGCCTACGAGGCCCTCGTGAAAAAACACGGGCAAAAGAAGGTCGTGGATACTTTTTCTAGATTATCAATGCGCTAAGTCGAAAGCGGAGGCTAAAAACAGAGTGGAGACTGTAGCACCCTTAGAAGAGGTACTGGATCTCATAGAAGAGACTGGTGGTGAATCCTTCAAGTATTGCTATCAATGCGGCAAATGCGATGTTGTCTGTCCGTGGAATCGTGTTCGGGACTTTAGTATGCGCAAGCTGATCCGGCAGGCTAATTTCGGGTTGACTGAGATAGAGACGGAAGAGATCTGGCGTTGTACCACCTGCGGAAGATGCCAAAAGCAATGCCCCCGGGGCGTCAACCAGATAGAAGTCGGGGTATCCGCACGCAGAATTGCCACGGAATTCGGTGTGTTTCCCGCGTCCGCGCGTCCGGTGCGCGGTGTAAGCGCCAGCCTGGTGGGCGAAGGTAATCCCTTGAGTGAAGAGAGAAAGAATCGGGCGGATTGGGCCAAAGGTCTATCTGTAAATACCTTCAGTGAGGGGATGGAGATTTTATATTTCCCCGGCTGCTACCTCAGCTATGATCCCAGATTAAAGAAGGTGGCTGCCGCTACGGTGAATATCCTTAACAAGGCAGGGGTCGATTTCGGGATACTGGGAACCCTGGAGAACTGTTGTGGAGAAAGCATCCGCAAGACGGGCGATGAGGAATGTTTCAAACGTTTGGCCAGGAAAAATATCAAAACGTTTATCGACAATGGTGTGAAAAAAATCCTTGTTTCTTCCCCCCACTGCTACCACACCTTCAAGAACGAGTATCCCGAGTTTATGGTGCACTTTGAAGTGGTTCATATGAGCCAATATATATTCGAGCTCATGAATGCGGGCAGACTTGAGCTCACCAATGGGTATGACAGGAAAATTACCTATCATGATCCCTGTTACCTGGGTCGTCATAATGGTATTTTTGACGAACCCCGGGAGGTTTTAAAGGGGATATCCGGTTTGGAACTCATTGAAATGCCTGATTCCAGGGAAGACAGCCTCTGTTGCGGCGGGGGCGGCGGCAGGATTTGGATGGAAACGCCCAAAGGAGAGAGATTCTCCGATCTCAGAGTGGAACAGGCCGGTGGTGTGAGTGCAGAGGTGCTGGTGACCGCCTGTCCGTATTGCATCACCCATTTTGAGGATAGCCGGTTAGCCCTGGAAGATTCGGAAGATGGTGCCGGTTTAGAGGTGAAGGACATCACGGAAATTATCCAGGAAGTGATTTAGGAGATTGATAAAAGGACGGTAAGAAGTGGAAAAAGAATTGGTTGAAGGACAGTTTGCTAATGGTCCCGTAGACAATAATTTTGGAGACGTGATGGTTGTCGGTGGAGGGATCAGCGGTATTCAGGCCGCCCTTGATCTTGCCGATACGGGGTTTAAGGTTTACTTGGTTGATAAATCCCCTGCCATCGGTGGAAAGATGTCTCAGCTGGACAAGACCTTTCCCACCAACGACTGTTCCATGTGTATTGAGTCGCCGAAATTTATTGAATGCAGCAGACATCCCAATATAGAGATTCTGACATACACTGAAGTTGAGGGTATCAAAGGCAAAGCAGGCGACTTTAAGGTCACCCTGACCCAAAAACCAAGATATATCAACGAAGATCGATGTACGGGGTGTGGGACCTGTGTGGAGGTTTGCCCAATTAAGGTTCCGGATGAGTATAATCAAAACCTGTCTTTGAATAAAGCCGTTCATATATATTTTTCTCAGGCTGTTCCACTGATTACCTATGTGGGCCCTGATACCTGCCTTTATCTCCAGGATGAAAAATGCAACATCTGTATCGGCGCCTGTCAAAATGAGGCGATTGATCTTAACCAAATGGAAGAGACGATCCAGGTGGAGGTGGGCGCGGTCATTATGGCTCCTGGGTTTGAGGTGTATGATCCGAAACTACGAAACGATTACGGCTATGGGCTCATGGAGAACGTGGTCACAAGCCTTGATTTTGAAAGGATCTTGTGCGCCACCGGTCCGTATGAGGGAGAGATCCTGCGCCCTTCGGACAAGAAGCATCCGAAGAAGATCGCCTGGATTCAGTGTGTGGGGTCCCGGCAGGTGACCGAGGGCGGAAATAGCTATTGCTCCGGGGTGTGCTGTGCGTACACGCAAAAACAGGTGATACTGGCAAAGGATCATGAAGCGGATATTGAGGCGAAGATTTTCCATAACGATATTCGTGCCTTTGGTAAGGATTTTGAGCGGTTTTACCAACGGGCGGAAAATCTGTCCGGGGTTGAGTTTATCAGAAGTTATGTGGCGGTGGGAAAGGAAGACCCGGAAACCAAGAATGTCTCCATCCGATATTCGACGACCGATGACGGCGTCAAGGAAGAAGAATTTGAACTCGTAGTATTATCCGTGGGGTTAAACCCGCCTAAGAACACAGAAGAATTGGCGGACCAGTTTGGTATTGAGCTTGACCAACACGGGTTCTGCAAATCCAATCCGCTAAACCCCATTGAAACCACTCGGCCGGGGATTTTTGTGAGCGGCGCGTTTCAGGGGCCCATGGATATCCCCGAGTCGGTCATGGGTGGCAGCGGGGCCGATGCCCTTTGCAGTCAGCTGCTGGCCTACCGCCGGGGAGATCTTGCCAGAGACCGGGTTTACCCAACCGAGAGGGATGTATCCCAAGAGGAGCCCCGTGTGGGCGTTTTTGTATGCCATTGCGGCGCCAATATCGGTCGGGTGGTGGACGTGCCGGCCGTGGTAGCGTATGCGTCAGGTCTTGAGAACGTGGTGCATGCCCAGGAGAGCCTTTTTGCCTGCTCCACGGATAATGCCAGGCAGATATCGGATCAGATACGGGAAAAGGGGCTCAACCGGGTGGTGGTGGCGGCCTGCACGCCAAGAACCCATGAGCCGTTATTCAGGGACACCTGCCGTGAAGGGGGTATCAACCAGTACTTTTTTGAAATGGCCAATATCAGAGAGCACTGTTCCTGGGTACATTCCAAGGATCCGGAGAACGCCACCCAGAAGGCCAAGGAGATCGTTCGCATGTCCGTGGCCCGGGCTTCATTTCTCGAGCCCCTCAAGGAGTATGAGCTGCCGGTGAACAAAACTGCATTGGTGGTCGGTGGTGGGCTTGCCGGTATGACCAGTGCCCTTAGTATGGCCGGCCAGGGATTTCGGGTTCAGCTGCTGGAAAAGGATAAGGCGCTGGGAGGCGTGGCGCGAAGAATTCATACCACCCTGGAAGGGATGGATGTTCAGGCTTTCTTAAAAGACACGATCCAAAAGGTGTATCAACATCCTTCCATCCAGGTATCCCATAATGCGACCATTACGAATGTGATGGGATATGTGGGCAATTTTGTAACCACGGTAAAGAGCCAGGGAAGGGTCAAAATAATTGAGCATGGTGCGGCTATTCTTGCCACTGGGGCTGTAGAATATAAACCCATTGAGTACCTTTACGGAGAAAACGATCAGGTGTTGACCCAGCTGGAGCTGGAAGCGCGGATCGCCCAAAAAGATGAAGCGCTGAGCCAAACCGAGAGCCTGGTCATGATCCAATGCGTGGGGTGCCGTAACGAGGACAGGAATTACTGCGCCCGCATTTGTTGCAGTCACGCCATAAAGAACGCCGTGAACCTGAAAGCGCTGAATCCCGGGATGGACATCTACATTCTCTTTAGAGACATGAGAACCTATGGGTATCGGGAAGATTACTATCGTGAGGCAGCGGACAAGGGCGTGAAATTTATACGTTGGGAATCGGATGCGGGGCCCCAAGTGGAAGCGACCACCGAGGGCGGTAAGTCCATATTAAGAGTGACGGTGCCGGATCCTATCTTGGGCCAGTTGTTGGCACTGGACGCCGATGTGCTGACACTGTCGGCCGCGGTGATTCCCTCGGAAGAGAGTATGGAAGTGGCCCGATTGTTCAAGGTGGCCATGAATCCGGACGGTTTCTTTCAGGAGGCCCATGTAAAATTAAGGCCGGTAGACTTTGCGGCCGAGGGGGTATTTCTGTGCGGTATTGCGCATTATCCCAAGCATATCACGGAAACCATCAGCCAGGCATATGGTGCGGCGGGTCGAGCGATCACCATCCTGACCAAGGATTCGGTGACGGCCTCGGGGGCTATCTGTGAGGTGGATGAGAGCGCATGTGAATCGTGCGGGGCATGCATATCGGTATGTAATTATGGTGCCATAGAATTCTACGAGACGGAAAAAGGCAAAAAGGCCACGGTGAATCCGATCCTCTGTAAAGGGGACGGTCTGTGTAACACGGTATGTCCGGCAAGGGCGATTTCTTTAAAACACTTTACCGATGATGAGATTTTTTGCCAGATTGATGCGGCCTAAAAGGAGTAAAAAGAATGGGTACGGGACTGGAATTTAAACCCAGCATCTTAGGGTTTTTGTGCAATTGGTGAGGATACTCCGCTGCTGATTTGGCTGGAGTTTCCAGACAACAATATGCGTCGGATATTAAGATTATTCGCGTCATGTGTACCGGCAGAGTTGATCAGGCATTTATCTTCCGAGCGCTTTTAAATGGAAAAGACGGGGTGTTTATCGGTGGTTGTTGGCCCGGTGAATGCCACTATCTGACCCAAGGAAATTACGGTGCATTAAGTACATTGCATATGGGAAGAAAATTGCTCGAAATGATCGGATTGAGCCCGGATCGGTTAAGGCTTGAATATATTTCGGCCTCTGAAGGAAGTCGTTATGCCGAAGTGATGAATGATTTTTCCCGGAAGGTGAAGGCGTTGGGGCCTCTCGGCAAGGGTGAAGGGATAGATGAAACAGTTCTAAAGCGCAAACTTGAAGCTGTTTATAATTTATTGCCCTACATAAAACTGGTCGAAAGAGAGCGATTGCGGGTTCCGGTGAAATCGGTAGAAGCGTATAATGAGTTTTTTGCAAGCGATGAATTTGACAAAATATTCCGGGATTTAGTTGCAGACAAGGTGGAGCTAAACCAAATCATGGCGATCCTTCGAGAAAAACCTTGTTCAGTCAAAGAAATTTCTGAAATTTTTGGGGTAACGCCGGGTGAAGCGTCCAACCGGCTTAATCGCTCCGCAAGGGAGGGATTTATTCAATTTGATGAAAGCCATATGCGCTTTTGTGTTGCATAGCACAAGAACGTTAAAAAAAAGAGAGACGAAGAAAGAAGAAAGTTAGGATAGCGGTTATGGATAAAGGTAAAATCGAAAAGATTATAGAAAAATATCCCAGAGACCCCAGTTCATTGATTCAAGTGTTGATCCATATTCAAAGCGAGATTCGATGGCTTCCCAAGGAAGCGTTAAACATGGTCAGTCAGAAACTGGACGTGCCAATGAACCGGATACAGCACATCATTACCTTTTATAAGGCATTCAGTGTTGTGCCCAAAGGACGTCATGAAGTTCATGTCTGTACCGGCACCGCCTGTCATGTTCGCGGCGCGACACGCGTTCTCGACGCAGTAGAAGAGCGCACCGGAATAGAGCCTGGCGAGACAGATCAGGATTTAAAGTTCAGCCTGGATACGGTCAGTTGCGTCGGCTGCTGTGCGTTAGGGCCGGTTGTGGTAATTGATGGAGAATATCACGGCAATATGGCACCGGCCAAGACAGAAGATGTGTTGAAAAACTACGAGTAAGGAAAGATTATGCCAAGGATAAATTCACCTGCTGAATTGGAAGAATTCAGGAAGGACATTATATCAAAAAGGGATCCCAACAAGCCTTGTATTGCCGTATGTACCGGAACGGGCTGCCTTGCTCTCGGTGCTGGCAAAGTGGTTGCCGCTCTCAAAGAGGAAATAGAAAAACAGGGTCTTAATACTGAGGTGGTGGATACCAGGGAAACCGGCTGTCCCGGCTTTTGTGAAAGAGGCCCCATCGTTGTGATCTATCCTGAGGAGATCTGTTATCTTCAAGTACAGCCGGACGATGCAGCGGAGATTATCTCTCAGACCATCGTTTCAAAAAAGGTCATCGAGCGATTACTTTATGTGGATCCCAGCAACGATGAGACCATAGCCCGCGAATCCGAGATACCGTTTTATAAGAATCAGATGCGGCACCTTATCGGCAATAATATCAAAATTGACCCCAAAAGCATTGAAGACTATCTCGCAGTGGGCGGTTATTCAGCCTTGGTGAAGGCGCTCATTGAGGAGACTCCTGAGCAAGTGGTTCAGTTGGTGAAGGATTCAAACCTGAGAGGTCGAGGCGGCGCCGGGTTTCCTGCCGGGATCAAGTGGGGATTTGCCGCGGCTGGTAAAGAGAAGAAAAAGTATGTGGTTGTCAATGCCGATGAGGGAGATCCCGGTGCGTTTATGGACAGAGCGCTGCTTGAGGGGAACCCCTTTGGTGTCCTTGAAGGGCTGACCATTGGTGGCTATGCCATCGGCGCCAGTGAAGGCTACCTTTATGTTCGTCAAGAATATCCTCTGGCCGTAGAAAATGTAACCCTTGCCATCAAGCAGGCTGAGGAATATGGATTGATCGGAAAAAATATCCTTGGTTCAGGATTCGATTTTAAAGTTACCGTGCATCGGGGTGCCGGTGCTTTTGTTTGCGGTGAAGAAACGGCGCTTCTCGCTTCTCTTGAGGGTAAGCCGGGCGAACCAAAGGCGAGGCCGCCATTCCCGGCTGTTAAAGGACTTTTTGGGAAACCGACAAACATCAATAATGTGGAGACCTGGTCCAATATTCCCCTGATTCTTAAAAATGGGCCTGAATACATTTCATCCATAGGCACCGAGAACAGTAAAGGCACCAAGATTTTCTCTCTGGTCGGGAAGGTAACGAATACCGGCCTTGTGGAAGTTCCCATGGGCATCTCCCTGAGAGACATTATTTTTAAGATCGGCGGCGGTGTTCCCGGAGGTAAGAAGTTCAAAGCCGTTCAGACAGGCGGGCCGTCTGGCGGCTGTATCCCTGAAGAGCATCTTGATATTAAAGTCGACTTTGACGAATTGGCCAAGGTCGGTGCGATTATGGGGTCCGGCGGGATGATCGTCATGGATGAAGATACCTGCATGATCGATGTCTCTAAATATTTTCTCAATTTTTTATCCGGTGAATCATGCGGCAAATGCTCCCCATGCCGTGAGGGCATTACACACATGCTTTCAATCATCACTAGAATCAGTGAAGGCAAGGGGCGAGAGGGGGATATCGAGTTTCTGGAGGAGATCGCCATATCAACCAAGAATGCCTCCCTTTGCGCTCTGGGGGGGAGTGCGCCGAATCCGGTTCTGAGCACCATACGCTATTTTAGAGATGAGTATGAGGCACACATCAGGGACAAGCGGTGCTCGGCTTTTGTTTGCAAGGATCTGATTGCGTATCATATTGATCCGGAAAAGTGCAAGGCCTGCATGATCTGCAGTCGAAAGTGCCCCGCCGATGCCATTGATGGCGCAAAGAAACAGATCCACGTCATTGTCCAGGAGAAATGCACAAAATGCGGAACGTGTTATGAAGTTTGTCCCTCAGGCTTTGGGGCGGTAACACGGCTTTCCGGAGAACCTGTTCCGGCGCCCATCCCTGAAGAAGAAAGAACTATCGTAGGAAAGAGTAAATAAAATGAGCGAAATTCATTTACAGATCGATGGAAAAGACGTTGAAGCAGAAGAAGGGATGACCATCCTGGACGCAGCCCGCAGCGTGGGAATAAATATTCCGACCCTTTGTCATCATGCCGAATTGGAACCCTATGGGGCTTGCCGAATTTGTGTCGTGGAAGTGGATGCCGGGGGTAGAAAAGGGATTGGTGCGGCCTGTGTTCGTTCGGTCGAGCAAAATATGGTCGTCAATACCCGAACCGAACAGATTGATAGCATCCGCAAAATCCTTCTGGAGCAGTTCTTGGCTCATGCGCCGGATTCCGAGGTGTTGTTGCGTTTGGCTAAAGAGTATGGAGCTGACAAAGATCGGTTTGAAAAACAGTCTTCCTTTTGTATCCTCTGCGGCCTTTGCGTGAGATATTGTACTGAGGTTAAGAAGAAAAATGCCATTGGCTTTTTTGACAGGGGATCCACCCGAGAGATAAAATTTTTCCCTGAAATCGCAGCAAAGGAATGCAAAGATTGCAAAGAATGTTTTCCTCTCTGCCCGACATCGTATCTACAGGCTGCTTATCATGTGACCGAAGCGCTCGCGTTTCCTTCAACTTTTTCTGAATCCACTTCAAAGGAATAGGCAACAACCGCCACGTTTTATATGAGTTGGGCTTGGATTACGTGAGTGAAGACTTTATAAAAAGGGATATTTGGGGGGGCTCATTTCCAACCTCTTGGCCACTTGTCTGATCGACATGCTCAATTCGCTGACAGCCCAAAAACAGAATAGACTCCTTGCCTTCACTTTTCGAGGTTGCTTTCCCCTCGACATTATTTCACGCGTTTCCATGCCATAGATTTCGGCGACCCTCTCGGCAATTCGAGCCAAGTCGTACCCTTGGCTGTATCCGCCCGGGTCTATGAAGTAGGCCTGCTTTCAAGAAATCGTTTTGAAAAATACCGGTAGACAAACAGAACCAGAAAAAAGAAGACAATCAACAGGGCGGCCCAGAGGAAGGTCCGCAGCAGCAGTGCATCAAATCCCTGTTGGAGCTCCGCCACTCGCCGCTCGAACTCGGGGTCCGTAGAAAGCTTATCCACCTTGGCTATCAGGGCCTGGGCCTGTTTCGCCGCCTCGGTGGCCTGACGGAAGGCCTCAAGCCATTCCATAACGTCGAAGCTTCCTGGCTCGCCACGTTCGTAAATGCGGTTTATCAGCTTATCAGCTGTGAGGGCCGCTTCGTTGGCAGCAGATGCCATTTTTTCACCCGTGGCAAGGGTCTCCCGGATGTCACCGGACAATGCTCGAATCTTTTTTTCCGACTTAAGCAAATCGTCCATCAACTTTTCCCTTTCCTCGCCAAGCCGGTCCGGAAGTTGTTTGGCGGTGAGGCCGATGCCATCGATGGCTGCGGTTAGCCGACTGATATCAGACAGCAACTGGATAGTTTCCGGTTGCCCCAGGACATCGTACATCCCTGTTTCGGTCGTGGTGCGAACGATATAAGGGAGGTACTTGACAAAAAATGCAAGCCGCTCGGCCAGGTTGCGGGCCTCATCCACCGACCGGGTGGCTTCATTCATTTCCGGCAGCAGAAAACCCTGCGTTCCGGCATCCTTGAAATCCGAGTCTCCCAGCATGTCGGCAAAACTTTCAAATCCAACGCCCCCGATATATAACTGATTCGGGTGGCGTTTCCGCCAACGGCGAATCAGATTGCGGAGTTCCTTCTGATACCGGGGAATCAACACCTTTCCGGCGATGGCCCAGATCTCTTTTTCCATCTGTCTGAAAAACTTGGGAAGCGTGCCCTTGTTTTTCCCAAACACCTCTAACTTCCAGCTCTTTTCCACAACCATGCGGCCCAGGGTCACAAAAACGACCATGTCCAACAGGTTAACAACGGCATCCGGACCCGTGGTGATGTGGAGCAGGGTGGTTACGGTGCGCAGTTCGCCGCTGCTCAACGCAAAACGCGCCGCATTGCTGACATCTTGGCTTTCCAGATAATAGACTTTCAGCGTAAAATCCCGGATGAACCTCTGGGCAAACCGCATCAAATCCTTTTGAAGTTCCATTCGGCTGATGTGCTGGGGTTTCTCTTCCTGAGCAGCTGTTGCATTGGGGTCTGAATCATCCAAAAGAACACCCCCCCTTGCAAAAACCATCTCCCCCGTTAATACAAGCATCGTACACACGATCAGGATTTGCAGACAACGTTGACAAGACATGTGTCACCTCCTGCTTTACAGCTTTGTAGAAAATCATATGTTGGCGGTGCTTTGTAATATTCAGAAAAATAGATTAAATGAGGTGCAAACGCGGCCCCTCACGGGCTTTCCCGCTCCCCATGAAGAACCATACGACGAGGCACGGGAATCTTGATTCCCACCTGGTCGAACTTGTTTTTGATTCGGCGAAGCATTTCACGTTTTACCATCAACATCTTGTCAGGCTTAGTCTTTATCATGAATTTGATGGTGACCGCAGACTCACCAAACCGATCTACACCTTGCATCACCGGCTCCTCGATAATATGGTCGCTGTATTTGGGGTCCTTTCCGATTTCACCGGCCAGTTCAAGGAGTATCTCCATGACTTTGTCCACGTCTTCCTCGAAAGCCACATCGATATCAAAGACGGCGCGGGCCCACTCAAAGGTCTTGTTGGTTACCTGTGTGATTTTCCCGTTGGGTATGAAATGGACGCGGCCCTCCAGGTCACGGAGTACGGTGGTTCGCATGTTGACCTTTTCAACAGTGCCCGTCATGTTTCCGATGGTAACCATATCGCCCAGTTCATACTGGTCTTCCATCAAAATCATAAAACCGCTGAAATAATCCCGCATCAGATTCTGGGCGCCAAAAGCCACGGCCAGGCCAAGGATAGCGGCGCCACCCAGTACGGTTTTGACATCCATACCCGCCTCCTGAAGGACCATGAGGAATCCAAAGAGAATGATGAGGATCCTCGCAACGGCACCAAAGCTCAGGGCAATGGTTTGGGCGCGATTGTCTCGCCCCTCCTGCACGCCGCGGCTACTATGCACAAACACCCGGGCCAATCTGGAGGAGAAAAAACGGGAAAACAACAGCAAGAGTGCCACAGCTAAGATCACCATGAGGATGCGGGGTCCACGGGTAGTAACCCAGTCCAAAAGATTGTCCGGATGGAAGGGACTTTGCAGCCACACACTCTTGCTGTGGGCTTCTTCCGCCATTTCACGCTTTTGTTCGGCTTCAGACACAACCATTTTTTTTTCCATCCGGACTTGCGTCAAACGCTCTCGGAGGCCATTGAGATGGGCTTTTCTTTCGACAATTTCTCCGCTGGTCCGGCTGATCTTTCTTTGAACCGATTGAATATCCTGTTGTAATTCAGGAAGTTTTTCTCGATCGATACCGGACCTCTTATTCTCTTCCAACTCCACCAACCGTTTTTCCAGAAACTCTTTCATGTTGGCAAGGCTTTGTTCGGATGTAAGGAGCAGCTTTTCATCCAATTCTATCTGTTTCTGGAGGGACTTTTTGTGAGCCACAAAATCGACCACAGCCCGTGCTGCTTTTTGAGACTCTATTGCCCTTTCTTCAGCTTCCTTTCGCGCTTCTATCTGTTCCGGGGTTTCAGCATTCTCTTCGAATTTCCCCTCTTGGGCTATGGGTGTTACTTTGGACTTCTCTGACGGCTTAACCATCACGGATCGCTGAACCAAAGAGGATACTGGGGAGGTCTTTTTCTGAGATTGGGGCAAAGCCTTTTGGGGCGAAAGCGGCTTCGCTTCAGCTTCGTTCTTGTCTGCGCCTCTTAGATTCCCAAGGACCTTCCGGTCGTTTTCAATCTTTTTCTCCAACGCCTTGATCTTTTCCAAGGTGGTTTTCTTTGCCTCTAAGGCCAGGTCAACATGTTTTCTGAACAAGCCGTAGTCACTCTTGAGGCGATCCAGATCTGCATTGGCCGGTTTTCCTTTGTTGGACACGGATGGGCCTTGTGTCCCATTCTCGGGCTGCTCCTTCGTTTGCAACTGCTCCCTGACTTCTTCCAGTTTGACCCTCATCTTGTGAAATTCGGTTTCCTTCTCCTGTAGCTCTTCCTTGAGTTCCCTAAGGGTTTTCTGATCTGCTTCAATGGTCGCAAGAAGGGACAAGATCTGCTCAGTATCAGAGGTTTCCGCGATTGGGTCGTCGTTTATCTCAGGCTTCTCGGCTGTTTCTTCTGCGAGGACCGTCGGGGCAGAAAACAGAATAAAGGTCAACCCACCTGTTACGATCAACAACAAGATACACAGGCAAAGCGGATAGTTAAAAGAAATTCGGTATTTAAGCATGGATCATTCCTTCCAATAAAGACGGAATTGAGTGAAAAAATGGACAAAAGAAAAGGTTGTTTTATGCAAAAATGGCTTTTTATCCGGATTCTCCGCGGATCAGTGCACGCACGTGGTGAATTGCTTTCATCACACCTGCTGTACCCTTATGGAGAATCCGCAATGCCGGGAAGGGGCGAAGCAATTGCGATAACCGTCCAGCCTGTGTAGTCTTCCACGGGCAGTAATTTCAAGGATACCCGTTTTTCATGTAATCTTACGGTAAACCTGTCACTGATTTCCGGCGGACCGTCCCCGATCCTGAAGAGCAGATCTTCGATTTTCTCGCGATCGCTTCCTTTGAAAAGCTCGAAGAAGTTTCTACCCAGAAGCGCTGCCTCAGAAGAGCCGGATAATGAGAATCCCATATTATTGCAGAAAATGATCTTTCCATCAGGATTGAGCTCAAAAATACCTTCAGAAATATTGTTTATAATGGTTTCTAAATGTCGTTCCGCAAAGAGGAGTTCTTTGGTTATTTTTCGCTGATAGAGATCCTCATAGCCTGCTGATGCTTCTTGAGGATTCTCTAATAAAACCTCATCTCTTTGGTCTAAAATTTTCAGAAGCTGTTTTGACATTTGGCTGAAGGGTCCCTTAGCAATGGCTGCATTCGCACCCAGTTCAGCAAAATGTGTCAAATCCTCAAGGGCAGTGGCGGAAATAATCACAATGAAAAGATTTTTCAAATGGGGCATGCTTCGAATAATTCGGCACAGCCTGTCGCCTCTGATGTTGGGCATCACAAGATCAATAAAGGCCACATCAGGGATATAATTTTTCATAGTTTCCAATGCGGAAAGCCCATCATCCGCTGTGACCACTTCATGGCCCTGTTCTTCGAACAGATCCGTCATGAATTCCAGCATGAGCAGGTCGTTGTCAACAACCAGAATCTTTTTTCCCATGGGTTCCCTCAAAAAATGACCTGGTGAGCATTTGAAAAATCTACCTGACGTTTATCATTATAGTATATCTGTTTAGTATAAATCAATTTGGAAATACAGGGAAGGGAAAAACCACTTGACTGAATTAGACGAGTCGTCTACTATATAAACGATGCGTATTTATTTCAGTAGTTCTGTTTAATGTAACCCAAACAAGGAGACAAGCGGATGAAACACCTGGTTGAACTCAGGATTAACGGGGATATGTATTCCCTGGCTGTTGATCCATGGCGCACCCTCAATGAGGTGCTTCGTGATGACCTGAACCTGACAGGCACCAAGCTGGGATGCGGGTCTGGCGATTGCGGCGCCTGTACGGTGCTGGTGGATGGTCGAAGTGTCAGTTCATGTCTGACCCTTTCCCTGGAGGTTCAGGGAAAAGATATTCAAACCGTTGAAGGGTTGGCTCCGTCGGGCGATGAACTGCATCCCATTCAAGAGGCGTTCGTTGAAAAAGGCGCCATTCAGTGTGGCTTCTGCACTTCCGGTATGGAAATGTCAGCGGCTTACATTTTAAATCAAAACAGTTCCCCCACCCAACAGGAGATCAAGGAAGGTCTCTCCGGCCATTTGTGCCGTTGCACCGGATATATCCAGATCGTGGATGCGGTTTCAGAAGCTGCACAAAAGATGAAACAATCCCCAAGGGGTTAAATATGGAGAGGTGTGAACATGACGTTACCAAAATTTGAATATTTTGCACCAGAGAGCCTCGATGAGGCGCAACGGCTTTTTCTGGATAAAGGGGAGGGCGCCCATTTTCTGGCAGGTGGAACAGATCTTCTGGTAAAAATGAACCATGGCCTGCTGAAACCGGCTGCCGTTATCGCCCTTAAGCACATCAAAGGCCTGGAAGACATCACCTTTGACCCGAGAAAGGGTTTGAAAATCGGCGCCACAGCGCTTCTGGCAAACGTGGCAGCCCATCCGGACATCCTGGAACATTATCCGGCCGTTGCCGCCGCAGCCCGGGAGACGGCCAATGTACAGATTCGGAATATGGGAACGCTGGCCGGCAACCTCTGTAATGCGGCCCCTTCGGCGGACAATGCGCCGACCCTGCTCGCCATGAATGCGGAGGTTGTTATCAATGGCGCTAAAGGAGAAAGACGGCTGCCCCTGGATCAGTTTTTCAAAGGGCCCGGGGCCAACGCCCTCCATGCCGGTGAAATCTTGAGAGCCATTCTCGTTCCGGCCCCTGACTCGGGATCGGGCATCTCTTACCAGCATATTTCATCCCGTGGAAAAGTGGATATTTCGGCAGTGTGCGTTGGAAGCATGGTACGCATGGAGAAAGATCTTTGCCGCGGGGTCCGAATATTCCTGGGCGCTGTGGCTCCCGTACCCATGCGCGCTGTAAAGACCGAAGCCACGGTGCTTGGCCAACAGCTGACCGGGGAGGTCATTAAAAAGGCGGGGATTGCGGCAATGGAAGAATCCCAACCCATTACAGATGTCAGAAGCAGTGCGGATTACCGAAAAAAAATGGTGGCGGTCTTAACACGAAGGGCCCTTACCGAAGCCCGGGACCGCGCCTTGAAGAGTTGAGGGGAAAGGAATAATCAATGGAACAATTCAGTATCGTGGGAAAAGATGTGCCGAGAAACGATGCCTATGCCAAGGCGAGGGGATCCGCCGTTTATACCGATGACATGAAGTTGCCGGGAATGCTCCATGGACAGATTCTGCGAAGCCCCGTGGCCCATGCCCGAATCGTACATGTGGATACGAGCAGGGCAAAAGCGCTTCCCGGGGTGAAGAGCGTCATCACGGGAAAAGATATTCCGAAGGTTAAATATGGCAACTGGCGCCTTTTCGCCGACACGCAGGATGAATATGCCCTGGCCGTTGACAAAGTACGATTCATCGGGGATGAAGTGGCAGCCGTGGCGGCTGTTGACAGGGAAACCGCTCGGGAAGCTATTGAGCTCATTGAGGTTGAGTACGAAGCGCTTGAAGGATTGTATGATATCGATGCGTCCACAAAAAAAGGCGCACCCGCCATTCACGATTATTGTCCCGATAATGTCAGCGTCAACCGAAAAATCGAGTACGGGGATATCGAAAAAGGTTTTGCGGAATCGGATTACGTTCGTGAAGATACCTTCAAGGTTCATGCGGTGAGTCATGCCTATCTGGAACCCTGTTCAGCGCTGGCCCAGGTGGACCTGGACAGCAGGATTACGTTGTGGACCTCCACCCAGGTACCCTATATCGTGCAGTGTTTGCTGGCGTCAACGCTTAAGATGCGGGAAAACGACATTCGGGTCATCAAGCCCTTTGTGGGCGGCGGTTTCGGGGGAAAAATGGAGCTTCGGACCTGGGAGTTCTGCGCGGCCTTTATGGCCAGAGAAACGGGCCGCCCCGTGAAATTCACCCTCACAAGGGAAGAGGAGTTCCTGACCGGCCGCCGGCGTCACCCCATGACGCTTCATTCCAAAGTGGGGTTCAAAAAAGATGGAAGCCTGGTGGCCAAAGATTTGAAGATTATTCTGGATGGCGGGGCTTACAATGCCATGGGGCCCACGGCAACCTTTCTGTGCGGCAATTTTGGCGCCATGCTGTATCGGTATCCCAACTATCGGTTTCATGGACGGCATGCTTACACCAACAAGCCGCCCGCCAGCGCCATGCGCGGATTCGGTGCGCCACAGTCCCTTTACGCTTCTGAAGTTCAGATGAATTTGGCAGCGGAGGCCCTCGGGATAGACCCGGTGGACCTGCGCCTCAAAAATGCACAGGTGAGCGGCGACAAAATTCCCGATGTGGCCACCATATCCAGCTGCGGCTTTAAAGAATCCATTGAGACGGTGGCTGAAATGAGCGACTGGAAACGGCTCAGGAAGGAACTCAAACCGGGGCAGGGCATCGGGATCGGTTGCTACAGCTTTATCTCCGGTGGTGTATTCAATTGGTTCAACACCCAGTATCCTTTTTCAGCAGCCGAGGTCAGGGCTTTTTCAGACGGTACCGTTCATCTGCTCACCATGGCTTCCGACATCGGGCAGGGATGCGACACGGCCATGAAACAGATCCTGGCGGAAGAACTGGGGCTGCAAATGGAAGATATCCGCATTACATCCGCCGATACGGCCACCACACCACAGGCGGATCTGGGAGCCTGGGGAAGCCGGGTTACGCTCATGGCCGGTAATGCGGTTATGAATGCAGCGAAAAAAATCAAGAAAGAGCTGTTCGGGGCGCTATCCGCTTTTCTCAATGCCAACGTCATTTATGAAATGGAATGCAAAAACGGCATGGTCCAGCCCAAAGATCGGCCTAAAAAAGCCGTTCCCTTTGGCGACGTGGTCAACATGGTTCAGAAAGCCAAGCGGGGTGAACCCCTGATTGCCCACGGGTACTACACGCCCCGGGACAAAGGGCTCGTAACCCCTGCTTTCGGGTTCGGCGCACAGGTGGCCCTGGTGGAAGTGGACAAGGAAACGGGCAAAGTGGATGTTAAGCAGATGTGGACGGCCCATGACTGCGGTACCGTCATCAACCCGAAAGGCGTCGAGGGTCAGCTGGCCGGTTCCATCCAGATGGGATTGGGCTATGCCCTTTCGGAGCAGTTCGTCATGCAGGATGGGAAGACCCTTAATACAAATTTCCTGGATTACAAAATGCCCACGGCCATGGACATGCCCCCCAGTGAGGTAAAGCACATCGATACCTATGAACCCGAAGGTCCCATGGGTGCGAAGGAGTGTGGCGAAGGATTGGCATCTCCCACAGCTCCTGCGATTTCGGACGCTGTTTATCACGCCACCGGATACCGATGCAAGGATCTGCCCATTACGCCGGAGAAAATCCTGAAATCGATGGAAGAAGAAGGGTGAAATTACGCCGGGTTCCCGCGCTCCAGCGTGGGAACCCATTATAGGGCACAGACTTATGGGCATCAAAGAACGACGTGAGCGTGAAAAGAGTGAAAGGCGTGAATCAATCCTCAAAGCGGCCATCCGGGTTTACGATAAAGAGGGTTATCACGCCATCACAATGGAAAAAATTGCCGAAGCGGCCGAACTGAGCCGTGCCACACTGTATCTCTATTTCAAAACCAAAGACGAAATTTTTATTCATGCCATTCTTTCATCCTCAGACTTTTTCAGAGAACGGCTTGAAAACCTTTACGCCCGCCGGTCTGAAATAAAAGATAAATTGCTGGAGTCGTTGTGGTCTACGTTCATCGAGTTTTATGAAAAAGACAAGGAATCATTTAATGCAACGCTTTACTTTCATCAAAGTGAGATGATTCGGAATCTGCCGGAAAACCTGCGGATACTTCTGGATCACTCAGGGTCACGCATTTATGGGTATCTCTCAAAAATAATGGATTACGGTATTGAGCAGGGTGTCTTTCGGGATTGCAGCGCCAAAACACTGGCGGAAGTGGTCTGGACTTCTTTTCTGGGAATTATTCATCTTGAGAACAGCAAACGTGCCATGTCTCGTAAAGGCCATCTGGCGGTTACCTGGAAACTGGCACTGGAATTGTTGTCCCGGAGCATTTTGAAACGCACCTGAGGGAACCATTAAGAATAAAGAGATGCGTTCAACTTTTTAAAGGATGCGCCTTGAAAGAGTGAAAATAATCGTTATGCTGTATGCGTTTGAACTAAATAGTGTCTGAATTGTTGATTGGAGGCCTGAACAGATGTCAAACGATTTGCTGGAAGGGATACGGGTACTCATCGTAGACGATGAACCGGACGTGTTTGAAACCCTTGAAGAGTTGCTGCCCATGTGCCGTCTGGTTGAAGCATCCAACTTTGAGGATGCCAAAAGCCGTCTGGAACAGGAGCCCTTTGATATTGCCATTCTGGATATCATGGGCGTGGATGGATACAAGCTACTTGAAATCGCCAGTGAGAAGAAAATTCCCTCCGTCATGCTGACGGCCCATGCGTTGAGTGTTGAAGATACGGTGAAATCTTTTAAGGGGGGCGCGGGCTCTTATGTGCCGAAAGAGGAAATGATCCATATCGCCACATTTCTGGAAGATGTCCTGGTTGCCCGGAAGACCGGAAAGAATCTGGTGAGTCGATGGTTTGAACGGTTGGGGTCTTTTTACGACAAAAAATTTGGTCCGGACTGGCAGCAAAACGACAAGGAATTCTGGGAAAAATATAGATACTGGATCTAACAGAACATCGGAACAGACCTAGAAATAATCATTTTCCCGAATGACCGACCGAAGTAGCAACAGAACCTCCTTTTTCTGCTCATCAAAAAAATGTTTCAGGTAGCGGGCGATGTTCCCATCTTTTTCCCTGGATATATCTTTTAAACGCTCCCTCCCTTTCGGCGTAATTTCAAGCATGGTTATCCGTTCATCCTTGGGGTCGCTCTTTCTGAGAAGAAAGGAGAATGTCTTATGCCTGTGGGCGACATGATCCGGAGAAGCGCGGATAGATTTCCGGAAAAAACTGCTTTGATCTTCAAAGAAAAAAGGATCACCTATGGGGAATTGAACCAACGGGTGAATGCCTTGGCAAACCGCCTTTTGCATATGGGTGGCAGGAAGGGAGATCGAGTGGCGGTGGTCCTTCACAATTGCCCCGAATTTATCGAAGCCTATTTTGCCTGCGCCAAGTCGGGACTGGTCTTTGTTCCCATTAATAACCTGCTTAAGCAGGGCGAGTTTGCGCAGATTATTCAATATATTGAACCCCGATTTTTGCTGGTGGATTCGGATTTTGAGGATCTGATTCTTTCAGTGACAGAGGGAATGGACTTTGTTGAGTTCAAGATCAGCCTCGGCGGTTGTCAAAGCCCGCCGTTTATTTCCTACGAACAAATCCTTGCCCGGAGCAGTTCCGAAGAACCGGGAGCAAAAATCTCAAATGATGATGTCATGAGTATATTCCTCACGTCCGGCACTACAGGGCTTCCCAAAGGGGCCATGCGGACTCATCACCACAATTTTCAGAACGCCCTTGTCTGCGCCCTGGAAATGAAGCTGGATATTAATGATCGCACCATACTTCTGTTTCCCCTGTACCACGTTACCTTTGAGGATCATACGCGTCATTTCCTCATGGGCAATACGGTTTACATCAGAAGGGGGGGTGCCTTTGATCCCAAGGAGGTGCTGGGGATTCTCTCAAGGGAGAAAATCACCACATGCCAGTTTGTGCCCACCATGGTCAACGCCATGCTGCAGGAAAAAAGCATTGAGACCTATGATCTGAGCTCTCTCAGGCTCATCCCCTACGCGGCGTCTCCCATGCCCGTGGAGCTGTTGAAGCAGGCCATGGCGAGATTCAAATGCGGGTTCATTCAGTTTTACGGCCAGACGGAAACAGGTCCTTTGACCACGGTCCTGCCACCGGAGGCCCATGTGCTGGAAGGCACGCTCGCCCAGTTGGAGCGACTGGCTTCCGCCGGCCGTGCGGCCTTGAACTACGAAGTGCGCATTGTGGATAAAGAGGGTCGGGATGTTTCCGTGGGAGAGGTGGGGGAGATTATCGTGCGTAGCGAGGCCATGACCATCGGATACTGGAACCTTCCCGAACAGACCTCCGAAAGTGTGAGGGACGGGTGGCGTTTAACCGGGGATTTCGGGAAGTTCGATTCGGAAAATAACGTCTATATCGTGGACCGCAAAAACGACATGATCATCAGCGGGGGAAAGAATATTTACCCGAGAGAGATCGAAGAAGTCATTTACACCCATGATTCCGTTCTGGATGTGGCGGTAGTGGGGATTCCCGATGACTATTGGGGAGAATCGGTCAAGGCGTTTGTGGTGCTGAAAGAGGGCATGACCGCCACCGAGGATGAAATTATCAGCACCTGCAAAGAACGTCTTGCCAGTTACAAGAAGCCCAAGAGTGTGGAATTCAGGGAAGAACTGCCCCGAAGTCCAACAGGGAAGATATTGAAGCGAAAAATTCGAAAGGAATACTGGGGATCCAGGGATCGGCAGGTTTAGGGTGAGAGGAGGTGATCGGGGGAAAGACCAAACAGATGCGGTAGCTGGCGCCGTTCCCCTTAGCAAAAACGCCTATAAAATTGAGATCGCCAGAACCCTGGTCAAAAGAGCGCTTCATGGTGGTGTTTGATAATTTGTTACCTTCGTGATAAGCATTCAATCTCCCATTATTCTAAACAGGGAATATCACTTTCAATGAGGATGATTAAATAATGGAAATCAATAGAGACGTGCGTAAGCTGGCGGATGTGGCTTTGGGAAAGCATCCCGCGGATCTGGTGGTTAAAGATGGAATGTTGATGGATGTTTACACGGGGCGCATGCTGCCGGATCGTTCCGTCGCCATGGTGGATGAATGGATCGCCTATGTGGGGCCGGACGCCAGCCATACCGTCGGTCCGGAGACCGAGATTATCGAAGCGGATGGTCGTATCCTCTGCCCCGGATTCATTGATGCCCATACCCATTTGATCAATTATTTTAATGTCTCCGATTTTCTTTCCTATGCCGTTCCCTCGGGCGTAACGACCCTGATAACGGAAGTGGAGAGCTACGGATTCGCCCTGGGAGCGGAAGGGGTTAAGATTTTCCTGGACCAGATTGATCCCTGTCCCATCAAGATATACGTCCTGGTTCCGCCCATGATCTCCCTGAGTCCGGCAATGGAATCCCTGATGATTTCAAAAGAACAATTGGCCGCGCTTTTTGAAGACAAAAGGGTGATCGGGCTGGGGGAATCGTTCTGGCAGGGCGCCATCTTGACATCCGATCGCCGGGTGCTGGATCTCATCAGCGAGACCCGGAAGGCCGGGAAATCCGTTCAGGGCCATGCTGCCGGCGCTTTTGACCGAAAACTGGCCGCCTATGGGGCCACCGGCGTGGAATCCTGCCACGAGGCCATTTCCACCGAGGACGTACTCAATCGTCTTGAGATGGGGCTTTACGCCATGATTCGGGAAGGGGACATCCGCCGTGATCTGGAAATTATTCTTCCCCTGAAAGACAAAGTTGATTTTCGTCGAATGATTCTGGTCACCGACGGCACCAACCCCAGCCTTTTGATGGAACGGGGCTACATGCATGACGTGGTTCAAAAGGCGGTGGATCTGGGAATCGACCCAATGGATGCGGTCCGTATGGTAACGCTTAATCCCGCCGAACATCTGGGGTTGGATACCCTGATCGGAGGCGTTGCGCCGGGTCGTCATGGGGACATCCTGCTGCTTTCCAAACCGGGGTTAATGAAACCGGAGATGGTGATTTCAAAGGGTCGGGTGGTGGCGGAAAAGGGACAAATGAAAATTCCCATTCCGGATGCCGGCTATCCCGAACCCCTTATGAATTCGGTCAAGGCGGCGCCGATCTCCCCCTCGGACCTGAAAATATCCGAATCCCTTGCAGATGAAGAAGGAAAGGTACGCACCCTGGATATCCAGCCGGGCGGCCTGGTGACACGCGAGGGGAGGGCGGCCCCCAAGGTTTCGGGTCAACAATTGGCGGCCGATCCTCTAAACGATTTTTTAAAAATCGTCTTTGTGGAACGTCTCACCGGCCGCAAAGAAATGTTTGTGGGATTTGTCCGGGGATGGGGTCAGAAAAAGGGAGCGGTTGCCACCACCCTGTGCTGGGATACCGGCGCCATCGTGGGCATCGGTGAAAACGATGAGGATCTTGTCCATGCCGTCAACCACGTGATCAAAATGCAGGGGGGGACGGCGGTTTTTGTTGACCGAACCCTGAAGATGGATATTCCCCTTCGCGCCGGAGGGTACGTTTCGGAATTGAAGATGCCTGAAATTGCCGAACGGCTGAACCGGTTTCAGAAAATTATGAGCTCACTGGGTGTAACCCCGGATTTCGCCCATTTGACCCTGAGTGTCCTCACCACCCCTGCCATCCCGTTCATTCGAATGACGGAAAAAGGATATTATCGTTTCAGGGAAAGCGATTTCGTAGGACTTGGGCACGGTACATTTCACCCACTTGAAAAAAGTGAAAAAGAATTGGAAAGGTGAGTCATGATGACGCAGATCTTTAATTCGGAACATGAAATTTTTCGAGACTGGTTGTTTGGAGAAATTCGTCTACTCGGCCATTCCTGATTTTGGGTAGGCGTGTTCCCATATTCTCGTATCCTCATCGCTTTCAACCACTTCGATTTCTTTAGGGATTTATGGAAAAACACCCCCATATATTGTGTTTGCTTTATCTTGACACACAAATAATACTTCTGTTATATTCCCACGAAATTCGATTTACACGGCACCGAAATTACGGGATGACTATCTCAAATCAAACCCTTTTGGACGTTTTCCCTATGAAACTTGACATTAAACGTTCCGATGATTTTTCCGCCCTAGTTTTAAGTGTGCCCATTCTGTTCGCGAAGCGTAGATGAAAATGGCCATAGGAAAACCCATAGTGCGAACGGATGCAGCAACAAAAGCGACCGGACGGGCGCGTTATGTGGACGATTTCTACCGGCCAGGCGCTCTGGTGGCCAAGTGTTTTCGAAGCACCATTGCCCATGGTCGGGTCAAGCACGTCGACGTTCAGGCTGCCCAAGCTCTCTCCGGTGTAATCGCCGTATTTACCTACGATGACGTACCGTCAATACCATTTTCCACCGCCGGACATCCCCTGAACCTGGATCCCAAACACGAGGATGTGGCGGATCGACTGATTCTGACACGGGATATTCGGTTTTACGGGGATGAAATTGCCGTGGTGGTGGCGGAAAACGAAGCCATGGCTGAAAAGGCCCTTCGGTTGATCCGGGTGGAATATGAGGTTTATGAACCTTTAATGACCCCCGAGCAAGTCCTTTGGCGTTCTGCAAGAGAAATACATAAAGGGTCGGGAAATATCGTTGGCGAGCATGCTTTTGAGTGTGGCGGAGACGTCCGACAGGCTTTTCAGGAAGCCGATTGTCTGATCGAATCCGACTATCAGACCCGGATGGTGCAGCATTGCCAGCTGGAAAACCATGCGGTTATTGCCCATATGAAAGACGGGGACCGCATTACCCTTATCACCTCCACCCAGATTCCACAGATCGTCCGACGGATTGTGGGCAAAGCCCTGAATATCCCCTGGCATCAAATCCAGGTCATCAAACCCCATGTGGGCGGCGGATTCGGCAATAAGCAGGATGCGGTGCTTGAACCGTTGGCGGCGTTCTTAACCATGAAACTGGGTGGTCGGGCCGTTCGGATTTCCCTCTGCCGTGAAGAATCCTTTGCGTGTACCCGTAACCGGCATCCCTTTCATATCCATATTACTTCAGGTGTTAAACGAGACGGGACACTCACGGCTAACCGGATCAGTGCGGTTTCCATCACCGGGGGGTATGCCTCACACGGCCATGCCGTGGCGGCCGCCGGCAGCGCCAAGGCCTGCCCCCTCTATCCCCGTGCCGCCACATCTTTTGAAGGCTGTACCGTCTATGCCAATATGCCGGTGGCTGGCGCCATGCGAGCCTACGGATCCCCCCAGATCATTTATGCCATGGAATGCAACATGGAGGATGCAGCGCGGAAAATCGGCATGGATTCCGTGCTGTTTCGGTTGAAGAACGTGGCTGTGGAAGGGGATATTAACCCCCATTCGGGAAAGGGCATATCAAGCTGCGGTATGAGAGAGTGCCTTATCCGGGGGAAAGAGTGGATTCAGTGGGACGAAAAAAAAGCCACTTATGCGGAACATAAGTATGGCCGCATTCGAAAGGGGCTGGGCGTTGCCTGCTTCAGCTATGGCTCAGGCACATACCCGGTTTGTGTGGAGATCGCAGGAACACGTCTGGTCCTGAATCCGGACGGTTCTATCGGCCTCCAGGTGGGCGCGGTTGAGATCGGTCAGGGCTCGGATACGGTGGCGGTTCAGATGGCGTCTGAAACCATCGGTGTCCCTTGCCATCGGATTCAACTGGCATCCACCCATGACACGGATTTTCTGCCATTCGACACGGGCGCTTACGCCTCCCGGCAGGCCTATGTGCTCAGCAACGCCCTTTCCAGAGCATCACTGGAATTTAAAAGTAAAATACTCCACTATTCCAGTCAAATAACAAATATACCACAAGTAGAACTTGATATTAGAGACGGGATTGTTGTGCGCACCGGCCAGGCGGATGGGGAGGTCATTTCCCTTTCGGAGGTTGCGAGAAACGCCTATTACCACAAGGAACGGGGCGCCCAGATCACAACGGATATTTCACACAAAACCACCACCAACGCCGCATGTTTCGGGTGTACTTTCGTGGATGTCACGGTGGATATTCCCCTGTGCCGGGTTCACATCAATGGTATCGTGAATGTGCACGATTCAGGCGTTATCCTGAATCCGGTTTTGGCCCGGGGACAGGTCGAGGGGGGCATTGCCATGGGGATTGGCGCAGCGCTCTTCGAGGAATTACAGGTGGATAGGGACACCGGGTATGTTTATAACAGGAGTTTTTCCGACTACAAAATTCCAACGGCTCTCGATATTCCCAACCTCGGATGTGAGTTTGTGGAAACGTTTGAACCCACATCCGGGTATGGCAACAAGGCCCTCGGGGAACCCACTGTGATTTCTCCGCCCCCGGCCATTCGAAATGCTGTTCTGGATGCCACCGGTGTGGCTATTAACGAGCTTCCCCTGACCCCCCAGGTTCTGTTCAAGCATTTTCGCCGTGCGGGTCTGGTTTGAATTCATAATGCCCAACGGCTCTGAAACCAGACGCTTTTCAGATCAGTGACCATTTAAATGAAAAGCGCCCTGGATGCCCACCACCAGGAATTCAATGGAAAGGGCCAGCAGGATGAGACCCATGACTCGGGTGAGGACCTGTTGGCCCGTATGACCCAGGAACCGCCCGATCTGTTCCGCCAGAGCCATGGCTATCCACAGAACGGCGCTCAGCCCTGCGATGATGGCCACAAGAATCAACCGCGATGAAAGGACGTTGCACATTTCCGCATCAATGATGGAAACACTGATGGCCGCTGGTCCCGCCATCAAAGGAATGGCGAGGGGCACCACGGCGATATTGCTATCCTTGTCCTTGGCCTCCTTATGCTCCTTATCGCTGTAACGCATGCCTTCTTCTTTTTCTTTGGCGCGGGACATGGAAATGGCCATTAGAAAAATCAAAAGACCTCCGGCGATTCGGAAATCATTGATGGTAATGCCGAAAAAGGAGAGCACGTGATGACCGCCGAATACGGAGATCATCATGATGATAAAAACCGCGATGGAGCAGGAAAAAGCCACCTTCATTTTTTGCGATTTGTTCATCCCTCCCGTGAGTCCCAGGAACACGGGAATGAGGACAAAAGGGTTCAGCATGATGAACAAACCCGTGGTTATTTTGATATAATTCGGATCGTGCATACGCCTTCAATCTCCTTTCTATTTCAACTGTTCCCTGAGTTTGTCAGCCCGCATCAATAGTAATACCAGATGGTCCGATACAATGATGTGTTTTCACCCATGGCTTTCAACCTCTTGAGGTATTTATAAATGGATACATCCGTGTAAACGTAGGTGTTCGCCAAATGCAATTGCTTTTCCCAGGGGTGAAACTCGTAAACCCTTCGACCATCGGGCAAAAGCGAAATGACGTCCCGGTGCTGGACGGCCCGCAGGTAGTTTTTCCCCAGACCCGGTACATTGAAAACGATTTCATCGGTGCGGGCTGATCCCGGCAGGAGCCGCGCTTCCTCCTGTTGTTCCTGCAGGAGCCGTGGTATGGGCACCCGGTAGTCGTCGGTCTCTTCCTTGCCTTTGGTATTGAACGTGTAATAGGGCGTAACACCAATGAGGCATAATTTAAGCCGCAAGGCCGCAGCCTCAAATTTACGCGAATTGTAACGGGTGTACACCAGCTGGTTATAGACTTTGATGCCGTTTCGCAAGAACTTCTGAACGGCGTTCATGCTTTGCGGGGTGATTTCATAGGAATGTTCAAAATGGGTGACAATGAGGATTTCTCTTTTTCCGGGGGCATGAAACCGACTGATGACACGGATCAATGAATCGGTTATCCGCTGGGGCAGGGTGACCGGTGTGCGGGTTCCGATCCGGATACGTTCCACGTGTTCAATGCGCGACAGTTTGCGCAGCATGTACTCAATTTTTGAATTGCTCAACAGCAGGGGATCGCCGCCGGTAATGAGCACTTCCCTGATCTCGGGTGTGTCGGAAATCCACTGGATGGCTGCGTCCAATTTGTCGCGGGAGAGTGCGGCGCTCGGGGAATAAACGTCCTCGATCTCCCAGTTTCTTTGACAGTAAACGCATATCTGGGGACAGGTCAGGATCGGTTTCAAGATGACGATCATGGGATATCGCCGGGTAATCCCTTCGATGGGAGACGTATCCCTTTCCAGCATGAAATCCATTGAGAGCTCATGCTTTTCCCTCATTTCTTTCAATTTCTTGACATAGTCCAAGGGGGGGATGACCTGCGCGCGAACGGCGGAGTCCCTTTTTTGATCCGACTGATAGTCCATGAGCGACAGGTAGTAGGGGGTAATACCGAAGGGGATTCGATTTTCCCTGGCAAGGGCAACGGCTTCATACTCCTCATCAGTAAGTTTCATCAGAGATTTTAATGTTTCCGCCTTCCGTACGATATGCCTGGTTTGCCATTTCCAGTCGTTCCACTCCTGTCCCGTTGCATCAAAATATTTCAGGATTCTGGATTTATTGGTGCTCCGCCTGCGGATCGCATTGTTGTCCAGGCCGCAGGGGTATTGATCAAGGAGTTTCTGCGCCCCCCTGGCCATCCTGGAAAGATCGGCCGATCTCAGTTTGGCGGCCTTTTTTCCTTCATGTTTGGTAAAAACCGGGGCTTTATCGGGATAAATACCCGATTTTCCCATGAGTCCTTTAAGCAGATGGTCCAGTTCCGCAAAAAAATCAGGCGAGGGTTTCTCAATTTCCTTGTAGTTTTCCATGTAAAGGAGATCACGTATATATCGGAGGAAGCTGTACCCCACAAGCCGTTCACTCCGGGCCGACAGGAGGGTCCGAAACACACGAATGGCATCCCGAACCAATATCCATTCAAGGGGTGGGGTTTCATCATCGTAAGTGGTCACAATCAGGCTGGAAAGGAAATCCCTGATTTTCCCCCTTTGGACATCCAGCGAAGCGCTTGAGAGGAGCGCTTCCTTTAAGGCCGGCGCAGTATCCAGTATCCGCAGAAGTTTATTTCGAATTCTTGTTTTTTCCATGTTATTTTCCTCCAATTTCATTATATTAGGTGAAATTATGGAGAAAGGCAAGACTCATCTTGCAATTTCGACCGAAGGTGGCTAAAAAAGCAGAGCGTTCAAATAAAATCAAAAGACAAGCAATAAGGGATAAGAAGTCATGCTGACCCAAAGAATCAAGAGGCTCTCACCTTACGTTCCGGGGGAGCAACCCCAGGACAGAACCTATATTAAACTCAACACCAATGAAAACCCATATCCGCCCACACCGGAAATCGGACCTTTCTTGAAATCATTTGAGATTGAACGGTTACGGCTTTATCCGGACCCCCTGTTCGGACCGCTCAGGGAGGCGATCTCAAAACGCTTCAATCTTGAACCCTCACAGGTTTTTGTGGGAAATGGTTCCGATGAGGTACTGGCCTTTGCCTTTTATGCATTTTTTGACAGTGCCAGGGGAAAACTGCTCTTTCCTGAGTTCAGTTACAGTTTCTATCCGGTATACTGTGATTTTTACGGGATTGAATACCGGAAGATACCGTTAAATGAGGACTTTGCCATCGAAATCAATGACTATTATGGCGAGGAAGCCTCCTGCGGTATTGTTTTCCCCAATCCCAACGCCCCCACCGGGATTGTGCTTTCCCTGGGAAAGATAAGGGAACTTCTTGAACGATACCCTGAAGACCGGGTTGTGATCATTGATGAGGCCTATATTGATTTTGGTGGAGAGAGTGCGGTCTCCTTGATTGACCACTTCAAAAATCTTCTGATCATCAGGACCTTTTCCAAAAGCATGTCCCTTGCAGCCCTGAGACTTGGGTTTGCCATGGGGGATGAAGATCTGATCGGCGCTTTATTCGCGGTTAAGGATTCGTTCAATTCATATCCTGCAGATCTTATTGCTCAAAAAATCGGGGAAATCGCCATCAATGACACAGACTACTACAGCGCCATCACTAAAAAAATCATTCTGAGCAGGGAATCTCTTTCAAAACAGCTTCAAGACCTTGGCTGGAATGTGCTGCCCTCCGGCGCCAATTTCATATTTGCGGGGAAGAAAGGGGTGAGCGGCGAAACAGTTTACAGACGTCTGAAAGAGGAGGGAATTCTCGTTCGGTATTTCAACACCCGGGGCATCAGAAAATTCGTTCGCATTACCATCGGTACGGATGAAGAAATCGAAGCCCTGTTGAAATCGATCAAGGCCCTTTTTTGAAAAACTGTATCGGGAGCGATCGGATATGAAAAACAGAAGCAGGCATCTCGACACAAAGCTGATTCACGCGGGTGAGCCGAAGCCGCGCATCAGGGGCGCGGTCAGCATGCCCATTTTTCAGTCTTCCACATTCGCGGCCGAAGGGGAGCCCGGTTATTACAATCTTAAATATATTCGCCTGAACAATACGCCCAATCACGTTGCCCTTCACCAAAAACTGGCCGCATCGGAAAATGCTGAAAATGCGCTGGTAACCGCCAGCGGCATGGCAGCCATTTCAACCACGCTCCTGACCCTTCTTTCGACGGGGGATCACATGCTGGCCCAAGACTGCCTTTATGGCGGCACCCACGATTTCATCACCGAGGATCTGCCGGCATGCGGTATTTCTTTTGACTTTATCGATGGCAGTGCTCCGGAGTCATGGGCGTCGAAATATCGGTCCAACACCCGGGTCATATTGATGGAGACCCTGACAAACCCACTCTTGCAGTTGGCAGATCTCAAAACTGTGGTCGAATTTTCCAGGAAGAAAGGGATTGTTTCCCTGATTGACAATACCTTTGCCAGTCCGGTGAACTTTCGCCCTTCGGAATGGGGGTTTGATCTCTCCCTTCACAGCGGCACCAAATACCTGAACGGGCACTCGGATATTGTGGCAGGCGCCGTGATCGGGTCCTCAGCCCTGGTTGATCCCATAGCCCGGAAGCTGGCCCGTCTGGGTGGATCCCTGGATCCCCACGCCTGTTTTCTGCTTCACCGGGGCATGAAGACCCTCGGCGTCAGGGTGAGACACCAGAATGGTAGCGCACTCAAGTTGGCGAGCTTTCTTGAAAGCCACCCCGCCGTTGAAAACGTCCACTACCCCGGCTTGAAAAGCCATTCAGACCATATAAGGGCAGGGGAATTACTGGATGGTTTTGGCGGCATGATGAGTTTTGAAGTGAAAGGCGGCGTGAAAACGGCCAACCGGATCCTGGAAAAGGTATCATTGCCCATTTCCGCCCCGAGCTTAGGCGGTGTGGAGTCACTGATTACACGTCCTGCAGTCACCTCCCACGCCGGAGTTCCCCCCGAGGACCGCCGGGCCATGGGCATTTCAGACAGCCTGATCCGTCTATCGGTGGGGCTGGAAGCTACAGAAGATCTCATTGAGGATTTTGAACAGGCCCTTTCAAGGGTGTAAAGGAGGATAAATGGGAGAGATATTTAAAACCGTCAAAGTTGCGGTGGTCCAAGCCAGTCCGGTACTGTTTGACCAAGCGGCCACCATTGAGAAGACCTGCGACCTGATTCGCGACGTTTCAGCCAAGGGCGTTGACCTCATCCTTTTTCCCGAAGCCTTCATCCCGGCTTACCCGCGGGGTCTCGGCTTCGGGGCTGTCGTCGGCAGTCGAAGTGCCGCCGGCCGGCGTACCTACGAGAGATATTGGGCCAATGCCGTTGAAGTGCCGGGGCCTGCCACCGAAATCCTGGGCAAAGCGGCCCGGGAAGCCGGCGTCTACCTGGCCATTGGCGTGATCGAAAGGGAAGCCCGGTTCGGGCGGGGGACCCTCTATTGCACTCTGGTCTATTTCGGCCCGAATGGAGAGTTGCTGGGTAAACATCAAAAACTCAAGCCCACGGGGTCGGAGCGACTGATATGGGGAGAAGGAGACGGCAGTACCATGCCGGTGTTTGAAACTGATATCGGTCGGTTGGGAGGGTTGATCTGCTGGGAGAATTATATGCCTCTGGCTCGAATGGCCATGTACGGCAAGGGTATTGAAATATACCTGGCCCCCACGGCTGACCCGCGCGATACCTGGCAGTGTACCCTTCGCCACATTGCCTGTGAAGGCCGCTGTTTCGTCCTGGGGTGCAACCAGTTCCTGACTCGGGATATGTTCCCCGACGATCTGGAAGGTCTGGAAGACCTGAAGGATCAGCCGGATATCATGTGTCGTGGCGGCAGCACCGTCATCTCTCCCCTGGGAGAAGTCCTGGCGGGTCCCCTGTATGACAAGGAAGGTGTCCTTTACGCTGACTTGGATTTGGGCGAGATCGCTCAAGGAAAATTTGATTTTGATGTTGTGGGCCACTATGCCCGGGCCGATGTCTTCAAATTACTGGTGAATGAGGAGCCCTTGCTTCCCGTGGTCACGAAGGAAGATGAATAAGCGGTAGCGGTGCGTGTTTCTATGGTGGGTCAATAATACCAGTAGGGCCCGTACCAAGGACCCCACATACCCCAGGGCGCCCAACGTGCGCCCATGGGATACCAGGGATTGAGATCATAGGGCAGGGGTTTTATCTTTTTCCACAGGTGAATGGCCTCCGCCAGGATGACGGGATAGGGGTATTCCATTTCCCCCAGTCTCATGAATTTTACACCGAGGACCTTTCCGGCAATGGTCACCTGTCTTTGTTTATTGTAAATTTCGGGATCGAGAAAATCGCCGTATTCCGCCAGGAAACGCCCCTTTGAAACGTCCGTGTGGATCGGCCTGTCTTCCCAGTCCATTTCGGTCTGGTAGATTTCAAGGGTGGCGCCCGTTGGTGTGTTGGTGGTTTTGACGATGACCCCTGCCAGAAGGACCATCTGCCCCTCATAGGCCGTCGGCTTTTCCTTGAGCGCTTCAAAGGTGATATCCCGATTGACCTTTTCAAGTACGGCTTTGGGAATAATCGTTGAGCAACCCGGCCCAACAAGGCCTGTTATGAGCACCGCCAAAAGCAACCTGAACATTTCAGGGATCTCCTCATTAAAAACCGTAACTGCCAATGCCGATACCGATACCGAAATATACACGTGGCTCGGAATCCTGGATTTTTTCAATGGGCCACAGGTGAAGGTAGGTTTTCTCAATGACGGGGTAGACATAAGGGATGCTATTCAACGGGTGGATTTCTTTGCCCGTTACCGTTCCCACCGCGGTGATCCGTCTGCCTTTGGCGTAGATGACGGGATCCAGAAATTCCGGAACAATCACTATGAATCGTCCTTTGGATTGATCGTCTCCAAGCGGCTTCAGATCGCCATCAAGATCATGCTGAAGGATGACCAGGATGGTCTTTTCGGGTCGGTTATCCGCTGAAATAATGTCCCCACCCAGCACTACGGTTTTGCCCACAAAGGCTTCGGGGTCATTACCCAGGTTTTGAAAAGAAATGTCATGATCCACCCTCGTCAATACGTCGGACGGGATGGTTGTCGCACATGCGGAAAGAAGGAGACTCAGTATGGTCCATACAGCCGTTGGGAAAATCCTTTTCCGCTTCATAAAACGCATAACTGATTCTCTCGTTGTTGAGTGTGAGATCGTATCGTTTGTGATTTATTAGCTGAGATTCTATCATTTACAAATCTAGCTGTAAAGGGACCGCATGAAGGGGAACGCTGGTAGAAAAATGAGTTGACAATGTGCGGGGTTTTGTGCCACGCACTTCGCGAGATTTCCATTGTCGCGAAGGCGTTCGAGGTTTCTTCTTTAAACCGGATGTAATTTTAGTGGTTTGTGTGTATCATGATAAATATATTCAACTTTATATGAAGAGGAAAACAAAGTGGAAAAAATGGGATTTCTTGAGAAACTGTATCAGGGTGAGTTCGATAAAGCGCTCTTTATGTCATGCCATGGGTCAGAAATTTCTGCTAAAGGCAGGTCTATTTTAAACGCGTATGTTGCCTTATCGAAAGAATATTCACCCCTGGCGCTCGAAGAAAAAGGGGAGCTGCCCGAGGCACTGTGGAAAGGGTTAAAAGAGACGGGGATGTTCGCCCTTACCATTCCTGAGTCTTATGGCGGCAGCGGTCTGAGCCTTTCCGATTATCTGAGTATCATAGAGATCGCTGCCGCCGCCGACATGGCCGTGGCCATCATTCCCCTTGCCCATCATTCCATTGGACTCAAAGGCATTATCCTTTTCGGCTCGGAGGAACAGAAGAAGAAGTACCTGCCTCCCGCCGCTTCAGGAGAAACCATATTTGCTTATGCCCTGACGGAGCCCGACACAGGCTCTGACGCCCAGCACATAAAGACCTTCGCGGAAAGCTCCGAAGATGGCAGTCATTATATTTTAAACGGCACCAAAACATATATCACAAACGGTGGTTACGCGGGTGGAATGACGGTTTTTGCCCAGATGGATAGGAACAATCCCGGCTTCATGGGCGCCTTTATCGTTGAAACCGGGTGGGAAGGTGTTGAAATAGGAAAAGACATGCACAAGATGGGGCTCACGGTGAGTTCCACGACAATGATTAAATTTAAAAATGTTAAGGTCCCTTCTGAAAATCTTGTGGGAAAACCCGGCGACGGTTTTAAGATCGCCATGACCATTCTAAACTACGGCAGGCTGGGACTTGCCGCGGCATCAAACGGTTTGATGAACCAGTCCGCTAAAGAGATGCTTGAAAGGGCTAATAGGCGCAAACAGTTCGGTGTTCCCATCTCTGAATTTGAATTGGTACAGGAAAAGATCGTGAAGGCCCGTGTTAACGCCTTTTTATCAAAGGCCATAACGGCGTTTACAGCGGGCATGCTTGAAAAGGATCCGCTGGTGCGTGTTGCCATTGAAAGCTCCCATGCCAAGCTTTTCAGTACCACAAATGCCTGGGATGTTCTTTATGATGCACTTCAGATTCATGGCGGCTCGGGTTATCTCAAGACATTGCCTTATGAAAAAAGGCTCAGGGATTTTAGAGTCACAACCGTGTTTGAAGGGACGACAGAGATCCATACCATATATCCGCCACTCTTTCTTATTAGAAGCATGACAAAAGGTTCAAAACGGTACGGGGGCCATTGGGTGCGCATCATTAAATCGGCCTTCAAGCTTTTCAAAAAACTGTCCATGGATCCAGAGCATCATAATCCCGTGCTGGAAAAGGCAAGGAAAAGGGCATTTCGCAGGATTCGGAAGGTGCGATTCATGCTTCTGGCAGGGATGGTATATTATGGCAGGAGTGTTCTAAAGCGTGAATTTTATCTGAGAAGGGTGACGGATTTAAGTGTTCAGGCATTTGTATTGATCAGTTCCATTGCCTTTATTGATAAAATGCGGCAGGAAGGCTGTGATATCGGTGAATACTTGAACTTTCTGGAGTATTACCTGGCTGAGATTCAGTTCCCCGTATGTAGCACTTCGCGGGTGCGGCCGGATTTGAAGGAGAAGCGCCATCATAAGGTTTTTAAAGCATTGAATTTTAAATGATTGGATTCATAGGGTTATGGTCCAGGTTTAAACGGATGGTTTGATAATCAATCCGTTCAGAATTTACGCCGTCTCCTTTCCCCCTGTGACCGTCAAAATGGTCAAGCCAAAGCCCACTGTCAGCAACGTGACGGTCCCGATGACGCCGATCATGCGGGAATGCCATGCACATTCAAGCCAATCCCAAGCCTCAGGCAGTTCCCGGGCGAATGTGGCCCAAACGATGCTCGTGATGCTGGCCAACACGGCGGTCCCGGCCTGCCATGGTTTTACCCGGGCGGACAATATGCCCAGAAGAAACAGCCCCACAAGTCCGCCGCCGGCGATACCCGCCAGCTGCCAGCCTGTTTCAAGGGCCGTTCGGACCTGAATCATGGCCAGCCCCGTCAGGGTTCCCAATCCACCCCAGACAACGGTATAAATCCTTAACATTTTGATGCTTTGTTTCTCATGGGCGCCCGGGTTGATATGCCGTTTATAAAAGTCAAGCAACGTCAAGGTTGAGACACAGTTGAGCGATGAGTCGATACTGCTCATGGCAGCGGCAAATATGGCGGCAATGAGCAGTCCCCTGAGGCCCACCGGAAATTGCGTTGCGATGAAGTACGGGTATATCTTATCCCCTGTGAGCGCCCCTTCGAGTGATGACGGAAGCAGTTCGGCGTTGGCGCTGTAAAAAGAAAAAAGGGCTGTGCCGATAAATAGAAAAAGTGCTGAAACGGGAATATAGGCAATTGCCGCGATCCAGACGGCGCGTGATGCGGCCTTAATGGATTTTGTGACCTGGTAGCGTTGAACATAGTTTTGATCCACGCCGAAATTTCTCAGGTTTTCAAAAATACCGTATATGAGCACCACCCATACCGTGGGGGCGATAAGATCCGGTTGCCAGCTGCCCAGGGAAAATTTCCCGTGCTGCTGGGCAACCTCGAATAACTGCCCCGGACCTTCCGGCATACCGGCGAGCAGGATAATGATGGAAACGATGGCACCGGCGAAAAGGATAATGACCTGGACCACGTCCGTCCAGATCACCGCTTCAATGCCCCCCAGCACCGTATAACAGGTCACCCCGATGCCGGTAATGATGATGATGGTTTCATAGGACCATCCCGTGAGATGGTGCAAAACGAGGGAAACCAGAAAAAGAATCATGCCGATACGGGCTAAAGAGCCCAACATGAAACTGATGCTGCCGTAGATGCGGGCCCAGGGCCCGAAACGCTGCTCCAGATATTCGTAAGCTGATATTTTGACCTTTGTCCTGTAAAGGGGAATGAAATAGAATGTGGCGACCAGGGCTGCCGGCGGCAGGGTGAGTGAAAACAGGAAAACATCCCAGTTGGCGTTGTAGGCCTGGCCGGGATAGGCCAGAAACGTGATGCTGCTCACGAAAGTTCCCAGTATGGAAAGGCCTACCGCCCAGCTGGGAAGTTTTCCATCCGCGATCATGAATCCGGAACTGGTACTGCTTTTCTTGCGGAAATAGGCGCCAAAAAGTATAACGGCCATGAAATAGAAAACAAGGATCAGTTTGTCCGCCAGAAGAAAATGTGTCTGCATGGGCTTTCCCCGTGGTTGTTTTGGCGGGAGATTAACCCAATGCCGACCATCCCCGCAAGCAAAAAGGGTATCTTGATGAATCCAATGAACTCCGTACAGGCCGGCAGCCTGACGATGGCGTACTTCATTTCACCCCATGGGTTCGGCCATGCCGCCCGAGCATCGGCGGTTATGAGTGCCATTCAGGAACGCTGCCCCGGGATTCGATTTGAGATATTCACCACAGTGCCGCCATGGTTTTTCGAGGAATCCCTTTCCGGACCCTTTTCTTATCATGCGCTTTTGACCGATGTGGGACTGGTGCAGGAAAATCCCCTTTGTGCCAATCTATCCAGGACAGTGGCATGTCTGAACGAATTCCTGCCGTTCAACCCTAGGAAGTTGGAGGATTTGGCAAAAAAAGTGAACCAATTAAAATGTGCTATGATTCTTTCTGATATCTCTCCCATGGGTATTGCCGTTGCCCGGGAGGCAGGGTTGCCCTCTATTTTGGTGGAGAACTTCACGTGGGATTGGGTTTATGGGGAATACGTCTTTGAAAATACAGGGTTCAAAACACATATCACCTATCTTGAGTCCCTTTTTTCATCGGCTGATTTCCATATTCAAACGGCGCCCATCTGTTCAAAAGGGTCGGTTCACCTGACCACCGGGCCGGTAAGTCGGAAGCCAAGAAGCGATCGATCAAAGACCAGAGAAAAACTGGGAATATCCGGTCAAGACCCCATGGTTCTCATTACCATGGGAGGGATACCGAAACATCATGGGTTTATCGGTCAATTGGCCAATGAAAAAGGGACTCTTTTTGTTGCACCGGGCGCTGGTAAGGTCTTTCGGGTTCTTGAAAACGTGATTCTTCTGCCCCATCAGTCTGAATTTTTTCATCCGGACCTGGTTCATGCCGCTGATGCGGTGGTGGGAAAAGTGGGATACAGCACCCTTGCGGAAGTCTATCATGCGGGAGTCCCCTTTGGATATATCAAACGGACCCGGTTTCAGGAATCCGAAATACTTTCTGAATATATCGAAAATTATATGACGGGTTTTTCAATTGATGAACGGATATTCGAAAATGGGGACTGGATTTTGCGGGTTCCGGAACTGCTTGATCAGCCGTCTGTTACAAAAGAAAAGCGCAACGGAGCGGAAGAGGCGGCCGATTTTGTGTTAAAGTTGTTGAATGGGGCTTCGGGATGAATAATTTCTCCGGAATTCATGTTTATGCTTGTACTCATTTCTATTTCAATGTAAGTTTTTCCAACATGGGTCAATGAAAATTCGATCCGTTTGGGCGGCTTTAGGTCTATCTTATCAAAACAGACGGAAAAAAGGAGTATCGATATGACAATCAATGTGCTGGGGGTCGTGGGTGCCGGGCAGATGGGTTCGGGAATTGCGCAGGTGGCTTCAGCCTGCGGTTTGACCGTTGTGATGAATGATATCAATGACGAATTTGTGGAGCGGGGTTATAAGACCATCGAAAAAAGCCTCGGCCGCCTCTTAAAAAAAGAAAAGATTACCCTTGAGGAACAACAATCCATATTGGGCAGGATCGAAGCGTCCACATCCCTGGAGGATATGATTCGAGCGGACTATGTGGTGGAAGCGGCCACGGAAAATGAAGCCCTTAAATTGAAAATATTTGATGATCTGGATGGATTCTGTAAACCCGGGGCCATACTGTCCTCAAACACCTCTTCCATCTCCATTACCAAAATTGCCGCCGCCACAAAGCGACCGGAGAAAGTCATCGGCATGCATTTTATGAATCCTGTACCCCTGATGAAGCTGGTGGAGATCATCAATGGTTTGGCAACGGACGATGAGACCACCCGGATGACCCGGGACCTGGCGGTGAAAATGGGAAAAACGCCGGTACCGGCCAACGATTTCCCAGGGTTTGTGGCCAACCGTATCCTGATGCCCATGATAAACGAAGCGATATATGCGCTTTATGAGGGCGTGGGCGAAGCAGGGGATATTGATGAGATTATGAAGCTGGGCATGAATCATCCCATAGGTCCCCTTGCGCTGGCGGATTTGATCGGGTTGGATACCTGCCTGGCGATTCTGGAGGTTCTCCAGAAAGGGTTGGGTGACAGCAAATATCGCGCATGTCCGCTACTGAGAAAATATGTGGACGCGGGCTGGCTGGGTCGAAAAACGGGCCGCGGATTTTATGCCTACTAAGGACCGGGTCGCGTTTAACGGGGACCGAACAGGTATGAAAAAAAGAGTCATGGTCGGTTTGCAAAGGCCATTTGCTTTTGATATGATGCCCGAAAAATAGAGTCGGGCTCAGCTGCCGGACAGAAAACCACTAACGTGCCCGGTTGAATTTTCAAAATTTCTGGAGAGGAATTATGGCCAAAATCCTGATTGTGGACGATGAAGAGCATATTCGCTATCTGTACTCAGAAGAGTTGAGTGACGCCGGCTACGAAGTGATTACGGCGGAGAACGGGTATATGTTGCTTGAAAAGATCGAGGAAGAAAAGCCGGATCTGGTTGTTCTTGACATCAAGATGGTGGATTATAACGGTCTCGATCTTTTGCAGGATATCAGGAATAAGTTCTACGACCTGCCGGTTGTTTTATGCACTGCCTACGACACGTTCAAGGAGAACATGAAATCCATTGCCGCTGATTTCTATGTCATCAAATCATTTGATCTGTCCGAGCTGAAGAACAAGATCGCCATGGCGCTTGAGGCCTCAAAGGATTAGAACAGGGTTAGCTGCGAGGCCCTTATTTGTGATATTTTTCGCCTCTTATGATTGTAAATGTCCTGTAGAGTTGTTCCAGGAGGAAGACGCGGCACATTTCATGGGTCAGGGTCAGCTTTGAAAGTGAGAGCGTTTCGTGGGCCTTGTGCAGGATCTCCTTTGAAATTCCTAAAGGACCTCCGATAACAAAACACAGCGAATCTCCCTTCCATGATAAGCGGTCAATTCGGTGGGAAAGCGCTTCAGAAGTATACTCCCTCCCAGATATGTCGAGGACGATGATGTGGTCTCTGAGCTGGAGTTTCTTGAGAATGGAGCGCCCTTCCATTGCGAGCAATTCATCTTTTTGGATGCCCTTGGAAATTTTTTCGGGTTTTACTTCGATCCATTCAGTTGGGATGTAATGCCTGAGGCGTTTGAGATAAAATGATTCACCCTCTTTGAGGAAAGAAGATTTCGTATGACCCACCACAATGATTCTGATTTTCGGCATGGCGCCTCCCGGGCGGAGTAGGGGCGAAAAATTTTTCGCCCTTACATAAACGGTGCGGTTTTTTCAAAGGCAGGGGTGAAAAATTTTTCACCCTTACATAATGGTTATTACAAAATGAAGGGAATTTCAACAAAGGCAGGGGCGAAAAATTTTTCGCCCTTACATAACGCGGGTTTTGCCGCATTTTTTCCCATGGCGATCAGGAAGTTTGGTTTATTGACCCTGGAATATGTTCGCAGAATGGGCGTTATGGGTATTTTTTTTCTGAAGACACTCCTCTACACCCTTGTTCCGCCTCTCAAGATCTACAGATGCCTCAAGCAAATCCAATTCATCGGATTTCAATCCATTCTCCTCATTGTCCTGACCGGTGGATTCTCAGGTATGGTACTGGGATTTCAAGGGTTTTACAGCTTAAGCCGGTTTGGCTCAGATGCGTTTTTAGGTCCTATGGTGGGCCTGGCCCTGATCAAAGAGCTGGGACCCGTCATTGCCGCCCTTATGGTCACGGGGAGGGCAGGTTCCGCCATTGCCGCTGAAATCGGGATTATGCGCATCAGTGAGCAGATTGATGCCATGGAATTGATGGGGCTGAATCCCTATCGATATCTGGTGGTGCCCAATCTGATCGCTGCTATGATTTGCCTGCCCCTCCTCACGGCGCTTTTTGATGTGGTGGGGATTTTCGGCGGTTACCTCATCGGTGGTAAGCTGCTGGGGGTCGGAGCCGGTACCTATTTTGGGGAAATGGCCCATTATGTGGAGATGAAAGATGTCCTGGAGGGTGTTTATAAATCCCTGAGTTTTGGGGTTATTATCGCCTGGGTTTGTTGCTTCAAAGGCTATTATTCGGGGATATACACGGGATTCGGTTCGGAAGGGGTGAGCAAGGCCACCACCCAGGCTGTGGTACTCTCTTCGGTATTGATTCTTGTGTGGGATTATTTTATGACATCCATACTGTTTTGATGCTTTTTTGGTTTATGGACTGATGATCAAAATCGAAGACTTACAGAAATCATTTGATGGTCATGACGTGCTCAAGGGCATCTCCTTTGAAGTGGGCAAGGGAGAGGTGTTTGCCCTGGTCGGGGGGAGTGGCGGAGGCAAGAGTGTGCTGCTGAAGCATGTGGCAGGGCTCATGAAACCGGACCGGGGAAGCGTAACGGTGGACGGTATGGAAATAGGGTCTGCCGGACAAGAATCCCTGCGGGCCTTTCGAGAACGATTGGGTTTTCTTTTCCAGGGAGGGGCGCTTTTTGATTCTTTAAGTGTTTTTGAAAATGTTGCTTTTCCTTTGAAAGAGAAAAGCAAATTGAGCCGCAATGTCATTCGGGAAAAGGTTTTGATGGAGTTGGAAAATGTAGGGCTTTCCGGATCGGAGCATCGCTATCCTTCTCAAATCAGCGGCGGCATGGTAAAGCGGGCAGCCCTTGCCAGAGCCCTGGTGGAAGATCCTGAAATCATGCTTTTTGACGAGCCCACCACCGGGCTGGACCCGGTAACGGGCCGATCGATTCTGAAACTGATCGATTCCTGCCGCCGGCGGCTCTCTTTTACAGGTATTATTGTTACCCATGAAATCCCGAAGGTGTTTGCCATTGTGGATCGGGTCGTCATGCTTCACGAAGGGGTGGTATGTTTGGAAGGGGCTCCTTCGGATTTTATGGAGAGCCGTGATCCGGTGATTCAAGCGTTTTTGAGTGGTTAGATGTCAGGTTCTAAAGGGGAACGGATGAAAAAATTTGATGTTGAATTGTGCGTGGGCCTGTTCATGATTTTAGGGATTTTGTGCCTGGGGTATCTTTCCATCAAGCTGGGGAAACTGGAGGTCCTGGGCAGCCGGGGATATGAGGTGGAAGCCGTCTTTTCAAACGGCGGTGGTATCAAATCCGGTTCGACGGTGGTGATTGCCGGGGTGGAAATCGGGCGGGTCAAAAAGGTCAGCCTGGATGATTACCAGGCCCTGGTATTGATGGATTTGCCCCTTCATGTGAAGATCCAGGAGGATGCCATCGCTTCCATCAAGACCCGTGGGCTTATTGGCGACAAATTTATTGAGATTACACCGGGTGGTTCTGAAGAAATGATCGGTCCCGGCGGAAAGATCAGAGATACACAGTCAGCGATTGATTTTGAGGAGTTGATCTCAAATTATGTATTTGGAAAATTATAGAAATAACCATGGACAGGAGGCCCGTACAATGAAAAAGCACCGGATTCGGCTATATTTTCGATCTTTGTTCAGCGGTGTTTTGTTGATTCTGATGTTTGCTGTATCCTGTTTCGCCGGTGTCCCCACGGACGGCATAAAAAAGACCACCGACCGCATTCTCGTCATTGTCAGTGACCCGGCCTTAAAGGGCCCGGAAAATAAAGACAAGCGGGGCCAGCTGATCCGAAAGGCGGTAGATGAACGGTTTGACTGGGAGGCCATGACCAAAAGATCTCTTGCCAGACACTGGCGGAAGAGAACCGAAGCGGAAAAAAAGGAATTTATCTCGCTTTTCGGGAAATTGCTGGAGCGGACCTACCTGGACAAGGTGGGGAGTTATTCCGGTGAAAAGGTGATTTATGTGGGTGAAACCATTGATGGGAGATATGGAACCGTAACCGCTAAGATTCTCACCCATTCCCAAACAGAGGTGGAGGTTCGCTACAGACTGAAAGAACTAGATGGTAATTGGCAAGTATACGATATTTCCGTCGAGGGAGTCAGCCTGGTCAATAATTATCGAAAACAGTTTAACAGCATTATACTACGCTCTTCCTATGATGAGCTTGTACGGAAACTAAGGAAAAAGGTGGCGGAGAAAGATTGAAATGTGGCGCGTTGTTGAGGGGAAACAATTCATGGGGTTTTGCAAACGTTTGTGGTTTGTTCTGATTTTCGGGCTGGTTTGCTGGGGAATTCAAGGCCACCGGGATATAATCTGGGCTGCACCATTTGATTCCGGGGAGGATGCCGCATCCCTTCAAGTCAGCATGGCCGGCCATGAGCTGGTTCAAACGGCCCGTCTGGATGAGGACGTTGCGAAAGCAAGCGCTTCGGAGGGGAAGGCGGCATCAAAGGGCGAAAACCTCTCAGAAGAGCCGGATGATTCGGAAGCTTGGCCGGAGGATGAATTGTCGGAGGAATCATTCATTCCCGATCCGCTCGAACCGATGAATCGTGTTTTTTTTGCATTTAACGATGCGGCTTATTTCTGGTTTTTTAAACCCGTTGGCGAAGGCTACAGCTTTGTGATGCCGCAGGTGCTGCGGGTTTCCATCCGCAATTTTTTCACCAATCTGAGCATGCCCATTCGTCTGGTCAGTAGTTTGTTGCAGGGAAAAATTAAAAGCGTAGGCATGATCCTGGTGCGGTTTGTGGTCAATTCATCGGCAGGTTTCCTGGGATTTCAGGATGTGGCCAAACTGGCACTGGATTATCCGGTACAGGACGAGGATCTGGGGCAGGTGTTCGCGTTTTACGGTATCGGCCCGGGATTTTACCTGAACCTGCCTTTCCTGGGGGCCAGCAGCCTTCGCGACACCGTTGGCTGGGTGGGGGGGCTTTATCTCAACCCCCTTGACTATATCGTGGAAGATTGGTGGGCCAATATAGGCGCCCGAGCCTTTGATATGACCAATAAGACATCCCTTCGTATCGGCGAATATGAAGCACTGAAAGATGCTTCGCTCGATCCCTACGTGGCCATGCGGGATGCCTATTTTCAATACCGGCTCAACCAGATTGAAAAATAATATGATCGGTGCTCGAATTCCAAGATCTATTAAGAAGAATCTATCATGAATGCTTTCCTGAAGAAGCTGTTGGCCTACTCCGTGGCAGCATTCTTTGGGGTAATGTTGATTACGACCTTTTTGTGCCATACGTGTATGGCCAAAGTATACTGGGCAAATTTTGATGGCAACACCATAGCCAAAGCGGACTTGGACGGCTCCAACCCCAACCAGAGTTGGATCTCAGGGTTCTCTGGTCCCCTTGGGGTCGCCGTCGATACAAACTATATTTACTGGGCGGATTACGACAGCAACACCATAGCCCGGGCGAACCTGGACGGTTCGAGCCCCAATCTGAACTGGATCACGGGGTGTTTTGGACCGGATGAGGTCACCGTCGATTCAAACTACATATATTGGTCCAATTACGATGACGACACCATCGGCCGGGCCAATCTGGATGGTAGCAATCCCGACCAGGACTGGATTGAGGGGTGTAATTATCCGGATGGGATTTCCGTCGATTCAAACTATGTATACTGGGCAAACCTGGAAGGCGACACCATCGGCCGGGCCAATCAGGATGGTAGCAATCCCGACCAGGACTGGATCATTGGGTGTGATGAACCGGCCGGAGTCGCGGTCAATGGAACCTATGTATACTGGACAAATTACAATGGCGACACCATCGGCCGGGCCAATCTGGATGGTAGCAATCCCGACCAGGACTGGATCGAGGGGACTTTTGGACCGTATGGGATCGTCGTTGATGGAAGCTTCGTATACTGGACAAATGAGGTGAACGACACCATCGGCCGGGCCAATCTGAACGGCAGCAATCCCGACCAGGACTGGATCGAGGGGACTTTTGGACCGTATGGGATCGTCGTTGATGGAAGTTATGTGTACTGGACAAATTACAATGGCAGCACCATCGGCCGGGCGAACCTGGATGGTTCGAGCCCCAACCAGGACTGGATCACGGGGTTCGCTGGCCCCCTTGGGGTCGCGGTTGATGAAACCTATGTGTACTGGGCAAACTTCTGGAACGGCACCATCGGCCGGGCGAACCTGGATGGCACCGGCGCTACCCAGAACTTGATTACGGGGTGTATTGGACCGTATAGAGTCGCGGTCGATGGAACCTATATATACTGGACAAATTATTTTGGCGCCACTATCGGTCGGGCGAACCTGGATGGGAGCAACCCCGACCAAGCCTGGATCATTGAGTGTTTTGGGCCGGAAGGGATTTCCGTTGATGCAAATTATGTATACTGGACAAATTACGTTGTCGATACCATAGGTCGGGCAAACCTGGATGGCAGCAACCCCAGCCAAACCTGGATCACGGGGTGTAATGGGCCGGATGGGATTTCCATTGATGCAAATTATGTATATTGGGCAAATTATGATGACGACACCATTGGTCGTGCGACCCTGGACGGCACCGTCGATAAACAGAACTGGATCGAGGGGTGTGATTGGCCTGCCGGAATCGCAGTTGATGGAACCTATGTGTATTGGGCAAATTACAATGGCAGCACCATAGGTCGGGCAAACCTGGACGGCACCAGCGCTACCCAGAACTGGATCACGGGATGTAATGGGCCGGATGGGATCGCATTAACGCCTGCCCCGCCCGCCTTCAGTAAAATGTTCTCACCTGACTCCATTGCCTACGGCGGGACCAGCACTCTGACCTTCACCATCAACAATACCGGTTCAGTGGTGAATGCCACCCGTTTGGATTTCACCGATAACCTGCCCGCTGACGTGGTTATAGCCGAACCTGCTAACGCTTCCACCACCTGTACCGGGGGTACTCTGACGGCTGTGGCCGGTTCCAGTGTAATTTCGTACACCGGCGGCACGGCGGCAGCAAGGAGCACTTGCACGGTAGAAGCGGATGTAACCAGCATCAGCACGGGCACCCACGTCAACACATCCGGGGATCTAGCTTCCTCCCTGGGAAACAGTGGAACGGCATCGGATTCGTTGATCGTGGGTGCTGCTGTCGCACCCACCTTCAGTAAAATGTTTTCACCCGACGTCATTGCCTACGGCGGGACCAGCACTCTGACCTTCACCATCAACAATACCGGTTCAGTGGTGAATGCCACCCGTTTGGATTTCACCGATAACCTGCCCGCTGACGTGGTTATAGCCGAACCTGCTAACGCTTCCACCACCTGTACCGGGGGTACTCTGACGGCTGTGGCCGGTTCCAGTGTAATTTCGTACACCGGCGGCACGGCGGCAGCAAGGAGCACTTGCACGGTAGAAGCGGATGTAACCAGCATCAGCACGGGCACCCACGTCAACACATCCGGAGATCTGACTTCCTCTTTAGGCAACAGTGGCACCGCCTCCGACTCGTTGATCGTGGGAGAAAACCCTGCGCCTACCATCTCCTCTTTTACGCCCACAACAGCCAGTATGGGAGCAACTGTGGTCATAGTCGGGACCCAATTTACCGGAACAGAGGTAAAATTCGGAGGAACGAATGCGGCAAGTTTTAATGTGGACTCCCCGAACCGGATAACCGCTGTGGTGGGCGCCGGATCTACGGGAGGCGTTACAGTGACAACAGGCGGAGGCACGGGCGCCGGTGCATCGACATTTACCTATGATAGCGATCCTGCGACATTGGGCACCGGGAACCCCTCTTCTTACAAGTTAACCGTGACAAAGATTGATATGTGGAATGGCGCCGTATGGGTTACGGTCTTTTCAGGGGCAACACAACTTGACATGGTGACCGGGGGAACGTTTCCGGGAATCAATAACCTAAATCTTCCTGCAGGCACTTACTCCCAAGTGAAGGTCACTTTTAAGAATTCATTCCCTGTTTCAGGCACGGTAAGTAACCCCCCGACTTCCTATTATACCACCGCCACACCCTTTTTTGGGCAGAAGAACTTAGCTTGCTCCCCCACAACCATCCCTGGGAGTATGGCGGAATTTATATTTTATAACCCCACATGGGGGGCACTCGGTGTGAATGCGCCTCCACAGACATACGCCATTACCCCCATCACAGTCGGTATAACTACGGATTTCCAACCAACCCTGAGATTTACCATCAGCAATACCCTTCGCTTGAAGGGAACCGCTGGAAATCCTTCCAGCTATTTTTTCTCGTTGGATGCACCGACGGGGAGTCTGGTTGAGCCCTAAATCTGGTTTCGGCCCCTTCAGCATGTAGAAAGATGCTGATTCTATCGAGAAAGATACACCGGGGGTTGAGATATCTCACGGGACAACGCTTCCGCTTACAGCTCCGATCGGGCAATTGCCCTCCCAGCAGCCCCTTCCAGCACGTGAACCCCCTGAGCGTATGTTTTGACCCGCGGGTTTCGGGTCTGGCCGTGGAAATACCGGTAATAAATCTGTTGGATGATCACCGCCAGCCGGAAAAGCCCAAAGCAGTAGTAGAAGTCGAAACGGTCCATTTTGATACCGGAGGTGCGGCCATACAAGTCGACCAATTGGCGGCGGGTGAGAGCCCCGTCAATATGGGTGGGCATGGTGCGGATGACATGGCGTTCCTCGGGATCATCCTTTTCCACCCAGTAGCCCAGGGTGCACCCAAGGTCCATGAGGGGATCCCCAACGGTACACATCTCCCAGTCCAGAACACCGATGATCTTGTAGGGGTCGGAAGGGTCTAAAACGATGTTGTCCAATTTGAAGTCGTTGTGGATTATGCCGGACTGCCCGGTTTCGGGCGGTATTTTCTCTTCCAGCCAGGCCATTACGGCTTCGCAGTCGGGCACATCGGGTGTGCGCGCCGCTCGAAAACGCTTATTCCACCCCAGGACCTGCCGTCGAACATAGCCTTCGGGTCTTCCCAAGTCCCCCAACCCCATGGCGGTGTAGTCCAGGGAATGCAGTTCCACCAGCGCATTGACAAATTTTTCATACAACCGGCGGACCTGCTGGGGGGTGGTGAAAAGGCCCTGGGGGATCTCTTTGCGTAAAATGATGCCCGGCAGATGTTCCATCACATAAAAAGGGGCGCCCATGACGGACTCGTCCCGGCAATAAAGCAGCGGGCGGGGTGCGTAGGGCCAGTGCCGGTTGAGGGCCGAAAGCACTTTGTATTCCCTGCCCATGTCATGGGCTGTGGCCGCCTTCGTACCAAAAGGCGGTCGCCTCAACACCAATTGCCGGTTGGCAAAGGAGAGCAGATAGGTCAGGTTGGAGGCACCACCTGTGTACTGCTGTACCTGAACCGGCCCTTCAAGCCCTGGAATGGCGCCCATTAAATGGGATTCAATGCGATCCGCAGCCAGTTCCTCCCCCCGGCGTACATGGGTGGGTCGATCCATATGGTCCATGCCATTTGTTGGGTTCATGGTGGGTTGCCTTTCGCGTCAATTTGCGGGTTAATGATACTGTTTTCGATAAACGCCGTCATAAACCGGGAATAGCCGTCCACGTCAACACTCCTGCGGGCATGCTTGGGCCGTTTGAGATACCAGTCCTGCAGCATGGCCTTGATGAGGCCGGCTGTCATCCGGCAGTCGTCCGTGATGAAAATGCCCTGGTCCCGACCCATGGAAACAATGTCACTGAAGAGCTTCTCCGTGTTCAATTCCCCCTGAACCGCGGCCCGCCGCTCCCGGAGCCCGATGTTTTTGGCTTCCATATAGGAAAAGAAAAACCAGGGCTGCATGGCCTCGCTGAGGTAAAGATGGGTCTTTATGGCTGCGCGCAGTTTTCCAAGGGGTTCCTTCTCCACCGCTATGTTGCTCCTGAGCACGCGGGAGGTGATGGTTCGGCGATGGCGTTGCATCATCTCCAGCAATTCTTCTTTGCCTGAAAAATAGTTGTAAAGGGCGCCGGTGCTCAAACCGGCCTCTTTGCTCAAATGGCGCATGCTCATGGCATGGAAACCCTTTTTGTTGCTAATCTTCAAGGCCGCGGCAAAAATACGTTCCAGATTCTTGCTGATGGTCTTTTCTTTCTTGATCTGAAACACCTCCGGGTTCTGGGCAAAGAACTCCAGATAGCAGCTTTTTTTAAGGGCGTCCACTTTTGTTTTGAAGCGTTTGTAGTCATCAATGGGTAGCTGTTTCACGGCGCATCTATTTCACGGTTTTGTTTTCGTAAGTCTTCAGGATCTGTCGGGCCACGGAAACCTTGTGCACCTCGTCCACCCCGTCATAGATGCGGGCTGCCCGCTCGTGCCGGTAGAAAAAGGCGATGATGGTGTCATCGGTCATCCCAAGCCCCCCGTGGATCTGCAGGGCCCGGTCCACCACCCGTTGCATGGTATTGGCCACCGTAAACTTGATCATGGAGATATCCTTGCGAGCCCCTTTGGTTCCCAGCTGCTCGATTTTCCAGGCGGCATGGAGAACCATCAGGCGGGCGGCCTGGATTTCCGCGGCGCTGTCAGCAATCATGGCCTGGACCAGCTGCCGGTCGGCCAGTTTTCGACCGGGTGCTATGACACGGTCCCGGGCCCGTGCGCACATGAGATCGAAAGCTCGGTTGCAGATGCCGATCCAGCGCATACAGTGATGGATACGGCCGGGACCCAGCCTTTCCTGGGCAATGACAAACCCGTGGCCCTCTTTACCCAGAAGATTCTCTTGCGGCACACGGCAGTTTTGATAGAGGATCTCGGCATGACTGAAATAGCCTTTTCCCGCGTGCCCCATGACCGGGATATTGCGCACCAGGTTGAAGCCCTTGGTATCAGAGGGTACGATAATCATGCTGGCTTGAAGATAGGGAGACGCTTCGGGATCGGTAACGGCCATGACAATGGCAAAGGCGGCGCCGTCGGCGGAACTGGTATACCATTTGTGGCCGTCGATCACGTAATCATCCCCGTCTTTGACAGCGGTGGTCTCCATCATCACGGGGTTGGAACCGGGCATGTCCACTTCGGTCATGGAAAAACAGCTGCGGATTTTTCCCGCAACCAGGGGCTTCAGGAATTCCTTTGACTGCCATGGCGTCCCGAATTTGTGCAGGATCTCAATATTGCCGGCATCCGGGGCCATGCAGCCGAACGTATACAGGCCCAGGGGACATCCGCCCAAGGCCTCGAAGACCAGCGCACTTTCCATCAGGGTCAGTCCCATGCCGCCCAGTTCGGCCGGATGGAGCGGGGCCCAGAGCTCCATCTGCCGGACCATGTCCCGCTTCTCTTCCAGGACCGGAAGCAGATCCGCCAGGTTGTCGGCCAGGAATTCCTTTTCAAGCGGGATCAGTTCCTTGGCCACGAATTCGTGGATCATTCCCAAAATGGTCTGCATCTTTTCTGAAATTGTAAAATCCATTGGTTACTCCTGTTTAGGGGTATGCAGCAAATCGTCTGAAGACGTCTCCAGCCGGCACTTACCTGTAGGTCAGTAATGCCGGATCCTTTTCCAGCAACAGGGGCGTGGTGTCGTTGAACACCGACAGGGAAAGCCCCGACGGGTTGTATTTGACACAGGTCAGAGACGCGTTCATGACCTGCCAGCTGATTTCCAGAGTCTTAATGTGGCTCAAGCCCAGAGCCAGCTGCATGATCACCGATATGGGACCACCCGAGGTGAAAACGGCAATACGGTGTCCCTTTCCATGGCGGCTTTTTAAAAATTCGACGCCCCCACGAACCCGGGCACAAAATGAGAGCCACGGCTCAACGCCTTCCTGACCGTCATAATGACCATCGAGCCATCGATCCACGGTCTGGGAGAAATAGACTTGAAACGCTTTTTTGTCCTGCCGAAGCCGGGCAAGATCTGCGGCCGACACCGTGTCAGGATCTCTGGAAACCCGGGTGCGCGCCACCAGCAGCGCTCTCGCATCGTATTCATCAAAAGCCGGCAGAATGCCCGGCAAATCACCATCCTTCAGAACTTCTGAATAATGTTCACACAGGGGTCCGGCCGTATCCCGCTGGCGTTTCATGCGGCCGCTGTAGATGGCGTCGAAAACGATTCCCAGGGACAGAAGGTGGTCGGCCATGATCCGGGCCTGTTGAATCCCGATGGGGGAGAGGCGATCGTAATCGCTTGCTCCGAAAGAGGCCTGCCCGTGACGGATAAAGTATATTTCACTCATGCTGTTCCATGGTTATCATTGATTTTGCCAACCCGCCAGGTTCCCTGGTGAATTGGCGATTCGTGGCGCCAGAATAGCGGAGCCATCCGCCCGAGTCAATAAAAAATAACGAACACTTGTTATTTTTATATTGACAATGGCGGCCGGGGCCATTTAAATGACGAACAGGTACAATGATCACAGCGGCATACATCCAAAGGAACCCACCGGTTTATGAAAATTCTGGTATGTGTCAAGCAGGTGCCCCACATAGAGGGGGTCGCGGTAAAACAGGACAACAACAAAATGGCCACCTTGGAGGCCTTTGGCCCACCTCGCATCAACCGATTCGATGAATTCGCCGTTGAGCAAGCCGTACGCTTCAAGGAAACCCTGACCGGTGTACACGTGGATGTGATCACTGTGGGGCCGGAACCGGCGGCCCAGGTTCTCAAACGCGCCCTGGGCATGGGGGCTGATTCGGGCATACACCTGCTCACTTCCACCGATGCTGACCCGGGACCGGAAGCCGTGTCGGCCTGGATCGCCCAATTTGCAGGGCCCAGGGGGTATGAATTGATTCTATGCGGGAGTATGAGCGAGGACTGCATGACCGGTCAGGTGGGTCCCATGACCGCCGCTCTTCTGAATCTGCCCTATGCCACCCAGGTTATGGAGATACAGCCGGACAGGAACCTGGCGGGGGTTTCTGTGGAAAGGGAGATCGAAGGGGGCGCCCGGGAGATGGTGTTCATCCGTCTACCGGCCCTGCTGGCACTGCAGCCGGGCATCAACCGGCCGCGATATCCATCCCTTTCCAATCTGCTTCGGGCCAATAAGCAGGGTTTGGAAATAATCCCAACCCAGACCCTGGCACAAGGGAAGGTGAACATCCGTCGTTCCGGTTTCGTGTTGCCCGCCCATGAGCGGGCATCGCAGTTAATCACGGGATCAGCCGTGGAAAAAGCCGCCCAAACGGCGGAAATCATGAAGGCAAAGGGACTGATTTGACCCATGAGTGACCCTGTGGACATTATGCTGGTCACCTCGTGCAGAAAGGGGCGCGTAGATCCGGAAATCTACGATCTGATCGCCTTTGGCCGAAGGCTTCAGGCACTGGGGGCCGGTCCCATGGGGGTCTGGATTCTGGGAGAGGACGTGAACGAAGCAGCCCGTGAAATCGCCCATGGGACAGGCGTTCCGGTGACCGGCCTTCAAGATGGGGAGCTGGCCAACTATGTGAATGAGGCTTTCGGTGCCATGTCTGCCCGGGAGATCGAGTCGGTCGATCCCACCTATGTGTGCGTCGCCCACACCTCCCGCGGATGGGAGTGGGCGCCGGCCCTGGCGGCCCGCATTGATGCCGGCTGTATTTGCGCGGTGGACGGCCTGGTTGAAACCCGGGGGCGGCTCTGTTTTCAAAGGGATGTCTACGGCGGAAAAGCCAAAGGTCTATATACCTCCAGTGCCACCACCACGGTGATCACCGTGCAGCCGGGAGCCTTTAAATTTGAACCCGCCGCCCATTCAATTGCCCCCAACGCCGTAACCCTTAAAAACACCCCCTGCACGGTGAAGCGAACCCGCTATCTGGGGCTCAAGCAAGGGGTATCGGATACTTCCCGTATCACCGAAGCCCCCATCATTGTGGCGGTGGGCAACGGAATCGGCGACTTTGAAAACATGGCATTGATCCACCGTCTGGCCGGAAGCCTGCCCGGAGCGGCTGTAGCGGGCACCCGCATCGTCTGTGATCGGGGCTGGCTGGGATATAACGGGCAGGTGGGCGTTACCGGGGCCAGCGTTTCGCCGGATTTGTACCTTGCCTGCGGCATATCGGGCGCGTCCCAGCATGTGACGGGGATGCGGGGCTCCGGGTTTGTCATCGCCATCAACACCGACCCGCACGCACCCATGTTCAACGAAGCGGACATTTGCATTGTGGAAAACGTGATCCACTTCATTCCACTGCTGGAGGATGCCTGCGCGCGACTGGCCGGCAACGCTGAGCAGGATTTTATTGACTTGAAAACGTTAAGGAGATAACAGAAAATGGTTTCATTTGAACTCACAGACAAAACCGCATTGATTACCGGCGCCAGCCGGGGTATCGGTGAGGCCATTGCCATGAATCTGGCGGCCCATGGGGCCCGGTGTATTCTGGTGAGCCGAAAAATCGAGGGGCTTGAGGCCGTCAAAGAGAAAATTGTGACTGCGGGGGGGAAAGCCGAGGCAGTGGCCTGTCATCTGGGCGATTTGACACAGATCGAAGCAATGTGCGACCATGTGGCGAAGACCTACGGGCGCCTGGATATCCTGGTGAACAACGCGGCGGTCAATCCCTATCTGGGCCCCATGACCGGGGCCTCACCGGGGGTCTTCGACAAAACCGTGGAGGTCAATCTCAGAGGGCCTTTTTTCCTCATCCAGAAAACGGTTCCGCTGATGGAAAAAAAGGGGGGCAGCATCATCAATGTGGCTTCCGTGGGCGGCATCAGCCCGGGCATGTTCCAGGGCATCTACAGCATCACCAAAGCCGGGGTGATCGCCATGACCAAAGCCTATGCCAAGGAGTTGGCATCGAGTAACATTCGTGTCAATGCCCTGTTGCCCGGTTTGACCGAAACCCGGTTTTCCGCTGCACTGATTGAAAACAAACAGATTTATGAATACGCACTTCAGCGGATTCCCATGAAACGGCACGCGCAACCTGAGGAGATGGCCGGTGCCGTACTCTATCTGGCATCGGATGCCGCATCCTATACCACCGGCACCACCATCATCTGTGATGGTGGGATGATGGCCTAGGCGCCGTACAAATAAACCATTTTGAGCGAGGTGAAACTTCATGCAGGTTAAAGATAAGGTGGCCATTGTAACGGGGGGATCCAACGGCATCGGTGCTGGCTTGTGCCGAAAGTTGTCCGAAAAAGGGGCAAAGGCTGTTGTGGTGGCGGATATCGATTTTGAGGGGGCCCAGTCCCTGGCCGAGGAAATCGGCGGGATGGCCGTCCAGTGCGACGTGGCAAAGGAAGAGGATATTTTCAAAGCGGTCCGGGAAACCGAAGCCCTGTTCGGGCCCGTTGATCTGTTTTTCTCCAACGCCGGCATCCTCATCCAGGGAGTGCTGGAAGTGTCAAATGCCGACTGGCAGCGCATGTGGGAGATCAATGTCATGTCCCATATTTATGGGGCCCGGGCCGTGATTCCCGGAATGATGGAACGGGGTTCCGGGGGATTTGTCATCACGGCATCGGCTGCCGGCCTCCTCAACCAGATCGACTCCACGCCCTACACCACCACCAAGCATGCGGCGGTGGGGGTGGCCGACAATCTGGCCATCAACTACGGGGACCGGGGCGTTCAGATATCGGTGCTATGTCCCATGGCGGTGCGTTCCCTCATGACCCAGAACGGCGGCGGGATCGCCGCCCTGGACGGAATGCTGGAAGCCGAACAGGTGGCGGAAGACGTGATGACCGCCCTGGACGAGGGACGGTTCATGATTCTGCCCCATGGGAAGGTCAAGGACTATCTGCAGATGAAGGCCGCTGACTATGAACGCTGGATCAGGGGCATGCAGCGGCTCAAGGCGAAACATCTACCGGACCATCTCCATGAAAAATAATCCCCCCCCCGGATGGGTTACCCGAACCGACAGCCTTTTGCTGGATGCCTTTGTGGACAATCCCTACGAGTGTCCCATTGTCATCGACCAAGACGGCATCGTCCGCTTCATGAGCCGGTACAACACCCAAGAAATCGGTTACTTGATGGATCCTGAAGAAGCTGTTGGAAAGCACATTACGGAAGTGGTGAAAAAAACCCGAATGCCGGAGATCCTCAAAACCGGAAAGGCTGAGATCGGCAAAACCTTTTTTATTGGGGATCGGCAGAGAATTATTGCCAGAATCCCCCTGAAAGACCCGCAGGGTAATGTCATCGGGGTATTGGGGAAACTCATGTTTCACCAGACAGGCAAGATCAAGAACCTGTATCGCCGGATCGAAATCCTTGAGGGGCAGGTGCAGTATTACCGTTCCGAGGTTACTTCATTTGAAGGGGGCCGTCATGCCTGGGAAAAAATCATCGGCGAATCAAAAGCCATGGCGGAAGCCAGAAAATTAGGGATTCAAACGGCGTTCAGCGATGCTTCAGCACTTATCACCGGCGAATCAGGGACCGGGAAGGAACTTTTTGCCCAGGCCATCCATCAAAACAGCCGGCGGGCCGACGGCCCTTTCATAAAGGTCAACTGCGCCGCCATACCCCACGAACTCATCGAGAGTGAAATTTTCGGCTACGAGGGGGGCGCGTTTACCGGCGCCCGGGCCCGGGGCAAACCGGGCAAGTTCGAACTGGCGGACCATGGCACCATCTTCCTGGATGAAATAGGGGATATGCCCCTTCCCATGCAGGCGAAACTCCTGCGCGTACTCCAAGAACACGAAGTGGAGAGAATCGGAGCCACAAGTGCCACAAAACTGGATTTCCGGGTTATTGCCGCTACAAACCAGAATCTCGGGCACATGATCAAAGAGGGGCGCTTCCGTTCCGACCTCTTTTACCGACTGAACATCTTCCATATCCGGACTCCCAGCCTGAAAGAGATGCCGGATGACATCCCGAGAATCGCTTATTATCTGCTGTCCAATCTGAGGGAAAAAAGGCGCCTGGTTCCCAACCGGATCTCCCCGGAGGCCATGACCCTTTTCAAGCAGTATACCTGGCCGGGCAACGTGAGGGAACTCAAAAATGCTCTGGAAAGAGCCATGAACATTGCCGAGGGGCATCAGATATCCGTTGAAGATCTGCCCGGGCGGATTCGAAAATTCTACGGTGAGGCGGATGGGGTCACCGGCTCCGTGGGACTCCTGCGGAACATCCTCGCCGATGCCGAAAAGCGGGCCATTGTGGAGGCACTCCGCTTTACGGGAGGCAACAAGGCCAAAGCCGCCAGACTCCTGGGCATGCACAGGACCGGTTTGTACCAAAAACTGCAACGTTACGACGTTGATGCCTAGGATATTACAACAGCCGCGACGGCATCATCATACCCGATAGATGATTCGGTTTCTTACGCTCCTGGCTTTGGCGCTTTCAAAATTCGCTTTTTCTTTTTTTCAAAGGTCTGTTTCATTTCCCAACAAGATTCCAGCAAATTGAAACGCGAATAGAAAAACAGTGACTTCAAGGTTCGCATATGTATTCTGGTGCCTGGATTTTTCGATTTCTTTCTTTACAAATGCCTGAAAACCAATCTGAAACACCCCAAGACCACTCAAGATAATGCACGAACGCTTCTGACGCGACTGGATAAGCGTCAAATTGAGCGACCCCCACATGTTGTGGTTGTAAGAATTTCCAGTTTGACTCCAGAGGTGCTGACAGCAACAGTGATACCTAAGGCTTATTGCCACTTTTCGATGGTGGTGATTTTTTGGATATTCAAATTAGATCAAAGAGGCCATGGCGTGAAATGCGAGCGCTCGATTCGCGATCGTTCAACTCCCCCAAATCGAATATATTAACAGGTCTTTGACCCCCTAATATTCTTTGTTTTTGTCAAGACATTCCCAGGCAAAAGGTGAAGAATTGATCTGGCAGCTTTCCGAAATTCTGGGTATTATGATACGCAAGGATCATGCACGTATTGTTGATCTGGAGTGCAGAGAAATATCATGAAATCATGATCGTTTTTTCCATTTCTAAGCCCATTTTTTTCTTGACAGAAGGCAGTTTTTATCCTTACATCAATTCTTAGGTATTCTTTTGTAGGTATTCCCACCAACCATTCAACCTCTATCCAGGAAGTTCTCCCATGAAAAAAACCTCAAGATGTATATGCCCTGCTCCCAATAGGCGTAATTCGCCTGTTGGGAGCCTAAATCGTTTCTATATGTATCCAAACCCATCGTGAAGAAAGACGGAGCGTTTTATGATTTTTCATGCATACCTCTACATAAATCATTCTTCGTTCTTTGGACAAAGGACCGGGTTGTCTAGTGCGACATCAGCCGAGTTAAAATGCTGCGGAAATAAAACCGGGTTTTATTCAAGCATGCTGGAGGATATCTAATGAGACAGATAATCGCTTTTTCTTTAAAACGCAAGAAAGTCAATCCGGGCAGATTCCTATTATTCACTTTGTTACTCCAGAGACTGCTTCGATACGGCGCTGTTACGTCTATAGTAGGGGTAGCCGCCTTGGTTTTTTTCCCTGTTCCTTTAACCCACGCAACGCCTGTTCTTTATACCCCTAACCAGTATTCAAATACTGTATCGATCATTGATGGCAGCGCCTATTCAACAATCAAGACTATCTCAGTAGGCCGAGAGCCCTATGGGGTTGGGGTGAGCCCTGACGGGAAGACCGTGTTCATTACCAACATGGCGGCCGATACGGTATCGGTGATCGATGCCGGCACCAATACAGTGACGAATACCATCAGTGTCGGGGATTTCCCCTTCGGTGTTGTCGTAAGCCCGGATGGACGTTATGCCTATGTTGCCAACGCGGCCGATGATAACATCTCAGTGATCGACACCAGCGGGTACAGTGTTGTGGCACTTATAACGGTGGGGGATAACCCCCACGGTTTGGTCATTCACCCGGATGGTTCCAAACTCTATGTCACAAACTATTTTGGCAACACCGTATCCGTGATCAATACATCCACTCACAGTGTGATCAAAACAATCACCGTGGGTACCTATCCCCACGGGATCGCCATCCACCCTTCAGGCGCTTACGTATACACGGCCAATGTCCTTGGCGATAGCCTCTCAGTAATCAGCACCACGTCAAACAGCGTCATAAAGACCGTGAGCACAGGGAAATACCCGTTCTTTCCTGCCATTGATGCTTCAGGGCAGTATCTTTACGTGTCGAATCACGGTTCAAATAATGTGACAGTGGTGGACATTTCATCTAATGGCGTTGCAGGGGTCATTGCCGTGGGATCGGCTCCGCACGGGATTTCACTGGATTCCACCGGCTCACGGGCGTATGTGGCAAATGAGGGGAGCAACTCCGTATCTGTTATCGATACCTCTTCCCGGACGGTCATAACAACCATATCCGTAGGAACGACACCCATTTCATTCGGGAACTCTGCCGCCGAACCCAAGATTCCCTCACCCACGGGTGCGAATATGTTTACGCCCTACACCGATACTGTCGTCCCCTTCAGAGACAGCGATCCGAGTAAGGCGAAACCGATCGGGCTGGGGACGATTTCAGGTGTTGGGGCGACACTGACTCTATCGTTGGGGGCAAAGGCGTTTTCCAGTCCCATGGATGTCTATCTGGGTCTCTCCATGCCGCCCGACCCGGAAAATCTTTATCTTTTTACCAGCGCCGGCTTGCGTCCTATTTCCGCCGGGCTCGTACCGTGGAAGTCATCGGTTGCGGACATTTCGGGCGTTGTGCTTTCTGATTATGATGCATTGATCCTTCCCACCGGGGCATATGTGTTTTTCCTGCGTGTGGTGCCTGCGGGAACCCCTGCGGCCAACTTTTCCATGAATTATTACCAGTGGAGCGTATCCCTATCGGTTGTTCGCGCATCCGATGTGGCAAATAAGGCGATAGCCCTTTTTGGAACGGATCTCGCTGCTGCTGCCGCTATTTTTCTTGCCATTGACAGGGGCTACTCCCTCGATCAGATAATTGCTGCGATTGATGCGGGCACCCTTTCGATCATCGGAGAGATTCAGAGGCAGTCCAATACCTCATCGGGGTTGAGGGCAGGGAAGTGGGTGGGCTTGGTGGCCGAAAAATATTGCGGACATTTAGACCCCGAATACCCCCCTGATAAGGCTGCATGTGTTAATACCATTGAGGCGGTGCTTGAGGAGTTAGGCAGTGGCGGGTTTACTAAGGAGGATCAGTTAGCTGTAGGGATCCTTCTGCTTAGGGATGTAGGGTACAGCAGCGCTCAGGTAGATAGGGTGGCAGATAAAAAAAATTATGATTGTGAGGGGACTGTCCATCTTAAAATAGAATGTTGCGGCGATAATGTTCTTGATTGTTGGATTGTTGAACCTGACTTTCAACCTACAGATACGCTTTCCGAGACCGCGGCCAAAATCTGCCCCATTCTGGGCGGCAACCGCGCTTCCCGGACATTATCCCAGAACCCATTCATGTCGTCTCAAGCGGCCTCCCCCATCCCGGGCCTCAGACTCGCTTCTCCTTCAGATAGCTGTACCCCAATCTGTACCGATAGTGACGGTGACGGCTATTATGTCCAGTCCGGTTGCGGCACCGGCGGTGCCGTTGACTGCGATGACGGCAACGGCAATATCAAGCCAGGCATGCCTGAGAGTTGCGCGGACGGCGTAGACAATAATTGTGACGGGAAGATTGACGCATCGGACCCGGGGTGCACCCCTTCGGATCCCTGCCCCGATCCTGCTAATCCCATACCTTGTGGTACGCGCTGTATCCCTGCCGATGCTGTGTGCTGTGGTGAAACCGCTTGTGCAGCGGGAAAGGAATGCTGCGGTACAGGTTGCATGCCAGCGGGAAATGTATGCTGTGCTCCACTCGGTCACTGCTCACCGGGAAGCACCTGCGATTACGAAAAGAAGACCTGTATCTCCTCAGGAGCCGTGGTTACTGACTTTTCGACCCAGGGTACAACATGGCCGCCGGTTCTTGAGGGGCCGAACAACTAGTATTTTTGCCAAAAAGATGCCGGGAATTAAGTGATACCGAGCAGGGCAATATATCGCTGTTTTGAAATGAATTGCGAAAAGACCCGTCTGATTAAATCTGGTCGATTCTCGATAGACAACCGAGCGAAGTGAGATGAAAGAAAGCCTGAAACATTCGACTTTCTGGGATTTACACATACCTGTGCGGAGACCCGGAAAGATGGGCGTTTCTCTGTAAAGCTCAGGAGAATGTCAAAGCGGCTTTTGTACCTCGATATTTTCTAAATTTCTGACGGAAGTCTGCCTATATCTATACGTAACAAAAAGATAATTGACAGCTAACATGCGAATGGTCATTATCTACCTGATTTTTCTATTGAAAGATAGAAAGGAGGCAGATGACCGTGGACAGACTAATCTCAGAAAGGCACAATCGTTTTGGTGAAACTCCCCAAGATAATCTTCACGACCACACAATTTTCCCACCCAATAGCGAGTTTTATCCAGTTTTTCAATCCGAGTCATTAAGCAATCAGGTCCCACCTATTGGAGAAGTAACGCATTTAGGAGGCCGAAATCCTTTTAGTGCAGATAAAGGACTCGACCGTATTTTACGTAATCTATGGGAGGAAAAAATTCCAGGCAAGCGGTATGTTGAACAATATCTGCGGAATCAACGCCGGCGCAATTTTAGACCCAGCACCATTCGCCATTCTTTTACCATTATACGTTTGTTCCTTCGGAGAATTGATGAATGGGAAAAAGAACATTTGGAACAGATCAGTAGAGAAGACCTGGCAAGGTTTGTGGAGTATGAGCAGGACCGAGGTCTAAAAGCATCCACGATCAGGATGAGATTGGCTTGTGTGAAAGCCTTTATAAGGTTTCTTATTGAGGGCGACGTTGTTCATCCTGAGGTGCTTTCAAAGAGAATGATTATTAAGGTTCCGGATTCATTACCGCGCGCCATGGAGCTAGATGATGAAAAAAGGCTGATTTCTGTCGTTGATGATATACGGAATCGAGCCATGATTCTGCTTTTGTTGAGGACAGGCATGAGAATAGGGGAATTATTGAATACGCTGGTCAGGGATGTAAATCTCAAAGAACGTAAGATTGAGATCTGGGAGGCGCAGAAAACCGCGTTGGCAGAGTGGTATATTTCAGTGACGATGCACTTGGCGCACTGAAGGCTTGGCTCAAAATAAGGGCTCCCGAAAAAGAGCGTATTTTCTATACTTTATCCCGTGACACCATGAGCTATTCTGCGGCTCGTGGCATGTTTTGTAAATATCTCAACAAAGCCGGACTTTCTCACAAAAGCGATACCCTTCATTGTCTGAGGCACAGTAACACAAGTTCCCTACTAAACGCGGGAATTCCGCTGGAATGCCTTAAAGAGTTATTGGGTCACAATTCAGTGGAGGTAACCCGTCGCTATGCCAGGCTGACAAACGCGACCCGGGAAAAAGAATATTTTAAAGCCATGTCTAAAATAGAAAGGGGGTGAGGTTGATGGCTATTACAGAGTCGATCTTGAATTACAGAAGATTCTTGAAGAGAAGAAACTATTCTCCTCATACCGTGAAGAACTACCTGAATACCCTTAAGCACTTTGTATTGTGGGTCAATGTTCCTGTGGAAGAGGTGATAAACAGACATATCCTGCAGTATATCGACTTTCTCCTGAGGAAAAGGCTTAAGCCGAAAACGATTAACTGCCACCTGGTCAGCATCCGGGGGTTTTACGAGTATCTCCATAATGAGGAAGAAATACACATCCTCAATCCGGTCAAGAGAGGCTATGTATTGAAGCAATCCAAACCATTGCCTAAACACCTGAGAGATGAGGAGGTTGATAAACTATTTTCAGTTATAAAAAACCCGAGGGACCGTGCCATATTTATGGTGATGCTCAGATGTGGTCTAAGGGTTGAAGAGACCGCGAATCTATCTCTTGAAGCCATACGCCTAACACGGCGGGTCATCTTTGTAAAAGACGGAAAAGGGCGTAAAGACAGGGTTGTCTATTTGAGCGATGACGCCTACGAGGTCCTGGTAAAATATTTACGGTCAAGACCTCCATCGAGGGCAAAAAAGATCTTTTTAGTTGAAAAAGGGACTTTCAAAGGCAAGCCCATATCGGTCCGTGGTATTCAAAAACGGATGGAATATTACGCACGTAAAACCAGAGTGAAGTCTTCCTGTCACCAGTTGAGACACACGATGGCTACTCAGCTGTTGAAGGTGGACCCAACATCTGGTGGTCGCCTAACTGATGTGAAGTCAGCATGTGACGGGAAGATGCCTATGTTTTTTTCCGTTAAGCTGGGCTCTTGGGCACCTCACACAAATGGCTTCTTGACACCTACTTTCCCCATCACAAAAAGCGAAGGATGCCGATTCTAAACTTCTGTGCGAAACCTGAAAGACCCAACAATCATCACCGTTGATCACTGCCCGAAAAGGATCGAAACCATCGGAGGTGACGGATCACGTTGAGGCCCATACCATAACAGTTCTATATGTAGAAATTGATCTACATGTAGAAAATATTCTTATCCTAATAAGCCCTTGTCTTTCAGGCTCTTAGGTCTTGAAAAGGAATTCTAATCGCAATCCCGTAGTAAATTTTAGACACTTTAATTCTCCTCTCACCCGCCAATATGGTCTTTTATTGGGCGTTCGGAAAAATCATACAAACATTTCAATATGATAACATGAGCATTTCAAAGTGGCACCTCTTTTGCATTACCATATGGGGATTCAAAAACAGGACGGCACGGAGATCGACCCATGGGACAAGGAGGTTGTGGTGGATTTTGAAATACCGGAAAACCTGGCGATGATACGGGAGACCATCCGCCGGTTTGTGCAGCAGGATCTTGAACCCATTTCCAGGAAAGTGGAAGAAGAGGATAATATCCCGGAAGAAACCGTTCAAAAGATGCGGGAACTGGGCCTCTTCGGTCTCTCTATTCCCGAGGTGTACGGGGGGCTCGAGCTGGGGACATTTGGTGAGTGCCTGGTCTATGAAGAACTCACCAAGACCAACGCCTGCTTTCGGTCCCGCATCGGCACCAGCAACGGCATCGGTTCCATGGGTATTCTTTTCGACGGCACCGAGGAACAAAAACAAAAATACCTGCCTAAAATCGCCAGCGGCCAATGGACCACCTGCTTTGCCCTGTCCGAACCGGAGGCGGGTTCCGATGCCGCCAATGTTCAGACCACCGCGGAACGGGACGGCGAATATTTCGTCTTAAACGGCCTTAAACACTTTATCACCAACGGCGACATCGCCGATCTTGCCACCGTCATCACAGTGACTGACAAACAAAAAAAGGCCCGGGGGGGTATCACCGCTTTTGTAGTGGAAAAAAACACGCCCGGGTTTTACGCCGGCACCATTGAGCGCAAAATGGGGTTGCGCGGCAGCCATACCAGCGAACTGATCTTTGACCAGTGCCGGGTCCCCGTAAGGAATGTCATCGGCGGCGAACCCATGATCGGAAGCGGGTTCAAAACCGCCATGAGTGTCCTGGACAAGGGCCGCTTGACCATGGGGGCCTGCGCCCTGGGCGCCGCCCAGAAGCTCCTGGAACTGTGTGTGGATTATTCAAAGGAACGGGTTCAATTTAAGAAACCCATCGCCCGGTTTCAATCCGTCCAGAATATGCTGGCCGATATGGCAACGGAGATCTACGCCGCACGGCAGATGCTCTATCACGCCGCCTGGTTAAGGGACCAGGGGAAAAAGGTCATCAAGGAAGCCTCCATGGCCAAGCTCTTCTGCACGGAAATGGCCTGCCGGGTGGCGGACAATGCGGTTCAGATTTTCGGGGGCATGGGCTACATGAAGGATTTCCCGGTGGAGCGGTTCTACCGGGATCTCAGACTCTATCGCATCTACGAGGGCACCAGCGAGATTCAGAGGATGGTGATCGCCCGGGAATTGACCAAAGATTGATATTTTTACAAGGGACAGTTGTCAGGGGGCAGGATAAATTTTTTTGTGGGGGTGTTCGTAAAATGACAATAAACAAAATATTTGTGGTGGGAAGCGGCCTCATGGGGAGCGGGATTTCCCAGGCCTGCGCCCAGGCGGGTCTTGATGTCCTGCTATACGATATCGATAAAGAGGCCCTCGAAAGGGCCGTCAAAAACATGGAATGGTCCCTGAACAAGTTTTTTGAGAAAGGAATAATCACCGAGGACGGGGCCACCGTCATGAAACGGGTCCGGACCGTGTCGGATTTTTCCGAGGCCGGAGAGGCGGATCTGTTGATCGAGGCCGTGTTCGAGAACCTGGAACTCAAACGGGAGGTGTTTCAAAAGCTGGATGAGGCGGCCGGCCCCAATGCCCTCCTGGCCAGCAATACCTCCGCCATCTCCATTACGGAACTGGCGGCGGTCACCACAAGGCCCGAAAAGGTCCTGGGGCTTCATTTTTTCAGCCCGGTGCCCATGATGAAGGCCGTTGAGGTCATCAAGGGCCTGGCCACCAGCGATGAAACAGCCTGGCGGGGAAAGGAATTCGCTATCCAGATCGGGAAAGAACCGATCATGGTCAATCGGGATGTGGCCGGTTTTGTCATTAACCGCATCAATTTCCCGTCCACCATGGAGGCCATGCGCCTGGTGGAACAGGGAGTGGCCACGGTGGAAGACATCGACAAGGGGTTAAAGCTGGCCTCCGGCCGAAAAATGGGCATCTTTGAGACCGGGGACATGGTGGGCCTCGATATCACTTACGGGGCCATGATGGCCATGTACCGTGAAACCGGCGACCCCCGGTGGTACCCACCCATGCTCCTGAGAAAAAAGGTGACGGCGGGTCAGCTGGGCCGCAAGACCGGTAAGGGGTGGTATGAATACAATGAAGACGGCACCCGAAAAAAGGACTGAGAGAAAACCCATGAACCTTTCCAACCTTCTCGAAAATACGGCAGAGCGAATCCCGAACCGGGTTGCCATCCGGTTTGAAGGGGAAGAGATCACTTACCGGGAACTGAACCGAAAGGTCAACGTGCTCGCCGGCGGTCTCACATCCCTGGGACTCGAAACGGGAGACGCATGCATCCTCATGATGCAGTCGAGCCTCGAGTTCGTCACGGCCTATTATGCCCTCGCCCGGATGGGGGTGGTCATTGTCCCCGTGAACTTTCTCTACAAACAACACGAACTGTCGCACATTTTCAGGGACTCGGGGGCCCGCGGGTTCATCGGCATGGCCCCCTTCCTGGAGGAACCGGGGAAAATACTGGCCGATCTTTCCGACCTCAAAATCCGCGTGGCATCGGGGGTTGAAGCGGGTTCCGGGTTTGTTCCCTTTGAAACGGTGAAGGGGCCCGAAACCTTTTCCGTCGGTACAACCGGCGACCGGGACACCGCCGCCGTCATCTACACCTCAGGCACCACGGGGCTGGCCAAAGGGGCCATGCTGACCCACAAAAACCTGGCCAGCAACGCCATGACCGTGGCGGACATGCGGGTCACCTCGCCGGATGACGTGGTCATAGGCGTTTTGCCCCTCTACCACATATACGGCCAGACCAGCGCCCTCAATGCCTCCATCTATCTGGGACTGACCCTGCACCTATTCCGGCAGTTTGACCCCGAACCGGTCATGGAACTCATCGAAGGAGGGGGGCGCACCCTTCTGTTCGCGGTGCCGACCATGCTGAACCGTCTTATTCACGCAAAGGATGATGAAGGCCCGGTCCGATCCTCCATCAGCTTCTGTGTCTCGGGAGGATCGTCCCTTCCCGTGGAGATCCTCCGCCGGTTCGAAAGGCAGTTCAAGACAAAGATCTACGAGGGCTACGGCCTGAGCGAATGCTCCCCCGTGTGCATCGAGAACCCTTTCGGGAAGAAAACCAAGGCGGGGTCCATCGGGGTTCCCATTCCGGGTTTTGAGGCGCGCATCGTGGATAATACGGGAAATGACACTCCCACCGACCAGGTGGGGGAACTCATTGTGAGGGGTCCCGGCGTCATGAAAGGGTACCTGAATCGGCCCGTGGAAACGGCCGAGGCCATTGTTGAGGGATGGCTCCATACGGGGGATCTGGCCCGCATGGACAATGAAGGTTACATCTACATCGTGGACCGGATAAAAGATATGGTCATCCGGGGGGGATACAATATCTACCCCAGGGAAATAGAGGAACTGCTCTATGAGCACCCGGACGTGGTGGAAGCGGCGGTCTACGGTATCCCCCACCCGGACCTGGGGGAAGAGGTGGCCGCGGATGTTGTGTTGAAGGCGGGTTCCGAGATCAGCGGCGACGACATCCGCCTTTTCGTGAAGGAGCAGGTGGCCCCCTACAAGTACCCCCGTGTGATCCGGATTGTGGATGATCTGCCCAAAAGCCACACGGGAAAAGTTTTGAAAAGGGAATTGAGAAAGCAACACCAAACAGCCATTTAATCCAAAGGAGGAAACAATGAAAAAGGTAATGATGTGTGGACTGGTACTCATGGTAAGTTTGATTTTCCTGTGCCCTGGGCTCGTTATGGCCAAGACGTACAAACTGAATCTCCAGTGTGTCTATCCCGAGAAGGCCTACATGGGCCAGACCACCAAGTTCTTCGCCAAAAGGGTCTCGGAACTGACCGACGGAAATGTGAAAATCAAGGTGTTCTGGCCCGGCCAGCTGGTGAAAACCAAGGAAGCGTTTGACGCCCTCGGCAAGGGGATGATCGATGCCTATTCCGGCAGCATGCTCTACTTTGCCGGTTATGTCCCCGAAGTGAACTGCGAGTGGCTCCCATTCGGGTGGGCGAATCCCAAAGAAGCCCAGGAAATGTACGAAAAACACGGTTGGCTTGGATTCATGCGCGAAGCCACAAAGAAACACGGGGTCCGCTACATTGCCCCCCTGTGTGTGGCATCCATGGGATTGATCACCAAATTCCCCGTCCATAACGTGGCCGACCTGAAAGGCCGGAAAATCCGCGCCGTGGGCATGGAAGCCAAGATCGTGGATGCCCTGGGCGCCGCACCGGTCTCCATTGCCGGTGCCGAACAGTACATGGCGCTGAAGCGGGGAACCGTTGAAGGGACCGATTACCCCTTCTACACGGTGGGAAAATATAAATTCTATGAAGTGTGCAAATATATTGTCCGCCCGGCGTTTCACACCCCGGGAATTATCGAACTTCTGATCAACGACAGCGTCTATAACGCCCTGCCAAAAGAATACCAGACCGCCATCGACAAGGCCGGATGGGAGTCTTTTCTGAGGACGGTGGAACTGAGTCCCCAATGGGACGAAGGGGCCTACAAGACCTGTAAAGAGAAAAATGTCACCATCATTGACCTGGATCCCAAGGAACTGGAAGGGTTCAGAAAAGCCACCCTTCCCCTGTGGAACAAGCTGGCGAAGAAAAACGCGCTCACCGGGAAGATGGTCAAAAGCCTCAAGGCTTACATGAAAGAAAAAGGGGTCAGTCTGGACTAACCCGTCAGATTTAATCGGGATAGGGCCGCCGGAGATTTCCGGTGGCCGGTCCCAACAGGGACATAATCATGAAGAAATTTTTAAATTTCGTTGACAAGCTGAATACCTGGGTCGGGAAGATTTTCGCCTTTCTCATTCTGCTGCTGGTTTTTGCCATCATGTATGAGGTGGTGAGCCGCTATTTCTTCAATGCTCCCACCCGGTGGTCCAATGAGATCAGCCAGTATCTCCTGACGGGGGTGGTCATGCTGGGAGCCGGGTTCTGTCTAGTGCACGACGGCCATGTGCGGGTGGACATTTTCCATCGGAATTTCAGCCCCAGAACCCGCGCCGTGGTGGATATCATCACCTTTCTCATGATCGCCGTGTTTGTGATCGCCATGGTGTGGAAAGGGGGAGATCTCTGCTACGATGCCTTCATCCATGACAAGCGCTCCATGTCCATTCTGGAAATGCCCCTTTTCCCCTCCATGGTCCTGGTCCCCATAGGGGGTGTGCTGCTGGGCCTTCAGGGCCTGGTCCGCGCCATAAGGGCCCTCTATCTGTTGACAAATGGTCCTGATTTGAGCCCCCATGTGGGTTCTGACCAGGAAAGCGAGGCCTGATCCGTGGAAGTCTGGACCTTGACCCTTCTTGTATTCGGCATACTGGTCTTCCTGCTCTGCCTGGGAGTCCCCATCGCCTTTGCCCTGTGCGGCATTGCCACCGTGGGCATCTACACCATCTGGGGGTCTAAGGGCCTCTACCTCATGTTTAACACGGCCTATGGAGAATCCACCAATTTTCTCCTCCTGGCCATTCCGCTTTTCGTATTCATGGCCAACATGCTCAAATTCAGCGGCATGGGGGACCAGATGTATGAGGTGGTCTATCGCTGGATGGGCCGGGTCCCCGGCGGGCTGGCCATCGGCACTGTGGTGATCTGCGCCCTGTTTGCGGCCATGGCCGGGATCAGTTCGGTGGCCACCATCAGCATGGGCCTCATCGCGCTCCCCTCCATGATGAAGCGGGGATACCACAAGAACCTGGCCATCGGCAGTATCGCCGCCGGGGGCGCCCTGGGAATCCTGATCCCCCCATCCATCATCATGATCCTGTACGGGGCCGTGGCGGAGGTCTCCATCGGCAAACTCTTTATGGGCGGGATCCTACCGGGATTGCTCCTGTGCAGCATATTTATCGTGTACATCTTTTTTCGCACCCTCATGAACCGGGATCTGGCGCCCCCCGTCCAGGAAAAATACACCTTCAAGGAGAAAGTCATCGTTCTGCGGGGGGTGTTTCTCCCCATCCTCCTGATATTTCTGGTCCTGGGGGTCATTTACGGCGGCGTGTGCACCCCCACGGAAGCATCGGCCGTAGGAGCCTTCGGCGCCATCGTGTGCGCCCTGGTATACGGCAAACTCACCTGGGAGAACCTGAAAACCGCCCTGTGGGACACCATGAAGCTCAACGCCATGGTATTCTGGATCATTATCGGGGCGCTTGCTTTTTCCCATTTTCTGGCCTATGCTGATATCCAGGATCTCATTAAGGAAACCATCCTGGCCCTGGAAGTATCCCCCTGGCTGATCCTGATCTCCATGCAGATGGTGTTTTTCATCCTGGGCATGTTTCTGGATCCTGCGGGAATTATCATGCTCACCACCCCCATTTTCGTACCCATCGTCACGGCCCTGGGGTTCGACCCCCTCTGGTTCGGCATCCTGTTTGTGATCAACATGGAAATGGCCTACGTGACCCCCCCCTTCGGATTCAATCTCTTTATCCTGAAAGGGGTGGTGCCCCCATCCATCAGCATGACGGACATCTATCGTTCCATCCTCCCCTTTGTGGTGCTCCAGGCCATCTGCCTTGCGCTGGTGATGATTTTCCCGGAGATCGCCATGTGGCTCCCGAGCAAGATGATTACGAGATAATATGATCGTGCCAGGCGTTCGGCCTGGCTACCTAATATGAAGGAGAAGCAGCGACCATGGGTCATTTTAAATTTAATGAGAAAGATCTTTTCTTTATCTTGAAGGACCAGCTCAACTACGGTTCCCTCTGCGACCTTGAACGCTACCGCGAACTGGATGAGGACACCCTGGATATGCTGGTCCAGGAGGCCATCAAGTTCACCATGGGGGTTGTGGACCCCCTGCAGGAAGTGGGAGAGCAATGGGGCGTTGTCTTTGAGGAAGGCCGGGTCCGTTGCCCCCCGGAATTCAAAGAGGCCTTTAAGCTGTACGGCGAAACCGGCTGGACCGCGGCGGCCCGGGACCCGGAATACGGGGGCCAGGGGTTCCCCCACATGATGCGGATCGTCATAAACGATCTCATGTACGGGGCTTCCCAGTCCTTCAACATGGCACCGAGCCTGACCCACGGTGCGGCCCACCTCATCGAAAGCTTCGCCACGGAGGAACTGAAGGAACGGTTCATCCCCCGGATGTTCGGGGGAGAGTGGGCGGGCACCATGGCCCTTACCGAACCGGACGCGGGCTCCAACCTGGCCGCCATCCGCACCACGGCTTCAAAAGAGGGGGATCACTTCAAAATCAAGGGCAACAAGCTTTTCATCTCCTGGGGGGACCATGACTTGACCGGTAACATCATCCACCTGGTCCTGGCCCGGATTGAAGGGGCACCCGAAGGGGTCAAGGGGATTTCCCTGTTCATTGTTCCCAAGTTCAGAGTTCTCTCGGACGGGTCCGTTGGAGAGCCCAACGACGTGATCTGCAGCGGTGTGGAAAAGAAACTGGGGTTGCATGCATCCCCCACCTGCGCGCTCAATTTCGGAGACAATGGTAATTGTGAGGGATATCTCTGCGGAGAGGAAAACCTTGGGCTTGCCCACATGTTCCAGATGATGAACGCCGCCAGGATCAACACGGGTGTGAGCGGCATGACCCTCGCCAGCACCGCCTACCACAACGCCCTGGCCTATGCCCGGGAAAGGGTTCAGGGTACGGAGATCACACGCGGAAAACCCGGTTCAGTTACCATTATCGGCCATCCCGACGTACGCAGGATGCTCCTCTGGATGAAAGCCATGGTGGACGGCATGCGCTCCATGATCTATACGGGGGCTTTCTGGTCCGACCTGGCCCTCGAAATGGAACCGGGAGATGAAAAGGCCAATTACCAGGCCCTGGTGGAGTTCATGACGCCCATCATCAAAGCCTACTGCTCGGACATGGGTTTCCGGATCTGCGAAACGGCCATTCAAGTGCTGGGAGGGTACGGGTTCAGCAGGGAATACCCGTTGGAACAATACCTGAGGGATGCCAAGATCATGTCCCTCTATGAGGGCACCAACGGCATCCAGTCCATGGATCTTCTTGGGCGCAAGATGCGGATCCAGAACGGTGCCTGTTTCAAGGCCTTCATGAAGGAGATCGAATCCTTCTGCTTAAAAAACATGGACCACAGAACCCTTGGCAAAGCGGTTGCGTCACTCTCCCGAACAGCGCTTCACCTCAAGCAGTCGGCGGTGGAAATGGCCGCCCGTTCGGAATCGGATCCACACCAATGGGCCTCCTACACCTACCCGGCCCTTCTCTGTTTCGGGGATGTGACCGTGGCATGGCGACTCCTGGACATGGCCGTCATTGCCGAAAGGATCATGGCGGAAAAGGGCCAAAACGACTATTATCGGGGCAAGATCATGCAGGCCACCTATTTCGCCGGGGTAACCCTGCCCATTACCGAGAGCCGCCTGGAGACCTGCCTGCGTGAGGGCCGGGAGGTTGTGGACATGCCCGAAGGGGCCTTTTGACCGGAGGGAAGAAAATGATTGATTGCGGATTGCGGAATTGAACCAACAAGGGAGTATCGCTAAATGGACAGAACATTAAATGGGGTGGTGGTGGTTGACGCGGTGAGAACGGCATTCGGAAGGGCCGGGGAGAAAGGGATCTTTTGGAATACCCGGGCCGACGACTTGATCGTTCCCCTGCTGAAGGCTTTGATGCAACGAAACCCAAAGATCACCCCGAACATGATTGAAGACAATATATGGGGCGTCACCAATCAGGTGAAGGAACAGGGCGGCACCATTGGCCGGGCGGTGAGCATGCTGGCGGACTGGGGGTACGAGATCCCGGGTTGCTCCATCGACCGCATGTGCGCAGGGGGACTTTCCGCCGTCGGCTTTGCCGCGGCCACGGTCGCTTCCGGAATGGCGGACTGTCTCATCGCAGGCGGAGTGGAACACATGGGTCACCTTCCCATGGGATTCATGCGGGATCCTCACCCCAGGCTTGAAGACGTCATGGGGGGTCCTTCAGCTTTCAATATGGGACTCACGGCCGAGAATCTCCACGAACGCTTCCCCGAATTCACCAGAGAGATGGCGGACCGATACGCCGAACGATGCCAGGAAAATGCAGACCTGGCCATTCAAGCCGGGAAAATGAAGGACATGGTCATCCCCATGGAGGTGGAGATGGCGGACGGCACCCGCATTCTTGCGGACCAAGACCAGCCCCCCAGACCGGGCACCACCCTGGAGGGGTTGGGAAATCTCAAGACGCCTTTTAAAGAGGACGGCAATGTGACGGCGGGAAACGCCTCCGGCCTGAACGATGGCGCCAGCGCCGTCCTCATCATGAATGAGGAAAAAGCCCGGGAGCTGGGCATCCGGCCCAAAATGCGGTGGGTTTCCTCGGGGGTTGCGGCGGTGGACCCCACCATCATGGGAATCGCCCCGGTCCCCGCCACGGAGAAGGCGCTCAAGAAAGCCGGGTTAACCATGGCTGACCTGGATTTGGTGGAGATCAACGAAGCCTTTGCGGTCCAGGCCCTCTACTTCATGGACCGCATGGGAATGGACTGGGATGATGGAAGGGTCAACCGATGGGGGGGATCCATTGCCTACGGGCATCCCCTGGCCGCATCGGGCCCCCGGCTGGTGGCCTTTCTGGCCGGGCTCTTCAAAGAGAATCCCGAAGCCAAATACGGCCTCACCACCATGTGTGTGGGCCGGGGACAGGGATATTCCATGATCTGGGAAAACCTGGGATGAATGAAAGGAATGCACCAAAATGAGATCTGAAAACATCCGATTGGAAAGAAAAGATCACATGGCCCTGATCACCTTCGATCACCCGCCCGCCAACACCTGGAACCTGGCGGCCTTGAAAGAGTTTGAACAGGCCGTGGATAAGGTGGAACAGGCTTCGGACATACGGGTGGTCATCCTCACCGGGGCCGGGGAAAAATTCTTTTCAGCGGGTTATGACGTGACCGACGCGGCAAATGCCGATCAAATCAGCCCCCTGGCCAGGAACCTGTGGGAGCGCATCGACCGGTTTGAAAGCCCGGTCATCGCCGCCATCAACGGCTATGCCCTGGGAGGGGGTCTGGAGCTGGCCATGGCATGCCATTTCAGGATCATGGCAGATGCTCCCAAGGCCCTGGTGGGCCTTACGGAACTGAACCTGGGCATCATCCCGGGCTGGGGGGGGAGCCAACGGCTTCCCCGTTTGGTGGGCCGGGCAAAGGCCCTGGACATGATTCTCTTCAGCAAGACCGTTAACGCCGGGGAGGCACTGGAAATGGGCCTGGTCAACCAGGTTTCTTCCCCCGGGAACCTGATGGATGATGCCTTTGCCCTGGCACGGAATCTGGCCGAAAGACCTCCCATCGCTGTGAGCTGCGTTCTCAGGGCCATGTCCGCGGGAGCCTACGAGGGACTGGAAAGGGGCCTTCAGGTGGAGGAGGAAGGGAGCGTCCGGGTCCGCGGCACCAAAGACCGTCTGGAAGGGTTCAAGGCGTTCCTTGAAAAACGGAAACCGGTGTTTACCGGGGAATAATAAGAGATATCAGGCGATTCCTGTTTCATCCCGATTTACGCGGGTTCCCACGGTTTCGGGCTTACCTCTTTTGGCTCCTTCTCGAAATCTTTCATGGCGCCGGGCTACTCACCACTGCAATACGGATAGTCCGCCCCCGGCACCCCAAGGCGGCCAAAGGCGTCAAGAACCTCTTGAAACTGCTTGTCCACGATGTGCCCGGCGGACCAGAGCCGATCACATTCAGCCGGATCGCACTCGCCACCAAGCGTCTCCCACGGTGTGGTGGTTGCAACGGGGCATTTGCACTTTGCCTTCGTAGGATACTTCGGGTCGACCGTGCACGGCGCATCAAGGCAACTGGCCCACGTTGGCTCGTTTTCGCACACCAATGCTTTGAGATGCGATGGCGGTCCAGCCTGGATCGGTGAAAAATTCGAGCTGAGCTCAGGGCCCCGAGGCATTCTCTCTTCACAGGTAGTCTTGCCCCAGTTCGCCCCTGACGCCACTTCGCAGTGACAGATCGCGAATTTGGAATCCGATGTGTCGATTTCGCAAGGGGCGCTGGTGCACAAGGCAAATCGTGGTGTGTCAACACAAAGTGTGCCGCCACCCACGGAAATTACGGAAATTGCCGAATCATCGCCCCCGCCACAAGATACCGCGAACAACAGGAGAATTGCTGCCGCGAGACAGGTCCACGTCCAGATTAATGTCCTCTTGTTTGCAATCATCTCATCTTCCTCCTTGTGCCAATGATCATGATTTGCTTTTCTCCGGGGAGACCTCCTCGTCGTCCCCGCGCTCCACCTCACTTAGGCGACGCGTTCGGGGCCCCCTCGCAGCACACGCTACCCTTGGGGCGCACCGCCGGCGGGAGGAACCGGCCGTCGTTCACCCCAACCTCGCGGGCCATGAGTTCGTTGAGCAGGGCGTTCATGCGCAGGATGAGCGCCTCGTTCCGCTTAGGGTCCAGCGCCAGGTTGTTCCGCTCCTCGGGGTCGCCCTCTAGGTCGAAGAGCTCCAGGTCGTTCCAGGCCAGGATCTCCTCCAGGGTCCGCGGCCTGTTGAACTGACTCGGCGCGTAGTAGCGCGCGAACTTGTACCTTCCATCGAAGGTCATGGCGACGAAGCCCCGCTTGTCGAGGTCGGGGTGGTTCCCGGCAAGTTCCGCGGGCCTCATGGCAAACTTCCCATCCTTCCCGAACCCTGCCTCGAAGATGCTCGTGAAAAAGCGCGCGTCCACGGTGGAGAGCCCCACGTAGTTGAAGAGGATGCCGGGGCGCACCGCGTCGGGCCGGGCGCTGGACGGGCTGGCCAGAACGGTGGAGAAGTCCCGACCCGGGAGCCCCTTGGTGATGTGGGTCGCAGTCTCCCGCGGGGCGCCGGTCATTCCGACAAGCGTGGGCAGCAGGTCGATATGGCTCGTTAGCGCCCGGGTGGTTTGCCCCCCCTTCACGTCCGGGTGGACCACGATCATCGGCACGTGGACGTTCTGCTCGTAGGAGACCGGCCCCTTGTTCCGGAGCCCGCCGTGCACGCCAGCGAGCTCCCCGTGGTCGGAGGTAAACACCACCACGGTGTCCTTCCACAGGTCGAGGTCGTCGAGCGCGTCCAGCACCTGTCCCATGCACCGGTCGTTTTCGCGGAGGAGGTTAAGGTAGAAATTGTCGTAGGCGCGCCACATGTCCCGCCGATCGGTGGGGACCTCCCCCATGACGTTGGCGGTCCCCCGGTAGAATTCCCAGTGGGCGCCCGGCCGCCCAGGCGCCCGAAGCGGCTCGTCGAGCGTGCTCCACATGGGGAAGTCCCACTGCTTGCGGTACTGGGCGTCGGCGGGGATAGCCGCGATCAGCCCCGGCTTCAAGCCCTTCTGCACGGACGTGCCTGGAGGGTTCACGTCGGCGAAGAAGATGTCGTGCGGGTTGATGAAGGAGAGGACGAGAAACCACGGCTCACCCGCCTTTCGCAGGCGCTCGCTGTTCGTGCGCAGCCAACGGATCCCCTCCGCGCCGATGACGCCGTCCACCTCGTATCCCTGGTTCTTCTCCCCTGTCACATCGCCGTAGGGTTGCCAGACGTCGAACCCGTACTTCTTGAGCGCGTCGGCGTAGTTCACCCCTGGTTTCGGGTACACGATGTCCCGGTCGAGTTCGAACTTTCCGAAGTACGCCGTGGCGTAGCCGAGCCGCTTCATGGCGGTCCCCATGGAGACGGCGTTCGTGGGGAGGCTCGGCGTCCAGCCGAACATCATCTCCTCCTGGATCCCCGTCACCTGCGGGGCGCGGCCGCTGTAGATCACGCCGCGCGACGGCGTGCAGACCGCCGACGCAATGTAGTGGTTCGTGAAGGTGACGCCACGGGCCGCAAGCCGGTCGAGGGCCGGCTGGCGGAACCCCTTCGCCCGGACCGGCTGGAACATCCGCTGATCGCAGGTGATGAAGAGGACGTTACGCCTTCCCTTGTCCGACGCGTCGGCGTGGACCGGGCTCACCAGCGCCGGCAACCCGCCGAGAATAACAATCACCATAAGTGCACAGCCGAATGAATTCAGCATGAAGCGTGGTTTCATTGCCGTAGTCCTTTCTTTTCATCGATAATCAAAAACAGCTAACGCTCCGCATAATCCGCTGGCAGAAGTTGCAGAGCGAAGCGGCGCAGCTTCTGCCAGTCCGCAGTTAATGCGGTTGTTATGGCTCCGTTTTTTGTTTGGGCGCCTTTGTAATAGCCCAAATATACGCTGCAATGAATACAGTAAAAATGATTCCTATGTTCTTCAAAAATTTCATCTGGAATTCAATAGCGTCATTTATTGTCATTACATTCGCATGATCTAGTAAGCTCATTTCGATGTCTTTTATAAAATATAAACTTATAATAGGAGGCGCAATTGATAAAATTGAAAGCAATATTCCTATAAACAAGAGTGAATAGCCATATTTCATTTTTCTATTGATTGAAAATAAGCCAAAAAAAATACAGGCAAAAGACAAAACTGTACGGGAATAATAGGCTGATAAATAGATATCACGTGGCACTTTAAACCACGTAGTATATTGGTGGAGTAGAAGCACCAACACCGACACCATTAGAAGAATTAATATCAACCCAATAAACATTTCAAACTTTCTGTTTTTCACAAGGACCATAACGCTAAACTCACCGGACAGCACCAGAGCGAGGAACGAGCGGCGGTGAGGCCTGGGGTCGGGCCAAGCCAACCGATTGATATTTAAGGAATCCCTCCCCAAAAATAGATGCTTTCAGGCCCTATATCGCTCTTTTTGACGCCAAAAAGCGAGACATAGAAAAAATAGCTCCTGCCTCATCCATAACCTATAATGCTCATTTTACCCTCAAAAAGGACGATATAGCCGTATATTTAGGGGGTATTTTAAGCGCATTCCATTTTATTACAATATGTTGCCTTGGCCCGACCCCAATCCCGCAATCCCGCGTTGCAGTTTTAGATGATTACCCTTTGGCGCGGTCTTTTCCCCAGACTTAAACAATGTTTCATCCTTGGTGGGTGATCCCGGCAATTTTGCAACGGCCTGTTGCAAAGTTGGGGGCTCCCCGTACTCACGAAAAAATCGAACCATGTAGCCGATATTTCGCTCAGAAAATCCCTTTACCTCAGTAAGTTCATTACGAATATCCTTGGCCAATCTGGGAATTATTCCGGCGCCCCAGCCTTCCATCTGTTGCTGTTGATGAATCATCCTTCCAATGTCCCAGTACATCAGTATCATTTCCACATTGGCGGAGAAGGCCGCTTTTATCTGAGCCTGACGGATTCGATCTTTGATCTCGTTTAGGAGACTGCTGTAAAAAACCACATCAAAATTCATTCCAAATCCTCTTCAAAATCACACGGATGAAGGCGGCCTGGGCGGCCTGGGCGGCCTGGGGTCGGGCCAAGCCAACGGATTGATATTTAATGAAAACCTCCCCAAAAATAGGTGCTTTCAGGCCCTATATCGCTCTTTTTGACGCCAAAAAACGAGACATAGAAAAAATAGCTCTTGCCTCATCCAAAACCTATAATGCTCATTTTACCCTCAAAAAGGACGATATAGCCGCATATTTAGGGGGTATTTTAAGCACATTCCATTTTATTACAATATGTTACCTTGGCCCGACCTCAATCCCTGACCAATCCCTCAATTCTATTTTGTAACGTTTGAACTCAGGGGCTGACAGCGCGTCAGTGCTGGCAGTCCCTTGCAGTGATTGGTTAGGGCTTGTCAACAGGCTCAGTATAGGTTGTCTCAATATTTAGTAATGTTCGTATTTCATCCAACGCCTTAAGGTTTTGTGATGCTTTTTTTCTTGTGGAACACCAGTATCAATAACACCATAACCAATTAAATTTAAGCCGTGACTGGCCACTAAAATCTTTTCTTCCATTGGGAGACCAAAGATAATGATTTTTTGTAAAAAGTTATAGAAAGGAATTACCTTTGAAAATGATCTGAGTTTTGCTGACAAGGCATGGATATGAGCTTTTAGGTTTTCATCAGCTGGGCCACCGTTCATGATTTTGGCCTGATTTAATAACAAGACATGAGATATTTCAGATAATGTTTTCTTGAATTCAAGAATAGGCTCGAAAATGAATTTAAGGAGGTATTGCGAAATGGCGAAAACTACAACACCACCAATTATTGCTATTGTGAGATTATTCATAATTTTTTCGCCCTAACAGTCTGGATAGGTGGAAAATTTTCCACCTATAGCCTTTATAGCATGGAAAAAAATCCACCTAATTCTTATATTATAACATAAAACATGGAAAATTCAGCATTGGCTTTTCCATATATTGGGTTATAGGATCGATAGCATGGAAAATTCAAAACTATTCCGATCCGATCCCGATCTTCGCCTTATGGTCCAGGTGCGCCAGGTCCTGCGCTATCACCATCTTTTGCCACGCACCTACTGAAAAACGGGGTCAATATCCGGGTGGTTCAGGAACTTATGTGCCATGTCGACGTAAAGACCACCGAGATTTATACCCACGTCATGGAAAAGGACATTACCGTAGTTCAAAGCCCTCTGGACAGGCTTTTGTGAATTTGAATTTTTTGTTAAAGGTTCTTGCTCCCCACGGGAAAGACAGGCTCAGGGGGGGAGCGGAACAAGCAGGTTTTGATGGGATGCTCCATGTGAAAACCTCTGGTAAGTTATTGAGGGTTTGTATGGATAAAACAGTTAAACTGCTGGGATAATATTTGAACCGGAAAGAATGTCAAGGAAAATCGCTTATGGAATAGGGAACTGTTGAGGCGTTGACAAGAATTCCGGGAAGAGGAAAACGGAGATATCCCCCGAACTGATCCCCTTGAAAAACGGAAACCGGCGTTTACTGGAAAATAGGCAGGGGTCAAGCCTGCGGTGTAATATGAACATGCTGTCTGATACACTTGATATCTTCTCCCAGAAGGAACATAATGGACCGGAACAACGAAAAAGAGGACAGCGATGAGGTGAGTGTAAGAAAAAAGGGGAAGTGATGACGGTACAGGAAATTGCAGTGATCGGAGGGGGCAACGGGGCCATTACAACGGCAGGGGATATGACCCTGGCGGGCTTCAACGTCCGTATGTGGACGGCCTTTCCCGATGAATACGGTCCTATCTATGACACCGGCAGAGTTAGACTGAAGGGATTGGGAAGGGCGGGCCATGCAAAAGTCGCCCTGGTGACGCGGGACCTGGGTGAAGCCATCAGAGGGGCTCAGATCATCTGCTCCCCAAGCCCGGCTTTCGCTCAGGAAGATCTGGCAAAGTGGTTGGGACCCCATCTTGAAGACGGCCAGATTTTGCTGCTGTCACCCGGCTCACTGGGTGGATACGTGTTTGCGAAAACCTTTCAAGCTTTAGGCATAAAAAAAGATATTCGCATTGCGGAACCCGGGACCCTGCCTTATCTGACGCGAAAGATTGCTTCCGACGAAGTTCTGGTCAGCGGGCATGCCGTCCGGCTGCCGGTGGGGATATTTCCGGCCGTGAAAACGGATGAGACCATTGCCTTACTGAGAGAGCTCTATCCGGCTGTTCACGCTGTTGAAGACATCCTTTCCGTGGCCCTGCTCAACGTGGGACCCATCATCCACTCGGTCCTGATGCTTCTTAACACGGGTCCCATCGAACACTTCGATTCATGGGATATTCATAACGAGGGAACCACGAAATCCGTCAAGAAACTCATCCTTTCCCATGATGCCGAACGGATCCGGATCCGAAAAGCCCTCGGGTACACGAGCCATCATTATCCTTTTTCCGATCACTACGATCAGGACGGCAAAGAAGAATGGATGTATGGAAGAAAAGCCCATGGGGATCTCGTTGAAAGTGAGAGTTGGCGAGAGTCCCTGGGTTTCAACTTCCGGTACATCACGGAAGATGTTAAATGCAACCTCGCCCTGCTTTGCTCCATCGCTGACCGTGCAGGGGTTGATGCACCTGTTGCCCATTCTCTACTGACCCTGCTGGGAGAAGTGGTGGGGGAAGATTTCCGTCAGACCGGCAGAACACTCGACCGCCTGGGCCTCGGGGACATGTCCATGGCGGAAATCAAAACCCTTCTGCATGAAGGATGTTGGTGAAAATATCTCCGGGATTCAGGACCTTATTCGCCGTGACCGCCCATGATTGCTTCTATCCATTGCTTAGTATGGCGGCAATCCGCTTTTGGTATTCATTGCTTTCATCATTGGCTGAAACCTCGTGAATGTGGTCAGGGTATTGGCCATTTGATCGACCTCCATTCGTTCCGGCGGGAAAGTTCCCGCGGTGACAAATTCCAGCGTACAACTTCATGCCGCGCCTGCCGGGCCGTCACAGGGCCGCCTCGGGAATATCCATGGCGGACGTGTCTTCCTGTTGCAGCATGGCATGCCGCGCAAAGACGTTGGGAAGAATGTTGCGGCAGAAGAAACGGACGGTTTCAATTTTGCCTCGATAGAAAATCCCATCCGCCGATTCCGGGTCCACATGCGCAAGTTTCTTCCGTGCAATGAGGCCCTGCTCCAGCATAAAGTGGGCCATGGCGGTCTCGGCAAAACACTCCAGGAAACGGGTGGAGATCAGGGGGATGAGGGAGAGTTTCCCTTCTTTGAAATACTCCATGAATTTCATGGTAAAATCCCCGGTGGCCTGGCTTGCCTTGAACAGGAGCTTGGCATCGGGCCCGAAATCCGCGTCCCCCTGATGCTCTTTGGTAAACGCCATAATCTCCTGTATCCAATCGCGGAAGATACTTCCCCCCTTCATGCCCAGTTTTCGCCCCACCAGGTCCAGGGACTGGATGTAGGAGGTCCCTTCCCAGATGGAAATGATCTTCATGTCCCGGGCGTACTGTTCCACCGGGAACTCGCTGCAGAAGCCCACACCCCCCATAATCTGGATGGCATCGCGGATCAGCAGATAACCCGAATCGGAGGAGTAGGCCTTGACCAGGGGCGTGAGGAGCTCGGTCCGGAGGGCCGTTTCTTTTCTTACGGCTTCATCGGGGTCATTATGGGCCACGTCGAGATAATATAAAAGCTTTCCGATCATGGCGCGCATGGCTTCCGTGCCCGCCTTCAGGTTCATGAGCATGCGCCGCACGTCCTCATGCTGAATAATTGGGACAGGGCCTCCGTCGCGGTTGGTGAACAGGGGGCCTTGAACCCTTTCCCTGGCATATTTTCGGGCTGTATCGTAGGCGCTTGCTGTGAGTCCTAATGCCTGAATTCCGCAACCGATTCTGGCATCGTTCATCATCTGGAACATTTTGGCCATTCCGCTATTAGGCTCTCCAAGAAGGATTCCCTTACAGTTTCCGTTTTCGCCAAAATTAAGGGTGCACGTGGAAGAGCCGTGTATCCCCATTTTATGCTCGATTCCGCCACAAAAAACGTCATTGGGTTCACCAAGGGAGCCATCGGAATTTACTCGGATCTTCGGGACAATGAACAGGCTGATTCCCTTTGTTCCCGGGGGGGTGCCCTCAATGCGGGCCAGTACGAGATGAATGATATTTTCGGTCAGATCATGTTCGCCGCAGGTGATAAAGCGTTTGGTTCCCTCGATCCTGTAGGCTCGAGGATCTTCAGAATCCGGATCCGGAGTGGCCTTTGTGAGCAACGCACCCACATCCGACCCCGCGTCCGGTTCCGTGAGGCACATGGTACCGCCCCACACGCCCGTGTACATCTTTTCCACAAACAGTTCCCGGTCCGGGTCCGTTCCGAAATTTTCGATGAGGCGGCCGTTCCCAACGGCCAGGCCCGGATAGGTCATGAAAGCGAAGTTGGCCCCGGTGAAAAGTTCACCCAGACTGCCACTCAGGACGGCAGGCAGGCCCTGCCCTCCGAATTCGGGGTTGTTAGAGGTTCCGATCCAGCCGTTTTCCGCCATGACCTTCCAGCATTCATGAAAGGATGCCGGCGGTGTTACCCGACCGTCCTCATAGGAACAGCCTTCCCTGTCTCCGTCCTGCATGGCCGGCCCCAGCACTTCCCGGCAGACCTTGAGGGCTTCGTCTATGATCATACCGAAGTCTTCCCGGTCAAAATCCTCATAGGCCTCGTAAGTCAGAAGCTTGTCCATATCCAGGTAGTCGAAAAGTACAAATTTCAGGTCCCTGTCATCCCTGTTGAAATAGTTGACTCCCATGTTTTTATCTCCCTTACCAGTCGTAATTCTCCCGTTCAATGATGGTGGCAACCCCCTGGCCACCCCCCACACAGGCGTTGGCGCAGCCGTACCGTCCATTGTTTTCGTTCAGGATCCGTGCCAGGGTGCCCACCAGGCGCGCGCCCGTGGATCCCAGCGGATGGCCCACGGCCACGCCGCCGCCCTTCACATTGACCGTTTCCGGGTCCAGGCCCAATTCCCTGATACAGTTGAGGGCGACAACACTGAAGGCCTCGTTGATCTCCCAGAAGTCCATGTCGGAGGCCTTGAGGCCCGCCTTTTCCAGCGCTTTTCGGCTGGCCGGAACCGGTCCCGCACCCATGATGGTGGGATCCACACCGGCGAAACCGATGGACCGTATGGTGGCCAGGGGTTTGATCCCTTTTTTCCGGGCGGTCTCCTTGCTCATGAGCAGCATGGAGGAGGCGCCCGCGTTCAGGGGGGAGGAATTTCCCGCCGTGATGACGCCGTCCTTCTTAAAGGCGGGTCTCAGTCCTTGGATTCCTTCAAGGGTGGTATCTCCCCGCACCGCCTGATCCCTGTCCACGGTCATGACGGTTCCATCGTCCTGGGGGGCCTCAATGGGCATGATTTCGCCTTGGAAAAACCCCTCTTCCTGATATTTGGCAGCCAGGTGGTGGGAGCGGACGGCCCATTTGTCCAAGTCTTCTTTTCTGAGATCCGTCTGGGAAAACAGTTTCTCCGCCGTCATCCCCATGTTCAGGGCATTCATCATGTCCCAGTGCTGGAAATCGGGATAGAGAAAAAGGGTCATGTTCGGTGCGATCATTCCCCTTTCGCTGGTATACCCCCCCATGGGTATCCGGGTCATGTGCTCGTAACCGCCCACCATGACCACATCGGCGAAATCCTGGGAGATCTCCATGAACCCGATCTGGATGGCGGCCATGGCGGACCCGCACTGCTGGTCCACAAATTTGGCGGGGATGGTCTCCGGCAGGTTGGCCAGGAAAATGGGAAAACGGCCCCCATAGGCCCACTGTTCTCCCACGGCGGTGGCGCACCCCACCAGAAAATCATCGATCTCCTTGGCATCGATACCGGTTCTTTTGATGAGCTCCGGCAGCAGCTTCGCCAGGAGTTCATCGCCCCTAATTTTACAGAACCAGTCCCTGGCCGGGTCTTTGGGTCTGGAACGGGATTGCGCTGTTCTCAAATATCCTGCTATGACGACTTCTTTCATGGGTAATCCTCCTTAGAGAAATTATGAGTTTTGAATTATGAATTTGATTTTGATTAGCGATAATCTATATCCATCTGCGTCCAATCAGTCTGCATAAAAAGTTTTTCCCGATTGGGCCATCTCCTTAATCAAATTCGCGGGCTGGAAGCGAATCCCGTACTGTTTTTCCAGTTCCGCCAATTTTTCATACACGTTTTTCAGACCCCACTTATCGGCATACCTTAAAATGCCCCCCCTGTAGGGGGGAAACCCGGTGCCGTAGATCATGGCCAGGTCCATATCCTGTGGTCGGTCACAAATCCCTTCTTCTATCATGAACGCTGCTTCGTTGATGCCTAAGGCGAGCATGGCATCAATGATTTCCTCTTTGGACATTTTTTGGGGGGCGACCCCTTTTTCTTTCAGGTACGTCTGAACCGCCTCCACCACCTTCGGGTTGGGAACCGGTTTTTCACCGCTGTAGTCAAAATATCCGGCGCCGGTTTTTCTGCCGTAGCAACCCGTATTATATATGACCTCCGTCAGGGGGTGCACCTTGTACCGTTCGCCGAGCCTTTTTTCGAATGTTTTGTTCACATGGTAGTTGATATCAATTCCCGTGAGATCCGCCAGGGTTGCCGGGCCCATGGGCATTCCGAAATCGACCATGGCATCTTCCAGAAGCCCCCCATCCACTCCATCTGCGGACAGAAAAACCGCCCCACCGAAAAGACCGCCCAATTGCCGTGACACATAGAATCCCGGGCCGTCGTTTACGACGATGGGAATTTTCTTGATGGCCCTTCCAAAGGCAACGCACGTGGCCAGCGTCTGATCGGATGTCTTCTCCGCGCAGATGATCTCCAGAAGCGGCATCCTGTCGGCAGGATTGAAGAAATGGAGCCCGATCATCCTTCCGGGGTCCGCCAGAATTGTGGCCATTTCCGTAATGGGGAGCGCGGAAGTGTTGGTGGCAAACACCACGTCGGGCCTGCAGATCCCTTCCAGCTTTTTCCAGATATCCTGCTTCACATCCATATTTTCCAGTACGGCTTCGATAACCAGGTCCACGTCTTTTAAGTCTTCCAGTTCAGTGGTCGTGGTCAACTGGTTTTCGATCATGGTATCGAGATCTTTCTCTGACATCTTCCTTTTCTTGATGGGGTAGGCAAACGTCTTCCGGATCGCCGCCACGCCCTTTTCGATGGCGCCATCGTTGATATCCCAGAGTACCCCCTCAAGACCCGCTTTCATCAGCAGGTTGACGATGCCCGATCCCATAACCCCGCCGCCCAGCATGGCGACCTTCTTAATCTTCGCCGGTTCCAACCCCTTAATCCTGGGAAGTTTTCCCGCGGCCCGGGTATTGAGGAAAATGCCGATGAGGTTTTTGGCCACATCCGATATGGCGCAATCCGCAAAAAGCCCCACCTCCTTTTCAATATCGGCCTCAATGTCATATGAAAGCCCCTGTTCAAGGGCGTCTATGGCTTTAGAAGGGGCGATGTATCCTTTCCCTTTCTGCATGGTCATGACCCTGGCGTAATTCATCATGGCTGTTTTTTCGGCAGCGCTCGGCAGCCGGTCGTTGATATTCCGCGTCACATGAAACGGCAGATTCAGCTTCCCCGATATGAACGACCGGGCGGCTTCAAAGGCTTTTTCCAGAATCTGGTCGGCAGGGACCACCTGGTCCACCAGCCCCCGCATGAAAGCCTTTTCCGATTTGATGGGCTTGCCTGTGGTAATCATTTCCAGGGCGTTGGGAAGGCCGATGAGCCTGGGGAGCCGCTGGGTCCCCCCCGCCCCCGGGATGAGTCCGATCTGCACCTCGGGTTGTCCCAGGTTGACGCCCGGGGCCGCCACGCGATAGTGGCAGACCATGGCGGTCTCGAGACCGCCCCCAAGGCAATTCCCATTGATGGCTGCAATAACCGGTTTGGGGCCCACCTCTATGCTGTTCAAGAACCGGGCTGCCCCGAACGCGATCTCAAAAACCTCATCCCTGTCCTTCACAGCCCGCAGACGCGTGATGTCGGCGCCGGCGATGAAGTTCTTTCCCGTGCCCGTGAGGATCACAGCCTTTACCGTATCATCTGCAAAAGCTTCGGTGATGGCTTCCCCGAAGTCCTGTCCCATCTGGGGCGACATCTGGTTTACCGGGGGGCTGTCAATGGTCAGGATAGCCACACCGTCTTCAAAGAATACCTTGATGGTCTTATACTCTTTCTTCATGATCTTGCACTCCTTCCTGCTTGAATTCGTACCTGCGTTATGGTTCAGACCCTCACGATTCTGCTTGAAATTCCGGGTGGGCGGAAAGACTGCCGTCCCTGAAAATAAGCGTCATATTTTTAGTATAGAGCGATAATACACATTACACACGTAAGTCAAGAAAATAAATATAGTTTTCTCTTGACATATGAATACCTCCTTCAATAGGATTACAGTCAGTTTTGGACATCGGGGCAACAATGAAAAACTTCTGTGGTGGTGGTCAATGAAAATCAGCGAGCTTGTCAACAAGACGAAGGTTCCCAAAGAAACCATTCATTACTACGTGCGTGAAGGGTTGATTCCACGACCGAGAAAATCGGGCCGGAATGTGGCAACTTACACCGATGCGCATGTGGAACAGATTCTCCTCATCAAACAGATTCAGGACAATTTTTTTCTCCCCCTGTCTCTCATCAAGAAAATCGTAACACAGCTCTCCCATTCACCGGAGCTCAAGAGCCTCCTGAAATTGCGAAGCGACTACCACAGCCCGCTGGATCTACTTCTCCAAACGGAAACGGTTGGAGAAGAGGCCTTTCGAGAGGTCACGGAACTGGACCCGAAATGGCTGGCCAAATTTGAGGAATGGGGGGTTATCACCTTCAAGAAACGCGGCGGGGAAAAGGTCTATTCCCAGGACGACATTATCATCGGGAGGTTGATGGTTGACCTGGATCGGGCCGGTTTCGGACCCAAGGACGGTTTTGACCCCGAAAACATCAAACGTTACGTGGACCTTTTTCGCGACATCGTGGTACTGGCCCACACCAGTTATCTGAAGACCGATCTTGAAAAATTCACGCCCGAGCAAAATCTGGAGAGGGTGATTCAGGGCAGAGAGCTCATGAGCCTCTTCTTTTACCATCTTTATCGAAAATTACTGCGGGATACATCGGAACGATTTCAGTCTTTCATGAATTAGGAGACCTTCATAAAATTCATTTTTTCCGTAAACCTTTTTTTTGTTGGACCTTTTTATCCGGTTGATTTTAGGCAGTTTCAACTTTAACCCTGTTTGATAGGAGGCTGGAACCATGAAAAAAAGGAATGTTGTATTGAGTATGTTGTTGGCGATCTGTCTTGTGGCAACTTTTGGTTTTTCTGCCTGGGGGGGTGAAGTCATCAAGATCGGCGTCATAGGGCCCATGCAGTTTACCCAGGGCGAGGGGCACTGGAACGGGGCGACGCTGGCCGCGGAAGAAATTAACGCCAAGGGCGGGGTCCAGGTGGGCGACAAGAACCTTCCCATTGTGCTCATCAAGGTGGATTCCAACGAATTTGTCAGTCTGCCGGATGCCACAAACGCCGTGGAACTGGCCACCTCCCGCTACAAGGTGAATTACCTGGTGGGCGGCTTCCGGACCGAGGCGGTTCTGGTGATGCAGGATATTGCCATGGACAACAAGACCATCTTCATCGGCTGCGGAGCGGCCCACCCCAAGCTGTGCGGCAAGGTGAAGGCGGATTATGATCGATACAAGTACTGGTTCAGGGTCACCCCCATCAACTCCCGTTTCCTGGTGAAGGTGGATTTTATTCTCCTGGGCATGGTGGCCAAAATCATGGCCAAACAACTGAACATTCCCAAGATCAAAGTGGCCATTGTGGCGGAAAAAGCGGTCTGGTGCGACCCGATCGTGGGCATCGCCGAAAAGAACCTGCCCAAAATGGGCATGGAGGTGGTGGGGGTGTGGCGGCCTTCACCGGTGGCCACGGATGTGACAGCGGAACTCTCCGCCATCCAGAGCTCGGGGGCCCACATAGTCTTCACCAGTTTTTCATCTTCGGTGGGGATTACCTTTGCCAAGCAATGGGGCGAGCTCAAGGTCCCGGCTGCGGCGGTGGGCATTAATGTGGAGGCCCAGAAGGATGGATTCTGGGCGGCCACCAGCGGAAAAGGGAACTATACGTTGACCATCAACACCTACGGACGGGTCAAAATCACCGACCAGACCATCGATTTTTTCGACAAATACCGCAAAAAATTCAAGGAGGCCCCCAATTACACGGCCGGCACCTATGACGCGGTTTACATTCTTGCCGAAGCCATCACAAAGGCGGGCTCCCTGAATCCCGACAAACTGGTCCCGGTGATCGAAAAAACCGATCGCACCGGCGCATCGGGCCGCATTGTGTTCGACCAGACCCACGACGTCACATGGGGACCGGGATACGTCACATCCGTTGGCACCCAGTGGCAGAACGGCAAGAACATGGTGGTATGGCCCTATAACTGGAAAGGCCTCACATATGAGGGGGCGGTGCCCTACCTGTTACCGCCTTGGGTGGTATCCCATTACAAAAAGTAATAACCGACACCATCCGGGTTGCGGGTCCCTTTGAAGATCCGCAACCCGACACCTGAAACGTTGGAAGGCATATGATTCAGAATATCATCATCAACGGCCTCATCAACGGCAGCATATACGCTTTACTGGCCATCGGTTTTTCCCTGGTCTTCGGCGTGGCCCGCATTGTCAATATCGCCCATACGGCCTTTTACATGCTGGCGGCCTATGTCATCTATGTGGGCTTCCACTACCTGGGGATTTCCCCCTACGTGGCCATGCCCCTTGCCATTATCATTGTAGGGCTTTTGAGCGTCGTCTGCTACAAACTGTTCATCAATCCCATACGGGAACATGAAGCCGCGGTCCTCATTGCCACCATTGCCCTGGCCATGGTCATCCAGGAGGCGCTTCTCATCGGGTTCGGAGGCCATTATCTGGGTGTTCCGCCCCTGGTCTCGGGATATTCCACCATCGCGGGCGTGAAGGTGACCAATCAGCACCTCCTGGCCCTGGGGGTGGCGATTCTAGCCCTTGTTGGGGCCTGGGCACTGCTCATGAAAACCCGCCTGGGCCTGGCGCTCAGGGCCACGGCGCAGGACCGGGAAGTGGCCAACCTCATGGGCATGAACGAAGCCCGGGTGGCCATGCTGACCATGGGAATCTCAGTCATGCTGGCGGCCCTGGCAGGCGCCATTGTGGTGCCCCTGTTCGTGCTGGACCCGCACATGTGGATGCACCCGCTGATCATGATGCTGGCCATTGTGGTCCTGGGGGGCCTGGGGAGTATGAAAGGGAGTTTCATAGGCTCTTACATTCTCGCCTTTGCGGAGGTTCTGGTGGTCTTTCTGTTACCCATGGGGGCTTACCTGAAAGGATCCGTGGCCCTCTCCATTATGATTCTGGTGCTCCTGATCAGGCCGGAGGGCCTGTTCGGGGTGGCTTTTGAGGAGGAGCGGTAGCATGGGCCTGATCGCTTACTATTTTCGGAAGGCGTACACCCTTTTCAAGGGGGAAGTCCTGGTGCTGCCCAGCCGCATGGCGGTCCTGATCTTCGCCATAAGCCTGCTGGTGCTGCCCCTTTTCACCCAGGACTCTTACCTGCTCCGTATCCTCATCCTAACCAACATCTTTGCCATCCTGGCCGCCAGTTGGGATCTCTTGAGCGGCTTCACGGGCCAGATGAATTTCGGGCATGCCCTTTTCTTCGGGGTGGCTGCCTACTGCACGGCCATTCTGAATCTCCGTCTGGGACTGCCCCCCTGGTTCAGCATCCCTTTAGGGGCAATGGGAGCCGTTCTGGCCGGGCTCATCGTGGGGATTCCCTGCCTGCGGCTCAGGGGCACGTATCTTGCGCTCACCACCCTTGCTTTTCCCATCATCCTTCTGGGGCTGGTCTTTGCCATACCGGACGTGACCGGTGGAGAACTGGGCATATCGGGCATCAAACGGCTCACATCCTCCCGACTGGGGGACTATTATGTCACCACCCTGCTTATGCTGATCCTGGGGTTTGTCATGTGGAAAATCACCGACTCCAAGAAAGGCATCATTCTGCACGCCATCAGAGAGGATGAGGTGGCGGTGAGGGCGTCGGGCATCAACACCACCCGGTATAAACTGCTTGCCTTCTGCTTAAGCGGTTTCTTTGCGGGCATCGCCGGAGGGCTTTACGCCCATTTCATGCGGACCGCCGGCCCTTCCACCCTTGAAGTGGCCCTCTCTTTTCAGATCGTGATCTGGGCGGTCTTCGGGGGGATGGTCTCCATCTATGGACCGGTGGCCGGCGTCTTTATCCTTTTTCCGTTGCTGGAGTTTCTGCGCTTCATGCCGAAGATGCGCATGCTGGCCTTTGCCATTATCGTTTTGATGACATTGCTGTACATGCCGCAAGGCCTCATACCGTGGATCCGCGAAAAAATCGAGAAGGAGTGCCCCAGGTGCAAGATCCGGAACGTGGCCACGAGAAAAACCTGCCGTATCTGCACTGCAGAACTGGATTGAGAAACAGCTAGGAGAAGATATCTATGAATGCCAAGGAAGCCTATGCCGCAAAGCCCTGGGTCACCCATTATCCCGAAGGAGTCGCTGAAGGGATAGACGTCCCGGACATGTCCGTGCCCCAGGCCTTTGACAAAATGGCGGATCAATACGCCGGCAAGAACGCCCTGATCTTTTACGGCAAAAAAATCACCTACGGCAAACTGAAAGAACTCACTGACCGTTTTGCGGCGGCCCTGTCGGCCCTGGGCGTGAGAAAAGGGGACACGGTGGCCATGTACCTCTTAAACTGCCCCCAGTACGTAATCGCCTATTTCGGTGCTCTGAAAGTGGGCGCCAAAGTCACCCCCATCAGTCCGGTCTATACCAGCAAGGAGGTCAAACATCAGCTTGAGGACTGTGAATCAAAGGTCGTCGTCTGTGAAGAGATTCTCTATGACAACGTGGAACGAACCGGCGTACCGCTGGACCATGTGATCCTCACCGATATCGCCGACTATCTCCCGCCGCTAAAAAAACTCTTCGGCAAAAGCGCATTGAGCAAGGCCTACAGCGGTATGGCGGCACCGACTTCCGAACATATTGAGAAGGCTGGGCTTCTCCGGTTTCAGGATCTCCTCAAAAAGTATCCGGGCCCCGCGCCCCGGGTGGACATTCATCCGAAAGAAGATCTTGCGGCCCTCCCCTACACCGGGGGCACCACGGGTCTGCCCAAGGCGGCCATGATCACCCATTCCAACATGATTGCGCTTCAGCAGCAGGTCAGCACCTTCTGGCCCATGTTTGAAGAAGGAAACGAGGTGGTCATGGGCTTTCTTCCCTTCTTTCACATCTACGGCCAGGTGGTGGTCATGTTCAACAGCCTGGTGCAGGGGTTCACGGTGGTTCTTTTTACCACCCCCGACATCGATGACATCCTCGCCGGCATGGATCGTTATCAGGCATCCGCCTTCTTCGGCGTCCCCACCCTTTTTGAGTACCTCAAAGAATATGAAAAAACCGACCGGGTCAACTGGAAACGCCTGAAAATGATCGCCTGCGGCGCGGACACCCTCCACGAATCCACCATTCATGCATGGGAACGACGGACCGGCGCTCCCATCATGGAAGGGTACGGCATGACGGAAACCACCGCGGTGAGCCACTCCACCCCATACCACAGACCCAAGACCGGTTCCTTCGGGGTTCCCCTGCCCGGTGTGGACGCGGCCATCGTGGATGTGGACGGAGATCAGTGCATGCCGGTGGGGGAGGATGGAGAGCTGATCCTCAGCGGTCCCAACATCATGCAGGGATACTGGCGCCGCCCCGACGGGAACAAAGAGACCATGATGGATATGGACGGGAAGCGGTGGCTCAGAACCGGGGACCTGGTGAGGATGGATGAGGAGGGCTATTTTCATTTCTTCGACCGCAAACGGGACCTGATCAAATTTAAGGGGTATTCGGTCTTTGCCAGGCACGTGGAGGAGGTTCTCTACAAGCACCCCAAGATCAAGGCTGCCGGCGTGGTCGGGGTTCCCGACCCCAAAGTGGGGCAGTTAATCAAAGCGTACGTGGTCCTGGAGAGCGATGCCCGGGGAAAGATCTCAGAAGAGGAGGTCATGGAATTCTGCAAGGAGAACCTGGCCCACTACAAGGTTCCCAGGATCATCGAATTCCGTGGGGAACTGCCCAAAACCGACGTGGGCAAGGTCTCCCGGAGGGAACTGCGGGAAGAAATGGAGGAACAATGATATGGGCCGCCCTTTTCTGGAGATAGAGCGTCTGAACAAAGGCTTCGGCGGTTTAAGGGCCATCAATGACGTGGGATTCACCATGGAGCGCGATCAGATCCTCGGCCTCATCGGCCCCAACGGTGCCGGCAAAACCACCCTGTTGCGGCTCATCACCGCCATCCTGAAACCCGATACCGGCGCCATCCGTTTCAAGGGCAAAAACATTGTGGGCCTTAAAGCCTGGGACATCGTGAACCAGGGCATCGCCTGCACGTTTCAGAACATGCGGCCCTTCAGAAGGCTTCCCATTATCGCCAACGTCATGGTCTCGTGCCTTTCCCCCCGGGCCATGAAGCGGGGGGAATGGGTCAAACGGGTGGAATCCAAGGCCATGGACGCGCTGGAATTCGCGGGCATCTCCGACATGGCCCTGGAAAAGGCCTCCACCCTCTCACAGGGAGACCTCAAACGGCTGGAGGTGGCCCGGGCCGTGGCAACGGAGCCGGAACTGCTTCTACTGGACGAGCCGTTCGGGGGGCTGAGCCCCGCCGAAACCGACCTTATGGCCAAATCCATCCGCAGGCTTCACAAAGGCGGGCGCTTCGGGAGGCTGCACAGCGAGGGACCGGCCATGATCATCGTGGAACACAAACTGCAGCAGCTCATGAAAATCGTGGACCGGATTATCGTGCTCAATTTTGGCACCATCATCGCCAACGGGACCCCTCAGGAAGTGGTTGAACAACCGGAAGTGATCCAGGCCTATCTGGGTGAAGGAGGCAAGATTGCTGCTTGAAATTGCCCATTTAACGGTTTGCTATGACAGGGCCATGCTCCTAAACGACATCAGCATGGGGGTGGACACCGGGGAACTGGTAAGTCTGGTGGGACCCAACGGGGCGGGAAAATCCACCTTGCTCCGGGCCATTACCGGACTGGTGGCCTGGGAACGGGAACTCACCAGGAGATCCGCAGGTGAGGACATCACCATCGAGGGGACCGTAACCTTTGACGGCGAACGGATCGATCAGGTGCCGGCCCACGAAATCGTTAAAAAGGGTCTCGTCCACTGCCCGGAACGAAGAAGGCCTTTCCGCGAAATGACGGTGCTGGAAAACCTCCAGGCGGGGGCCTACCTGTTGCGGGACAAGCAGAAGATCCAGGAAAACCTTCACCAGATCTATACCCTCTTTCCCATCCTGGAGAAAAGATTCAAACAGATATCCGGCACCATGTCCGGCGGGGAACAGCAGATGCTGGCCATCGGCCGGGCTTTGATGAGCCAACCCAAGCTCCTCTGCATCGACGAGCCCTCCACGGGCCTTGCGCCCATCAGCAGGGCAGAAGTGTTTGAGAAAATCAGAAAAATTGCCGGGCTGGGTATCACCGTTCTCCTGGTGGAACAGGAGGTGGGCACGGTCTTCACCATGACCGTCCGAAACTACGTCCTTTCATCGGGGAAGATCATCGCACAGGGAACCGGGGATGAACTGCTCCAGAACGAAATCATCCGAAAAACCTACCTGGGTCTGTAAAAAACAGCATAATTGGAGGAAGCTGGATGGGAAAAGTTGACGGCGGAATTGTATTATTTGCGAAGGCATTGAAGAAAGAAAATGTTGAGTGTGTTTTCACCCTGTGTGGCGGTCACATTATGCCGATTTTCTACGGTTTGTGTGAACTCGGCATAAGGATTATTGATTTCAGACATGAATGCACGGCAGCCTATGCCGCCGATGCCTATGCCCGGATAACAGGCAGACCGGGAATTGTACTGACAACCGCGGGACCGGGTGTTGCGGACACTGTAAGCGCGATGCTTGAATCCCTGCATGCGGGGAATCCGGTTATCCATATCGGAGGTGCTTCTCCTGTACGGGAAAATGAGACCGGGCCTCTTCAGGACATGCCGACTCTCGCTGTCATGGCGGATTGCACAAAATGGGCAAGAAAGATCTATTCCACGGAAAGGATTCCCGAGTATGTGGGCATGGCCTTTCGACACGCGCTCGATGACTTCTGCGGACCTGTATATCTCGAAATCGGCAGTGATATTCTTGCTCGAAAGATGGATGAGGATAAGGTTAATTTCCCCATCAACTACAGGACGGAAGCACAACCCTATGGTGATCCGGCTCTCATAGCAGAGGCTGCCGACCTCCTTGTTAATGCTGAATGCCCTGCGCTTGTTCTCGGTAATGGGGCACGATATTCTTTGGAGGATGGTAAGGACGAAATTGCTGAACTTGTCGAATATCTGAAACTGCCCGTGGGTTCGCAGGAACTGGCAAGGGGCCTGATTAGAGATGAAAGTGTGAACCCACAGTATAATATGATGTATGCGATTCGGGGGGCAGATGTGGTACTGGCCCTCGGAGTCGATTTTGATTTCAGAGTAGGAAAAGGGAAACCCCCGCTGTTTAATAATGATGTGAGGATAATCCAGGTCCTTCCCGACAAGACCAAGATAGGTTATAACGCGCCGGCTGAGATTGGGATAGTCGGAGGCGCGGGAGCTGTTGCAAAGCAGATTCTCGCTGTTGTGAAGTCAAAGACTGGAAAAAAGGAAGATCTTACGTGGCTCAGAAAAGCCGGAGAGATGACTGAAAAAGGATTAAAATACTGGAGAGAGGGTTTTAATGCAGAAGGAATCCCCATGTCACCCGGCCGATGCGCCGCCCAAGTCGCCATGTTCCTTGACGCCGAGGGGCAGGATTGGACGGTGATATGTGACGGAGGTGACGCGTCACAGTGGATCAAGACCGCTGTAACCGCTCATCGTCCGTACCAGGTTATTAACTTCGGCCCAAACGGAACCATAGGCGCTGGCGCTGGTTTTTCAGTCGGCGCGTACGCAGCAAATAACAAGCCGGTGCTTTACTATACGGGAGATGGCAGCTTCGGATTTTACGCCATGGAATTCGATACAATGGCAAGATTTGATATGCCTGTTGTATGTGTCATTTCCAATGACTCCGCCTGGGGTATGATCAAACTTTCAGAAGGTGTGGCCCGCAGAGAATATATCCAGGAAAAGGGGCACTGTAATGTTGATCTGAGCCACATGCGGGCCTATGAAAAAATGCCTGAAATGTGGGGCGGACATGGGGAAAGGGTTACTGATCCGGAAGAGATTATACCTGCCATCAAGCGGGCTGTTGCCAACGGAAAACCCGCCATCATCAATGTGCAGGTGGACAAGGAGAATATGAGCCCTGTCACAAGAAGTTTCGGTATTGCCATGAAAGCCGCGGGCGAAAGTTATTAGGATCAAAGATGCGAACAACCATGAAAGCGCTGGAAATAGGAGGAAAGAAGAGACTGTCCGTCGTTGAAGTGCCTATGCCCGAATCGGATGGAGAAAAGGTCATCATCAGGGTTAAGACCTCAGGTATCTGCGGTTCCGATATTCATATGTGGGAAAAGGGTAAACCGAAAGGATTAATTCCAGGGCATGAATTCAGCGGAACGGTTGAGGATGCCGGACCGCGCGATGATCTCAATCCCGGAGATCGCGTAACCGTCATTCCACTCAACCCATGCGGAGATTGTTCATGTTGCCGAAATTCGGGATACCACACCTGCAAATACGGTTTTAAGAGGGGGATCCCCGGCGTAACCGCCCCTGGTTCTTATGCCGAATACTTCAAAGCCCGGCCGGATATGGTCCGCAAGCTGCCGGATACCGTCAGCGATGTTGAGGCCGCTATGATTGAACCGGCGGCAGTAGCACGCCACGCGGTTAATCTCGCAAATATTAAAGCTGGAGATAAGGTATTGATTGTAGGCGGCGGGGTTATTGGCCTGGCATGCGCCGTATGGGCCAGGATATACGGCGCCTCTTTTGTGGGAATGAGCGAAGCAAATGAATCACGAGGGGCCAAAGCGCTCGAGTTGGGTGATATTCACGCAATGTTCGACGCAAAGGACCCCGAATTGACATCCACAATGAAGAAGACGGCGAAAGGTCTATTTGATAAGGCGATTGACTGTTCTGCGAGCGCGGCGGGTATCAACGCTGCCATAGATGTCCTTAATCATCAGGGCACACTGTTGCTTGTGGGTATAAACTACGCCCCTCTCCCGATCATGACGCTACCTGTCTGCCTTAAGGAGCTGCACATAATCGGCGACATGGGCTATTCCATCCCGGAATTTGAGCATACCATGGAGATGATGTCGCGCGGGATGATTGATCCGAAACGTTTTGTTGATAATAAGATAGGTCTTGATGAGGTACAGGGAGCGTTTGAGCGGCTGAGTTCCGGCAATTCCCCTGAAGTAAAAATCCTGATTGAACCTTAAGAGAATTGAAGCTTTTAAAAAATTCTAAAAAGGTGGGCTAAGATGCTTTTAAAGGAAAGGTTGAGAGAAAAGGCCCTGGAATTGGGTTTTGAAGACGTGGGCTTTACAAACGTCGAACCGCTGGATCTTTATATCAAAGAGATAGAATCCCGACCTAAGAAGATGTACGGTTGGGTTCAAACCAATCGATTCAACACTGTGCGCGCTGCCGCTATCGCTGAGAAGCATCCTTGGGCAAAATCCCTGGTTGTGCTAATCCGAAATTACCACCGACGAGCCTTTCCTCCCCAACTGATTGGCAAAATCGGAAGATGTTATCAGGTTGATGAGAGAAAAGAAAAGGGGTCGGAACACCAACGCCTTATGGAGTACTTTAAATTCATAAAGGGCGAAAGGATTCGTCTTTGGTTCGATGGAGAACTCCCCGCCCGCATGTCAGCGGCCCGTGCCGGTATCGTCACTTATGGCAAAAACTGTTTTGTTTATGCGGGAAAAAGCATGATGGGCGCCTCCTGGCTGGAGAGCATTCCTTTGATTATTGATGCTAGAATCGAACCGGATGAACCGACCATTGAAGTTGGTTGCCCCGAATGGTGTAAGAATGCCTGTATAGCGGCATGCCCTACAGGCGCCCTATATGCGCCCAAAAAAATGAACCCCCTGCTCTGCATCGCCTTCAACTCTTATTATGGTGAAGGCCTCACACCAATGGAACTAAGGGAACCCATGGGCACCTGGGTCTACGGCTGCGATCGCTGCCAAGCGGTTTGCCCCCGAAACCAACCATGGATGAACCAGGCCCTTCCGGGAAACCCGCAACTTGAGGCCCGGGCTTCTGATTTTGAACTCACCACGCTTTTGTCGATGAGCGAGGACCATTATGTGAACAAGGTTTGGCCCTTGACCTTTTACATCTCCCGGAAGAAGGTTTCCAAGTGGAAGATGAACGCCGCCAGGGCTCTAGGCAATCTGGGCGCCCGGGATAACGTGCCTGCCTTGATTAACGCCATGACCGGCAGTCCCCACGATATTGTGCGTGGTATGTCCGCTTGGGCCTTGGGACGTCTGGGCGGCAGTCGCGCCAAAACGGCTTTGAAAGCCCAAAAAAATAAGGAAAACGGGATTGTTAAAGTGGAGATAGAACAGGCCTTGAGTTCGCCGCTTTATGGGAAATAGATGCCGCTAGGCAGTGCCATCTGGGTCTGTGAGCTCCCGGTTGTCGACCTACCCAGTAAAATTACGGAACCATAGCATGGAAAGATAGCTTTTACAGCTCAATACAATACTGTCCCGCCGTCAACATTGATGTTCTGGGCTGTGATATTCCTTACGGCTTCGGAACACAAAAACATGATGGTATAAGCGACATCCTTTTCGGTCCGATGTTCTTGGCTTCCATATAGGAAAAGAAAAACCAGGGCTGCATGGCTTCACTGAGGTACAAATGGGTCCGTATGGCTATGCGCAGTTTTTTAAGGGGTTCCTTTTCGATGGCGATGTTGCTCTTGAGCACCCGCGAGGCAATGTTGCGACGGTGTCGCTGCATCATGGCCAGCAACTCTTCTTTGTACGTGTACGTACTCTCCTACGACAACACGTCCTACACGTACCGCCTGGACATCTACACGCCCGACGGAGATTTCCTGACGCGTACGACCGGGGTGAACGCCGGTGCGTTGGCCGTGGACTTCTGGCGAACCGTGTACACCCTCAATTACGAGGTGCTCAAGGAACCGGACGACACCCTGCCCGGTGTGACGGAACCCTCAGTGAGCCTCTGGCTGCCGTCGGTGCCCTAGGGCCGGCAGTCCGCACACGCGGCCCCAGGTGCCTGTCGGAAAACCTCTTTTCTTCATCATGCCGTCGAATTCCGGGGACCGTTTTCCGGAAAATTGCAGCATGGCCTTATCGCCTGTAAAGGTATCGGGGGTCTTTGATTCCGGATCTGAGCATCGGGGCGCTTGCGAAATGCCCAATAATAGCCCGCCCTAAAAGTGGTCCCCGAAATCATGCATGAGCGTCTTCAGGGCGTTGATGTCATCGTGTTCGATTTCAACAGGCTTCAGCATCTCCGGGGTTCCGATGGCGCCCATATCTGAAAGGATTATTTTGATCATTGCCGCAGGCGATTGACCATAAAGTGTGACCATGTTTTTCAGATAATCTCCCGATTCCCATATCTGCTGCAGGCGATCGGGATAATTCTCCCGGTGTGCATGCAACTGAATTGAGGATTGCGTAATCCTTTCCCAGGCCCCAGGCGCCAGATTTGCCCCAACCGAGACCACACCGCCCATGCTGGGATGTTCCAGAAAACGTTTTTCATCACCATCGTATATTCTGAAATCCTTCCTCCCGCGACAGGCTCTTTGATAATGGTGGGCCCTTTCCAGTGATCCTGAAAAGATGAGTCCCGCAATTCTTTCAATCCGGACCAGTTCCTTGAGAACCGCTGTCCTGATATTGCGCCGCTTAAAGGTCCGGGGGGTATGCACACAGTCCGGCTCGTTGTGGAGCACAAGGGGAACCGTTAGAATTGTTTGCAACTCCCGATAATAATCGGGGAGCCCACGGTTACTGTGGTAGACAAGGGGTGTGTCCACACAGAAGAGGCCACCCGCCGGGCGATTTCCCCCCAAACCTTCCTGCAGCGCCAGGATGTTCTGTCGGGTCTGGGCTTCCGTATTTCCGCTGATCCACACGAAAAGGGGGACGGGACGTCCTGCGGCGGCATCAATGGCCTTTTTCAGGAATTCATTCCGCATCGCCATTTCCATGCGCTCACCTTCCCCATGCCGGGGACCGGCAAGCAATAAAGCCTGTGCATGGGGTAACACCCGCGCCAGAAGCCTTTCCAGTCCGGTTCCATCAATGGCCCCGTTTTTAAGGGGGGTAATAAGATCAACAATGAGCCCCCTGGGTGCACTGTTATTCTCCATTGATTTTGAATCCCTCCCTGCCCAACAGGTCATGAAGATGAACCATCCCCTTAACTTTTTGATGTGCATCTACAATGATGAGGTGGGTGATGGCATTCAGTTCCATTAAGGCGATCGCCTCAGCTGATGTTGTCTCTTCATCGATTGTCTTGGGGGTGGAACTCATGATGTCCTCAACGTTTTTCCGGTAAATATCATCTCCTCGGGTGAGCGCTCTGCGTAGATCACCGTCGCTGATAATGCCCACAAGTTTTTGATCCCGGTCCACAACCAGCGTGGCGCCCATTTTTTTACCATTGATTTCAATAAGTGCCGGCCGAATCCCTGTATCCGGATATACCTTTGGCACATGGTCATCGGTGACCATGATATCACGGACTTTGAATGAAAGTCTCTCTCCCAGACTGCCCCCCGGATGGAAACGTCTGAAATCCTTTTTGCTGAAATGACGGCTTTTGAGCAGCACCACTGCAAGAGCATCGCCCATGGCAAGGGCTGCGGTGGTGCTCGCGGTAGGGGCCAGTCCCAGAGGGCAGGCTTCCCTTTCCACGCTCACATCGATGACCAGGTCACTGTGATGGGCCATGGGTGAGTCCAGCCCCCCTGTGAAAGAGATTATTTTCACTTTCATTTGTTTCAGTATGGGGAGGATTTTGTTGATTTCAACGGTATGACCGCTGTTGCTGATGGCAAGAACCACATCGTCCGGTGTGGCCATGCCAAGATCCCCATGAATGGCTTCAGCCGGGTGAAGAAAAAATGATTTTGTACCCGTACTGTTGAGGGTCGCTGAAATTTTTCTGGCCACCAGGCCCGACTTGCCCATGCCTGTTAAAATGACCCTCCCCCTGGCCCTCAGAATGACGGAGACCGCTTCTGCAAAAGTGGGCCCGATCTGTTCCGTGAGTCCCAATATGCTCTGAGCTTCAATCTGAAGCACTTCTTTGGCTTGTTCTATCAACATCGGAAAATTCCTGTAGGATATCGATGACAATGATGCGCAATGGGTATTTTAGGCCCTTCTTTTACCATTTTGCAAATGGCATCTCAAGGTGTAAAGAAAAATCTCAAATTTTCTGTGCTAATATGATATGGGTTTAACCGTGATAATTTTCACGAAAAAGTAAAATTCAGGGGACTGGAATGATAAGGGACGATAAACAGGCAGAGGCTCTGGAAAGCACATCTGACGGCGAATTGAGAGATTTGATCGATGGGTCGGGGGATTGTCTCTATGAAATGGACAACCATGGGAATTTAACCGATTTCAGCACTTCCCTGCCCAAGGTGCTGGGCTATCGAGAGGAAGAGATCCTCCATAAAAATCTAGGGGATCTCATGAATACCCGGCAATCCAGGAAATTCCATGCGGCTTTCAACAAGGTCTGGATCACGCACAGGGGGTTTTCCAATCTCATATGGGAAACCCGGGACAAAGCGGGAAACCGAAAGGCTATTGAGCTTTCTGCGTACCTGGTTAAGAATCATGAAGGAAAAAAACTGGGCTTTCGTGGCATTGCCAGGGATGTCACCGAAAGATTCAAGACCCTTCATGACCTCAAGGAAGCGCAGCGCCGATACGAACGCGAATTCGAAGCCAAAAGAAAAGCCAGGCGAAGAACCCGGAATCTCTTTGATTTTGTCCCATACCCCATGGTGGTTTTTTCATCCTCTGGAAATGTCACCTATGTGAATCCCGCTTTCACCCACGTCTTCGGCTGGCCTCTGGAGGAGTTGATTGGCCGGAAAATCCCCTATTTTCCCCCTGGATATGAGAGGGAAGCGAGGGAAAACGTCAAACGCTTTAAGGAAGATGCGGATGCAACCATAGAAACCAAACGGATGACCCAGGATGGTCGTATCCTGGATGTGATCATTCGAGGACAGTTATCTTCTGAAAATACCCATGATAACCCTGGAGAATTGTTTATCCTTCGGGATGTAACCCAAGAACGACGAATGGAGCGCATCAATGAAACCCTGTTTCAAATCAGCCGCGCCCTGCCAGGATATCCCGTACTGCAGGAACTGCTGGATTATATCACCGGTGAGGCGAAACGACTTCTCAATACGGAAGGGGCTCTCGTAGGCCTGTTTGATGAAGATAACCAATACATTTCTTTTCTGGGGGCTGCTTATGACGAACCGTCGGCCCAGCGCCGGATCAAGAGAGTGCGTCAGCCGGCAGGAACAGGCGTTATGGGCCGGGTATTGCGGACCGGTGAACCGGCCGTCGTGACGGATACCGCCAAAGACCCCGATTTTTGCAGCGGATTGGATGATGCCATCGGTTTTCGCACCGACAACCTCCTGATTGTTCCTCTGGAGGGGGGCGAAAAGATTATCGGCATTCTTACGGCCGTCAACAAAAAAGCCGGGGCCTTTGACGAAAAGGATCGGAAGCTCTTGACCATGATTGCCGGTACGGTTGCCCTGTCCATTGAAAACGCACGATTTTCAAAGGAACTGACCGAGGCATATGAGGAACTGGCAAGTCTCAACCGTGCCAAGGACAGGATCATTAATCACCTGTCCCATGAATTAAAAACACCTGCTTCCATCCTGCTGGGATCCCTGGTGATTCTGAGTAAAAAATTAAAGACACTTCCTGAGAAAGAGTGGGCTGCTACGTTCCAAAGGGCCAAAAGGAGCCTGGATCGTATCCTGGAAATCCAGTACCAGGTGGAAGATATTATGAGAGATCGGGAATACAGATCTTACACCGTACTCAGCATTATGGTGGATCAATGTATGGATGAACTGGAATCTCTTCTGGCTGAGAAGGTGGGAGAAGGCGAGATTGTAACATGGTTGCGCAACAGACTTGAATCGGAGTTCGGTCCCAGGGAAAGCAAAATTGAAGAAATTTACCTGGACCATTTTGTGGCGGAACGATTGGCGGCCATTGAAAAGGATTTTGACCATCGCAATGTTGAAATCATCAGTCAACTTCAAAAAAATGTACGTATTTTCATGCCGCCCGATGTCATGCGGAAGGTGGTCGACGGCTTAATCAAAAATGCCGTTGAAAATACCCCCGATGAAGGCCGGGTGGATATTCTTCTGGAAAACAGAGAAGATGGTGCGTTGCTGGTAATACGAGATTTCGGTGTGGGCATTGTGCCGGAGGATCGCAAACGCATATTTGAGGGGTTTTTTTCCACCCAGGAGACCATGGATTATTCTTCAAAGCACCCGTTTGATTTCAACGCCGGCGGCAAGGGGGCGGATCTTCTCCGCATGAAGGTGTTTGGGGAACGCTACGGTTTTCAGTTGAATATGACGAGCAATAGATGCCGCTTTCTGGCGCAGCCGGGTGCCCGGTGTCCGGGCAATATCAGTGAATGCGAATTTTGTGGAAGCAGGAACGACTGTATCAATTCCGGGGGTACATCTTTTGCCGTCTTTTTTCCCATGAGCAGGCGGGTAACATGACCGAGGTCCCAGGAGCGTAAGGCATGTTTGAAAGGCAAAAGGGGAGGGCGCCCAGGCAAAACCCGTCAGGAGTTTATAACTTCCAACCGTTGAACTCCAGGAACCTTTCAAAGTGCCACATGTCGCTGGCTTCCCGGTTCCAGGGCTTCAAGCTTGTGTAGAAATGGGTGCCGGTAACGCGGGCATCGCCGTAAATCTTGTCCGTGCCCACGAAAAAATCAAGACTGATCAGGCTCATGGTGAGGGTTTCCCAGGATTTGAAAGCCCCTTTTACCAGGCCCCTGTAAGGCCAGGCGTTGTAGTAGAGACTGGTGGTTGATCCCATACCCGCAGGGATTTTCTCCAGGCTTGCTATGGGCAGCAAGGGTGTCTCAACTTTTTTTTGAAAGCCTGACATGGCCAACTGAGTTGCATCCACCACCTCCAGATCCATGACCCGGTGGACATCAGGTCGCAAATGTACCAACAGTTTTGGCTGCGAAAAGGGAGCAAAATTTAGTAAGCCCGGCAGGGTTTCGCCATAGACATGGAGCGGTTTACCCGGGTTCCAATCCTTCGGATAAGCCCCTTTATCCAGGTATTGGGTAGGGATGGTGACGGCGTAACAGCCGCAGGTCCCCGATGTGGTAAAAAGAACGGGTTGGTTTTTTTCATCCAGGGTGACGACAAAGAGGAGTCCAAAGTTTTTACCGGCGGTCAAATAAAAGGGTATGAGGCTCAAAGGGACTTCGGGAAAATGGATGCGATAGATGAGGTTGGTATAGGTTCCTTTTGATGTGGTGAATTTGCGGGTCATCCAATACATGGCGGGCTTTTCCACATCCATGTAAATTTCTTCTTCTCCATTTGTGTTGTATCTCGCGCTGGGGGTGCCAATTCTGTTTTGCTGATCCTGATATTTGTAAGCCAACAGGGCGGGGGCAAAACGGCTCACCAGAGAATTTCCGTCGTGTTTAACCGTATAAACTGCCTCTGTACCCCCAGGGGAAACAATCGCCCGGTGGGCACAGGCCCAAAGAAAAAAGACAAGTAGCAGAAGAATGGCGTTTTTTAAAGGTCTCGAAATATTCAGCATGCCTTCACGAATTAGAGGAAATAGTTCTCTGTTCCCCTTTGATGACCGATTCTCCAATGATTTGTCCTAACCGTTTAGTCTATTAGCGAGGTTACGGACTGCCGTCATATATTCTGAAAACCCGCGGGCCAGGATGTCATTATGGTTGGCGCCGGGGATTTTAAGCAGGGTTTTATCATGGGCGGGGCAGGCATCAAACAGGGTTTGCCCGTCCGAAAAGGGGATGATGTGGTCATGCTCCGCGTGAATGACCAGGGTGGGTTTGAAAAAGGCCTTTATTTTTGACACGTTTTTAAAACCCATTTCCTTATCCAACCCCATGGCCCCAAGATCGACGCCCAGAAGGGATAGGAGTGGACGTGAAAAGGCAAACCCGCTTTCAATAATCAGACCATCCATTTGATCGCTGTGGTGAAAGGCGAGTTCGAGGGCTGACGCACTGCCCAAAGACCTTCCCATGATGATCAAAGGACCCGTATAACCGCCGCTGACATGCTTTTCTTTCACGAAATGAAAAATCCGGTGACAGTCCCGCATCATGGCGGTAACGGTGGGTTGCCCTGTCGATTGACCGTAACCCCGGTAATCAACGGGCAGAAAGTTGATGCCATTATGGTTGTAGAAAGGCGCCAGTTCATCGTAATCCGATACGATTTCGCCGTTCCCGTGGAAAAAAAGGATCGTGGGCCCGCTTTTTGCGCAGAGATACGCCCTGGCCCCCACCACGATATCGTCTTCCACGGGAATGAGAATATCTTCTCCACCATTTTGACCCACAGTCTGGTTCCATTCTCGTCTCGGGTGAAAGAGATTCATGAGGATCTCCGGACGATCCAGGCCGGAATAATCGGTTTCAATAATTTTTTTCATGGAAGATGTCTCCTCAAAAGTTTGAACCCACGAGCCACACCCCAAAATTAGGCGAGATTGCCATGGCAATTCTCAGCAAAATGGCATAAAATCTCGGAGATTGAATAGTCTGCGTCAATTTTTGCGCTCAATTACCCTTTTGTCAAGCGTAACCATGAACGGCTACTGTCAGTGATATGATAGGGTCTATTTTTTTTGAGGAGTGAGATATTGGAAAAACGCGTACCATCAAACGGTCCGGATAATGGAAAAAGACATGGACTTTTGCCCCTTGACGGCGCCTTTTTGGACAGCTTGCACACCCTTTCAGGTAGAAAGGCCTTGGACAGGGTTTCAAACCACCCTGACCCCCCCCGTTTAATCAAAAGCATGTCCAGTGAGGATTTTTTTTGGTTGATTAAAAAAGTGGGGGCTGATGGATCCCTGAAATTACTGAAATTGGCATCAACGGATCAATGGCAATATATTCTTGACGTGGAGTCCTGGCAGAAGGATCGCCTGGAACTGAATCGTACGGGCCAATGGATGCAGCGGCTTTTGACAGCCGATTCCGAGCGATTTACACAATGGCTCATTTCCGACGGGCAGGGGCTTGCTTATTATTACCTCTATCGAAGCATTGTGGTGGAAGTGAGGAATGAAGACGAGGAAATTTTTGAGGCCGGGCCTGAATTTTTCACCATTGACGGGTTTTTCTACATTCGGCCCATACAGGAAGATCAGCGGGAAACCATTGAAGCATTGCTGCGAACCATGGCCCACGAGGATACCCTTAAATACCAAGCGCTTCTGACAGGGGTGGCCGGCGTACTGCCGGCGGAACTTGAAGAGGACATGTACCGCATCAGAAACGTTCGACTGGCGGAGCATGGCTTTCTTCCCAGAGAGGAAGCCATCGCGGTTTACGCCCCACTGGACCCGGAGCGTTTGAAAATGAAAAAACAAGATGCGAGACCCCGGCCGACCGCCGGCCTGGAAGATGCCGGGGATGTTCCCCGGTGGCCGCTTCAGACCATCCAGGGGCAGAACCTGTTAACAAAAACCATCACGAACCTGTCAGATGCAAAACTTCTGGATCGCATCCGTCTGGAATTTTCCGGCCTTTGCAACCAGATCCTATCGGCCGAAGGTCTCGTGAACTGGGATATGGATGATCTTCAGGAAATTCAGCTGCAGGCGGCCGGGTACCTGAATTTGATTTTAAAAGAGCGGTGCCGCGAGGACACGGATACCGCTGAAAATCTGCTTAGGATGAACACCCTCGTGTCTTTGTTTCGCGCGGGTTTCGGATTGGCTTTGAACCTGAAATGGAAGGCGGAGCGGTGGCTGAAGGGCTGCTGGTTCCATGAAGCAGGTCTGGAGCCGTCCTTTTGGGGAGAGGCATGGGGGGGCGCCCTCGCTGGCCTTTTGAAATGGCGGCCCCTGTTTTACTGTGGGGAGGAATCAGAAAGCGGCTTCAGGAATTTTAAATCCTTACCGGAATTGTCATCCACGGACAATGTCTTGGGTTTCCTGGATATTCTGGATCGCCTCATGGCGCAATTGACAGAGAAGTATCCTCTGGCTTCGCCGGATCCCGGTTCTTTTCATTTCACCTTTTATCAGCTGCTGTTTACCTTGTGGGCGCGTCAACTGCTGGCGTTGAAGCCCGGCTTCAAAGCCCTTTCCCTTAAACAGACAAAAGCTTTTTTAAGACTTCTCCGGGCAGGGGATAACGCGCCTCCCTATCGGATGTTCGGTTTTGAAGAACGGTTTTTGAAGGCGTTTGCAGCGCCGGGGCTGGACTTGACCGACGATACTTCAAAAAAACTGAAAGGCGCTTTGACACAAGCCTGGCAGGATTTCAGCGATGAAATTGAATTTGTAGCAACCGATGCGTTCGATTCGAAATACAGCCAATATATCCTGATTACGCCCGGTTAACCATCTCTGTTTCGGTAAAGCACCCTGTGCAGGTTTTCCCCCAGAGCGAGAAAGTCTTTTCTGTCCGGTAAGGCTTCAGGTGGGTATAGCCGTTCTCCATGAACCGCTTCAAGGCGGTGATCGGCAGGGAAACGCCTTCAATCTGAACATTCTGACCATCGTTTTTCCCGGCAATCAGTTCTTCAATTTTCATGAGAAAACTCCTTGTCGCCCAATCGTCTGAGTTGGGCCTAATTTTCAACGTCAGTATTGTTTGTTTTCGCGTGTTTTTCCAGGGTGCCCGCGTTGTACCCGGCTTTTTCGTAATTGTCGATGGCCCTCATTTTCAGTTGATTGTCTTTGATCTTTTCCGCATGGGTATCCGCCAGTTCGGCGGCATGGCTCCACATGCCTTCTTTTTCATATGCAGCGATTTTCCGGTCGATGCGGACATGTTCTTCCGAAATTTCCATGACAGCCGCGCGGCACCAGGAGATGATTTTCCTGACAACATGTCCGCAACGGGGACACTGGGTAAGTGGTTCATCGTTAATTTGCTGAATGAATTCAAATCCATACTTGCATTTGTTGCAACTTTTGTTTAAATCTACGGGTTCGTATTCATATATGGGCATGGTTTTTGTGCGTTCCTCAACGATATAAGATCAATTCTGCATTTAACGCTTTTGAGAAAATGGCATATTGTCTTGTTAATGGGGTTCAATTCTCCGCCATCTCGGCCCATCCGGTGTATCGATCACCTCAATCCCCATCTTTTCGATTTCTTTTCTCAATTCGTCAGCTGTGGACCAATCTTTTCGGCTTCTTGCCAATTCCCTTTGCTCAACGAGTGTTTCCACTTCGGGGACGGCGTCGGGAGGTTTAAGATTCATAATTCCCAAGACTGAATTAATTCGCCCGAGAGCCGCCAATATCATTTCCCGATCTGAAACCGAAAGGCCCTTTGGGTCCATCCGTTGATTGATTTGGCGGGTAAAACGAAAAAGGGCGGCCAGGCCTGCAGCCACATTGAAATCATCGTCCATGGCCGCCGCAAAGCCTTGTTTAAGGGCATAAATGGTCTGGTCGAAATCAGGGTTCACAGGAGCCGATTTTGCGAAATATATTTTTTGAACAAATTTGTCAAGATGGGCGATGGTGTTCCTGACGGCCGCAAGCTTGGTTTGGGAAAAGAAGATCGGTTTCCGATAATGACGACTGAGCAACCAGTATCGAATTTCCCTTCCCGTGGATCCTTTTGCCAGGATATCTCTCAAGGTCAGATTGGCATCATCGGATGCACCGGCGCTATTGAACATCACCGGTTCATTGTGAAGCCAGTAATTGGAAAGCGGCCTGTCCGTTGCGGCTTGGCTGATGGCGATGGCATTTTCGTGATGGGGAAATGCCAGGGCCACGCCGCTGGTGTGGATGTCATGGGTGGGTCCCAGGGTTTTCAGCGCAATGGCAGCGCACTCAAGATGCCATCCCGGGCGTATATTTCCCCATTTTGTTTTAAAGAAAAGGCCGGTTTTCAATTCGCTGAGGGTAGATCTTTTGAGCAGGGTAAAATCCTTGGGGTTTTCTTTCTCATATTGATCCAGATCAACTGTTTTACCGATTTTGATTTTATCCAGATCAACATTGGAGAGTTTCCCATAATCCTTGAACCTGGAGATATCAAAATATATGGAACGCAGCTTCTCATAGGCGTACCCCTTTTCCAGAAGGGTCTGGGTCAGTTCGATCATATCATCCACATGTTCGCTGGGCCGAGGGTACTGGGAGGCCCTGATGATGTTGAGGCTGTCGAGGTCTGTCATGAAAGAATTGTAAAACATATCGGTAAACTCTTTCAGAGAAACACCGGCCCGTTGAGCGCCTTCAATGGTGCGGTCGTCCAAGTCCGTCACATTCATGATGTGGGTCACTTCATACCCTTTGTAGGTCATGTAACGGCTGATCAAATCGGAAAAAAGCAGACGTCGGCATTGCACGAGATCAATGACCTGGCAGAGGGTGGGCCCGCAGGAATAAAGGGTGACAAGGTTCTCTTTAACGGGAACAAAATCCTCTTTTCTGCGGGTCATGGTGTTGTATACGCGAAGCCCTGACTTCTTTTTGGCCATGAATAGGGGCGTGCTGAGATATCTCTCGCCGCCGTCGGCCAGAATAACCACAATACGGCCCCGTTTCATCTTACCAGCCACCTTTAATGCTACCGACATGGCGGCGCCGGAACTCATGCCGACAAAAATCCCTTCTTTCCTGGCCAGCATTCGAGAGACTTCAAAGGCTTCTTCGTCCTCAATGTTGATGACCTGGTCTGCTCTCTCTCTTTCAAATATACCCGGCTGGTAGGATTCCTTCATGTTTTTGAGCCCCTGAATCTTGTGCCCCAAATAGGGTTCCACGCCGATAATCTGAACAGAAGGGTCCAATTCCTTGAACCGCCTGGAAATACCCATCAGGGTGCCGGTGGTTCCCATGGTGATAACAATGGCGTTAACCTGCCCTTCCGTTTGCTCCCATATCTCCATGGCGGTGCTCTCATAATGGGCCATCCAGTTGGCGTCGTTGTTGAATTGATCGGCCAACCAGAATTTTTCAGGATTTTCACGGGCCAGGTTGTAGACATGTTCAATGGCGCCATCGGTTCCCAGGTGCGCCGGGGTGAACTCTATTTCCGCCCCCAGGGCCGCAAGGATTTTGACCCGTTCTTCACTGACGGCTTCAGACATGGTTAATAAAATGTCGTAGCCCTTGACAGCGGCCACCAGGGCGAGACCGATCCCCGTGTTGCCGCTGGTTGCCTCTAAAATGGTCTTGCTTTCATTTAACGCCCCCGATTTTTCAGCCTCCTCGACCATTTTCAAGGCCGGACGATCTTTGATGGACCCGCCGGGGTTAAAACCCTCAAGTTTGGCCAGGATTTCCACATCCGTGCCGGATGTGAGCCGGGTAACGGTAACGAGGGGGGTGTTGCCGATTTTACTGAGAATATTATTGTAATGCTGGCTCATGTTTTTCGCCTTTTTCTCGCCATGTGACGATGGGCCCGGTATCCGGGCTGTTGATAATTGCTTGACCCTCGCTTTTTGCCTTGTTAACCTGCCCGTCATCTTTCAGGCGATTTATCAATAATTAGCCGGAACATGCAACCCCATTTGGGAAGCAGGAGGATCTAAAATGAAAATTCTGGTTACCGGCGGTGCGGGATTTATCGGTTCCAATGTGGTGGACGGGTACATTGAAGCCGGGCACGAGGTTTTGATCCTGGACAATCTTTACACCGGAAAGCGGGCAAACGTCAACCCACAAGCGCGATTCTATGAACTGGACATCCGTTCACCCGATGCCGCACGGGTCATATTAGAGGAGCAACCCGATATTTTAAACCATCATGCGGCGCAGATGAGTGTTCCGGCTTCGGTTTCCGACCCCGGGTTTGACGCAGATGTGAACATCAGGGGATTCTTGAATCTTCTGGAAGCGGCGGTAAAATCGGGTGTCAAAAAGGTTATCTTTATTTCTTCGGGTGGTGCCATATACGGGGAGGCCGACGAATACCCCACATCCGAATCCTACATTCCAAAGCCGCTTTCCCCTTATGCTATCACAAAGTACTGCTCGGAACACTATTTGGCATATTACCGCCACCAATATGGACTGGATTATACCACCCTCCGGTACGCCAATGTTTATGGCCCCCGTCAGATCCCCCATGGCGAGGCGGGCGTTGTGGCAATTTTTATGAATAACCTGATTGAGGGGACCCGATCCATGCTGAATCATTTTCCGGATGATGAAAAAGGAATGGTGAGGGATTATTGCTTTGTGAGCGACGTGGTCAGCGCCAATCTTGCCGCGTTGAACCGGGGAAGTGGTGATTTTTTCAACATCGGTACAGGGCAAGGGACGAAAACCGGCGATCTTTATGAAAAAATTCTTGATGCCATAAAAGAGACTGGAAGGGTTGTTTCGGAAGAAATATTTGAAATGAAAAAACAGCTGGCTCGGCCCGGGGATTTGGAAAAAAGTTGCCTTATCGTCCAAAAGGCGGCTGACACCTTGTGCTGGAAACCGAAAGTTGAGTTGAACGCGGGTATCCGTGAAACCTTGAGGTGGCGGTTGCACAGCGCCTGAACCGACCCTTTATCGCCCTTTCACTATTTGCCCCCTTATGTTTTTTGATCATTGCCCTTGACATTCCTAGGGTCGATATTAATTTTTTGTTCATTGAGACTTTCACGCAGGGCTCCATTTTTTATTGCAATCTTAAAGGTCTGATGATGTTAAAGTTTTTTGGTGAACCATATGGCGTTTGTTCAGAAAAACACTATTTGAGAGGAGAGAAGAGAAATGAAAGTAAAACCGTTGCATGACCGTGTTATTGTAAAGAGAGTCGAGGAAGAAGAAAAAACCAAGGGTGGCATTATTATTCCTGATACGGCCAAAGAAAAACCCGTTGAAGGAGAGATCCTGGCTGTTGGTGAAGGAAAAGTGGGAGACGATGGAAAGAAGATCGCCCTTGAAGTAAAACCCGGCGACAAAGTTCTGTTCGGAAAATATGCCGGAACGGAGATTCAGATCGACGGTGAAGAGCATCTGATCATGAGAGAAGACGATATCATTGCCATCGTAGAATAGGCGTTTTTAGGAAAACCTAACTCTATTGGCGTAATAACAGAAACTTTCATAAAAAATTATCAAGGAGAAAAATACAGATGGCAAAAGAGATCAAGTATAGCATGAAAGCAAGGGAAGCGATTCTGACCGGCGTGGATACCCTTGCCAATGCCGTTAAAGTAACCCTGGGGCCCAAAGGCCGCAACGTTATTTTGGACAAATCCTTCGGCGCTCCCACCATTACCAAGGACGGTGTTACGGTTGCCAAGGAAATCGAACTGGAAGACAAATTTGAAAATATGGGCGCCCAGATGGTGAAGGAAGTGGCATCCAAAACATCGGACGTGGCCGGTGACGGAACCACCACCGCCACGGTTCTGGCCCAGGCCATGTACCGTGAAGGTGCAAAGCTGGTGGCTGCCGGCGTTAATCCCATGGCCCTTAAGCGCGGCATCGAAAAGGCCACCGTGGTTGCTGTGGATGAGCTTAAGAAACTTTCCAAAGCCACCAAGGACCAGGCCGAGATCGCTCAGGTGGGCACCATTTCCGCCAACAGCGACAGCACCATCGGAAATATCATTGCTGAGGCCATGAACAAGGTGGGTAAAGAGGGTGTGATCACCGTTGAGGAAGCCAAGAGCATGGATACTTCCCTTGAGGTGGTGGAAGGGATGCAGTTTGATCGTGGATACCTCTCCCCCTACTTTGTGACCGATGCTGAAAAAATGGAAGTAAACCTGGCTGAGCCGTACATCCTGCTGAACGAGAAAAAGATCAGCTCCATGAAAGACCTGGTCCCCATCCTCGAGCAGGTTGCTAAAATGGGAAAACCGCTTCTGATCCTCGCTGAAGACGTTGAAGGCGAAGCCTTGGCTACCCTGGTGGTGAACCGATTGAGGGGAACCCTGCAGGTAGCGGCCGTCAAAGCCCCGGGCTTTGGAGACCGAAGAAAGGCCATGCTGGAAGATATCGCCACTTTGACGGGCGGGCGCGTGATTTCAGAAGACTTGGGGTTGAAACTGGAAAACCTTACCCTGAATGACCTGGGTACCGCCAAGACCATTACCATCGACAAAGACAATACCACCATCGTTGATGGCGGCGGCGAGAGAGCTGATCTGGAAGGCCGGGTCAAGCAGATTCGTGCTCAGATCGATGAGACCACCTCCGACTATGATCGCGAGAAACTTCAGGAAAGACTGGCCAAACTCATCGGCGGCGTGGCCGTGATCAACGTGGGCGCAGCCACCGAGATTGAAATGAAAGAGAAAAAGGCCAGGGTGGAAGATGCCCTGAACGCCACTAGAGCCGCTGTTGAAGAAGGCATCGTAGCAGGTGGCGGCGTGGCCTTGGTTCGAACGGTTCCCGCACTTGAGGCGCTTAAGCTGGATGGTGAAGAGCAGTCCGGTGTTAACCTGGTCATGAGAGCCCTTGAAGAACCCATCCGCCAGATCGTGGAAAACGCTGGCGCAGAGGGTTCCGTGGTTGTGGATAAGGTGAAAAACGGGAGCGGCGCCTTTGGCTACAATGCGGAGACGGGCGTATATGAAGACCTGATGGAAGCCGGGATCATCGATCCCACAAAGGTCACCCGATTTGCCCTGCAAAACGCCACGTCGGTTTCATCTCTGCTTCTGACCACCGAGGCCATGATTGCCGAGGCGCCGGAAAAGGGTGGTTCTTCCGATATGCCCGCGATGCCTCCCGGCGGTATGGGCGGCGGCATGGGCGGCATGGGCGGCATGGGCGGCATGATGTAATCAGCTCGCTCCACGCTGTAACGCTCAACCATTTTTAATGTGATAAGACTGCGCTCGGGGAAATGAGTTTTTTCCCCGGGCGCTTTTTTTTGCTCACATAAAATTGTAATTGTAGGGGCAGGCCCCTGTTCCTGCCCTGATGATGTCGTCCAAAACACCTGACACAGGGCAACCACAGGGGGTTGCCCCTACGGCGACGACGATAAAATCAATTCGGGGTTGAAGGGCTTTACTTCTTAAGCCATTTGCACTAAGGATATGAAAAAATCTGAACTCAGCCGACTCCGCCAAAGTAGCGAATGCTACGACGGCCGGGCGGCCGGATGGGAGAAAAGACAGGAATGGCATTTGCAGATCAGACGATTCTCGTAACGGGGTCAGCCGGGTTTATCGGATTTCATCTCTCCGGAAAACTGCTGGATATGGGTTATAACGTGGTGGGGATCGACAACCTGAACCCCTACTATGACGTGGGGCTCAAAAAGGCACGGCTCGATTTGTTGAATCCCCATGAGAATTTCCGATTCATCAAAGGGGATATCCAGGATCTTCCAACCCTGCAGCAGGTGTTTGGGGAGCATCAAATCACCCGAATTTGTAATCTGGCAGCCCAGGCCGGGGTCAGGCATTCCCTGAAAGATCCGTTTTCCTACCAGAAAAGCAATATTGAAGGTTTCCTGAACCTGCTTGAAATGGCCCGGAAGTTCCGGGTGGAGAATTTTGTTTACGCTTCGTCATCCTCCGTATATGGAAAAAACAAAAACAACCCCTACAGCGTGGAAGACCGGGTCGATAATCCCATCAGTCTTTATGCGGCAACAAAAAAAGCCAATGAACTCATGGCCCATGCCTACAGTCACCTCTATGACATCCCCTGCACGGGGCTCAGGTTTTTTACGGTATATGGCCCGTGGGGCCGACCGGACATGGCCCTTTTTCTCTTTACGGATGCGATCTTTCACGATCGCCCCATCAACGTTTTTAATTATGGCGACATGCGGCGGGACTTCACTTACATTGATGACATCGTGGCCGGTACGGTGAGCGCCATCGAACGACCGGTTCCGTATGAGATCTTCAATCTGGGCAATTCCGATGCCACTACATTGATGGACTTTATTCAGGCCATTGAGTCGGAACTGGGGCGGAAAGCGGAAAAAAACATGCTCCCCATGCAGCCGGGTGATGTGGCCGAAACATCCGCTGACATTAGGAAATCCAGAGAAAAGCTTGGGTTCTCCCCGAAAACCCCTCTTAAAGAGGGCATCAGGGCCTTTATTGCCTGGTATCGGGAGTATTACAGCGTTTAAAACACCTTTGCCATCAGAGGAATAGCCACGAACGCGCCGAGAGAACTTCCCAGGTTGGTCAATACCACAATGAGCAGAATCCGGGTGATCTTGTTTTTCCAGAACCCCTTCACGGAAACAATGTCTTCCGGCAGCCGTTGAAAGTCCTTCACTTTCGGTTTAACGAGAAAAACCTGCACCAGTCCGGCCACCCAACCCGCAGCAATCATGGGATTGAGCGACGTGATGGGGGATGCAATGATGGCGGCGAGTATCGTGAGGGGGTGCGCCAGGGCGATGGCTGCGCCAAGGCCTGCCAGGACCGCATTGGCCAGAACCCACCATTTGATCATATCTGCGCCCGCACTGGCGCCCGCCATATAGAAACCGAGAATGATCAACAAAATGACCAGCGTAGGGATGCCCCATTTGAGGAATCCGCCCCATTTCCCCTTTGGCGGGATGATTTCAAGGGCAGCGATGTCCACGGGTTCTTCCCAGTATTTTTTGATACCCGGAACATGGCCGGCGCCGACCACGGCAACGATTTTCTTCCCCGGAGCGGTCCTGATTTTATGTGCCAGGTATTGATCCCTTTCATCGATGAGGACCCGCTGTAAATCCGGCAGGGTTTTTCCTAGTTCACTCAGCAGGGTTTCAAGGACATCCTGCTCTTTCAGTTTTTCGATATCCTCTTTTTCGATATCCTCCACATCTCCCATGGAGGTGATGAGTTGGAGCAGGAGTTTGAATTTCGTCCAGAATCCCATAAGCCGCCACGTTCTGGAAAGGGTGGTTCGAACATCCCGGTCGGCCAGGTGAATGTCGGCTTCCATCTTCTTAGCCGTATTGACGGCGCGAAGCATCTCCTCACCCGGCTTGATGCCCAGTTTTTTCCCGATTCTTTTCTGGAAAGAGGCCAACATGAGATTGGACAGGAGTAAAAACGCCTTTTTTTCTTTGATCACCTTGATCAAATCCGTTTCCTGCCACCGGTTCTTATCGGTCATGGCCTGGTATCTGGACTGGCAGAGTTCCACTGCCACCGTATCCGGCTTTTCTTCTTCAATCACACGTTCTACCAAGTCCGCGCTTTCTGTGGACACATGGGCCGTGCCCACAAGGATAATCTCCCTGTCTTCCGTGGAAAGGTGATGTTTGTTAGGGTCGTCTATCATACCTGGCCTCAAATGAGATAAAGAACTATATTTTATAACACAAATACGAGTGTTTTCCAAGAGAGTTTTGGCCATTTCACGGCTTTGTGCTTGACCTTGATGCTGATCTGTGGTCGAAAAAGAGCGTCTGAAAGGAGGGAATGGTAAAATAAATGTTCAGCGAAAAACTGATTCGGGCAGGATGGATGATTGATGGGAGCAGCGTTCGGGCACAACAAAACGTTCTCATAAGGATTAAAGACGGATTTTTTCAGGAAATCCAGCCTTTTTCCTCGGGTAAGATGCCGCCCTCCGCTTTTTCGGATCTATCCGGATGTACGCTCCTGCCCACTCTGGCAGATGCCCATGTACACCTGATCATGTCCGGCACCGCTGATCAGGATCGGCGAAAACAACAGCTGAATGAGCGATTTAAGCAAGTTCGGGAGACCATTTCCGTTCATTTGAAACAATTGATCGCTCATGGCGTTTTGGCGGTGAGGGACGGGGGCGACAAGAAGGGTTATACACAGCGCTATAAGAACAGCTTTCTGGAAGGAAAAGAATCTTCCATTTGTCTGCATGTGGCAGGAAAGGCATGGTATAAACTGGGAAGGTATGGTAGCTTCGTAGGGCGCGCCCTTAAAAGAGGCACATTGGCAGCAGGGGTTATGCGGGAGAGTCATGGCATTGATCACGTCAAGATCATTCAATCCGGTTTGAACAGCCTTCGATGTTTTGGAGAGGAATCCAGACCCCAGTTCCCGTTGAAGGCTTTGAGGGAAGGGGTTGAAGCGGCCTCCGCTCTGGGGCTCAAAACCATGGTGCATGCCAATGGGGTCGTGCCGGTTCAAATCGCCCTTGAAGCGGGATGCAGCTCTATTGAGCACGGCTTTTTTATGGGAATGAAAAACCTCTTATATATGGCGGACAGGCAGGTTTTTTGGGTTCCCACGGCCGGTACCATGAAAGCCTTTGCAGAACATGCTCGGGGAAGAGAAAAAGAGCGCCTTATGGCGTTAAGGAACCTGGAACACCAATTGGCACAGATGGGTGCAGCAAGAAGGCTGGGGGTGCCCATTGCCCTTGGAACGGATTCGGGCAGTATGGGAGTCCACCACGGCAGTGCTTTGATTGAGGAATTGCAACTTTTGCTGGATGCCGGGTTCTCCATTGAAGAGGCGATCAAATGCGCTTCTTTTAACAATGCAAGCCTAATGGGTCTTGACCGGAAAGGGCTGATAAAAAAAGGGATGCGAGCGGATTTCGTAGCGGTAAAAGGGTCGCCATCGGCTCTGCCAGAAAGCTTGAAAGACATTTTTTGCATCCATGTGGGTGACCGGTTCTTATGATGTGGCGATTGCGCGAATATGGATGTTGGTTTGTGGTCTTGTTGATGGTGGCGCAGACGCTCTGGGGTTGCACCGTTGCACCTTCCCCCAGGGGAATGAATGCGGTTTTAGTGAGCGAAGACGACCCTATTTTCGATAAAAGTTTTGAGGAACTCTCTTTTGAAGATATAGACCTGAAACAGATGTGGGTTGAACGGGAAATATCTGAGGAACGGGATAATGTGGTTATTCATAACAACACCTTTGCGGATGTTGCGGAAAGGGTCAAAGGGGGCGTCGTTAATATCTACACCCGAAACCTGGAAGAAAAGGAAGCCCGGGTCGGTATTTCACCCAATGATATTGTCCGAATCCCGCTTCTTTCCTATCTGTTCGACATTATACCTTTTAAAGTTCCCATCCCCTACAATAGCGAAGGATTCAGCCTGGGCTCCGGGTTTATTATCAATGAACAGGGGTATATTCTCACAAACGCCCATGTTATTCACAATGCCACGGATATTCGCGTGGTCCTCTCCGAAGGAAGAAAGGAATATGCCGCCAAGATCGTGGGTGCCGATCGCATTACCGATACGGCGCTCATTCGCATCCAACCCGATCACCTGCTGACGGTCCTCCCTCTGGGCAATTCGGACAGTTTGCGTATCGGCGAGATGGTACTGGCCATCGGGAACCCTTTGGGGTTGAGGCACTCGGTGACATCGGGGATTGTCAGTGCAACGGAACGGATCTCTCCCGGTCTGAGTGAAAACCTGGTGGATTTTATCCAGACGGATTCGGCCATCAATCCCGGAAGCAGCGGTGGACCGTTGGTGAATCTTCACGGTGAAGTGGTGGGCGTCAACACGGCGATGATCAGCAAAGCACAATCCATCGGGTTTGCCATACCCATCAATGCGGTGAAAAAAGTGATGCCCATGCTGGTTCTGGGCAAGACGGAAAGGGGTTGGCTGGGGGTTCAGGCGGTTCCGCTCATGCCGAACAAGGCTTTTGAACTGAAATATCCCCATGAGGGCGGTGTTCTGGTGGTAGTGGTGGCGAAGGACAGCCCCGCGGAAAAGGCGGGCATGAAACCCGATGATATTATTATAGCGTTGAACGGCCATCCCGTGGGGCGTTTTCTCATGCTGAGGCGGGAACTGCTTTCCCTGAGTCCCGGCGTTCAACTGAGTTTCACGGTTTTCAGGGATGGCACCACGCTGGAAATTAAGAGCACTCTTGAGAAAAAGGAAAAAGAAGATTAAAGCTGTTTTGCCGATCCGGCCGCCCGGTCGTTGTAGCATTCGCTACTTTGGCGGAGTCGGCCAACCGCCGGAGTACTGAAGAATGGAAATTATTGGAACGAGCAATCGGATTCTTGAGGTTAACCTCACGCAAAAGGATGTGAAGGAGATTAAGATTCATGAAAAGGACCGAAAGATGTACCTGGGTGGCAAGGGTCTTGGGCTGAAACTCCTCTACGACCGGTTAACCCCCGGCATTGACCCGTTGGGTGAAGACAACTATCTGGCCTTCATGATGGGGGTTTTCATGGGGACCGGAGCCCCCTGCTCCGGACGTTTTGCGGCTTTGACAAAATCCCCGCTCACCGGGATCATGCTGGCTTCTTCATGCGGCGGTCCTTTCGGCATGGCATTAAAGACCGCGGGCTTCGATGGGCTTCTGGTGACCGGTCGGTCGGAAAATCCGTTGTATCTCATCATCGATGAGCAGGATGTAAATTTTGAAGATGCATCTCCCATCTGGGGTATGGATGCGGAAAAGGTTCAGGAGTCACTTCAAAGTGATAAGAAATCCGGCATTCTGGCCATCGGGCCCGCCGGGGAAAACCGGGTGCCCATTGCCAATATCCGCTCCGGAGACCGATTTCTGGGGCGTGGCGGCATGGGGGCGGTTATGGGTTCCAAGAACCTGAAGGCCATTGTTGCCAAAGGCGGGACATTCAAAATTGTACCCCAGAACCCGGATCGATTCGAAAAAGTCAAGAATAAGGCGACGGCCTATATCAACCGAAACAGCCCGTCCGCTACATACCGAAAATTCGGCACCAGTTCCAATGTGGACTGGTGCAACAGCGCGGGCCTTCTTCCGGTGAACAATTTCCGAGGGGGGCGCCATGAGTCAGCGGAAAAGGTTTCGGGAAAAGCCATGCAGGAGCGCTATCAAACCCGTCACCACACCTGTAAACCCTGCACCATCCTTTGCGGACACAAAGGGACTCTCGAGGATGGGAGCGTTCATGCGGTTCCCGAATACGAAACAGTGGGCCTGTTGGGACCTAACCTGGGAATATATGACCCGGATCGAATCGTGGAATGGAATGACCTCTGCGGGCGCCTGGGCATGGATACCATCTCCACGGGAGCCGTTCTGGGGTGGGTCATGGAGGCCGGAGAGAAAGGGCTCCTGAATACACCCTTACGCCTTGGGTCTCCGGAAGGGATTACCGAAGCCATTTTCGACATGGCCCATGGGAAGGATTTCGGGCAGGAAATGGCCAGGGGCACCCGATGGTTGAGCGAAAAATACGGGGGTCGGGAGTTTGCGGTGCAAGTCAAGGGGTTGGAGATGGCCGCCTATGATCCCAGAGGGTCCTGGGGTCAGGGGTTGAGCTACGCTGTTGCTAATCGTGGTGCCTGCCACCTGTCGGCTTATCCCACCGGTCTGGAAGTGCTTTTTGGATTGCTGAATCCCTATACCACACGGGCCAAGGCGAGGTTTGTCTATTTTTTCGAAAATCTTTATTCCGCCATCAACTCCCTTCAGACTTGCCAGTTCACGTCTTATGCCTATGTGCTGGAGCCCCCCATCGTAAAGTACACACCGAAATTCATGTTGGGATTGACCATGCAGTACCTTCCGGCGGTGGCCATTATGCTCATGGACGTGTCGATTTTTTCCAAGCTGTATAGCGCTGTGACGGGCATCCGCATATGCCAGTGGGAAATGCTCAAGGCAGGCCGTCGTGCTCACATCCTGGAGCGGCTCATGAATACCCGTGAAGGCATTCGAAGAAGGGACGATACACTGCCCGGACGGTTCTTGAAGGAGGGTCGAACCTGCGACGACGTACAGCATACGGTGCCCCTTTATGATATGCTGGATGATTATTATGATCTACGCGGTTATGATCATCAGGGTATCCCCTCTGCCAAGACGCTGCACAAGCTGGGAATTGAAGAAAAAGATCCGGAGCGTTCCCTTGAGGGCCGCAAGGATTTCAGGTTCATCGTCCCCAAAGGAAAACGGATGAAGCGTTTATACCTGTCCATTATGTTATGGTTCGTGGGGCGGGCCATGCAGGCGGCGGCAAAAGTCGATAAAGGGGTCAAAAAGGAGTTTGAAACCATTCCCGCGGGATTTCGATTTTCCCTGGGAGTGGCGCCCGGGGGACCTGCCATGGTCATGGAAAAAACCGCCGCCGGACGGGTCAAATATGTGGGGTCAAAACCGGGAGGCAAACCCCTGGATTTGAACATCAAGATTAAGCACCTGGAAGGGGCGATTCTTCTGTTTACCTTCCAGGAATCCACCGCCATGGCTGTTGCCAGGGACCGCCTGGTGATGGAAGGCGACGTGCCACTGGCATGCACGGTGGTGCGCATCCTGGACATGGTGGAAGTGTTACTGCTACCGAAAATAGTGGCGGGGCTCGCTGTTAAACGGTATCCTGCCTGGCCGCCTTTAAGAAAACACCTGGGTCGATGGTTGGTTTATGTTCGCGTGATTCTGGGGTTTTAGGTCTCAAGATTTTACAGGGTTGCGGCCCGGCGGTTGCCCTGAATGGTTCAAACCCGTAGGGGCAGACCTGCGTGTCTGCCCGGGTTATCAGGAGCATGAGATATGGTCGAACCTGAAAACAATACATTTCTAAGCCCGGTGAAAATAAATGCGGGCCGAGAGGCCCTGGCCCACATACCGTTTGAACTGGCCGCCATGGGCGCTGAAAGGCCTTTGTTGATCACCACAAAGGTTCTGGGGAAAAAGACGGCAATCCCAAGGGTCATTGATGGATTGAGGGGTTCCGGTGTGCCCCTTGGGATTTACGATGATGTTGGGGAGCATGCACGCCTGGAAACCGTCCTGCGCCTCGCTGAACTGTTTCAAGACGGCGGTTTTGACGCCATTATTGCGCTGGGAAGCGGCTCGGTCATGCATACGGCCAAAATCCTTAACCTGGCGGTGACGGAAAATACCCGGGACCTTGTGCCCTTTACGGCGAAAGGGGATCGGACCATAGAGCGTCTTAAACCCTACATGACCATTCCCGCTTCATCGGGTGATGGATATGAAACGACTTCCATGGCTTTTGTGGATGACCTGGCCTTTTCATCGCAGTTTCTCATGCCCCATGTTGTGGTGGTGGATTCTGAGGTATTTGTTCCGGAAGACCCTTTAAAGGCCTTGTCCGGCGCCATGTCGGCCCTGGCCCATGCGGTGGAAGGGTTTGTGGGGCCGGGAAAGAACCCCTTTGTGGATGCTTATGCCCATACGGCCATCCAGATGATCGTGCACCATCTGGCTGATGCGATCGGTGGTGGCCGGCAATGGAAGGCTGCCCGGTCCGCAGTCGCTGCTGCGGAAACCATGGCCGGATGCGTTTTCTCCAATGTAAAGCCTGGGCTGACCCATCTTTTGGCATTGGCCGTCGGTCAGAAAGCCACTTGTCCCCATGGGCTTTGCATGGGCATCCTGCTGCCGTATGTGTTGGATCACCTGTCAACCCGTGATGATTTTTTTGTGGATTCCCTTTTACTTCCCATGGCCAGTCCCGAAACTTTTGCAATTACTGCCAGTGAGCTCAGGACCGGAAAAGTGCTTACCCTGATTCAGGAGCTTCAATATGCGCTTTATGAATCTACCCAAAAGAAGCTTCCCATGACCCTCGAAGATGTGGGCATCAAAAAAGATCAGCTCAAACCCATGGCTGCTTCGCTGGCGGATTGTACGTCAAACGACGTCAATGGGGAAGGTTGTTTGATGATTCTTGAACGCGCCCTCACAGGGGATCCCATTGATTTGAATTAACGGACCCGGCCGTCGTAGCTTCGCTACTTTGGCGGAGTGGGCCTGCACCACACGGGAAAAGGATTGAGAAAAAATGGACTTACCGGCCTATTATGAATTCTGTTGCAGGGTAAAAACCATTTCGGGACATGATGTTCTGGAGCAGATCCCGGAGATACTCGGGGATCTCGGGGCTCGATTGCCCCTGATTATTACGGACAAAGGGGTTTTTGAAGCAGGCCTTATTGATGTGGTGACATCGGTGATGAAAGACCGGGTGCCCTGTTTAAGATCGGGCGGATCCGTTGAAACCGACGTGCCGCCGGATTCGGATTTGACCGTGGTCAACCGCCTTGCCGGCGTCTACCGTGAAAAAGGGTGTGACGCCATCATTGCCGTGGGCGGCGGTTCGGTTCTGGATACGGCAAAAGGCGTCAACATCGTGGTTTCGGAAAACGCCTCCGATTTAATGGCATTTACCGGCACCGGTGCCCTGAAGCGGCCCTTGAAACCCCTGATCGCCATCCCCACCACAGCGGGTACCGGTTCTGAAGCGACGCTGGTGGCAGTGATTGCCGACCATGAAAAAGAAAGGAAAATGCTCTTTAACAGTTATTTCCTGCTGCCCGATGTAGCGCTCCTGGATTCTCGAATGACCCTGAGCCTGCCGCCGGCCATCACCAGCGCCACGGCCATGGATGCCCTGTCACACGCTGTGGAGGCGTATACCTGTCTGGCCAAAAACCCGCTGAGCGATGCCTTTGCCAGGGCTGCCATGGAATTGATGCGAGACAATCTGTTCAAAGTGATGGATCGGCCCGATGACAAGGGGGGGCGCCTCTCCCTGGCGGTGGCCGCCAACCTGGCAGGTGTTGCATTTTCAAACGCCATGGTGGGTATGGTCCATACCCTGGGCCATTCGGTGGGGGCGGTTTGTCGTGTGCCCCACGGCATGTGCATGGCCATACTGCTTCCCTACGGCCTGGAGTACAACCTGCACAAGAATGCTCAGTTTACCTCGGAGATGCTGCTGCCGTTGGGAGGAGAGCAGATATATGCCGGAACACCGAAGCATCGGCGCGCTGAAAAGGTCATTTCATTGATTCGTGATTGGAATGATCGGCTGTTTCATTTAACGAAAGGGAAACACGCCCGATGTTTCAAGGAAGTCACGGACCCGGAGGGAAATGCCATGGTTTCCCGGGATAAACTTAAAGACATCGCAATTAAGGCCATGGGTGACGGTTCAATATTTTACAACCCGGAGGAGCTGGATGTGGATGATGCCATGATGGTTTTAATCCATGCCTGGGAGGGAACGCCTTTGAACCGTGATTTGATCCGGAAAGGGTGACGAAAGGTATTTGAAATTTGAAATTGGGATTGAATAAATGGATCTTGGAGGTGGGGATGAAACGTAGGATCATAAACCTGGGAGTCGGGCTGTTGTTTCTGTTGGCGACCATGAGCTTTTCAGCATGTGTTGACAAATCCAAGTGGCGTGCCAAGGAGTATGGGGGACCGCCAAACTGGCAGGAAGATTTTGGAAGACCTGAATACGATTGGTGATGGTTTAAAAAAGATCTTCAAGTTGCTGATGCAGCACACCACAGATGATAATAAATTTCATCAAAATTCGTTTTTTAATGATTTCACACAAGGAGGACTGCTATGGTTCCGGAATTCTTCGAGTTTTACAATCCGACCAAGGTGGTGTACAGCCCTGGCATTGCGGCGGACTTTAAGGCCGAGCTTGACCTTTTGGGGGTATCGAAATACTTCGTGGTATCCGATAAGGTCATCCATGATCTCGGTCTGGTGAAAAGGGTTGTGGACGGGCTTGAAACCACGGGTATCCAGGTTACAGGGGTATTTTTGGATGTGCCGCCTAATTCTGAAGTGAAGGCGGTCAATGCATGTGCCCAACAGGCTAAGGTCTCCGGCGCTGAAGGCTTGATTGCCTTAGGCGGGGGAAGCGTGATTGATACCGCCAAGGCCGCCAACATCTTGATCTCTGAAGGGGGCGATCTTGTAGAGGACCACTCCGGCGCCCAGACCCTGACAAAACCGCTGAATCCTTTGGTTGCAATACCCACCACTGCCGGCACCGGTAGTGAGGTCACCATGGTGGCGGTTATCTATGATGAGGAAAATAGTGTGAAGATGGCGTTTACCGATAAATTCCTCCTCCCCGATCTGGCTGTCCTGGATCCTGAGATGACGACTTCAATGACACCGGGGCTGACGGCATCGACAGCCATGGACGCGATGACCCACGCGGTGGAGGCCTATGTGGGTCTGCAATGGTCGCCCGTCTCCGATGCCCTGGCATCCAGTGCCATTGAACTCATCTGCGGAAGCATTGTGAATGCCACCCGGAATGGAAGCGACATCGAAGCTCGAGGGAGTTTACTGGTCGCATCATCCATGGCCGGAATTGCCTTTTCCCATTCCATGGTGGGATGCGTGCACGGCATGGCCCATGCGGTAGGCGGTCTCTGCCGGGTACCGCACGGAATTGCCAACGGGATACTCCTGCCCCACGGCCTGGAGTACAATTTTGAGGAGATCACGGAAAAACTGGCCAGGCTCGCGCCTGTCATGGGTGAGGAGGTGTCCGGTCTATCACCTGATGATCGGGCCAGGAAGGCCATCGAATCAGTGAGGAAACTGACCGGAAAGCTGAATGAGATGGGCGCTTTACCCTTAAGGCTGAGAGAGGTGGGGGTTCCCGAGGAACGGTTGCCGGAAATTGCCGAGGCAGCGGTTATGGATGGTACCAGCTTTTACAATCCGCGAGAAGTAATTGCCGAGGAGATATTGGTTCATCTTAAGAACGCATATTAAACACTATTTACAGGAACGGGAGGAAAGGATGGGACTTTTTGAAAACGCTGATAAGTTTGAAAAAATGCTGGGTGGTTTTTTCGAGTTGCTCGCTGAAACACCGGCCATTGCTGATAAATTGCTTGCTTCAAAATTAATTATCAGATTTAGTTACAGCGATCCGGACGTCGTTTTGTTGATTGACTGCTCAGGAGACAGGCTTGAAGTAACGCCCGGAGACACCGATACCAAGGCTATCGTTGATATGTCCATGAGCTCGGACATCGCCCACAAGTTCTGGTTCGGCAAGGTAAACTTAATGGCTGCCCTGACCCGGAAACAGATGGTGGCAAAGGGACCGATTCCAAAAATATTGAAACTCTTGCCCGCAATAAAACCCTCCTATGCCATGTATCCCAAATATCTCGACGACAACGGCTATGGGGAGTATAATATTTATTAGAGGTCAGAGGTTCAGGAGGTATTCCATATGGGCGGTTACGCAGGAAGTATACTTTATGTCGATCTGACATCCGGGAATATTGAAACGAGGCCCTTGGATTTGGAATTCGCCAGGGAATATATGGGCGGATTGGGGTTTGGGACCAAGATCTATCTCGACCTCATAAAGGGGAAGTCAGACTTCGACCCTCTTTCCGCGGACAATCCCTTTGTGCTGATGACCGGACCGTTGACCGGTATGAGAACGAATGCCGTGGCCAGGTGGACTGTCGGTGCAAAATCTCCGCTCACCGGACTGTGGGGCGATTGCAACATCGGCGGTTTTTTCGGTGCGCAACTGAAATTTGCGGGCTATGACGGTATTGTGATTACAGGGGCGGCCAACAGTCCTGCTTACATCTATATCGAAGACGCAAAGGTGGAGATAAGGGACGCCCGGAAGTACTGGGGAAGGGACGTCTACAGGGTCACCGATGAGATGATCGCAGACCATAAAACAGAGTCAAAAAAATCAGGCCAGGTCTTTACCATTGGCCCTGCCGGCGAAAACCTTGTGAGATTCGCATCCATCATCAACGATAAGGGACATGTGGCGGGACGTACCGGATTAGGTGCGGTATGGGGTTCAAAGAAACTCAAGGCCATTTTCGCGAGGGGAACCGGAAAACTGGAGGTTGAACATCCTGACAGGTTTGATGATCTCCGTTCAGAGCTCAAGGAGCTTTATGACGGGAATATTTCCACTGAAGGATTGCGTGCTTTCGGGACAGCGTCGCATATGGATATCGGCGTCATATCCGGTGATATCCCCATGAAGAACTGGCAGCAGAGCGAGTGGGATCTCTTTGACGAATTGGGTCCCGTTGAATACGATGAAAAGATCCTGACCGGCAACAGCACATGCTATGCCTGCGGGGTGGCGTGTAAGAGAGAGGCGGAGGTGAAGGAGGGCGTATTCGAATTTGCAAAAGGTCCGGGTCCCGAATATGAAACCATCGCCACCTTTGGGACCATGTGCCTGAATCCCAGTCTGGAATCTATCGGCAAAGCGAACGATATCTGTAACCGCTACGGTATGGATACCATCTCTTGCGGATCCACCATCGCCTTTGCCATAGAATGCTTTGAAAACGGCCTGATAAATGAAAAAGATACCGATGGCCTAAACCTCACATGGGGCAATTCAGAGGCGATTGTTGCCATGGTGGAAAAGATTGGGAAGAAATTGGGGATTGGCTCGATCCTGTCCGAGGGGAGCGCAAAAGCGGCGGAACGGATCGGCGGCAACGCTCCGGACTTCTTGACGACGGTCAAGGGTCTTGAAGCCCCCATGCATGATCCCAGGGGTGCGCACGGTCATGGATTGGCCTATGCTGTCTCGTCCAGGGGGGCGTGTCATTTGGCCAGCCTCGTTTTTCCGGTGGAGGGAGGCGGTATGTATCTACCCGAGATCCCGGAACTGGCAGATGAAATAACCGGAATGAGCAGTGAGGGTAAGGCGAAACTGAATGTTGCCTGCGAGGATTACGGGATGTTTTTTTCCCACTGTGCCGGGTTTTGTAACTTGGGTGCGATGATCCTGAATGCCACCCAGGCCGTGGATATGGTAAATCATGTTACGGGGTTTGACTACACCCTTGATGAGGTGATGCGATTAGGGCGGCGGATCTGGCATATAAAGCGGGGTTTGTCCAATCTGTTCGGGGCCAGGGTGGAGCACGATGTTTTACCCAAGAGACTGATGACCATTTTGGATACGGGCCCGACGGAGGGGAGCATTCCCGATATGGATTTAATGTTGAAGGAGTTCTATGGGTTCAGAGGGGTCAATGAAGAAGGGGTAGCAGAAAAAAGGGTGCTTGAAGAACTGGGTTTAACAGAGTTGGCAAAGCTTCTTCATGACGGATAAGAAATAGGCAAGGTGCAAAGAAAACAAGGATGTGGCGGTCGGTATGAAGTGGCGGGCCCTAAGATAGGACATTTCATGGAGAAGATGCTTTCAACCCTTATCCGCACACTGGTGGACGGTACGCAAAAAAACCCTCCTTTGGCCGGATTTAATGTGGGTGATCAATTCATTCCGGACCAGAGCCGGGATAAGGATGTGGCGAGAAATATCAATGCGGCCTTTTTAATTCTACTTTCAGGGTGTGATCACGCACGATACAGTGTTGCGGAAGAATATCTTGATGCTTTTGAGGCGGAAGAGAAATGGCAAAATGTCGTGCGGTTTATGAAAAACGGTGCGGCGTTGATCAATGACGAAATCCGGAACCTGTGCCATGAGGACGATGATTTTAAAAACGCTCTCGAAAAGGCGGGGCATTTTTGCGCGGCGCAGGATTCATCCTGGGGAGTTGGGTCGCTTAAAAAAATCTGGGAGGTACTCTTTCCTGAGGGGGCCGACTGCCTTTCGGATCAGGCGGAAAAAATTCTCTCTCTCAGGACCCATCGACGTGTTCATATCACCGAGCCCAATGCTTCGCCCATTGACAACCCATCGCGCCAGATGCTGTTTCTGTCCAATCTGCTGGTGACAACCCCCGGGGATTCAGATTCGTTGGATGTTTTGCCCTATGGGTCCCGGATGGTCGGAAAGCTAAGGCAGGTCATGGGGGAAAAGCAACGCTACTGGTTTGATCACCCCATTCAGATCGGCGTTTCAAATGATAACAATGAAGCCATCTATGGACTCAGAGGGCTTGACAACGCCATTTCATTTGAAAAAGAAAGGGGAGTTGCGCAGCCGACGGACAAGTTGACCTGCCTGTTATCCGTATCCGTTACCCATGACGGCCTGCATGGGATTGTCAAGGACTACTTAAGAGAAGTCTATGACAGCACCGAGCCTTTTTCCCACCTCAATATTTACCTCTTCTCCGAAAATGACACGGATCGGATCACAACAGAGATTCTTCTCCCCGCAATGGAAAAATATCTGGGCCTTAGAGATGCCGGCTCCCTTCGCAGGGTATTCGGTGTTGACGGTGAATATGGCCGTCATTACAGCTTCCTTAAAGCCATAAGCGCCCTCTGGCAGGTCCTGATCGATCCCATGGTGAAAGGCTCTTTTAAACTGGATCTGGACCAGGTATTTGATCAGGCGGCACTGGTCAAAGAGACCGGCAATTCCGCCCTGGAGCACTTCAAAACGCCGCTTTGGGGGGCGAAGGGGGAAGATGCGGAAGGGAACCCTGTGGAGCTTGGACTGATGGCAGGCGCCCTGGTTAATGCGGAGGATGTTTCCCGCGGGCTTTTTACGCCCGATGTGCCCATCCCGGATCCCATCCCCCGGGGTGAAGCGCTGGCTTTTTTCAGTCCCCTCCCCATGGGCGTTTCAACCCGTGCGGAAATGATGGCACGGTATGATACCGATAGGCTCGACGGCATTCACAGGTGCCTTCAGCGTATCCATGTGACGGGCGGTACCACCGCTGCTCTGATTAAAAGCCTCCGCCATTATCGCCCCTTTACCCCCACCTTCATCGGCCGCGCCGAAGATCAGGCCTACCTGATGGGGTCCCTTTTTACAAAACTCGATGAAAATCTGCGTTATCTCCACAAACCTGGACTGATCATGCGCCATGACAAAGCGGTTTTTGCCGGAGAAGCCATTGAGGGCGCAAAGCTGGGAAAGTATATCGGCGATCTGGTCCGCATCCTTTTCTTTTCGTACTATGCGCGGGCATTGCCGTGGCCAGCCACCAAGACCAAAAAGGTTATGGATCCGTTCACCGGCTGTTTTGTATCAAAACTGCCATTCACTGCAGTCTATCTGAGGCTTTCATTCCACCTGGCGGAAATGTTTGCCCATGACGATGAACCCGTGAACGTTGAAGGGGTTCAATTGTTGAAACAGGCCGTGGAGCGCCTGGAGAAGGTCATTGGCGAGCTGAACCGGACACCCAATCCATTGATAGAGAAGTACCGGCAGGAGAAAGAAGGATGGGACCTCTTTTATGACCTGTTGGACCACTTGGAAGAGGCTTTAGAACGGGGCGATGCGTTTGCCCTGAACCTAAGGGATCGTGCTGGAGAGCTGGTGGAAGATTGCCGCGTGTAGGAACATAAATCATTCTTGTCCCGTTTGGATCGCGACCTTTCAAATCCCCCCTGATCATTAAGAAGCAACTTGGAGAAAAACCCTGTAAACAAGAAAAAGGAGAGATAATATGGATCGAAAAGATGTCATGGAATTATTCAATAAAAGACCGCGAGTTGGAACACTGAGTACATCCAATAAAAGCGGCGATGTGGATGTTGCCGTTTTTGGTTCACCTCAGATGGTCGATGAGAACACAGTCGTGATGGGCATTGGCAAAAATAGGACGTTTCAAAATCTACAGGAAAATCCTAAAGCTGTTTTTATTGTTATGGAGCCTGGAGAAACCCTCATGGACTGGAAAGGGTGCAGGGTGTATCTGCTGGCACAGACCATCGAAACCTCTGGTGGCCTTTATGATGAAATTAAAACAAAAATTGCGGCGGCAGGCGGCGGCGGCGCAGCTGCAGCGAAAATGATTCATGCAGCGATTCGATTTCAGGTGACCGACGTCAGGGGGCTCATAGCCCCACCGCAATAAATAGATGTGTTCCAAAATTCCCTTTTATATTTATGGGTATCTTACTGAATTATGGACGTTGGGGAAGTGAGTATGCTTTTTTAGGCCCTTATCACCTAAAACCCTGTCACAAAAAATAAGAAAATTTTTCGACGGAGCTGTAGGTTATCATCAAATGCGGCTTTGCGGCGTTTTTGATACCGGTAGTTTTCCACATTTTCGGTTACGGCGTAGTCAGCCTCAAAAATCCGCTGATGCAAAGTTGGCGTCTTATTCAGGAAATGGTGAGGGCCGTGAGATATTTCAACCCTCAGTTGCACTGCTTTGGTTCTTTGGCGACCCTACGCCTTGGCAATTAGGCTTTGAGACCATTTATCCCAGTTTGCTTGTGCATACTATTTATGGTCTATCTGTTGCCTTGACTTCGCGGGCGTTTGTTGTCCGATGGACA